>Ga0316191_10004219_pt1 | contig 10695 bp, 4 predicted proteins | sample Eddworburr2cm_MG_FD_204928 | JGI IMG/M metagenome (GOLD analysis project Ga0316191, IMG submission 204928) | Coastal sediment microbial communities from Maine, United States - Eddy worm burrow 2 cm | ecosystem: Environmental > Aquatic > Marine > Coastal > Sediment | place: USA: Maine | collected... | reverse complement strand
ACGCGCATTGAACAGGATCGACTTCGCCCAGCCTTCCCCGGCACCGAGCACATCGCCGTAGGAGAATCCGCCGCACGCTGCCAGACCACGAAATCCGGACAAATTTCGCCGCCCCTCGAGAATATCGCTCATGTGGACGTCAACGGCGTCGAAACCGGCACGCATAAATGCGGACGCCATTTCCAACTGGCTGTTGACCCCCTGCTCGCGCAGGATAGCGATACGTGGACGCGCGCCCGCGTTGATGTATGGCGCGGCCACATCCTCCGCGGGGTCGAATACAGGTCGCGCGAACAGGCCGGGGTCTTCGTCATCCAGGATAGCGTCGTATTCCTGCTGGGCGCATTCGGGATCGTCCCGGAGTCGTTGCATGTGATAACTCGTGGCCGACCACTGCCGCTGCAACGCGCTGCGTGCGGCGCTGAAGATTGTCTCGCCGCGATGTTTGATCACGATATCAGTACTTTCACGCGGTGCCCCGATATCGTGCAGAAACGGATCGACCGCGGCATCGCGGGCACGCTCGAGAACCCGATCGACATCCGACTCGCGAATCTGCAGCACCGCGCCCAGTTCCTCGGCAAACAACGCGGCGAACGGGTCCGAACCGAGCCCCGCGAGATCAATTTCGACCCCGTCCCGAGAGGCAAAACACATCTCGCACAACGTCGCCAGGAGACCTCCGTCGGAGCGGTCATGGTAGGCGAGCGCGAGGCCGTCGCGGTTGAGGTTCTGCATGAAAGCGAAGAAATTTCGCAAACGAGCGGCGTCGTCAAGATCCGGAACCGCACCGCCCGGGCGGCCAAAACACTGCGCAACGATCGAGGCACCGAGCCGGTTGCGCCCAGCTCCCAGGTCGATGAGCAGCAATCGCGTCGCACCGCAGTCGCGGCGCAACTGCGGCGTCAGCGTCGCCCGAATATCGTCGACCGGTGCAAAAGCGGAAACGATCAGCGACAACGGCGCGACCACTTCGCGTTTACGCTTACCTTCCTGCCACGACGACTTCATTGACAGCGAGTCTTTGCCGACCGGGATGGCAATACCCAGTGCCGGGCAAAGCTCCTCTCCGACAGCGCGCACCGTGTCGAACAACGCCTCGTCTTCACCCTCGAAGCCGCACGCCGCCATCCAGTTGGCCGACAGCCGAATCTTGCCAATTCCGTGTATTCGTGCCGCTGCCATGTTGGTAATTGCCTCGGCAACCGCCATGCGTCCGGATGCGGCAGCATCGATAATCGCCACCGGCGTGCGTTCGCCCATGGCCATCGCTTCGCCGGTCGTCGCAGTAAACGTAGACGCGGTTACCGCCACATCGGCAACCGGCACCTGCCAGGGCCCGACCATCTGGTCGCGGCAAACCAGCCCGCCAACACTGCGGTCGCCGATCGTGATGAGGAACGTCTTGTCCGCCACCGCCGGCATCGCCAGTACCCGGGCCACCGCTGCGCCGATATCCACATCCGCGAGGTCGAGATTTTGCGGCGTTGCTGCGGCGCGTACTATGGTCCGGGTCATGCCCGGCGTCTTGCCAAGCAGAACTTCCATCGGCATATCGACCGGGTTGTTGGCAAAATGACTGTCGTGGACGGTCAGCTGCCGCTCTGCGGTTATTTCCCCGACGACGGCGTAGAGGCAACGCTCACGTCGACAAATACTCTCGAACAACTCGAGCTTGTCCGCCGCAATGATCAGAACGTAGCGCTCCTGCGCCTCGTTGCACCAGATCTCCATCGGCGCCATCCCGCGCTCGTCATTGGGGACAGCGCGCAGGCTGATCGTACCGCCGCGATGGCTGTGATCGATGGCTTCCGGAATTGCATTGGAAAGACCGCCCGCGCCGACGTCGTGGATCAGCAGAATCGGGTTGTCGTCGCCCAACGACCAGCAGCGGTCGATCACCTCCTGGGCGCGGCGCTGCATTTCCGGATTGCCGCGCTGAACCGAGGCAAAATCCAGATCCTCGGCGCTCTGACCCGACCCCATTGACGACGCTGCGCCACCGCCGAGGCCAATCAGCATCGCCGGACCGCCGAGAACCACAATGACCGTGCCGGGCTCGATGTCCGCTTTCTCTACGTGTCCAGCCCGTATGTTGCCGACACCGCCGGCGATCATGATCGGTTTATGGTAGCCGCGAATCAGGTCCGGACGCGATGGATCTGACTGCTGCTCGAGGGTGCGAAAATAGCCGAGCAGATTCGGGCGGCCGAACTCATTATTGAATGATGCTGCGCCGATCGGGCCTTCAAGCATGATATCCAGCGCAGAGGAAATACGATCCGGCTTGCCGTGTGCCTCCTCCCAGGGTTGCGGCAATGCGGGGATATGCAGGTTCGAGACACTGAAGCCGGTCAGCCCGGCTTTTGGCCTGGCACCGCGCCCGGTCGCGCCTTCGTCGCGAATCTCGCCGCCGGAACCGGTGGCGGCGCCCGGAAAAGGCGAAATTGCAGTCGGGTGATTGTGAGTTTCGACCTTCATCAGGATATGAACGTCCTCACGCTCGTAGCGATAAACGCCATCGCGCGCATCACTCAACAAACGATCTCCGCGAAATCCCTCGATCACGGACGCATTGTCACGATAGGCGGACAATACTCCCTCCGGGGCATGACGATAGGTGTTGCGGATCATGTCGAACAGCGTAGCGGGCTGGGCTTCACCGTCTATTACCCACCTGGCATTGAAAATTTTGTGCCGGCAATGCTCGGAATTTGCCTGCGCAAACATCATCAGCTCGGCATCCGACGGGTTACGCGACAATCGCCGGAAGTTGTCCAGCAAATAGTCGATCTCGTCTGCGTTCAGAGCAAGACCGAGCTCGGCGTTGGCGCGCGCCAGGGCCGGCGCCCCCTCACCAAGCACATCTATCGTCGCAAAGGGAACCGGATCGTGGGAGTCGAAAACCGCATTCGCTTCGCTCGCCCCGAGCACCACCGATTCAGTCATGCGATCGTGCAATAAACCGGCGAGATCGCGCAAACGTGCCGGCGCAATCGTCTGCACGGTGTCCAGTTGATAACTGACACCGCGTTCGATTCGACGAACCGCTTCGAGACCGCATATGTGCGCGATGTCGGTAGCCTTGCTTGACCACGGCGAAATCGTGCCAAAACGCGGCAAAACCCATACTTCGGTACTCCCGGCCGGTTCGTTTGCGCCATTGGGGCCGTACTGCAGGAGTCGCTCGAGCACCGCCATTTCGCGCGGATCCAGCTCACGCGTGACATCGACCAGATGCACGTAGGCGCTCGATAGACCGTGAATGGACGGCTCGTTGGCCTGAAGCGTGGCGAGGAGTTTGCTGATTCGGAAAGGTGAAAGCGCCGGCGGCCCGGACAATTGCAACATTTCGAGTTCCAGTTCTGGCAGGGCTGGGACGATGAACCCATCGCAGGCCGCCGAATGATACCCGAGGAGGCGGTGTCGAACTAGTGGGTGCCCGGGATCGCGGTGGCTCAGAATTCGAGCCAGCGCAACACATCGCGCTGGCTCGCGACCTCCACCGCCGTACGACTGTCACCGAGGCAGTCGTCGATGACCGTGCGAACCCGGTCCGCACAGTTGTTGACCTCACTGAGGTGCAGCGCAACCAGAGCATCGAGTTTTGAGCAATCGATTTGCCGCAACAACTCACCCGACTGCGCATTACTGAGGTGCCCGTATGGACCCGCGACCCGACGCCGCAGAAACGCCGGATACGGTCCGGTTCGCAACATTTCCGGGTCATGATTGAATTCCAGCAGCAGCCCGTTGCATCCGGCCGCCACCCTGGCGACATGCGCCGACACATGACCAAGGTCGGTCAGCCATGCAACCCGGCGATCACCCGTGCGGAACAAAAACTGACACGGCTCGCGCGCATCGTGGGGAACCGGAACCGGTTCAATGACGAGCTCGCCAATCTGGATGTTCGCATGGCAATTGAATCGCACCGTCCGCGCGAATCGTTTTCCCTGTAATGCCTCTGCAGTACCGGGCGTCATCCATACAGGCAGGCCGAAACGCATCGAAACCGCGGCGGCACCGGCACAGTGATCGCCGTGTTCGTGGGTAAGCAGCAGTGCGCTGATATCGGCAGGCGAGCGCCCGATGAGCGCCAGGCGTTCCTCGAGCTGCGCAATACCGAGTCCACAGTCGAGCAGAACGCGGGTATCGCGATACTCGATCAATGCGGCGTTACCCTTGCTGCCACTGGCGAGCACGGCCACGCGCAATCGAGCGGATGCCACTGGCCGGCGCCGCCCGCCTACTTGTTACCGGATCCGGAGGTATCCCCGCCCGGCGTATAGACCGGGATCGGAAATTGCGCGACGTTGCTTCCCTCGATATTAGTAATCTTGCTGACGCCCTGTTTTTCTACTTCGTCAACGCGAATGATCGAATGCATCGGCAGAAAGGTCCGCTTGACGTTGGCGAACTCGGACTTGATTCTCTCCTCGGAAGGGTCGACCACTACCGTCGTTCTTTCGCCGAAGACGAAATCCTCAACCTCGATGAATCCGAACATCTCGCCATGATGGACCTGGCGCGCATAAATTTCGTAAACCTTTCCCTGGTTTGCGAAGACCACCCTGTAGATGTGTTGTTCAGCCATCGTTACCTCTGCGAGTTTCAACGCGGCCCGAGGTTACCACAGCGCGATGGCGGCGGGTTCTTTGCGCGAGCGACACCCGTGGCCCCGCCGCAGTCACCAAAACCGGTATTCCAGCCGGCCCCACCATTGCCAGTCGTCGCCGTCACTGGGATCGCGACTGGTGATCTGCGTCGCACCATCGACCCGGGCGTGCAATGCCTGGCCGTTTGCAAATTCGAGATCGAACTGGAGGCCCGCGCCCCAGCCCGAGAGGTCGAAATCTTCCTCCTCGCCCGGCAGCGGATCGTTGTCTTTCCCTCCTGCGTAGTCTCCGAACAACGCGAACTGCACCTGCCAGTCCTGCGGCGGCGAGCGCCGCAAACCGGTCAGGTCGAGCATCCATTCGAGTGAAAAGAAGCCGCCTTTGTCCACCAGGACTTCGGACGTCGGGTAGGCGCGCACGCTGTAGGGCCCACCCATGGAGAACTGCTCGAGCGATGTCAGCAGATCGTCGGATTGCTGGTAGAACAGCCTCGCGAGCAGCGTGTTGTTCGCGCTGATCCTCTGCAGACGCTGGTACTGCAATATCCACTTGTTGAAATCACCGCCGGCATAGTCCCCCGAGCCGCCCCTGCGGGTCGAATTGTCATCCCCGTCCTCATCCATCGACCCGAGAAAACTGTTCAGGCCGCGGTGGAATTCAAGCACCAGCTGGTTGAGCCCGCCAGAGCCAAGCCCGTCGGCGCCCTCCAGGTCCACGCCAAACGAAACGATGGTGAGATTGTCCTCGGGATCGTCGCCGTCGGCGGTCAGGTTATCAATAGTTGCCTGCTTGATGCTCAATCCCGCATAGGCACTGGCACTGAAAGACTGCGAGCGCCTGAGCTGATGACGGAGAAAAAGCGTGCCAATATCGGAGTCGCCACCGAGTCCGGGGATGTCGGACTGAGAGCCGGACACATCGTAGGCGTTCCTGCTATAGGTCGCACCCAGGGTCCAGTCATAGCGATCCAGCGGAAGCTGATAACCCACCCCGCCATATGTGCCCTCGTCCGGGTCGAAGGTTTGCAGTATATGGGCCGAAAACACATCGCCGATCCCAACCGGATTGAACCAGTCGAGCAGCGCCCGTGCGCGACCATTGCCAGTGTACTCGGTACCGTAGTTATCGACGCTGGTTCGCAGATCAATACGCTGTTCCGCGACCTGCACAGTCAGATCCGCGGCACCGAACGCAGCGCTGGGCAGGAATTCCGCTTCCGGCGCCAGGCCCGGATAGTCGCTGAGACTCAGCATCGCGCTTTCGATTTCGGACTTGCGCACCGGTTTGCCAATCAGTTCTGCCAACGGCTGCGTCACGCGACGATCCGAATAGCGTTCGTTACCCGCCACGTTGACCTGATCGAGCTCACCCGCCAGAACTTCGACAGTAACAACGCCATCGTTTACGACCTGCTCCGGCAAGTAGGCACGTGCCAGAATGAAATCGTTGTCGCGATAGATAGCGCTGACAGTATGGGTCATCTCCTCGAGTTCACGGATGCTGAAACCGGACTCCGGCTGTTTGGAAATCCGGGCATCAAGAAAACTCTGCGCGCGAATCTGCAACACTGCATCGGCCCATCGTTCGAGGTCCGGGGCGACCTTTAGCAGAAATTCGCGCACGACGACGGACGGCCCCTCTCCGATACCCAGCGGTCTGTCGACAAATGGCGGAATCCTGACCATCTCCGGTTCGGGCTGCAGCACCTTGAACCGGTCCTGCTGTGGCAGCGCCCCACCCGGTGTGGCAGCGCCGGGCAGCGGCGGCGGCAGGGGAGACTGTTGTGCGAGCGAAACACCCGTGCAAACGGCCAACAGTGTCAGCGCGCGAGCTACGGACACTGAAATCGCCCAGCCGGGGAATATGATGCTGCGCATCGAGCCGCTCACTCCTGCTTCGGATCCTTTTCCAACCGTCCGTTATTCATTGGTATTTCCCGCTCCTGCGGGACATTTCACGGCCGCTCCCGGGCATCTGCAAGAGTAACCGTGTCACAGCGATCTTACAGGAATCGCTCGCAATCGTGGCTGTCCGGAGCCCCGAGCAACCACCTCTTGCCATCGCTCTCAAATCGTCGCCGCGGCGGGCGCATGGTCATTGCCGATCCGGCAAATCAACCAGCTGACTGCCACAACAGCCAGTCCGTATCGACAACTGCGCGGCGGTCTCGCCCGCGCTTCTGAAGCGCACGACCGGTTCCTTGTGTCAGGCCCATCATCTTCCCGGCGGCGGTGCCCACCCCGGCGCACCCATTCTCGGCGCTGATCGCACCTGCCGCCGGACAACCTCGCAGAGGTATTTTGACCGCGATACCGACATGGGTTCAGGCGCACAACAGCGAGATACCGGCGTGCCTCGCCGTCCTGCCCGCGGGTGAATCGGTGTCTCGCCGGAAAGACGCAGGTCTACCGAACTCGGTTGCCACGATGGCGTCGAATCCCAGGCCCATTGCCAGGGCGCGCAACAATGGCTGGCCGTTGTCGAGGCGGGCAACATCCTGATCGTTGTCCGCCAGGTTCTTCTCCATACGAATTTGCGAGCGCAGCTCGTTCGCAAAAGCGAGGTATGCGGTCGTCTGGCGAACACGCTCCTGCTCAGTTGGATCCAGCGCCTGCCAGGCGGTAAGCAGCGTCTGCGCGCTGGCCGCGGACCAGTCATTGCGGTCGAGGAAAGCACGCAACAGATCGTCACCGCCGATCGCGGCCGGCCCGGCCGTACCCGCGGCGCCCCCATTGTCACTGTCGCCGTCTCCGGCGGCAAAAATCAGTGCGATCAACAGCGTCACCAGCAGCGCCAGCACCGCGACCGCGGTAGCGGCGAGAATCCTCTTTCTTTGCTCGCCAGGCACTGGCGCCGTATCCGTCCTTCTGCGCCCGTTGCTGACCGGACCCGCCACGGCCCGGGTCAAACGCCCGGCGCCGACTTCGCTGCGCGGCACGGTTGCACTATCGTCACTGTCGCCGGCGCAAAGTCCGTCCAGCAATTCCGCGCGGCGGCGGCGGTAAGTGTCCTGTGGAATCAGACCGTGGTAGTAATCACTGACCAGTTGTCTCAGTGTTTCAGCCGAAAGCATACCGCTGTTCCCTATTCGACCGCCCTGACGAGCCGCATCCCGGTTATATTGTCGGGCTCGCCGCTATGCGCTACCCGAGCCGTCACCGAACAATTTTCTTTCGCATCAGTATAGGCGCCGCCACGCGCTTCGAGTGCACCGCCGGCATCGACCCACTCACGCGCATTGCCTATGTAATTGCGCAGACCCCAGTTATTATCCGTTCCGGCCGCGACAGGCTGCAGTGAGACACCACTGACCAGCTTGCCACCCTCTCGCACCTGGCAATTGAAGTTCCAGCGGATGGCCCCTGTCTCGGCCCGCGCCGCATGTTCCCATTCAATGGCACTCGGCAGCCGGTAGCTGCGACCCGTCTGCTGGCTGAGCCATCCGGCATAGTCCCGGGCATCGGTAATCGAGATATGAGTGACCGGCACCAGGTCGTCCGGGGCCTCGAAACCCGGACAGCTTCCGCTGGCACTACAATACGCGTTGTATTCCCGTACCGTGATCTCGTACTTGGAGATCGCAAACGGTCGCGCGCCCGCAACGGCTCCGGGGATCACGACCATATAAGGGCCGTTACCGCCAGCAGGGATCGCATCACGGCAGCTGCCATCGCGCGCCGCGCCGCGACCGACAAGATCGGCGCCAGCGCAAGGGTCAGGTCCGGCCGAAACCGTGGCCGGTATGGCAATCGCGGCAAGCGCGGCATCGGACTGGAACAGCCGCATCCCGAGATTCTTGCGCGACCGGGCTTCTTCGGTTCTGCCATCAGCGAGCAGCATCTCGGTCTGGCCGACCAGCTGCGCGGAGGCCCACGCTGCCGTCTCGTCGTAAAGCGATGGATCGAGTTCACGCAGCCGCGACAGATCGCTGCGCAACGCCGCTTCGTCGGAAATCGCGCCAGTCGCCAGGCTTCGCCGGATGCGTTCGTTCGCTATCTTTGCCAGGTCTTGCTGAGCCATGGGAGCCGGCGCGGGCTGAGTGCGGCTGCCAGGCGAACGTTGTTGCCCCGCTGCGGCGAGTTCCTCCGCGAAGCGGACCCTGGCGTCGAGCAGCGGCCCATTATCCGGCGCAAACTCCAGTCCCCGTTCCACGAGCGCAAGCGCCTGATCAAACTGACGCCGGCGCGAAGCGGCTCCCGCGCTGTCGAGATAGGCCGCCGCGATCAGGCCCGGCCCCTCTGCGACGACAAACTCATTGTCCGCAGGTAATTGCTCCGCCACTTGATCCAGCGTGCGCCGCGCACGATCGAGCTGGCCCGCCCTCGCCTCTTGCCGCAACCGTTCTTTCAGACTGTCGATACGTGCCAGTCGTGCGCGCGTTTGGGTGCGTTCCCGGTACTCTGTCCTCGCCTGAGCGAGCCGGTCCTCTTCCAGCGCCAGCCCGGCGAAACCGGGCATCAGCGCATTGGCCCTCGCCAGAGCTTGCTCGGCTACCTCGAAGCGTTCCGCCCGGCGCATGTCCTGAGCGCGTTGCAAATAAACCAATGCAGCCTGCTGCGTGGCGCCGGCCAGGGTTGGGTCATCCGCCGGCAACAACGATCCCAGCCGCGCAATCTCGCGGTTAACCTGCTCACTCCATTCCAGATCGAATTGCGGGCTGGTCAGGAGATTATCGAGCGCCGCCACACCGGCACTGACGCGCTGACGATTCAGGCGACGATAATTGTCGGCTTCCAGTTGCGAAACGTTGTCGCCCAGTAATGGAATGGCGGGCATCAACGCAGCGGCGTCGCGCGCTGCGGATAGCGCCTCCGACCAACGGTCCTGCTCCGCCAGCTGCCGGGTACCGCGCACCATTAGCTGGGCGATCTGCGCACGGCTGTCGGTCGCCACAGCGATCTGTTGCGCCTCGAGCTGATCGAGCAGACCGAGGAGAGTGCGCCCTTGCGCTACCGTCAATGCCGGTTGCGACAAGCCTTGCTCGAATTGCTGTTTGAGGCCAAGTAATTCGAGCCGGCCTTGCTCCTGCAGTTCCTGGCGCTGTTGCTCGTTCTCGGCGGCGGCAAGAGCCGCCTGGCGCTCGAGCTGCCGCGTCAGCAGATCAATCTCGTCACCGATCGAAGCCGAGGGCCGGGTCTCTGCCCCCCTGGCAAGCAGCGCTTTCGCCGTATCGGGGTCGTCACTGGAAATCGACCCGCGCGCCTGCGCAATGAAAGCGCCAGCCGCGGCGTCGCGCACGCGAAGGATCACAATCGGATCCGCATCTGCGTCTTCCAGATCGGCAAATATCCTGTCCAGTGCGGCCATATCGTCAGGACTCTCCGCGACGGACTGTTCGATTTTGGCGACCAGCGCCGACACGCCGCTCGCCTCCGCCGTATTGACCCGTGCCAGACCGGATTGCACGAAGTCCTCCGGGAGGATGCCGTTGACCCGTTCGAGCGCCTGGCGCGCCGAGCCATACCGATAGCGTGCGATATCCGACTCCAGCGTCGCATCGGTCGCCGTCCTGAGTCTTGACAGTGCGGAGGCCAGCACGGCGCTGTCGGGCTCGAGCGCCAGCAGACCGACCAGGTCCGGACGAAGGGCCTCAAAATCCTCGAAGGTATTGAGCTGCGGCAGCGCCGCCTGGATACGCGATTCGAGATCCGCCTTCAGTCTCGCATTGCGTTCGATCGTGATGCGATCGCCAAGACTGGCAAAGACTGCATCTTCGGGCGCAAACCTGCGGCCTTCCTCGACCAGCGCTTCCGCGACATCGAGGTCGCCCGCCTCAAATGCCGCGGCAGCCTCCGCAGCGAAACGCAACGGAATCAATGCATCCTGATCGGTAGCGTCATCCGGGTCCATTTGTTTGAGTGTTTGCAGTACCTCAACCACGTTGGGCGACCCCTGCAGCGCAATCAGCGCGCCGCCGTCGAGCAGCTCGCGGACTTTATCCTGTTGCTGCAGTCGGCTGGCGTCCAGTGTCGAAGCGACCGCCTCCTGAAGCTCGGCCACCGCAACCGAATCCGGCATCAGCTGCTTCAGCTCGTCCAGCAGCTGCGCCGCAGCCGGATAGTCATAGCGCTGCTGT
>Ga0316191_10004216_pt1 | contig 10707 bp, 8 predicted proteins | sample Eddworburr2cm_MG_FD_204928 | JGI IMG/M metagenome (GOLD analysis project Ga0316191, IMG submission 204928) | Coastal sediment microbial communities from Maine, United States - Eddy worm burrow 2 cm | ecosystem: Environmental > Aquatic > Marine > Coastal > Sediment | place: USA: Maine | collected... | reverse complement strand
CCCGATGCCGGATTTCCGGAGGCTGGATGACACAGTTGCCGGCATGCAGGCGGAACGGCTCACCCTGATCTTCATAGACCAGATCAACCCAGCCACGATAACAGAAAATGAGCTGAAATCCGACCGTGTGGTAATGCACCATATCGGGCACTGGTCCACCGTCGGGGATGCGGATGTGGCTGGCAATGATCGACCCGCCCAACCGGTCAGGGATCAGATCGCGATAATGCATCCCTGCCCGCCCGATGATCCAAGGGGCCTGATCGGCCAGCCTGCGCACCACAAAGCTGTGCGCCGTCCGGGGCATCACCAACGGCGCGCTGAGCGGTGCGATCTCGACCCGTGTGCCGTTGGGGGCGGTAAGCTCTGTGCGCCCGTCTGCAAAGCCTGCCACATCGTCGGTCAGGATGCGGATTGTGCCCGCAGGCTCGGGCGCGCCCTTTTCCACACGTACACGCAGACCATGCCCTGAAAACACAGCAACAGAGGGATCATCGGCGGGATAGATCATATCCATCCGCATCTTCAACACCTTGGTGAAGAACGGAATATCATCGCGCAACTCACCCGTCGGCAACCTGATTTCTGCCTGCACAGCCGTCACTGCGGCGCCCTTTTCCAGCACGCCAGCATGGCCAGTATCGCGCACACGGGGATAAAGACCTCGCCTACTTCTTCCGCAAGCGCTGCTGTCGCATCAAGGTCTTCGGAAATGACGATGCCAAAGTCCAGCATCTTGCGGCCCAACCCGTCGACAGATTTTGTCGCCACGACCAATGCGCCCGCAAGAACGGCAAACCACGGCCACAACCGCCCAGCGCGCAGGGCTTGCCACCCGCCGCGCATGCCAAACCAGACATTCCGCAAGATGACAAATACCGCAAAGGCCGCCACCAGGCCCGCGATCAGTTTTGTCATCAAAGGCGCATCGCCGCTGTACAATCGAAGCGACAGCACGCCCGACGGGGTAAATGCTTTGTCCATGTCCAGTTCACGCATCGCAAACAGCACCATCAACGCAGGCACATGGAAAAGACGCACCCAGTCGCGCGCCGGTGCGCTGGTGAAAAACACAACTGCCGCGACCCCGTAGAGCACGGCCGATACCGTCTCGAGCCCGCCGCCCTCGCGTTTGAAAGACGCGCCGTTGGCAAAAAACGCGAGATCCACCGCGATAAAAACCGCAATCAACGCAAGGCACAAAAGGAATGCGCGCATCAGTCTGGTTGGTCCCGCGGCAGGCACCGAGCCGTCTTGGTCATGGGTCATTGGTACGCCTTGTTGCTTTTGTACTCGCTTTTAGTGATGCGATCATTAATCTGCCAGAGGCGATTGTAAACATCCGCTGTACTCTTGCTGCTCGGTCAACTAGGCAATGGTCAGCGCATCGCGCAGGGTAGTTTAACGCTAAACTATTCTTTCCAAGGGGGGACTTAATAGATGTCAGACACACCAAACCTACGTCAGGCCGCACTGGATTATCATGCATTTCCAAAGCCCGGCAAGCTGGAAATACGGGCCACCAAACCACTGGCAAACGGACGCGATCTGGCGCGGGCCTATTCCCCCGGCGTGGCCGAAGCCTGCCTTGAAATAAAGGCCGACCCGGCAACCGCTGCCCTGTATACAGCCCGCGCCAACCTTGTCGCGGTGGTCACAAACGGCTCTGCGGTTCTTGGTCTGGGCAACATCGGTGCGCTGGCGTCCAAACCGGTGATGGAAGGCAAGGCGGTTCTTTTCAAAAAGTTCGCCAGCATCGATTGCTTTGACATCGAAGTGGACCAATCCGACCCTGAAAAGCTGGCCGATATCGTCTGCGCGCTGGAGCCGAGCTTTGGCGCAATCAATCTTGAAGACATCAAAGCTCCTGACTGTTTCACGGTTGAGCGTATTTGCCGCGAACGCATGAACATCCCTGTGTTCCACGACGACCAGCACGGCACCGCCATCGTTGTCGGAGCGGCCGCCAAGAACGCACTGCATGTGGCGGGTAAAAAATTCGAAGACATCAAAATCGTGTCCACGGGCGGTGGGGCTGCTGGCATTGCTTGCCTGAACATGCTGCTGAAGCTTGGTGTCAAACGCGAAAACGTCTGGCTGTGCGATATTCACGGTCTGGTCTACGAAGGCCGCGAGGTCGATATGAACCCGATCAAGTCGGAGTTTGCGCAAGCGTCGGATTTGCGCACGCTTGACGATGTGATCGATGGTGCTGACCTTTTCCTTGGTCTCTCTGGCCCGGGGGTTCTGACCCCCGAGATGGTTGCACGGATGACCAAGCGCCCCGTGGTTTTTGCGCTGGCCAACCCGACGCCGGAAATCCTGCCCGATCTGGTCCGCTCGGTTGCGCCGGATGCTATCATCGCGACGGGGCGTTCGGATTTCCCCAATCAGGTCAACAACGTGTTGTGTTTTCCGTTCATCTTTCGCGGCGCGCTGGATGTGGGGGCCACAACGATCAACGATGCGATGCAACTGGCCTGCATCGACGGGATTGCCGCACTGGCGCGGGCCACAACCTCTGCCGAGGCTGCAGCGGCCTATCAGGGCGAAGAGATGACTTTCGGAGCTGATTACCTGATCCCCAAACCGTTTGATCCCCGATTGGTCGGCATTGTGTCGTCTGCGGTGGCCAAAGCGGCAATGGATACAGGCGTTGCAACGCGGCCGATCGAAGATCTGGACGCCTACCGTCAAAAGCTCGACAGTTCGGTGTTCAAATCCGCGCTGCTGATGCGCCCGGTCTTTCAGGCCGCGCGCCAGCACCCGCGCCGGATCGTGTTTGCCGAAGGCGAAGACGAACGGGTTTTGCGCGCCTCGCAGGCGATGCTGGAAGAAACCGCAGAACGCCCCATCCTGATCGGACGGCCGGACGTTATGCAGATGCGGATCGAAAAGGCCGGGATGAGCATCAAGCTGGGCGAGGATGTCGAGTTTGTGAACCCCGAGAACGACCCGCGCTACCGCGACTACTGGCAAAGCTACCACGAACTGCGTGCACGCCAAGGGGTTACACCCGATCTGGCACGCGCAATCATGCGCACCAACACGACCGCCATCGGCGCGGTGATGGTCCATCGCAAGGAAGCCGACAGCCTGATTTGCGGCACGTTCGGAGAATTCAGCTGGCACCTGAACTACATCCAACAGATCCTGGGCACCAAGACGCTGCACCCCGTGGGGGCACTGTCAATGATGATCCTTGAAGACGGCCCGCTTTTTATCGCCGACACCCATGTGCATCTGCACCCCAGCGCCGAAGAAATTGCCGAGATCGCCATCGGCTGTGCCCGCCACGTGCGCCGGTTCGGGATCGTACCCAAGCTTGCTTTTTGCTCGCAGTCGCAGTTTGGCAACAAAGGCGAAGGCACAGGTGGACGTCTGCGCGGCGCGATCGAGCTTTTGGACGCTGCAGGGCATGACTTTTGCTACGAAGGCGAAATGAACATTGATACCGCTCTTGATCCCGACTTACGCGACCGCATTCTGCCGGGAAACCGGATGGAAGGTGCCGCAAACGTTCTGGTGTTTGCCCATGCAGATGCTGCATCGGGTGTGCGCAATATCCTGAAGATGAAAGGGGGCGGCCTTGAGGTGGGTCCGATCCTCATGGGCATGGGCAACAGTGCCCACATCGTATCACCGTCGATTACTGCACGCGGGTTGCTGAACATGTCTGCAATCGCCGGCACGCCTGTCGCACAGTACGGATAGCTAGGTGACGTAGTGTCAACTAACAGTGATATTATGAATTAGTGCTGTTTTCGCCGTGCAGCAGCCCTAAACTATGCCATAAGTGATCAGATCAGGAGTAACGCCATGACATGGAAAATTATTTTGCCCGCTGCCGCCGTCGCATTAAGCGCCTGCGCAACCATCGTTGACGAAAGATCAACGGATGCCGTCATTCAGAACGGTTTTAACGCGGGCGAACGTTACACGATCCGGGAACGCACACTGGATGGCCCGCAAGGGACCTACAAGCAAACCAGCGTCGTTTACCGCGGCATTTCTTCGACATGTCGTATCGACAGCCCGAACGACTGCGAACGCGCGGCAGAAACGCTGGTCAACAACTATTCATTCGGCGGCATCAACGACAACTTCTAAACAGCTGCTTGACTGTTCACAGGCGTGTCGCAGGCATACGTCTGTCTCCCTGTGCCGGCAATGACTTCCCTGCGGCATCCGGCGGGGTTGCTCTTGCGTTTTTGCAGGCGTAACCATTGCGCAAAAGGCGTGAGGGGGACAAACAGCCATGACATATCAGGAAATTTACAACGCGAGCCTCGCAGATCCCGAAGGCTTTTGGATGCAGGCTGCCGAAGCCATCGACTGGGACCGTAAACCATCCAAAGCGTTATTCGATCGTGGCGAACACATCTACGAATGGTATGCCGACGGGCTGGTCAATGGCTGCTACAACGCCGTGGACCGCCATGTGGCTGCGGGGCGCGGTGAGCAGGCCGCCATCATCTATGACAGCCCGATTACCGGCGCAAAAGACACCATCACCTATGCTGAGCTGCAAACCCGCGTGGCGTCGCTGGCCGGTGCGCTGGTGGCCCAAGGCGTTGGCAAAGGCGACCGTGTTATCATCTACATGCCGATGGTGCCCGAAGCGCTCGAGGCGATGCTGGCATGTGCGCGGATCGGCGCCATACACTCGGTCGTATTCGGCGGCTTTGCGGCCAATGAATTGGCTGTTCGCATTGATGACTGCCAACCGCGCGCGATCCTTGCGGCGTCTTGCGGCGTAGAGCCCGGCCGCGTCGTACACTACAAGCCGCTGCTGGACGGCGCGATTGAACTGGCCGACCACAAGCCCGCGGTTTGCCTGATCTTGCAGCGCGAACAGGAAACGGCAGAACTGACGCCGGGACGCGATCTGGACTGGCATGCAGCACAAGAGGGCGTGCCCCCCGCCGACTGTGTCCCGGTTGAGGGCAATCATCCGGCCTATATCCTATATACGTCCGGCACCACAGGCGCCCCGAAAGGCGTTGTACGTCCCACCGCAGGCCATCTTGTAGCGCTGAACTGGACGATGAAGAACATCTACAATGTCGACCCCGGCGACGTCTTCTGGGCCGCTTCCGATGTGGGCTGGGTCGTGGGCCACAGCTACATCTGTTATGGGCCGCTCATCCATGGCAACACGACCATTGTTTTCGAAGGCAAACCGGTAGGCACACCCGATGCGGGCACCTTCTGGCGTGTGATATCCGAACATAACGTCCGCAGCTTTTTCACCGCCCCCACGGCCATTCGCGCCGTTAAACGCGAAGATCCCAAAGGGCTGGAGCGTCAGAAATATGACCTGAGCGGCCTGCGCGCACTGTATCTCGCGGGTGAACGTGCGGACCCTGACACAATCGAATGGGCAGCAGACCTGCTGGGCGTGCCTGTCTACGATCACTGGTGGCAGACCGAAACCGGCTGGACGATTGCCGGCAACCCTGCCGGATGCGAAGCGCTGCCGGTCAAGATCGGATCGCCCACCGTTGCGATGCCCGGCTATGATGTCCAAATCCTGGATGAAGCAGGGCACCCGATGAAACATGGCGCGCTGGGGGCGATTGCGGTCAAACTGCCCCTGCCCCCCGGCACGCTGCCCACGCTTTGGAATGCAACCGACCGCTACAAGAAAAGCTATCTCAATGCGTTCCCCGGCTACTACGAGACGGGCGACGCGGGCATGATCGACGAGGACGGGTACCTCTACATCATGGCGCGCACCGATGACGTCATTAACGTCGCGGGCCACCGCCTGTCGACCGGCGCCATGGAAGAGGTCCTGGCCAGCCACCCCGATGTGGCCGAATGTGCCGTCGTCGGTGTCTCGGACGCGTTGAAAGGGCAATCACCCTTGGGTTTGGTCTGCCTGACAACGGGTGTAAACCGCCCGCACGACGAGATCACGAAAGAATGCGTCAAGCTGATCCGAGACAAAATCGGGCCGGTGGCCGCGTTCAAGAGTGCGTTGGTGGTGGACCGTCTGCCCAAAACACGCTCGGGTAAAATTCTGCGTGCCACTGTCGTGAAAATCGCAGATAGTCAGGACTTTAAGATGCCTGCGACCATCGACGACCCCGCCATTCTGGATGAGATCAAAGCAGCGCTTCAGACGATTGGGTATGCCAAAGACTGAAAACCGCTTGCCTGAGCCGCGTCCGAGCCAAAAACTGAAATGGCCATGCACACCCACGACGGAAGTTAGTTTCGTTTTTGCGTCGCATGGCCGCTTCGAGCCTAGAACGAGCGTGGGAAGTTATACCGCTGGCAGTCTCATTAGGCTCCGGTTCAGTCCAACTCGTTCTTATGGATCACACCATCCTTCATGATCAGGTCAAAATTCTCATGCGGATCAGCAACAAGGTCTATATCTGTCAGAGGATTACCATCAACAAGGATAATATCGGCATAGGCGCCTTCTACGATGACGCCCAGAGGGCCGTCCTGATATGGATGGCGCGGTCCGGCCAGCTCGAGCAGTTCTGCGTTGGTTGACGTTGCCATCTTCAGCACTTCATAAGGCGAATACCATTGCTGGAGCTTGGCAAGGAAAGCGCCTTGCCGCTCGGCTAGCGCGGGATCAAAAAGAATATCAGTTCCAAAGGCGACCTTGACGCCGACCTCTTTCGCGGTGGTGTAGGCGGCATCCGTGCCGTTGGTCACTGCAATCCACTTGGCCTGACTGTAGGGATCATCAAAGGTAAAGCCATCTTCGTCATCCAGCAAAGGCTGGAGCGACAACCACACATCATTGTCACGCATCATCTCCATGGTTTCGCGGCTCATCAGAAAGCCGTGCTCAATGGATTTGACACCCGCCTCAATCGACATTTGGATGGCATCATCAGTAAACAGATGCGACGCGACATAGGTGTTGTAGGTGTCTGCAACTTCGACAAATGCTCTGAGCTCGTCCATCGTATACTGGCGTACATCCAGCGGGTCGTAGACAGACGACACGCCACCACCGCCCGAGATTTTGATCTGGCTGGCCCCCATACGCATGACTTCGCGCGCGCGTTTCGTCACTTCGGGCACACCATCAGCCATCGACATCAGACCTACACTGTACCAGTACCATTGACTGTCCGCCGGGTTGCTTGGCACGGCTTGATAGGGGCGATAGTCGAAATGGCCACCTGTCTGGCCAATGGGGGGACCGGACGGCAAAATGCGAGGCCCCACAATTTCACCGGTGTCGATCATCTTTTTGGTGGCGAAAGGATTGCCCCCCACATCGCGCACCGTCGTGAACCCCCGCATCAGCGTTTTTTCAGATCCTATGGCACCACGAATGGCAATTTCGAGGATGTCGCCTGTGACCACAGTGCTTTGTGCGGCGCAGCAATAGGAAGTGTGCCAATGCACGTCGATGAGGCCCGGCATCAAAGTTCTGCCACCTCCGTCAATGATTTGCCCGCCGGCCACAGCCAAATCCTCGGTCGAGACTGCCGTTATCAAATTGCCCGTGACGACAACGTTCGCGTTTTCAATCAGTTGCTCGTTCACACCATCAAATACGTTCACATTCGTGAATAGGATCGGAGCTTGTTCCTGCGCCAAGGCATGTGAAGATATGAATGCAAAAACAACTGGCGGAATTGCAGCTTGTTTGAAAACGCTCATCTGAGTACTCCCGTAAAATGACTGTTCCGTTAATAGTTCCAGCAGTAGCACTTGTGAGCAAGGAATTTCTATCGCGGCTAAAGCCCGTTTTGTCCCGCACAGCAGTCGAACCGCAATCCAGGCTGAAATCTTTCAAACACAGTGCAAGCATACGCGGGATACGACGCCACATCTTGCCTGATCGCATAACAAAAGGGCGGCCCCCGCAGGACCGCCCCGTTGCAAATTTGCGTATTTATGCTGCCGATTTCACGCTTTTGATAAAGGCGTCAACCTGTTCTTCAGCGTCGGATTTCGCAAGCCCGTATTTCTCTTGCACGAGGCCCACGAATTTCTCGCGCTCACCGTCGATCTGACTGATCTCATCGTCCGTCAGGTCGGCCCAGCGGGATTTGATCTCGCCTTTGATCTGTGTCCAGTTGCCTTTGATAAAGTCCCAATTCATGTGGTCTCTCCTTCGTCTTACGTCTCAGTTGAGCCAAGCATGTGCGCTTCACATGCTCTTACGACACAAACGCAGGGCGCGGGGAAACCGTTCCAAAAAAGTTGATTTTTTATCGGGTGTCCACGTCGCTATTTTCGCCCTTTTCAGGCGTAAGCCCATAGGGTGAGGCGATTTTCCAGACATGATCGGGAATCATATTTTTCATTTTCGCAGGCATGGAGCGGCGTAAGTGCAAGACGGTTTCAGCCGCCTTCATCTCGACCCGCGCGCGGGCAAACTCAATCCCCTTGGGACCGATGCGGGGCTGCAACCAGCTGACAATGGGGCGCACCCAGTCGGGCATGCGGCGCAATGGCAGCCCCCCTGCCGCGCGTGCTGTGTTCGCGATGAAACCTTTGACCGCCCCTGCCCGTTTCCCCGCACTGCCCGGCGTCGTGAGCGCCACGCGATCACCCAGCCCGTCCAGCATTTCGGCACCGCGCGCGTTGCGCACCACCAGCCATTGTTCCCCCTCGCCCGCCATATACCCCACCGTGATATCGGCAAGGCTGTTGGTATAGTCGACGCAGGTCCGGCAGGTCAGTGGGAAAAAGTCCTGTGGCAGGTCAGAGATCGGCAGGGACAGAAACGGGATAAGACGGGTAGAACCATCCTTGAAGCGCAGCTCGACACGGAAGTCCGCGCGGAACTCCAGATAGGTAATCGTGTCGGGGTTTGCGTCCAGCAAGGACAGGAAATGGTGGAAGTTTTCGGTCGTTGTGTTGTCGGAACACGGCGTGCCGATGACATAAAGCCGTTCGAGGTTCAGCTCTGCCTCGAGTGCGCGCAGCGCGTAGACCTGACAGGGGATGCCGATCACCGCCAGTTTGGTGAAGCCTTGGGCCTGCGCATCCTCTAACAATGCCAGCAGCGGCGCGTACCCCATGCGCATGCCGCGCGCTTTCGTCATATCCGCGGGATCGGTAATCAGTGCCGGTTGCGGGCGCCAGTTGTCATCCGCGTGCGGGATCATGGTCAGAACGGCGTCTATCTTGCCTTTGGCCAGCAGGTCCGCGCCCAGCGACGTGGTAATTCCCGTCCATTGCGCCCCGTCGAGCGGTGTGCGCATTTTCGCGCGGTACATTGCCTGAAAGGTACCAAAGAAAACTTCGTCACCGTCGCCACGTGCGCGGCCATGGATCGCGCGTTCAAAGGAAGGATAATCCGGTGTGATGAACTGACAGGCCTTACCACATGCGGCCGGGTTTTCCATTCGCGACACACCACAATCAGTGCACAGCGTGCGCGGTGCCGGTTCACGCAGCTGCGCGGGCAGGATGACGCTCATGTAAACTGCTCGTTGATGAGACGTTCCTCAAGTCCGTGGCCGGGATCAAACAGGATACGGTGCGCCACCGACGGCTCCGACCGGATTTCGACGGAGACGACACCCATGACCGATTGCGCATCGGCCTCTGCCATGACGGGGCGCTTTTCCGGCTCGAGCACATCAAAGCGCACGGTGGCGTCTTTGGGCAGCAGGGCCCCCCGCCAGCGCCGCGGGCGAAACGCGCTCATCGCGGTAAGTGCCAGCACTTCCGACCCGATGGGCAGAATAGGCCCGTGAGCGGAATAGTTGTAGGCGGTAGATCCCGCAGGGGTGCTGACGAGTGCACCGTCACAGACTAGTTCCGCCATGCGCAAGCGGCCGTCGATGGTGATCTTGAGCTTGGCAGCCTGTGGGCCCGACCGCAGCAAGGACACCTCGTTTATGGCCAGCGCTTTGGACACCGCGCCGTCTACACAGGTCGCAGTCATACTCAGCGGGTTGATCTCCGCCTCTTCGGCGGCGGCAAGGCGGGCGGGCAGGTCGCTTTCCACATAAGTGTTCATCAAAAAGCCGATTGTGCCGCGGTTCATGCCGTAGACAGGGGCCGCAAGCGCTTGCGTGGCATGCAGCGTTTGCAGCATGAACCCGTCACCGCCCAAAGCGACGATCACGTCTGCCTTGTCCATATCGACATTGCCGTAACGGGTCACCAAGGCTGCCCTTGCGGTTTGCGCCACATCCGCGCGGCTGGCGGTAAATGCGATCTTGATGGGCATTCAGGTTTCCGATCGGGGTCTTTATGGGCAGAAAGAAACACATCTTTCTGTGATTTGCCAGCTTTGGACGCTGCGTGCAGGCGGGTGGGCGATTGCGTCGCAGGGACCTGCCGCGTAAAGAAGGCGCAGAATCCGGTCCAACCGTCGCTTTACAACCTTCCCCGTCGGGATAGTTTTGCAGTAGACACGCATCAAAGATGACCCTCAAAAAGGAAGAGCCCTATGAACGCCCCGCACCGCGCCCCCGGTTTTTTCACGCAGTCCCTCGCCGACAGCGACCCCGAGCTTTTTAGCTCTATCACGGATGAATTGGGCCGCCAGCGCGACGAGATCGAACTGATCGCCTCGGAGAATATTGTGTCTGCCGCCGTGCTTGAGGCGCAGGGTTCGATCATGACCAACAAATATGCCGAAGGCTATCCGGGCCGGCGCTATTACGGCGGATGCCAGTTCGTGGACGTAGCCGAAAACCTTGCGATTGAACGGGCCTGCGCGCTGTTTGGCTGCGGCTTTGCAAACGTACAGCCCAACTCTGG
>Ga0316191_10004215_pt1 | contig 10707 bp, 13 predicted proteins | sample Eddworburr2cm_MG_FD_204928 | JGI IMG/M metagenome (GOLD analysis project Ga0316191, IMG submission 204928) | Coastal sediment microbial communities from Maine, United States - Eddy worm burrow 2 cm | ecosystem: Environmental > Aquatic > Marine > Coastal > Sediment | place: USA: Maine... | reverse complement strand
CCACAGGCAAGCCAAAACATCGCAAAAACATCGCGCCGAAGGCCGGCGCTCCTACAGGTGACCTGTTGGAGCGGCCTCATCGGCCGCGATAGAACCACCACCATGCCCCTGACCCGCCGCCAACAACAAATCTACAACTACCTGCTTGAAAACCAACACCATTTCGACCATCCCCCACCCACGCCGAACTCTGCCGCGCCCTATCCACTGTGGGTGATTTCAAAATCCCCGTGCAGGCCTCTATAATACGCAGCCTGTCACCGGCCAGCCCTGCAAAGCCTGTTTTGCCACCCCGTAGTGGCGCACCGTCGCGCGGCTGACCCCATACAACCTTCGAACCCAGCTGGCCTACCCTGCGGTGTTCGGCCCCATGCATGGTAGTTGCTGTCCATGAAAAGTCTCGCGATCCGAACCTTCCTGCCGTTCCTGGCCTGGTTCCCGCTCATCAACCGCAGCTCGCTGCGCGCCGATTTTATCGCCGGGCTGACCGGCGCCGTGATCGTGTTGCCGCAGGGGGTGGCGTTCGCGACCATCGCCGGACTGCCGCCGCAGTACGGCCTGTATACCGCCATGGTGACACCGATCATCGCGGCCCTGTTCGGCTCGTCGCGGCACCTCATCTCGGGGCCTACCACGGCCATTTCCATTGTCATCTTCGCCTCGGTGAGCCACCACGCCACACCGGGCACGCCCGAGTTCATTACCCTGGCGCTGACGCTGACCTTTCTCGCCGGCGTCTACCAGCTGGCCTTCGGCCTGGCCCGGCTCGGCGTGCTGGTCGATTTCGTTTCGCATACTGTGGTGATGGGCTTCACGGCCGGTGCGGCCATCCTTATCGCCACCAGCCAGTTGAAACACGTGCTCGGTATCAGCATCCCGCGCGGCGAATCCTTTGCGCACACCTGGGTCGATATCTACCATCTGCTCGACCAGACCAACTTTGCCGTGCTGGGCATCGCGCTGGTGACACTGCTGACGGCAGTGGTGTGCAAACGCCTGTTCCCCAGGTGGCCGAACCTGCTGCTCGGCCTGATTGCCGGTTCGCTGGCTGCCGTGGTGGCTGGTGGCAGCGACCACGGCGTCACCTTTGTCGGCGAGATTCCAGCGCAGTTGCCGCCGCTGTCCATGCCCGACTTCTCGGTGGCTGCCATCCGCCAGCTCGCACCGGAAGCGTTTGCGGTTGCGCTGCTGGGCCTGATCGAGGCGGTGTCCATCGCCCGTTCGGTGTCGACCCGATCGCACCAGCGCATCGACGGCAACCAGGAATTCATCGGCCAGGGGCTGTCCAACATCGTGGGCAGTTTCTTTTCCAGCTACGCCGGTTCCGGTTCGTTCACGCGCTCGGGTATCAACTACCAGGCCGGCGCCCGCACACCCATGGCCGCCATCTTTGCCGCCGTGCTGCTGATGCTGGTGGTGCTGCTGATCGCGCCGCTGACAGCCCACCTGCCGGTAGCCGCCATGGGCGGCGTGATCCTGCTGGTGGCCTATGGCCTGATCGACTTCCGGCATATCGCCGAGACACTGGCCAAAAGCCGTGGTGAAACCGCTATTCTGCTGGTCACCTTTTTCTCCACCCTGTTCCTGGAACTCGAGTTCGCCATCTACCTGGGCGTGCTGCTGTCCTTGATCCTGTACCTGGCCAGAACCTCGCGTCCCGAGATTATCACCCTGGCGCCCGACACCCACGAGCGCAAACACCGGCTCGTCAATATCAAGACCAAACCCGTCAGCGAGTGCCCGCAGCTTAAAATCATACGCATCGACCGGGCCATTTATTTCGGCTCGGTCAGTTACATCCAGGGCCGCATCGATGTCATCACCGAAATACAAGGCATTGTGCATATTCTCATCGATGCCTCGCGCATGAACTACATCGACATGGCCGGCGCCGACATGCTGGTGCAGGAAAACCGGCGCCTGCAAGCGCGCGGTGGCGGGCTGTATTTCTGCGGGCTCAAGTCGAAGGTATGGCAGTTCATTGCCGAAGGCCGCTATGTGCGCGCGATTGGTGCCGCTGCCTTCTTCGACCACAAGTCACAGGCGATTGCAGCGATCTTCAGAAAGCTCGACAAAGACACCTGCCGGAAATGCAGCCGGCGCATTTTCACAGAATGCGCCACGGTTGAAGAGGTGACCTGACCCGGTTAATTCGAAACCCGTTAAGCAGCCTGTAGGAGCACCCGTGCCGGGCATGAACGGCCCCCTGGCCGCGATGGTTTTTTCAAAAATCGCGCCGAAGGCCGGCGCTCCTACGGCGCGATAAACCCCACACCACGTGATCACCGAACAGCGCGACAGCACCAACAACGGCGACATCGTCGTCGCCCTGATCCGAAGCGAACTAGTGACCTTGAAGCGGATTGAACTGAAACCGGGCCAGGTGGTTTTGCATCCGGCAGACGAAGAGCAGATTCACGGCGTGCTTAAAGGGTTGCTGCGAAGTGACGCTTGAACTGTCTCAATCAACAACATCAGAAAAACAGACTTTCACTAATACCAAATCGTGCCGCCAGCTTCTGAATATGCTGCTTGGTGAGGTTCCGGGAGCCGGACAGAATGCGTGACACCAGCGACTTGTCCCCGATCTCCGGAAAATCCGCCACGCCCAGACCGTGTTGCTTCATCAACAGTCGCAACATGGCGACATCTACCGGGATCTCACCGGCCTGTGTTTCGAACGCATCCAGCGCTTCGATATCACGCTCATAGCGGCCAATGGCTTGCGCCACCAGGCCGATGACGCAGTTAAGCGGATCATCGTCGCTGTCACGCGCGTCTTCCATCAGCGATTCAACCAGCGCCAGCGCCTTTTCATAGTGGGCCTCGTCAGTGATATGAAGATAAGGCGCAGCGATCGCCGCAAAATCATGGAATGCTGTTTTTAAGGCTGTATCACTCACAACTTGCCTCGCCGGTAGCGGTCGCACAGACGGTCATACTCGCTATGCGACACAATGTGCTTTACAAAAAGCCGGTTTTGCCGGAACTGGATACAGGCAATCAAACGTAAATGGTTGCCACCGATATCCAGTACCCACCACTTATCCCGACAGGCAAAATTGTCCAGCGAAGGAAACAGCCTTCGCATGTCTTCCGGGCTATCAAACCTCGCGCTGTTACGACTCAACACGCGGTACAGGTCGAGCAGGGCTTCCCGCTGATTGGGAAAACGCTGCGCCGCCTCGACAAAAGGTCGCCTTGTCAAAATGTGCATCCATGCCTCCAGTTGACAATTTGGAAACTAACGCAGAGTTGACAAAATGTCAACTCCAGTGAGGAAGTTCAGGGGAGAGGACAGGCAACCCAAACAATCGCGCCGAAGGCCGGCGCTCCTACAGGTGTATAACCTAACCGAGTACGCGATACGTGATCCCACCCCCTGTAGGAGCGGTCTCCTGACCGCGATAACCGGCCCCAAATGTGACGTTTCACGCTGCGCCCAACGCTCTATACTCTTGAAAACAACACCGCTTCCGGCAGGTCCGGACCGCCAGCCGGCAGCAGAGGATGCCTGAAGGCCACCGGGGTCAGACCTGGCGAAGCCAGCTCTGACCCCTTTTTCACGGAGTGTGAAAGTGCAAAAGGTTGTGATTCATCGCCCGGGCGGACACGACCGCCTCCGCATAGAACAGCACCCCGATCTATCCCCCGGCCCCGGCGAAGTCCTGGTCGCCGTGGAGGCCATCGGCATCAACTATGCCGACTGTGTCACCCGGATGGGCCTCTATGCCTCGGCCAAACACTACGTCGGCTTTCCCATAACACCCGGCTTTGAAGTGGCCGGTCGCGTCGCTGCCGTCGGTCCGGGTGTCACTGATCTGCCAGCGGGCACCGAGGTCATGGCCGTGACCCGTTTCAACGGCTACGCCACCCAGGTCGTGGTGAAGCGTGACCAGGTCTTTCCCAGACCCGCAAAGCTGTCGGTAGAGCAAGCCGCAGGCTTTGCCGCGGTATTCCTCACCGCCTGGTTTGCCCTGCTTGAACTGGCGCACCCCCGGGCCGGCGACAGACTGCTGGTCCATTCCGCCGCCGGTGGCGTGGGCGGTGCGTTGGTGCAGCTGGGTCACATCGCCGGCTGCCAGGTCGTCGGCGTGGTGGGCGCATCACACAAGGTCGACCCGGTCCGGCAGTTGGGGGCCATTGATGTCATCGACAAATCCCGTGAGGATCTCTGGAAAGCGGCCGAGCGAATCAGCCCGGAAGGCTATAACGTGGTACTCGACGCCAACGGCGTCTCCACCCTGCAGCAGAGTTATCGCCACCTGGCCCCGGTCGGAAAACTCGTCGTGTACGGTTTTCACAGCATGCTGCCCCGCAAAGGCGGACGCCCCAATCGCCTGCAGCTGTTGTGGGACTACACCCGTACACCGCGCTTCAACCCCTTCAGCCTGACGACACGCAACCGCAGCGTACTCGGATTCAACCTGAGTTTTCTGTTCGACCGGTCCGAGTTGCTGCACGAGGCCATGGAGCAGCTGCTGGGCTGGGTCGAGGACGACAAGATCCAGCCGCTTGCCGTCCACACCTATCCTTTTGAGCAGGTCGCCCAGGCACACCGCGACCTGGAATCGGGACAGACGGTCGGTAAACTGATTCTGATTCTGTGACGGCCCGAATACAGCGACGATATTCCTAAATACCAAGCACCCGTTTGAGTTTCTCCAGTAAGTCCAGGCGAAGATTTTCTTTCATTCGTCGCACGTTCTGAATTTTCCACTGTAAACCGGGCAGCCTTTCAATATCCGGCATATCGAGCAACGCAAAATCAGCTTCACCGGATTTGATGGAGATTAAAAAACTGCGTTCGTTGTCAGTAAGTTCATCGCTTACTTTTTTTACCAAAATCTCACGGGTTCTAAGCAATTCCCCGAGATCAACTGGATCGCGTGCCATACCTCGAAACTGTGTTTCGTATAAGTCCTCGATGTCTTTGTAGTTTGGATCGAGGAGCTCGCTCATCGGGCGATTATGGCTGGCAAGATAGACAACAAAGGCCTTTCTTATATCGTCGGTCAAGCCCTCATTGGCAAAAAGAAGGTGTATATCGAACAGGTCACGAGGATGTTGTCGATCAAGTGCCGCGGTTATTTTGCTTCCATAAAGTTCAGGGGTAGCAATCGTATTCGCTGTTGCGCTAACTTCATACTCTTCTTCAGCGCGTGAGCACAATTCATGTGCTTCTATTTCGAATATAGCACCACGTTGGACAATATTAGGCTCAATTTTTATTTGAACACCATTGTGTCGGATATTCAGCTTGGTAATGTGCTGGTTATCAACAGCGGGTGTGACAATTGAGCCGGCAATGGATTTTTGGATATTACCTGAAATTCTGGTTAGAGCTTCTTCTATATGTATTAACGTCTGTTCACGTGGTTCAATGGGCAAATAGACCAAATCAATGTCAACGGACAAACGCGGCATATTACGCACAAACAGGTTGATAGCTGTTCCACCCTTTAGCGCAAAACAGGCCTCTTTCTCAACCTCGGGTAAACAGCGTATTAATAGTTCAACTTGTTTGCGATAGGCATCATCCATAAATTTCAGCTTTCCGGTTGTCCATACTATTCCGGTACTGTGATTTGATATTTTTTATTGAAGTGTCCACCTTTAAACAGCGTTCTCTTGCCTTTGCCAAAATCTATCTTTTCAACATCCAGTCGTTCGACCCATTTGTGTTGGTTATATTCAGCCAGCCACATAAAGAAACGTTTAACACGTACAGATTTACAGTTCGCTAAAAGAGATTGCACAAGTTTAGGCCGTAACGTGGTCAGGCTTTCCATCGCGAGCTGTGCATCTTCGAAATGAGCATTCTTAGGCAAAAGGTGTATCAGTTCCATGATGGCGCGCTCAGGTGTTGAGCATTCTATGCTGAAGCTGTTGGCTTCAAATTCGCTGAGCCCAAGTTTCTCATCATTGCCAAAAAGATGAGTCGTGGTGTATTGAACATCAACGGGCCAGGGATAATTCAAAAACCAGGCAGGTAGCCTGGTACCGGGTGCACCAAAAAGACTCAACATCCGGTCTGGTCCAAGTGGAACATAATGGCCGTATCCTTTAAGTTCCAACGCAGTTTTTGCCGCGACGTGTACAGGCAAGTGAAGTTGCTTTTGCAGTGCGAAAAGAGCACCCGTCCAGTCAACGTTCTCACCCGCGCGGATAAACGCCCCTCGACCTATACGAGTAAGCCACCCACTGCGGACGTAAGCGTCGGAGAGCTGCCGATAGACTCCTTGTGAATCCAGCCAGGGTTGTGTGGCAACCGTGCCACGCGTCCAGGTCTTCATCAGAAGGTTTATTTTTCCAGTTTTTTGACTAACCATACTTGTCTAATTAGAGCTGATTTAAACTAAAAAGGAACTTCGGTTTAAATTAACGCTAGAACGTCTAATCAGTTTTGTCAAATAGATATTTATTTAAACTAGAGTATTTGTAGTATTGAGCCTGACTTTTAGCTATCCAGACTTAATCCCGATCTATCCCCCGGCCCCGGCGAGGTCCTGGTAGCCGTGGAGGCCATCGGCATCAACTATGCCGACTGTGTCGCCCGCATGGGCCTCTATGCCTCGGCCAAACACTACGTCGGCTTTCCCATAACACCCGGCTTTGAAGTGGCCGGTCGCGTCGCTGCCGTCGGCCCGGGTGTCACTGATCTGCCAGCGGGCACCGAGGTCATGGCCGTGACCCGTTTCAACGGCTACGCCACCCAGGTGGTGGTCAAGCGTGACCAGGTCTTTCCCAGACCCGCAAAGGCGGACGCCCCAATCGCCTGCAGCTGCTATGGGACTACACCCGTACCCCGCGCTTCAACCCCTTCAGCCTGACGACACGCAACCGCAGCGTACTCGGATTCAACCTGAGTTTTCTGTTCGACCGCTCCGAGATTCTGCACGAAGCCATGGACCAGCTGCTGCGCTGGGTCGAGGATGACAACATCCAGCCGCTTGCCGTCCACACCTATCCCTTCGAGCAGGTTGCCCAGTCACACTGTGACCTGGAATCGGGGCAGACGGTTGGGAAGCTGGTGCTGATTCCGTGATGGCCCGAGTACAGCAACTACGTGGTCATCAAACAGGTCGACAGTAAACCCGAACGTGTTTCCTAAACACGATTTGCGCATTAATCCAAGCAGCAATCGTTAAACCAAAAGTTTATGTGGATACTAAATGCCCTAAAAGGATTTACAAATCTTGCTACGTTCATTTAGAAACACAAGGGAAGTTATCGTACTCATACACCTGGGGTAAGCTGCGGAAAATACCAGGGTTCCGCGTGCTCAGGGATATCCCAATACAGAGGTGATTTGGAGCTCGTTTCGCTGAGCAGGCCTTCTTCCCGAAGTTGAGATAGTAGTCTTCGCGCAGTGCGATCGGGCATTGCGCACAGTTCAAGTGCTGTTGATCGGTCGAGTTTCCCTAGCATGAAAGCGTTATATAGCACGATGGCGGCTACTGGTTTTATCTCGCCAAGCCCCGGTACGCGAGCGTCATTACGGGCTGTTATGTAGTGTCGTATGCGATCACGTATCTGATCAACTTGTAGCAGTTGGCTGATATAGTTGATTTGGTCGAGGGAGGTATCGATCATATATTCGCAGAATGCGATTAGTCCGGTTTCGCTGAGAAGGCCTCGCCCATCATGATCTCCCTGGCGCGGAAAGTCGGCCCGTTCCAGTAATTCTTTGTAGCGATCAGAGGTACGGGCTAAACCTCTGCTCAAACACCACACTCCGGAACTATCGAGTCCAATCGCGTTGAGTGTGGTATCAGTAAGTAGTCGAGCTACTCGGCCGTTACCGTCAGCAAAGGGGTGTATCCATGCAAAACGGTGATGTGCGCATATCGTTGCAATGGTTTTCTTGTCGCCTCGGTGACGGCTTGGGTGGTAAATATCACAGAACTGTCTCATTAATGAGGGCAAGTCATCTGCGGGTGGTGGATGATGGCGACCCACGGTGACTTCTTTGCTGCGCCATTCCCCAGGAATCACCTCATCAACGACTTCGCCTTTTTGATTTTTTAGTAAGCGCAGGGTTTCGGGCACGTGTTGGTAGAATTCTCGGTGAATGGCCTGGATGAATTCAGGCGAGAATATTTCATCCTGATCTGGTGATTGTTCTCGTATCCAGTCCTGCACTCTAATATGTGCAACAGATTCCATTTGAAGATCTCGCTTGGCTGGATCCTTGGAAAAGTTGCCTCGTTGAGCTTCCCGGATCTCGTGAGGACGCGTCCGATTTCCCTCAATCAGGTTTGAATAGTAGGAGTTGATGACTGCCATATGGCGAATAATCTTCAAACGCGTTTCTTCAGGAAGATAGGCCGCCAGCCTGGCAGAGGCCTTGGTAATGGCGATGACTTTGTCTGTTAAGTCGGAGGCCTCAAGTGCTCGCTCACTGGGGATGAAGGGTGAGAAATCGTGGCTTGTAATTGGCATTCGAGAATTCCTGTGGCCGGTTATATGGCCGGATTATTGTCTCATTAACTAACAGAAATATAAAAGGAAAGATCTAAAGTATTTGGCCAAATTAGATTATTTTGGCCGGTTTTTTGGCCGGTTCAGGTCTTCTCCATCAGAACCCAGTACCTCAGCCGGACTGCTCAAGCCCAACCATGACCTGACCCGCAGCATACTCGGTTTCAACCTGAGTTTTCTCTTCGACCGGTCCGAGCTTCTGCACGAGGCCATGGACCAGCTGCTGCGCTGGGTAGAGGAGGGCAAAATTCAGCCGCTTGCCGTTCACACTTACCCTTTCGAAAAGGTCGCCCAGGCACACCGTGATCTGGAATCGGGGCAGACGGTTGGGAAGCTGGTTTTGATTACGTGATGGCGCTAGTGATGAGGTCTTAAATGGCTTACCGAAGATCCTCAACCTTTTTATTGAAAAATCTTTCACTCCAAAGTCTCAGGCTCTGTTGCTCAGCTGCATTTAGAAAACGTGCAACATCTTCAGCAGCCTCAGTCCAATTGACAGTCGCCACTTTCTTTAACAGAGTACTAATCAGCCAATCTTTATCAATAGTGAGGGTTTGACCTTCCCAAGGACCATACTGATAGAGGGCGGCTTGTAAGTGCGCAAAGTTGGGTTGGATGCCCTGTTTTACATACCAATTAAAATCATACCAATCACGCCCTTTTAAATAGGGCCTACAAAGCAACGCGTGGATCTTAAGAGAAAAGTTGCTGCTCAGATCCTGGTGACAGACTTCAAAATCAAGAGGGAAGTCGAGATAGGAATAGTCGTAACCCGAACCATCTGGTGGATTAACATCAATCTCCAGTTTGATCTTCAGTTTCTGGTCTTCGTGGCCGCGGATGAACGCCAGGTCTAGTTGGTTGCTCACCGAATTGTCTTTCAGTAAAGCCTTTCTTACGCGCTGATCCATACGACTTTTATCCAGCACTTCTGATTGCAATCCGAATTCCTGCAATCCGCTTAATAATTTATCCAGATAAATATTCCAGTCGAAATCAGGATCGGGCTCTTTGAGGATAAAATCCAGGTCCTCAGAGAATCGAGGCAGTCCATGCAAAATACGTAAGCTGGTATCGCCTTGAAACGCCGCTACCTCGAAGAATCGCGCTCTCCACAAAGAATACAAAGCGACCTCTTGCAAGATTTCCTTGGTTGCTTGTTCTTCTTCTACAGGGCCAGTGGCCTTATAGCTGTCCAATCGTTTTTGAATCAATTCAATCATTGCCTAGCTCCCTGGCTAACGATGTGAGAAAAGTTTTGACACGTTTTTGTTTATAAACCAGCTCTAAAATTCTGATATCTGCACGGGTAACAGTTCGAAGGATTTCGTCATCAATGCGCATACCCTCAATCAGCCACTCCATGCCTTGCCACTCGACTTTACGTAAGCACACCAGGTCCATCAGGGCACGGAGCGGTTCGGCCACCAGCAAAGCTTGCTGCGTGATCTGCACACGCTCAACCAGTTCCAGAAAATAGCCTGTTTGAATAGCCAACGGATGAAAGGAAAAACGTCCAAATACCGGGTGCGTGTAATCAAGCGACTTTCGGCCTGGTACCACGCTGGCCGTGGTGTAAACCGCTTCGGGAATCCAGCCGTGGTGAGCAAGTGCCGTCTCAAACGATACATAGCTTCCGGGCACGAAAGCCTGGGCCAGCGCAAAGGGGTGGCTGGGGTAATCCCGGAACCGATCAGCAAGCAGATAGCTGCCGCGCGTCAGGCGCAGCAGCTCGCCGGCCTTCATGGCCCGGTTTACAAGGCCATAGCGGCGCTGTGGGCTACCCCCGACAATTCTGGCCAACTGCGACTCGGCCAGTACCCGGTTTTTCAATCCGAGATCGATCAGTTGCTGCGTGAGTGTTTGCATAGCCTGTATCAGTGTCCATTGGGATGAAAATAATTCTAGAAACTTGCAATATATGGAAGTTTATAGAATTATATGCTTTAGTCAAATAAAGCTAGAACGATGCCAAAAATGAACTCTGCCAGGCCCTGGGCCTGACCCCTTTTTCACGGAGTATGAAAGTGCAAAAGGTCGTAATCCATCGCCCCGGCGGCCACAACCGCCTCCGCATAGAACAGCACCCCGACCTGGCCCCCGGCCCCGGCGAAGTCCTGGTCGCCGTGGAGGCCATCGGCATCAACTATGCCGACTGTGTCACCCGCATGGGCCTCTATGCCTCGGCGAAACACTACGTCGGCTTTCCCATAACACCCGGCT
>Ga0316191_10004214_pt1 | contig 10713 bp, 10 predicted proteins | sample Eddworburr2cm_MG_FD_204928 | JGI IMG/M metagenome (GOLD analysis project Ga0316191, IMG submission 204928) | Coastal sediment microbial communities from Maine, United States - Eddy worm burrow 2 cm | ecosystem: Environmental > Aquatic > Marine > Coastal > Sediment | place: USA: Maine... | reverse complement strand
GATCGGTAAGCCGGAGCCGGGAGATACGGTGCTCACATCCGGTGCTGCCGGCGCGGTCGGTTCGGTGGTCGGCCAGATCGCGAGGATCATGGGCTGTGAGACCATCGGCATCGCCGGCGGTGCCGCGAAATGTGAGTGGCTGACAGGAGAGCTCGGTTTCGATGCGGCGATCGATTACAAGGCCGAGCGGGTCAAGAGCCGGCTGTCTGAACTCTGTCCGGGCGGGGTGAACGTGTTCTTCGACAATGTCGGCGGCGTAGCGCTGAACGATGCGCTGGCCCGGATCGCGACGCACGCCAGGATCGTGATCTGTGGCGGTATCGCCCGCTACGAGGAGGCCAAACCCGCAGGCCCGACCAACTACTTCAATATCGTCTTCCGTCAGGCGGTGATGGAAGGATTCCTGCTGTCCGGCTACGAAAGGGACTACGAGGTCGCCCGCGAACGATTGCAGGGCTGGATCGAGTCCGGTCAGATCCTGCATCGGGAAGATGTCCAGCAGGGATTCGACAATATCCCGGCAACGCTGATGCGTCTGTTCTCGGGTGCGAACATGGGTAAGCAGCTGCTGAAGTTGACCTGATTCTCCCGGCCGCTATATTGCGTGCGGCTTTATGAAACAGAACGAGAACTGCTATGGATATCAACGGAAAAGTGGCCGTCATCACCGGCGGCGCGTCGGGTCTGGGCGCGGCAACGGCACGTCGGTTTGCCGGTCTGGGCGGCAAGATCGCCATATTCGACCTGAACGATGAGCTCGGTACCGCGATGGCGGCGGAGCTCGGCAACGGCGCGTCCTATCACAACGTGAACGTGGCGGATGAAGACTCCGTTGCGGCTGCAGTCGGCGAGGTGATGTCTACCCACGGCGATATCCACATCTGCTGCAACTATGCCGGCATCGGTACGCCGGGACGTACCCTGGGTCGGGACGGGCCGCTGCCCCTCGATTACTTCAAGCGGGTCGTGGACGTGAATCTGATCGGTACGTTCAATGTCATCCGTTTGACCGTCGCCGAGATGGCGAAGCACGAGCCGGTGACCGAGGATGGCTGCCGGGGTGTGGTGATCAACACGGCCTCGGTTGCCGCCTACGAAGGCCAGATCGGCCAGGCGGCCTACAGCGCCTCCAAAGGCGGGGTGGTCGGCATGACCCTGCCCATCGCCCGGGATCTCTCGTCCATGGGCATCCGGGTGAACACCATTGCGCCGGGCCTCATCAATACGCCCATGCTGGCCGGACTGCCGGAGCAGGCGCGCGAGTCTCTCGCCGCCACCGTGCTCTTCCCCAAGCGCCTGGCCGAGGCGGACGAGATTGCGCAGCTGGCGCAGCAGATCGTCGAGAACGACTACATCAACGGTGAGACCATCCGCATGGACGGTGGCATCCGGATGCAGCCGAAGTAAGCGTCATGCGGATGGGGGCGCTGCTGGGTCCGATCCTGGATCCCACGAACTCGGACGCGCTTGCCGAGCAGGCGCGGACCTTTGCCGGCGAAGGGTTTTCCAGCCTCTGGTCGGCTCAAGCTGTTGGCCGTGGCTTCATGATGACCGATCCGCTGATTGCGCTGACCGTGGCGGCGTCTGTTGCGGAAGATGTGGAGGTCGGCACAGCCGTGCTGCAGATTCCGCTCTACGAGCCGATGGATCTGGCCAGTCGGATTTTTTCGCTGCAGCAGATTGCCGGGGAGCGCTTCATTTTCGGTGTCGGTGCAGGGTCCACCGCTGCGGACTACGCGGTGCACGGTCGTTCCTTCGAGCAGCGCTTCAAAGCCTTCGAGTCATCCCTGACAGCGCTCCGGGAGATCTTCGCCACGGGGGGGCAGGGTGATTCGAACCTTTCGCCCTGGCCGAACGTCGCCGGCGGGCCGCCCATCTTTTACGGCACCTGGGGAAAAGGCGTTGCCCGAGCAGCCACTGAGTTCGACGGCTGGATCGCTTCCGGCATGCACCGAACGCCGGCGCAGGCCGCCGAAGCGGCAAAGGGCTACGACGCTGCCGGCGGCGGGCGTTCCATCGTCTCGACCATTCAGGTGAGCGGGCAGACAGATCTTGGTGAGCTCAAAGAGGCGCTGTCAGTCTATGCGGACGCGGGCTTCGACGACGCGGTGGTGATGCTTCTGCCGGGTGCCCCCTCACCGGCAGCCGTCCGAAAGCTGACAGATTGATGCTTCCGCGGCCGGCTAGCGAAGTCGCCTCGCCTTAACTCGCCGACCTTTGATCTTGCCGCTGGCGAAGTACGCCAACGCCTTTCTGGCCGAGCCGCGCTGCAGGGCGACGAGGGTGGACCAGTCGAATATATCGATCTTGCCGACCACGTCGCCCGACAGGCCTGCCTCGCCGGTCAGTGCGCCCAGCACATCGCCCGGCCGCAGTTTCTGCTTCCGACCGGCATCGAGCTCGATGGTTTCCATGGTTGCGTTCAGCTGGTAGCCCGAGTGCGGGTCTAATGAGGCTGGTACATCCTCGATGCAGGGTGTGCCGGTGTCCGCCTCGATGCTGTTCAACCGGGCGCGTTCGCCTTCCAGAAACAGGCTGACCGCCAGGCCCGTTTCCCCCGCTCGACCTGTTCGGCCGATCCGGTGGGTGTAGATTTCGGGGTCATGTGGCAGCTCGTAGTTGATGACCATCGGTAGCGAGCGGATGTCGAGCCCTCTGGCTGCCACGTCCGTCGCCACCATCACCGGACAGCTGCCATTGGCAAACAGCGCCAGCACCTCATCACGCCGGCGTTGATCCAGCTCGCCGTGAATGGCTCGGGCGCTGATACCCCGATCATTGAGCAGGGCTGCGACTTCCGCGCATTGTGCCCTGGTGCGACAGAAGACCAGCGCCGACGACGGTTGATAGTGCTCGAAGAGCCGGATCAGGGCGTTGTGGCGCTCGTGTTTGCTGACCTGGTAGAAGATCTGCTCGATGACGCCGGGTTCGTGTGTCGTCTCGACGGAAACGGTAACGGGTTGGTGTTGAACGCGTCGGCTGATCCTGGCGATCTCATCCGGGTAGGTGGCGGAGAACAGCAGCGTCTGACGTTTCCTCGGCGTGGCAGCGATGATGTCGCTCACCGCCTCTTCGAACCCCATGTCCAGCATTCGATCCGCCTCGTCGAGCACGAGGGTCTCGAGACGTTCCAGTTTGAGGGTTTTTCGCTGCAGGTGGTCGAGAATGCGTCCCGGTGTGCCGACCACGATGTGCGCGCCATGCTGCAGGCTGGCCTTCTGCGGTCCGATCGGCTTGCCACCGGTGAGCGTGAGCAGCCTGACGTTGGGTATGCCCTGGGCCAGCCGGCGCATTTCCTTGCCCACCTGATCCGCCAGCTCCCGGGTGGGACAAAGCACGAGCGCCTGCACGGCCAGGGACTGGGGGTCGAGTTTCTGCAGCACGCCGAGCCCGAAGGTGGCCGTCTTGCCGCTGCCGGTCTTCGCTCTGGCGATGAGGTCCTTGCCTTTCAGCACCAGCGGCAATCCCTGGGCCTGGATCGGCGTCATCCGGTCGTAGCCGAGGGTGATCAGGTTTGCGAGCAGGCCTTCTTTAAGTGGGAGAGCGTCGAAGCCGCTGCTGTCATCTGGCGTCATGGGCGACTCGACTCAGCGCCCCGTGAACTCAGGCGGTCGTTTCTCCGCGAACGCGCGCACGGCTTCCCTGTGGTCGCTGGTGGTGCGGGCCTTGAGTAACCGGTCCGCTTCCCGATCGATGGCGGTTGCGTGATCAATGGAGAGTGCTTCGTCCAGATTGTCCTTGAGATAGGCGTAGGCGATCGACGGTCCGCAGGCCAGCTTGCTGGTCATCTCCAGGGCAGACGCTGACAGCTGGTCTGCGGGAACGACCTCGTTGACCAGCCCGATTTCCAGTGCCGCCTCCGCGCCAACCCGTTCCGAGGTGAGCAGAAGCTGCCGCGCCCTGCCGGGCCCGACGATTCGGGTGAGCAGCCAGGCGATGCCGTAGTCTCCGGAGAGACCGATGTTGGCGTAGCCCGTGGTCAGAAAGGCACTATCGGCGGCGATGCGCAGGTCGCAGGCCAGCGCGATCGCCATGCCGGCGCCAGCCGCAGGGCCGGGCAGCGCGGCCACGGTGGGCTTGCGCATGGCGCGGAGCGCGCCGGCGATGCCGTGGTGGCGTTCGCGCAGCTCCTGAAACTGCGCTTCCACCGTTGGCTGTTCTGTCTGGGCAGCGTTCCGGGCGCCCATCGCCTTCACGTCGCCGCCGGAACAGAATGCCGAACCTGCGCCGGTGAGCAGGAGTGCGCCCACCTCCGGTTCTTCTGCTGCCCAGGCGATGGCGCGTCTGAGCCCGCCGGAAAGATCGGGTGAGAGCGCGTTGCGCGCCTCGGGCCGGTTCAGGGTGACGGTGGCTACCCGGTTGTCCAGGCTGACGAGGACCTGATCGGTGCCGGAACTGAAGTCGGTCATGGCGTGCTCCGATTGTCTTCTGATAGTGCGCTGTCGCGGGCTTCGATCTCGGCCTGCAGCTCGGCCTGAGTTTCCCTGTCCAGCCGAAAACCCCGGATGCCGAGGTAGGCGCCGATCATAGCCAGTGTCGGGATGGTGACGTAGATGATGCGGAAAGCGAACAGGGTGTCCTCACTGTTGCCACCCTGGGCGCCGAAACCCACCTGATCCAGCAGCGGGTAAGTGAGGCCAATGGCCAGCGCGCCGCCCATCTTCGCCGTGATGGCGAGCAGGGCGAAATAGAGCCCGGACCGCTGGCCGCCGGTCTGCACGTTGTCGTAATCGATCACGTCTGCCGCCATGGCGCGGATCAGAAACTGCAGGCCCGAGTGCATGAAGCCGGTTGCGAACAGGAAACCGATGAACAGTGCCACATCGCCCTGTCCGGGAAAGAAGAACATGGCCGTGGTCAGGCAGAAACCGAGCGAGGCGATGCCGAAGGTTTTGTGTTTGCCGACTCGGTAGGAGAGCCGGACCCAGATGGGCACGCCGATGATGTGCGCGGTGTAAAAAGCGATGAGCGCCAGAGAATTGAACTGCGCGTTCCCGACCAGTTCGGCCTGATAGAAAATGAACAGACCGGCCATCACGGCGCCGGGCATGGACGCCATGGCGTCTGCCACCAGCAGGCGACGCATGTGCTGGTTCTTCAGAACGGCGGCGAGGCCGCTGAACAGGTTGATGCGCGGTGCCGGTGCAGTGGGTCGCTCGCCAACCAGGCTGACGGCGAGCAGCGTGCACAGAGGCGCCAGAATGAGCACGGCGGTACCGAAAAACGCCAGGGCGTCCCGGCCGGCGGGCGCGGCGCCCCGATACTCGAGTATGGCCAGCGGCAACAGGATCATCAGAGAGCCGGCAAAGCCGGCGAAGGCGTTGAAGCTGGCGATCCGTGACCGCTCGTTGTAGTCAGGAGAGAGTTCCGCGCCCCAGGCCGTGTGACTGATGGTCATCATGGTGGAGCCGGTGTAGAGCACCACCAGCCAGAAGCCGAGATACCAGATGGAAGGCGAGCCGATCGGCATGAACGCCATGAAGACGCCGAGCATCATGAAAGGCAGGGCGATCACCAGCCAGTGGCGTCGTCGTCCCCAGCGACTGCCGTAGCGGTCTCCCACCATGCCCATGACCGGGTCGGTGACGATATCGAACATCCGCACCAGCATGAACACCAGACCCACCTCGGCGAGTCCCAGGCCGAGGGTCTTGGTGTAGAAGGGCGGCAGGAAAATGGCCAGAGGCAGCACCAGTCCCGCGCCCGGAAAGGCGATGGAGGAAAAAGCGCCCAGCCGCCAGGTCGGCAGGCGGGGCGCGCCTGAACCAGCTGACGCTGATTCGCTCAACGTCTTTCGAACTGTATGTGCAGGTGCGGCAGGTTGCGCAGAATCATGCTCGGCTCTGCCTCGGGCTCCGGATGGCCAGGCGCCAGCCGGATGTTCTGCATGCGTTCGAGGAGGGCCGGGAAGCCTAAGGTCAGCTCCTGCCGGGCCAGCGGCGCACCGATGCAGTGGTGTGTGCCGGAGCCGAAGGCGAGCTGCATGCCGGCCTTCTTCCGATGCACGTCGACCACGTCGGGATTCTCGAACTGGCGCTCGTCCCGATTGGCGGCACCGTAGCGAAGCATGACGAACTCGCCCGCCTTGATCGGGTAACCGCCCAGCTCAGTATCGCGAGTGACCAGCCGCGGCAGGCCCTGCACCGGCGCCTCGAAGCGAAGCGTTTCCTCGACGAAGGTTCGGATCAGCTTCGGATCCGCCCGCAGCTCGTCCTGGATCTGCGGCTGGCGGCAGAGAATCAGCATGCCCCAGCCGAAGGTGCTGGTGGTGGTTTCGTGGCCGGCCACCAGAAACTGATTGAGGATGGATATGCACTCGCCGTGAGTCAGCTGACGATCCTCGTCCGCCAGGGTGCTGTTGGCGAGGATGCTGATCATGTCGTCGCGTGGATCAAGGCGACGAGCCTCGATCAGGCGGATGAGCAGCTGCTGCAGATCTACGGCGAGCCGGGCCCGGCGAACCTCTTCTTCCGCGGCAACGGGGCTCATTCGCAGCCCGGCGGCTGCGGCCGTGGCCGCATCGTAAAAGAATTCCCGGTCTTCCTCGGGTATGCCGAGGCGGTCGGAAATGATGGTCAGCGGTACCGGAAAGGCAAAGGCCTGCATGAAATCGATCTCGCCGCCGTTGTGCTCCGCGGCCGCCAGCATGGCTTCCAGGTTCGCCTCGATCACGGCTCGCACCTGCCCCTCGGCAGTTTTCACCTGACTGCCGGTGAACAGCTGACTGACAAGTGAGCGGTACTTCGTGTGCTCGGGCTCGTCCAGGGTGAGCATGGTTGGCGGCAGCTCCACCATTTCCTCATTGATGGCCTTGAGTTCTGCCTGGGTCTCTTCCGGCAGCGCGGCGATGGCTGCAATTCGGGCAAGGCCGAGAAAATTGTCGAACCTGCTGGAGTAGGTTCCGGTGTCCTTCAGCGCTTCCCGGATCAGGTCGTAGCGCGTCACGTAGTGCATGCCCATTTCCGGAATAGCGAACACGGGGGCTTCGTCGCGCAGCACCCGGTAAGCCTCGTAGGGTCTGATCAGCGTGGCGACGTCGAATATCCTAATGTCAGCCGGGCTGGCGGGTGTGCTCTGCATCTTTGTCCTCCGGTCGGGAGACCTCCTCTCGGAAGGTAAATATCTCAGGGTGCCCAGATCTTGTCGACATTTTTGGAACGCGTTTCAACGTCGGCGGTGGCAACGAATTCAGCGAATGACCCCGGTTACCCTTTCCGGGTGCAGACGGATGAGCACGCGCTGCTGCTGTTCGAGCCAGTTCTCCAGGTCATCCGGCTCCGTATAGCCGACGCTGGCGATCGCGGCGAACACCTTGCGTGTGCCGTCGACGAGGCCTTCGGTCTGCACGTCCACGCGACCCTCCACGGATACGAAGTTGAAGGGCTCGTTGTTCGAGATCACGCAGAGCGTCGCGCGTGGATCCCGCTCCAGCGAGCGACGCTTGAAGGTGGCACCTGGCGTGCTGACGATCAACGTATCCCCTTCCCGGGCGTAGGCGACCACCGAGCTGACCGGATGGCCGTCCTTGCGCAGAGTGGTGAGGACGGCCCATCGGTGGTCGGTGAGGAACTGATCCTGTGCTGAGTTGTCGGTGATCATGATCTATCTCTCCTCCTGAAGGGTTCCACCGCCGCTTTCCCCGTCTCATCAACCCCGAGCGGGGACAAGCTGAACGCGTTGAACGACCTGTCCGTAGTCGGCATGCAGATGGGCATGCCTGGGTAGGCCAGGATGAATCGCCGATCGGCGCCCGGGTCGCAGCGCTGGCCGGGCGCCTGGCCTCCTGAGGTTGTGCCCCGGGACGTCCGCCCCGAAGCTGTGCTCAGCCGCCGAAGTTCATGTCCTGCGAGATCACCGCAAAGCCGTCCGTCGCCTCCAGGCGCTTGCCGACCACGGCCTGATACTCCGCTGATTCATACCAGGCTTTCGCCGCCTCGGTGGATTCGAACTTGATGATCACCGTCTGCGGGCCGGGTGGCGTGCCCTCCACCGTTTCCGCGGCGACGTCGAACGAAACCAGCTCGGCACCCGCCGCCTGAATGGTCGGCCCGGCGCCGGCCTGATACTCCGCGTACAGCTCCGGATTGTTGACGACGTACTGAGCGATGAAATAAGCAGCCATTGGCCTGTCTCCCCATGAGTGTGATTGTGCCGCTATGGTAACTTGCATGGTCCGCAGGGGCGATAACTGAACTGCTTGAGGAGACGGCATTGAACGCACAGCCACTCGATGGAATCACCGTGCTGGATTTCGGTCAGGTCTACAACGGACCTTACTGCGGTTTTCTACTGGCCCAGGCCGGCGCTCGGGTGATCAAGGTTGAATCACTGATCGGTGAAACGCTGCGTGCCCGTGGCGAGACCTCCGCAGCCAGCTATGCGTTCACCGTGCTGAACGCCAACAAGGAATCCATCACGCTGAACATCAAGTCTGCCGAGGCACAGGCGCTGGTGAAGCAGATGGCCAGGGAGGTGGACGTGGTCTTCGAGAACTTCGCACCGGGCACCATGGCGAAGTACGGAATCGGCGCTGAAGAACTGCGCAAGGAAAACCCCCGGCTCATCTATGCCTCCAGCACGGGGTATGGGGCCGTCGGCCCGCACCGGGATTTTCTCGGAATGGACATCACGCTGCAGGCGATGACCGGCGTGATGAGCGTGACCGGGGAAGAAGGCGGGCCGCCGCTGAAGACGGTGGCGGCGTTTGCCGACTTCATTGCCGGCACCCATCTCTATGCAGGTATTGTCAGCGCGCTGCTTGGGCGCGAGCGAACGGGTGAAGGTGCGACGGTAGACGTATCCATGCAGGATTGCGTGTTTCCAACGCTGGCTACTGCGCTCGGCTCCTACTACGTGGCTGGCGGCGTGCAGCAGCCTAGAGGGGGGAATCACCATCCGGGTCGGGCGCTCGCCCCCTACAACGTCTATGAAGCCAGAGACGGCCACATCGCCATCATCTGTATCCGCGAAGGTCACTGGCGGAAGCTCTGCGCTGCCATGGAGCAACCCGAGCTCGCCGAAGACGCCCGCTACGCGAAGATGGCCGATCGCTGTGCGAACATGGAAGCGGTAGACGAGCTCGTTAATGAATGGACGCGTGCGCGCAGCAAAGCGGAGATCTTCGCCGTCACTCAGGCCAACGGCGTGATCTGCGCGCCGGTGCAGGACCTGGCGGATGTGGTGAACGACGAGCACATGCTCGCCAGGGGTTCGCTCGAGAAACGCGAGCATGCGGGCTTCGGCGAGATCTCTCAGTGCCAGACGCCCATCCGTTTCCGGGACATCGATCCGCCGACACTGACGGATCCGCCGGGGCTGGGTGCCGATACGGATCGGGTGCTGGAAGAACTGGCTGGCTTGTCGGATGAGGCGCTGGCGGCGCTGCGCGAGAAAGGCGCCATCTGACTGAAGGATTTGGAATTGCCGGGGCTGGTACCATCATCAGCCGTTGGTGTGGATTGATTCATGGGAGGATCGATGAGGTTGGAGGGGAAGGTGGCCGTCATTACCGGTGCGGCGAGTGGATTTGGCCGTGAGGCGGCAAGGCGGTTCGTCGCGGAAGGCGCTCGAGTCGTCCTGGGAGACATTCAGGAAGAGGCGGTAGCGGGGGTCGCGGAAGCGCTCGGCGAGGCTGCGATCCATCGGCGTTGCGACGTGACCCGCGAAGAAGACGTGGCGGCGCTTGTGGACGCGGCGGTGGAATCCTTCGGTCAGCTCGATGTGATGTACAACAACGCGGGCATCGTTGGTGCCGTCGGCCCGATCTCTACCATGCCGGCCGACGAGTGGCAGCTCACTCTCGATATACATCTGAACGGTTCGTTCTACGGCTGCAAGCATGCGGCCCGGGTGATGATGCCGCGGGAGACCGGCAGCATCATCAACATGGCCAGCACCGCTGGATTGCTCGGCGGCCAGGGGCCGCACGCCTACGCGGTCGCCAAGCATGGTCTGATCGGTCTGACCAAGAACGTAGCCGCCGAGCTCTGCCACTACGGCATTCGAGTGAACTGCATCGCGCCTGCGGGTATGGCCACCGCCATGGTGGCGGGGCTGGCCGGCGATCCTGAGGCCATCGAAGAGACCAAGACACGACTGGCTAAAACATCGCCGCTGAAGGGCCGGCCGGGTATGGCCGAGGATGTGGCGAATGCGGCGCTCTGGCTCGCCAGCGACGAATCCGGCTATACCAATGGACTCACATTGACGACAGACGCTGGCGTGACCACTGGATCCTCCGCCAACCCGCCGCCTTTCGATGCGCATGAGCCGCTCATCAGAGAGGCTGGCAAGCGCGGACTCTGACGGGAGTTATCCATGACCACATTTGCACCTGGGCTGGCCAAGGAGCGGCCCGATGAGATCGCGGTGCGCGACCAGAACAGCGCGCTTACCTGGGCTGAGGTGGATGATGTCCTGAACAGAGCGGTAAACGCGCTGCTCGGGCTCGATCTCGGCCCGGATCGGCGCATGGCCGTCTTTGCCGAGAACGCGGTGGAAACCGGGCTCGCCAACCTGGCCGGCCTGCTCGCCGGTGTTTCGGTGGTGCCGGTGAATTTCCATCTCACCGCGGAAGAAGTGGCCTACATTCTGAACGACTCCGAGGCGCGCGTGCTGTTCGTGGACGCGGTGACTGCCGAGCGGGGCGTTGCGGCTGCAGCGCAGTCGAATGTGCACACGGTGGTGGGCTGGGGTGAAGCGCACGCGGAGGTC
>Ga0316191_10004213_pt1 | contig 10713 bp, 12 predicted proteins | sample Eddworburr2cm_MG_FD_204928 | JGI IMG/M metagenome (GOLD analysis project Ga0316191, IMG submission 204928) | Coastal sediment microbial communities from Maine, United States - Eddy worm burrow 2 cm | ecosystem: Environmental > Aquatic > Marine > Coastal > Sediment | place: USA: Maine... | reverse complement strand
AATTGCCCGTGCGGCTTGACCATGTAACGTTAAGACATTGGTTCTTGATACGATAATCAAAAATAACTCCAGCTTTATGATTGAACTGAGTTTCAGTTCAATCCACCAGTTTCCTGGTGGCTATAGCAAGAGAGAAACGCCTGATCCCATCCCGAACTCAGAAGCTAAGACTCTTTGCGCCGATGGTACTGTAGCGTTCGCTACGGGAGAGTAGGTCACTGCCAGGATTTTTATGCAAAGGCCCGTCGTTGAGCATCCGCTCCGACGGGCCTTTTTCTTTTTCCCTTAAAATTCATCTGTAATTAAGATGCTATGTTTTCGACTACTATTCATTACATGGTGTGATGAGGTGTGAAATGGTGAGTCTTAAATGGTTATTTCTTACTCTTATGCTCACCATCACCACTCAGGCATGGGGTGATGATATGACCGATACGAAATATGAAATAGCGACTTTCGCTGGGGGTTGCTTCTGGTGCATGCAGCCTCCTTTCGACAATCTCAAGGGCGTGATCTCTACCGAGGTTGGCTACACGGGCGGTGACATAGAGAATCCTACCTACCAACAGATTAGTCGCGGTGATACTGGCCACTACGAGGCCATGCGGGTGACTTACGATTCATCACAAGTCAGTTATGAGAAGCTGCTTGAGACCTTCTGGCACAATATTGATCCTACACAGGGTGATGGCCAGTTTGCTGACCGCGGATCACAATATTATACAGCCATCTTTTATCATGATGATCTTCAGAAAGAGTTAGCCGAGAAATCAAAGAGGGACTTAGAAGAATCAGGAAAATTTGATCGACCAGTGGTAACTAAACTTCTAAAGGCTGAAGTGTTCTATCCTGCTGAAGATTATCACCAGAATTATTACCAGAAAAACGAGAACCACTATCAAGGTTATAAACGAGGTTCAGGAAGGGCTGGTTTCATTGAGGAAACATGGAAAAGAAGTGGCGAGTAGTACAATTAGGCAACGTTCAATGAGTGTTTTGAAGCGGACGCCAACCGTCGCTGTGTTAAGTTTGAATGGGAAGTGATCTATCTAAATAATCGTCGTCTGGCAGTTAATGAAACTTATTCATCATTGCTTCTATTCATCTGTAATTTCAGCTCTATGAATGAATGCATAAAACGTCAATTCATTGCCAGTATTGATTGGAACAATCGCCATCTCAACATCAAATTCATTCCCCGAACTATCTCTAGCCGTGGTTGTTAAGGTGCGATATAGCCATGGACCGCTCCCATCCTTTAAATAAATATCCATACCATGCTGATGTGCCTGATGGAATCGTTCAGGCACAATGGTCTCTACCAGCGGTAAGCCGATGGCTTCAGTCCGGCTCCAACCGAATATCTTTTCAGCTGCAGGATTCCAGTCTGTAATGATGCTCTTATCGTCAATTGACACATAAGCATCGTGAGCCGAGTCAATTACTCGGCGCAACTGGTTTCGTTGTGTTCTCATTGTCTGATTAAGTTCTTGTTGTTGTCTGATGGCTCGGTTGGCGTAGATGCCGAAGGCGATAAATGATGCTGATATTAGCAGGCGCATCCACACTTCATGAATCTCAGGAAAGAAGAGATCTAAAAAAGTACCTTCCGAAAAAATAAACAGATGAATCAGTGTTTCAAATGGCCAATAGAGGATGCCGAAAATAATAGCAAATCGACCAATATTATGATGGGTACTCATATGAGGTGTCTTAGATGACTAGGCATGGTTGCAACATAGCAAAGAATGGTCTGTCTATACTAGTATAATATTTATCTACTCAACAAAGTTATAGAGCATTTCAATCTCTTCAGGCCAGATTGTTTCATCGATGGTTTCTAGAACCATGGGAATGTTATCAAACCGAGCGTCGTTCATGATGTATTGGAAAAGCTCTAGGCCAAGATGCCCTTGAGTTAAAGAGTGGTGGCGATCAACACGACTTTCAAATTCGGTCTTTGAGCCATTGAGGTGCATTCCACGAAGGTAAGAAAATCCAACAATCGAATCGAATTGAGAAAATGTTGAATCACAGTCATCCAAAGTGCGAAGATCGTAACCGGCAACGAAGGTGTGGCAGGTGTCCAGACATACGCCTACACGGGACTTATCATCAACCAGCTCAATAATACGGGCCAGATGTTCAAAGCGGTGCCCCATATTTGTTCCCTGCCCGGCCGTATTTTCTATCACCGCGGTCACTCCTCTTGTTTTATCCAGAGCGATATTGATCGATTCGGCAATCGTCTGAAGACAGTCATCTTCACTGCATTTTTTAAGATGGCTTCCCGGATGAAAATTGAGAAGTTTTAAGCCAAGCTGTTCGCATCGTTGCAGCTCATCAAGAAATGCATCTCTTGATTTCTCGAGGGGCTCCTTTTCAGGATGCCCGAGATTAATCAGATAGCTGTCATGAGGGAGTACATGTTCAGGGCTAATGCCGATCTTCTCGAGATTGGCTTTAAAGTTGCGAATATTTTCATCGCTTAATGGCTTGGCGATCCATTGCCGCTGGTTCTTAGTAAACAGGGCAAAGGCTTTGGCTCCAATCCTTGCTGCATTCAATGGCGCATTCTCGACACCACCAGATGCACTGACATGGGCTCCAATATATTTCATGGCTGACTCCGACTCATGGATAGGCACTAACACTCTCTGATTATAAAAGTTTCTCAAGTGGTTAAGGGATTAAACAAACGGAAGATATTTCTGATCATGCCGTTAATATGGGCAAAAAAATGAACGGGCATTCAGCTTGCCCTTTTTTTTATTGAGGAGCAGATGATGCAAGTTGCAACAAATAAAGCGGTAACCATTCACTATACATTGACCAATCAGGCAGGGGATGTTGTTGATTCATCAAGAGATGGAGAGCCATTGGCGTATATTCATGGAATCGGAGCTTTGGTCTCAGGGCTTGAGAGTGAATTGGAGGGGAAATCCAGCGGTGATAATGTGGCTGTAACCGTGCAACCTGATGATGCTTATGGGCACAAGACTCCTGAGTTGATTCAGAGTGTTCCAAAAGAAGCATTCCAGTTTGATGGTGAGATCGAAGTTGGCATGCGCTTTCAGGCCGAGACCGACCATGGCGTTGAGCTTGTTGAGGTGGTTGCTGTAGATGATGCGACTGTCACAGTCGATGCAAATCATCCTTTGGCTGGTGAGACGCTAAATTTTGATGTTGAAATTGTTGACGTTCGCGACGCAACAAGTGAAGAGATTGAGCATGGCCACATTCATTCAGAGGGCGGCTGCCAGCACTAATTGAATTTAGGTGTAAGAGCTGTCCGGCAGAGGTGTCGGACAGCCCGGCCATTTCAACCTTGTTGTGATCATTGGCTTTAGCTGAATAGAGCTACTTGTCTGCCTTTGCTATCGTATCTTCGACCTTCAAATCTTGTTAAGTGAATAGATAAAGGCTTCAAAGGCTACAACGAAATGATTTTCTCTGCTTGAGATCGAACCAGAGCAAGGTGAGTTCGGAGGTGGTAGGCCTCTTCCGAGTATGATAGAGGAACATGCGTTTTCCTTACCTCGGCTTCTATTTTCTCAAGTCTTTCAATACATGACCTGATCTCATCCTTACTGAGTGATTGATGAAGTTTGTGATCAATAGCTGTCAGTTCTTTATAGTGCTGATAGATGCGGGAACGAATACGCCACCGGTAGAGAGGCGGCATCACTTTGAACAGGGGCAGTAGAAGTGCCAGAAGTGGCAATAGCATCACTTTCAGTCGATCGATCATGGTGGCGCCCCAGAATGGAAGAAAGCGCTGCAGGAGTGGTGGCCCAGATTTATAATAACGTCGGGCATCTTCACTGATGGGAAGGTCGCCATAGAGAGGTGATGGGAACTCTCCGGCTTTTTCAAAAAGACCGTTGCCTGAGTGGAAGGTGGCAGCTGCTTGAAGAAGAAGTGTTTGCAGTGCTGGGTGTAGATCACTTCTGGCGACTAAAGTCGCTGACGGAGCCAGCAACTTTATCGGTTTGTCAGGGATGTTAGCCGCCATGTCAAAAGTTCCTTCCGGCAGTGAAATAGCTGAGAGGAAGGGGTGTTTGCGGCTATAGCCTTCGGCCCGATCAAAGCTCATTAACTGTACACCATGTGTGCGGAGAAGTTGTTCGATAAGCATTGATTTTGCCGAGGTGACAAGAAAAATGGCATCAACTTCACCCTTGGCAACGGCCTCTGCAGCATCTTTGCCTGAGAGGGGTGAAATCTCTGCATTGCTTTTATCGATACTGTTATCAAGAAGCAATTGCAGGGCGATCGCTCGAGTTCCACTGCCTTCCGGGCCGATGGCGATACGTTTCCCACGAAGTTCGGAGAGTTTGGTTATGGTGAGTCCGGAACGGTGGAATACCCACAGTGGTTCGAAATAAAGACTACCTAGAAAGGTGAGCTCTTGATGTGCCCCCTCAGAAACCGTACCGCCCTGAATGAAAGCTGCATCGGCTGATCCGCTTTTCAGACGCTGGAGGTTTTCAATCGATCCTGCAGAGCTTTCAACCTTCAGGTCGACCCCATGTTGACCGAGAAAATGACTGTATTGGTGACCAAAAATGTAATAACTGCCATCGCTTTGTCCGGTAGTGATTGTGAGCGTGCTTGGTGGTGCCGGGTCGACAAACTGATAAGCAACGAGGAATCCAACCAAGGTGATCAGAATGGGTAGGCCAAGTGTACTAAGCTTCTCTTTCATCTGCTTACTATAGTCACTTCATTACGACTCATACAATCTCTCTATGATGGAGGTCTATCAGAAGGGAACCCAGTAGACGGTACTCATCTTCTCTTGCCGAACCTTTGCGCCATACCAGGCCAATCTCTCGATAGCTTCCGGTCGGCATAGGGTGGAGCTCGATATTGGAGCCCTTAAGAATGAGCGAATCTTTGGCCATGGATGGAATAAAGGTGACGCCAATGTCAGATGCAACCATTTGCAAGAGAGTCTGAAGGCTGGTCGCTGCGAAACGACTGATCTGCTCCGAATTGTTTAATCGACACGCCTGTAGCGCATGATCACGCAGACAGTGGCCGTCATCTAATAGCAACACGCTTTCATCAGGAAGCATTTTTAAATTCACGGACTCTTGAATCGATTCAGTCCATCTGGACTTTTGACGGCAGGCGAAGAGAAAGGGGTCTTTGTAGAGTGTAAGTATTTCAACTCCTTTCATGTCGTAGGGGAGCGCAATGAGAATAAGATCGAGCTTGCCCTCCAACAACTGTTCGTAAACAAGCTGGCTTTTCTCTTCTCGGAGATAGAGCTGCAATTCCGGAAATCGACTTTCTATTTCCGGGAGAATGGTCGGCAGAAGAAATGGCGCGATGGTTGGGATGACACCCAATGTTAGCTTTCCACTCAAAGGGGTATGCCGACTTGTTGCAATGTTAACTAATGTTTCCATGTCGCTGATACAGAGGCGTGCCTGATCGACAATAGCGTGCCCAATCTCAGTGAGAGTAACTGTTCGATTGCTTCTATCAACCAGCTGAATTTGCAGCTTTGATTCAAGTTCTTTGATGGCAATGCTGAAGGCAGATTGTGAAATGAAGCATGCTTTTGCTGCCTTGCTGAAGTGGCGATAATCGTCAAGAGCGATAAGAAAGCGTAATTGCTTGACGGTGGGAAACAAACTCTCTTCATGCATGAGGCAAGGTTATGCACGATATTTAAAATATCAATCATGGTTATATATATATTATATTTTCTAAATATAAGAGGGGGTCTATAGTTAAACCAGTTGAAGATGTGAAGGAGGATACAATGATTAAGACAGCATCCTTTGCAGTGGTCCATTTTACGGTTGCCTTCAGCGTCGCCTATATTATATCAGGCAGCCTCGTGGTCGGAGGCGCTATTGCGATGGTTGAGCCGATGATTAACACGCTTGCCTACTATTTTCATGAAAAGCTCTGGCAGCCAGGTGGCTGGTTAGCATCGATCCATGAATCAACCGTCTAGAGAATAGTTAGAGTGAAGCTGACTTGCTAACTGTTGTGAGAGAGGCTTAAACTTCAGGCATAATCATTTCACACTGTAATATTTCTTAATAAGAGGAGAACCGAGTGAAGAAGAGTCTATTGTTAATATCTACCCTGTGCCTGTTTAGCTTCAGTGCCGTAGCCACAGAAATTCCTGAAGGAATGGGAGTTTTACCGACAAAGGTACCTGTCCCTGCTAATAACCCGATGAGTGAAGCTAAGGTTGAACTAGGCAAGAAACTCTATTTTGAAACCGCGCTCTCCAAAAGTGGGCAGTTCTCTTGTAACTCATGCCATAATTTGGGGACATGGGGTGTTGATAATCAAAAGTTCTCTATTGGGCATAAATGGCAGCGTGGCGGGCGTAATGCACCGACAACTCTGAACGCTGCCTTCTGGAGCAAGCAGTTCTGGGATGGTCGCGCACCCCTGCTAGAGGATCAGGCTAAAGGCCCACCGCTCAATCCAGTCGAGATGGCGAGTGATTCTGAAGAAGAGGTTGTTAGTCGACTAAGGGAAGCTGGATATACACCATTGTTCGACTCTGTTTTTGGTAAGAAGTCTCTAAACTATGATAACATGGCTAAAGCCATTGCGGCCTTTGAGCGCACGTTAATTACGCCCAATGCGCCGTTCGATAAGTTCGTCCGCGGAGAAGTCGATATCTCCAAGGCGGCGAAGCGCGGTATGCAGAAGTTTGCTGATGTTGGCTGTGCTTCATGCCACTCCGGGCCCCTCTTTACCAATAACGAGTTCGTTGGTTTTAATTATGGTTCAGATGTTGGAGTGAAATCAGTAAGCGGCAAGGATGAGGATGATCACGTATTCCGGGTCCAGTCATTGCGTAACGTGGCGATGACTGCTCCGTATTTCCATGATGGTTCGGCGGCCACGTTGAATGAGGCTGTACACTCTATGGGTAAAGTAGAGCTTGGCACAACGCTATCGAAAAAGGATGTGGCAGATATTGTTGCGTTTCTTGAGACTCTGACAGGCGAAGTTCCTGAGGTCACTTTCCCGCTTTTGCCGCGTCCAGCAGGGCACGCGCTATCATGGAGCGACTAATTCGTTTTATCGATCTGTGAATGCTGAAAGGGCCCCAATCGGGGCCTTTTTTTAACTGTGCTCAGATGAGTGAATTTGCTGGGTGATCGGAGCAGTTTTTTGATGAGCTGAATAATCAAACTTTTTCACGCCGGCATAGAAAAAAGCACCGGTATAAAGCGAGATGAATACCGCAGCAAAGATAAGAATTTTAGCCATAAACACCTCCTTGGAAATTTATAATGGCTGTCAGAATAGTTTCTCTCTATTACAGTTGTGTGACTGAATCCTTAATGCATATTAATACTCTGATATATTTAAGCAGGGTCGAGTTCTCCATCTGATCTAATATCTTTGCCCCTTTGTGCACTCTTGGCATAGTGGTGTCATGCACTTGATAGATACACATTGTCATTTAGATGATCGTCGATTTGACGATGATCTTGCCGACGTAATTAAACGAGCCAAATCGGTTGGCGTTGATCGATTCATTGTCCCTTCAGTTTATGAAGAGGGATGGGGAAAGCTGTCTCAAATAACCAAGAAACACCCCTCAATTCACCCCGCATTCGGCATGCATCCCTGGTTCTGTGACCGGCATAGTTCGGAAGGATTAAACAAGCTCGGCACTTATCTTGATGATGCGATTGCCGTGGGCGAGTGTGGTCTCGATTTTGGCAAAGGGCGGGCTTCTGAAGAAGATCAGGTTAAATGGTTAAGGCCACAGCTGGAGCTTGCCGATGAAAAACGTCTGCCGGTCATAATTCATGCCTATAAGTCATTAGATCAGGTGCTCCATGAGCTGCAGAGATTTCCAAACGTACAGGGTGTGATTCACGGTTTTTCGGGTAGTCAGCAGCAAGCGGATCGATGTATGGATCGAGGTTTCTATCTTGGAATTGGCGGGGTGGTAACCCGAAAGCAGGCGGCCAAGTTAAGGTCTGTCGTCACACAGATGCCTCTGGAGTATCTGTTGCTGGAGACGGATGCACCGGATCAGCCTGGTATCAATCATCTAGGCCAGCGTAACGAGCCTGCATTTATCATCGAAATTGTAAATGAGATCGCTACGATACGTGGCCTTAAGGTGACCGAACTGGTAAGCGCCTGTAATCAAAATGCGAGAGAGCTGTTTGCGATATGAGTAAAGCACAGGAACGTACAGAGATATTGATCGGGACAGCGGGGCTTGAATACCTTGCTGGCAAACATCTGTTGGTGGTCGGTATTGGTGGTGTTGGTGGTGCAGCGGCTGAGGCATTGGCTCGGGCTGGCATCGGAGCAATTACACTGGTTGATCACGATAAGGTGGGGTTATCCAATATGAACCGGCAGCTCGTCTGTACCCATGCAACCATTGGTATGGATAAGTCGACGGCCATGGGCGAACGCCTTGTCTCAATTAATCCGGAGTTGAAGTTGAACGCGCATGTAGGCTTTCTGAATAAGGACAGCGTTCAACCGTTTCTTCGTGAGGGTGGATTTGATTATGTGCTCGATTGTATTGACTCCGTAGCATGCAAGGCGGAATTGGTGGCGACCTGCCAAAAGTTGGGTATTCCTGTTGCATCGAGCCTTGGAGCAGGTGGCAGGCTGGATGTGACCAAAGCAGAGATCACAAAGTTACAGGATACTTATAATTGCGGATTGGCAGTAAATCTTCGAAGAAAGCTTAGACGAATGGGAATGTCGTTGGATTATCCAGTGGTCTTTTCAGGGGAGTTTCCAATCAAGCCTCTTCCACAGCAACCTATTGAGCATGATCCCGAGGCGTTACCGCGAGCAGTAAATGGAACCATTTCATATATGCCAAATCTGTTCGGGTTTATGCTCGCTGGATTTGTTGTGAATGATCTACTCAAGAGTGACAATATCATCAATAGATAGTCTGCCAAAATTTGTGTAGGCACTTTATGCGATGCATGTTTTTTCAATGGCAGGTTATACTTCGGGAATGAAAGAGCGGAGAAGTGCTTACGACGTCACCAATCAAGTGAACGTCACCGATGTTGAGACAGTATGCAACGAAGTGTGCTTGTTATTTTCTGGCCTCTATCCCAAGAGTTCCTTGCGTTCGATCAAGGAAGCTTTTCAAATTGCTTCAAATCTGTTTCGTGGCAGTTATCCGGGTTATCGCCCGTGTGATACACCGTATCATGATCTCCAACATACACTTGATGTGACTCTTGCGATGGCAAGGTTGCTGTATGGTCATGAGGTGTCGGCCGGAAGTGGCTCAAAGCTTGGTATCAATATGGTTAGGCTCGGGATTGTTGTGGCTCTGTTTCATGATTCCGGTTACGTGCGTCGGTTAGGGGATCGACGACACAAGAATGGTGCTGTCTATACCAACAGACATGTCTCGCGAGGCGGCCGTTTTTTGGCGACAATTTTACCTGCAATCGGAATGGCTGAGATGGTACCGGTTGCTCGCAGACTTATACATTTTACAGGCTATGAGATAGCAGTCCCATCTATTCGGCTGCATGCCCCGAACTCCCGTACACTTGGTAAACTTCTCGGCAGTGCGGATCTGATGGCGCAAATGTCAGATCGTTGTTACCTGGAGAAGTGCCGGGATCGTCTTTATCCGGAATTTGTGGCGGCTGGTATGGCCGGTGAAGGCATGGGAGATCGTTCATTCCATTCGCCAGAAGAGTTAATATTCAGATCACCTCAATTTTTCAGACATATACTTGATGATCGTCTTGATCAGGTCATGGACGGTGTTCATAGCTATGCCAAACTCTTTTTTCTTCCTCAGAAAAATTATTATCAGGAGGCATTGGAACGCAACTACGATTATCTGAATCGGGTTGTCGAGAAGCGCGATCTAACACTTCTTCGCCGTGTGCCGCCGTGGACTTTAGTCGCCAATCCTGATTCCGTTCTTCCTGCAAGATAATAGATAAAAGCGGATGCTTGTGTTGCCGAAAGGTTTTTCTGTGTAGCCTGCATAGATGAACAGCACGATCATTTCCATTACGATATATCTTTTTGCGGCTAACTTGGTAGCTGGCGGAATCTATGTTTTCGGGCAGAAAAAGGTTGGCTTGCTCTGGATTGAGTATCCCTTTATTTATATGCCATGGCTGGCATTCATGATGTTGTTGCCAAGCTTTTCAACACTTCCCGGAGTGGCAGACAGTGATCTCTCCTTAAAGTATTTTCTTCTTATGGTTCAGGGTTTTAGTTGTGGAATTTTTGGAGGTTTGGTTCTTTTGCCGCGCTTCTGGATCAAGGCTGATACCACCGCGCAAAAGTTAAAGATTACGCTCATAAGCAGCCTGATTGTGACAGTTCTCTATCTGATTTCACGTTGGCTGCTGCTTCAAGCCTTTTACTATATTCTTAAATAAGTATGAGCAGCTTCATTAGCGAGCATGAATTTTCTCCAAATTTATGCCTTTTATGATTTTAGAATTATGACTCACCATGTGCGTCATCAAACTCATGAGAATATTTTGGTTTTTCACAAGCAGGTTGCAGTAATTTTTTCGGGATAATTCATAGGTGATGCAATTGTTATAGGCAGTGATTGTTGCCGATGAGTCCCCACCTGAGAAGAAACTCATCTCCCCGAAAAGAGCTGCTTCGCCGATCTCAGCTAGAAAGATTGATCGATCCTCTTCTTTGCAGGAAATGCCGGCGCTTCCGGATCTCAAAATGTAGAGT
>Ga0316191_10004212_pt1 | contig 10717 bp, 9 predicted proteins | sample Eddworburr2cm_MG_FD_204928 | JGI IMG/M metagenome (GOLD analysis project Ga0316191, IMG submission 204928) | Coastal sediment microbial communities from Maine, United States - Eddy worm burrow 2 cm | ecosystem: Environmental > Aquatic > Marine > Coastal > Sediment | place: USA: Maine | collected... | reverse complement strand
GAGTAAGCCGTGTGTTTTTGCGGCATTTTAAAGAGTAACGAGTAGGACAGTTGTTCCATGTTTGTTTTGAAAAAGACAATTGATGTTCACGGTGAAGGCTTGAAGGGTGCCGGGAGCGATGCGCTCGCGGCGGTCCATTCAAGCCTCCCGGAGCTCAGATCACAAATAGAGATTGACAGTGCCACTGCTCGGCCCGCGATGCGATCCAATATCTGTAGCGTTCTGCAACAACTGTCGCTGGTTGGTTTTGTGCTGCAGGGAAACCCTCCGGGTACTCGGCCAAACTGACGACGGTCATTCTTGGTTAGGTTGTCAGAGACCCGGTCTGGGAAGCATTCAGGCGGTTTCGGTTCAAGTTTTTACAAGTGCATAAGGTTCAGTCATGAAATTCAACACACTCCCAATAACCGGTATCGTTCTTTTAACGGCAAGCGCGTTTTCCCTTGCGACGCCGACAGCTGCAGAAGCCAAGCAGTGGGACATGTGCGCCTGGGAAGAGATCCCAAGCACGGTCGTCAAACGGATTGTCCGTCGGGCAGACTACAGCGAAATACTGCAGCGTATGGAAGATAATTGCCCAGACGCAGCCTATGCTTTGCTGAATCATTCAGCCGATAAAGGTAGTGACTTTGTAACACGACGCGTCAATACGCCCGAAGAGGACAGCGATGAAACTGTAACTGACCCAGGTCGGGTTGGCGACGCTGACCCCGATACTGTGGCAAACACGACAAGCACGAACGACACGGCCGATAACGGCGGCGGCGCGTCCGACGGGGGTGGTTCATCCGATGGCGATAGCTCGTCAGATAGCGGTGGTTCATCCGATGGCGGCGGCGCGGCCGATGGTGGCGGCGCGGCCGATGGTGGTGCCACATCTGACGGTGGCGGTTCAGCCGACAGTGGTGCCGCATCTGACGGTGACAGTACATCAAACGGCGGTGGGCGCGGTAGCAGTGCGAACAACGGTGGTGGAAATGGCAGTGAAGGCGGAAGTCCGGGAAAAGGCCGGGGCGCCAATAATGATGAACGCTAAGCCTTTGGCAAATTGACTGTTAACGCGGCAGTGCAGAACAAAACTGCGCTGCCGCGCCTTTTTCGCGCGGTATGGGCCAAAGCCCACGTTCACCTTGTCGCAACATCAGGCGTCGATCCACGCAGCGCGCCGCGCGGAAAGCCTTGCACTGAAAACCGCAGCTTTCTGTTTGCCTCATGTTTAATTGTTTAACTGTGCCGTGCATCCCGCATGTTTCAGAGTGGAAGCTGTGGGTTTATCAAAAACTTCTCACCCGTCCTTTTTGCACTGTAGCGCGCAACAACGTCTGACTGCAGAGCCTCGCTCAGAGAAATTTCGCCCGCATAATGGTTTTTGAAAGTCGTTGTCAGATCTTGCACGACGCGCTGGCGCATCTTGGCTACGGCCTCGTCTCCGATGCGCGCAAGAAAGTTGGGCAGCAACCACGCACCAACGCCCCATGCCCACCCGTAGTTGCGGGTCAGCACCGTTTCTGACGTGTCCAACATCCCATAAAGATAAATCTGTTTGTGCGTGACCGATCCGTACATGCTGTGCGTACTCGGCGTTTCGGCCCCGGCGCTCTCCATTGCCGTCAGAATGTCGGACGCCAACCGCCCCCCACCGGTTGCATCGAAAGCCAGCGTGGCGCCGGTTTCAATCAGTGCTTGGGTAAGGTCGTCCACAAAACTGTGTTTCGAACTGTTCACGACATAGGCTGCGCCCATCTCCCGCAGCAGGATCTCCTGCTCCTGTGACCGCACCACATTTACCAATTGCACACCATCTGCCTGACACAAACGATTGAGCATTTGGCCCAACGTAGAGGCTGCCGCCGTGTGAACCAGCGCGCTGTGCCCTTCGCGACGCATGGTTTCCAACATCGACAATGCGGTTAAAGGGTTCACGAAACAGGCGGCACCATCGCGTGCATTATGTTCAGCGCCAAGCGGCAGGCACAGTGCTGCTTTGGTCAGCCGGTATTGGGCGTACATGCTCCCGCCCATCACGCCGACACGTTTACCAACAAGTCCCTGTGCGTCATGCCCGGCGGCAACAACCGTACCCCCGCCTTCGTTACCCACCGGAAGATGTTTACCGATTGCGGACTGCACCTTGCGCATATCGTGATCGGATACCGGCACATGCAGAACCGTTGCAGCACCGGTGCCTTCTGTTCTTGCCCTATTCACCGCGCCCCATCCGAACATGGCCCCCTGATCTGAGGGATTTATGGGCGCCGCCTCGACCCGGACAAGTGCTTCATCATCTCCGAGAGCGGGCATGTCCCTTTCCCGAAGTTGCAACTGCTGTTCACCATCAGCTGTCAGTTTGGAAACCATTTGCAAATAGGTTGTTGGCAAAGTCATGAGGCTGAAGCTCCTGAAAGGGTATTTGTTACCATCAACGCTGGTTGCGTTCCCGACTTAAAGCAAGGACAGTTTGCAGGTAGCCCAACCTCTTGCTTGCGCTTGATGCCAGCGCCTCCCTGCGCTGCTTTGCACTCCTATGCAACCTTGCCGCAACAAAGTTATGGGACTAACTGTTTTGAGGGTTTGCGGCCAGCGCGATTAGGTCACCATGCCGCACAACGCCGTTGCTGCCGTGCTTTCATGCAGAACCTTGGCTATTTTAGAAACCAGCTTTCTAGGGTATGCTGGCAATACAAAATCAAGGGGGACGTAAAGTGAAACGCGATATTTTGGGAGCCTGTTCAACAGCTTTGGTGCTTTGTTTTGCCAGCACGGGGTTGGCACAAGAATATCAGGCAAATGAAGATCAGCTGTCTGGCATGTTTTCGGCCGAGACGCCTTACTCTCCTTATGTGGACCGGAATTTCCCCGAACGCCCTTTGTGGGGCGACAGTCATTTGCACACGGCTCTTTCGATGGATGCCGGCGGTTTTGGAAACAGGCTAGGCCTGCATGACGCCTACCGGGTCGCGCGTGGCCAGCAGGTCACCGTGTCATCAGGGCAGGATATCCGGCTGAGCCGCCCTCTCGATTGGCTTGCGATAACCGATCACTCCGACGGGATGGGGCTAATTACAGATATCCTCGCAAAAGCACCCATCGTCACACAATATGAACAGGGCGCGCGATGGGCCAAAGGCTTTGGCGCCGGCGGGCAGGAGGCCGTTGAATCAACGCTTGATCTGATTCAAACCTTTTCGCAGGGGGAAATGGATCCCGAGATGTTTGCGAACTACTCGCCCGGTGCGCGCCGCTATGCGACCATCTGGGACGATGTGATTGATGCTGCGGAAGAGTTCAACGAACCGGGTGTCTTCACCGCCTTTATCGGCTTTGAATGGACGTCGCTGGAGAAAGGCGCAAACCTGCATCGCAACGTGATCTTCCGTGATGGCCCCGACCGGGCAAGGCAGGTGGTGCCTTATACCACGCAACCCCCAGTCGGCAGCAACGACCCGTTAGATTTGTACAAGTATCTTGAGAACTACGAAGCCAAAACCAACGGCGCCACGATGACCTTTGCCCACAATGGCAACCTGTCCAATGGCATCATGTTCCCGATGGATGCGCAGTTTACGGGCAAACCCATCGACCAATTCTACGTCGAACAGCGCGCCAAATGGGAGCGGATGTACGAAGTCACCCAGATCAAAGGCGACGGCGAGGCGCATCCTTACCTGTCACCCGACGATGAATTTGCTGATTACGGGTCCTGGGATGTGGGGAACCTTGATCTGTCCGAGGCCAAAACCGAAGACATGCTGCAGTATGAATACGCGCGGGAAGCCTTGAAAAACGGTATGGTTCTCGAAGAAAAGTTTGGCACCAATCCGTATAAATTCGGCATGGCAGGCGCGACTGATTCCCATACCTCCCTGCCTGCGATCGAAGAAAACAACTTCTTCGGCAAACACGCAGGATACGAACCATCCCCCGAACGTCTCAGCCACACCTTCATGAAAAATGAAAACGGCGAGATTTTCAGCTGGCAGCAGGTTGCATCCGGCCTCACCGCTGTTTGGGCACAGGAAAACACCCGCGCCTCTTTGTTTGACGCGATGGACCGCAAGGAGGTCTACGGCACGACGGGACCAAGAATGGCTGTCCGCTTTTTCGGCGGATACGATTTTTCCGAAATGGACCTGAAGCGCCGAGAGATATCGGCTGTTGGATATGAGAAAGGTGTTCCCATGGGCGCCGATCTGACTGCGCCGCCACAAGACGGACAAGCTCCGACATTTCTGGTGGCCGCCCTGCGCGATCCGATTGGCGCAAACCTGGACCGCGTGCAGATTATAAAGGGCTGGCTGGATACCGAAGGCAAAACCCATGAAAAGGTATATGACGTTGCTTGGTCCGGTGATCGCGAGATTGCCGAGAATGGGAAACTGCCCGCCGTGGGCAGCACCGTTGACGCGGCCAGCGCCACTTGGACAAACACAATTGGCGCAGCAGAACTGGTGACGGTTTGGAGAGATCCGGACTTTAGTGCAGATCAAAGAGCATTTTACTATGCGCGTGTTCTCGAAATACCGACGCCGCCATGGTACCTTTTTGATGTGGTGAAATACGGTCTCGACGTTCCTGAAGGTGCTCCACTGGAACATCAGGAACGCGCGTACACGTCACCTATCTGGTATACGCCCGACAACGCGGGATAAGCGCAAACCAGCAGCGGTGGGCCCGCTGCTGGCTTCCTCTTGAGACTGTCGTTTGGAAGAAACGTTGTCTTGCCTTTCGGATGGGTAGAACAGTCTTGGCCTGAATGGTGCGTGGCGCAATGGCACACGAACGGCGCCAGCAACCAGTTCGAATTTTAAGCCTTTTCCTCAAACCCACATTCGTGCCACACCACGACATCAGAAACATCGACGAGTAGCAGTTTTGTCTTTCGGGGTTTTCCTGGCGGTTATTGGCGCGGCCCTGTTGCACGCGGTGTGGAATGCCATCGTCAAGACGGGCCTGTCGAAACAGACGTCGATGTTCCTGTTGTCGGTCGGCCACGCGCTGATCGGTTTTGCGGTCGTTCTGAACAAACCCTTCCCCGCAGCAGAGGTCTGGCCTTGGCTGCTGGCCTCCGGTCTGATCCACATGGCCTATCAGCTTTTTCTGGCGTATGCGTACGAACAGGGTGATCTAAGCCGCGTCTACCCGATTGCGCGCGGGGCTGCGCCAATGATCGTGATGATCGCCAGCATCTTCTTTCTGTCCGACCCGATGGGGCTGATGGATTATGTGGGGGTCTTGGTGCTTGGCCTTGGCATCGTCTTTATGGCGCGTGGTGTCTTCACAAATGGTGAATCGCGCAGGCTTTTGCCCTTTGCTTTCGGGTCAGCGATAGCCACAGCCGGTTATACGCTTGCCGATGGGCTTGGTGCGCGGGTTGCGGGTGACGCACTGCAGTATGTGGGGTGGTTGATGATCCTGTCGGCCTGTTTCTACACGCCAGCCGCCATAGCGCTGCACGGCGTCGGGGTGTTGCGCGCCAACCGCAGGGATTGGATGTTGGGCATGGTGGCGGCGGCGGCCAGTTTCGCCGCCTACGCAATTGCCGTTTGGGCGATGACAGTGGCCCCCTTAGCGTTGGTCGCAGCCCTGCGGGAGACCTCGATCCTCTTTGCCGTACTTTTGGGCTGGCTCTGGTTCGGAGACCGCATGGACAGAGGCAAGATCATTGCCGCCGTTCTTATTGTGTCAGGGGTCGTGCTTACCCGACTGTGACCGACGACCGCTTTTTGTGCAGCCCGCGACGGCGTTCAGTCAGGCGGCACGGCATATTCAGCGACTGCGTCGCAGGTACCTTTGGCCGTCAGCGCGACCCAGGCATCGTATTGGGACAGAAAAACCTCACCGTTCAATGCATCAATCAGATGCGACTTTTTCAACCGGTCCATAACCGGTCCCTTTACCTCTGACAGATGCAATCCCACGCCCATGTCTGTCAGGCGATGATTGATCGCCTCAAGACTTTCGAGTGCCGAAAAGTCCACATCGTTGACCGCCGAAAACATCAAAATGACATGGTGGACCGTGTCGCCCGTGGTGACCCGCTTCTGTATTAGTTCTTCGAGAAAACGCGCGTTCACGAAGTAAAGGCTTTCGTCGACCCGCAGGATCACCACAGAGGGATCAGTCAAAACCTTATGGCGGGTTATATTGCGAAAATGCTGCGTGCCAGGCACCAGCCCAACCTCGGCCACATGTGGTCGGGACGTTTTGTAGAGATGCAATAAAACCGAGATCGCGACACCACTTGCCACGCCGACCTCTACCCCTAGTCCAAGCGTTAGCAGGATTGTCACAGCAACGGCTATGAAATCTGCGCGCGCGTAGCCCCAGGTTTTCTGCAGAATGGACAGATCAACAAGGCTGAGAACGGCCACGATGATCGTCGCCGCCAGCGTCGCATTCGGCAGAAAATACACCAAAGGCGTCAGGGCGACCGCAGCGATAGCGAGGCCCAGCGCAGTAAAGGCGCCTGCGGCGGGTGTTTCAGCGCCTGCGTCATAGTTCACAACCGAACGTGCGAACCCGCCGGTAACCGGGTACCCGCCGGTAAAGGCCGCACCGATGTTGGCGGCTCCCAGCCCTATGAGTTCTTGATCGGGGTCAATCCTCTGGCGCTTTTTCGCGGCAAGGGTCTGGGCCACGGAAACTGATTCGACAAAGCCGATGACTGAAATCAGGATCGCGGGCACCAGTAATGACTGCAGCAGGTCAGGCGAAAGGCTGGGCATGGTCAGCGGCGGCAGACTTTGCGGCACAGCACCCACGATTTTGACCCCCTGCTCGGCTAGCCCCAGCGCCCAAACGGCCACGGTTGTAGTGACAACGGCGGCGACCGGGCCTGCTTTGGTCAGGATATCCGCCAGCAGATCTGGCGTGCCAAACTTTCTTAATGTGGGCTTAAGGTTCTTGCGCACCCAAAATAAAAAGGCCGTCGCCGACGTACCAATCACAACTGTGATCCAGTTGGTTTCATCGAGATGTGTCGCGATGGACGTCAGCATTTGCGGCAGAGTGTGCCCATGCGCGCTTACCCCGAGGATGTGTTTAAGCTGGCTGGTCGCGATCAGGATACCGGAGGCGGTGATAAAACCGGCAATCACGGGATGGCTAAGAAAGTTTGCCAGAAAACCCAAGCGAAACACGCCAAGCAGCACCAGAAACCCGCCCGACAAAAACGCCAGCGTCAGCGCCGCCACGGCATAGCCTGCCGTTCCCTGTTCTGCGACCTGTCCGATGGCGGATGCCGTCAACAACGAGACAACCGCGACAGGACCCACCGCAAGCGCACGGGAGGTGCCAAAAATCGCATAGAGAATGATGGGCGCAATAGAGGCGTAGATCCCTGCTTCGGGCGGCAAACCCGCGAGCAACGCATAGGCCAGCGACTGAGGTATCAGCATGATTGTCACGATGACCGCCGCGATCAGATCGTTCGACAGGGCAGCCCGCGTATAGTTGCGACCCCAGTCAAGAATGGGCAGGTATCGGCGGAGGTTTGGCATGTTCAGTCAATTCGCAAAATGGGACGGTCAGCACGGGGGAAAGTGCCGACCGTCCAGTGTAAGGCCGGACAGGAACGCGCCCGGCCAAGTGACTTGCTGATCGCTAACCGCTATTGCGCCCCAACTTTCAGCTTTTCAGGCTTGGCCATCCATTCCTTGCCGCGCAGCATTGCCTGCCAGTAAATTGGCGGCAGCATCTTTTCCTTCAGAAACCATGCCGCGCGTGTCGGCTTTGTGCCATCAAGCAGGAATTGTGGGAAACTCGGCTTGAGCACGCCACCGTAGCCGAATTCAGCCAAAACAATCTTGCCCCGCTCGACTGTCAGCGGGCAGGACCCGTACCCGTCGTAGGCAGCCGTTGGCGAACGGCCTGCAATATCGGCCACGATATTGTCGGCCACCGTTGGTGCCTGTTTGCGCGCGGCGGCAGCGGTCTTGGCGTTGGGCGCGTTCATGACATCCCCCAACGACCAGATATTGTCGTAAACTTTGTGGCGCAGAGTGGCCTGATCCACATCGACCCATCCCGCAGCATCAGCCAGCGGCGAGACACGTATGAAATCCGGCGCCGTCTGGGGCGGGCAGACATGGATCATGTCAAACTCGACCGTGACGTGCTCGGGCTCGGCGTCCGGCTTTGAGACTTTGAAAGTGGCTGTTTTTGCCGGCCCGTCCACCGAGACAAGGTTATGGAAGTAGTTCAGCGTTGCGTCGTATTTCTCGACGTATTGCATCAGCGCGGGCACATAGTCTTTTACGCCAAAAAGCACACCGCCCGCGTTCATAAACTGGATGTCGATATCCTTGAGCACACCACGGCGGAACCATGCGTCACCAGACAGATACAATGCTTTTTGCGGCGCGCCAGCACATTTGATCGGCATGGGTGGTTGCGTAAAAAGGGCGCGCCCTTCGATCATCCCTTCGACCAGCTGCCATGTGTAGGGTGCCAGATCGTAGCGATAGTTCGACGTGACCCCGTTACGACCCAGCGTTTCCTCAAGCCCTTCGACAGCGCCCCAGTCCAGTTTCAGCCCCGGTGAGACTACAAGGCGGTCGTATTTCACCACGCGACAGCCATCGAGGATAACCGCGTTGTTCTCTGGCTCAAAGGCGGCCACGGCGGCCTTGATCCATTTGACCCCACGCGGGATGAGCGAACCCATGGTTTTCGCCGTGTCCTGCGCTTCAAAAATTCCGCCGCCGACCATTGTCCAACCGGGTTGGTAGTAGTGAATATCCGCCGGATCGATAATCGCCACTGACAGGTTGGATTTGCGGGCACGCAGACTGGCTGCGACCGAGATGCCGCCAGCACCGCCACCAACAATAACGACATCATACTTGGCATCGCCCGTGTCCGTTGGGGTCTTGCCGCCATTGGCAATGCGACGTGCGACACCGTTCATATCATAGCCTGCAGCCTTTGTTGCGGCGAGTATCTCAGGCATCGGACGCTTTTTGGACTCGTGAAACGACCACAGCGTGGCCGACCGCGTCCCAGAGCGGCAATAGGCCAGAACCGGGCGCGGCAGTTCCTTCAGGGCAGCACTGAATGCGGCCACATCTTCGTCCCGCACCATCCCGCTTTGCACCGGCACGTAGAGCGCTTCTATTCCGGCGGATTTGGCTGCAGCTTCGATCTCTTCGAATGTGGGCTGGTCCGCCCCTTCACCATCAGGGCGGTTGCAGATGATCGCACGGATACCCGCTGCCTTGATCGCGTTCATGTCCTCTGGCGCGATCTGCGGGCTTACCCATGTCTTGTTCGTAATTTTTTTGAGTTCCACGTTGATCTCCTTTCGCGGGATCACAGGCCGTTGACGGGCACCTTCAGCATTGGATTACCGTCAGGGTCCGTCGGAATTTCGCCTGCGCGCATGTTCACCTGCAGTGACGGAATGATGAGCTTTGGCACATCAAGTTGCGCGTCACGTTCGGTGCGGAACTTGACAAATTCTTCTTTCGACTTGCCGCCGCCCACATGAATGTTGTGCGCTTTTTCCTCGGCGACGGTGGTCTCCCACTGGATATCCCGCCCGTTCGGCCCGTAGTCATGGCACATAAACAGCCGCATATCATCCGGCAGGGCCAGCACCTTCTGGATGCTGTCATAGAGTACACCCGCGTCCCCACCCGGGAAATCAGCCCGTGCCGATCCACCATCCGGCATAAAGAGCGTGTCGCCCACAAAAGCCGCGTCTCCCATCACATGCACCATGCAGGCGGGGGTGTGACCGGGCGTATACATGGCAAAGGCCTGCATGCTCCCGATCTGGTAGGTGTCACCATCTTCGAAAAGCGCATCAAACTGGCTACCGTCACGTTGAAATTCGGTGCCTTCGTTGAACACTTTGCCGAAGGTTTCCTGCACGACCATGATCTTGGATCCGACACCGATCTTGCCGCCCAGCTTTTCCTGGATATAGGGGGCCGCACTCAGGTGATCGGCGTGGACGTGGGTTTCGATAATCCATTCGAGCTTGAGGCCTTGGGTCTCGATCTGGCGGATCAGCTCGTCTGCATGCTCGTAGGTGATACGGCCTGCGGCATAATTAATATCCATGACGCTATCGACGATAGCGCAGGCGTCCGAGCTGGGGTCTTTAACGATATAGCTGATCGTATTCGTCGCCTCGTCAAAGAAGGCCTGCACGTCGGGTTTGATGCCCATGTGAACGGGGTAGCTGGTCATTTTATTGTCCTCCAAAATCCAAGCGGGCTGGCATGTGTTTGGCCACGCCCGAAGTCAATGTGCGATGTCACGCAGCTTTGGTCTGTTGCGGCGGCGCGATGAAGCGGCGCAAGGCAAGCCCCGCCACCACCGCCACGAGAAACAACGCAACCTCCCAACGGCCCGTGCCAAGTGCGGGAATTGCTGCGCCGGGACAGAAGCCCGCGATCCCCCAACCAATACCGAAGATAGCCGAGCCACCCACCAGACGGGTATCAATAGCGGTTGACGTAGGCACCTGAAAACGGCCCCCGAAAAGCGGAGCCGCGCGCCGCCACGCAAGGCGGTAGCCGAAAAACGTGACCACAAGCGCCCCCGCCATCACAAAGGCCAGACTTGGGTCCCATGTGCCCGCAATATCAAAGAAATTCAGCACCTTGGCAGGGTCCATCATACCCGAGATTGCGATACCTGTGCCAAAGACAAGGCCGGTAAACAAAGCGAAGATGAGTTTCATTGCACTATCCTCCGATCACGTGGCGAA
>Ga0316191_10004211_pt1 | contig 10719 bp, 12 predicted proteins | sample Eddworburr2cm_MG_FD_204928 | JGI IMG/M metagenome (GOLD analysis project Ga0316191, IMG submission 204928) | Coastal sediment microbial communities from Maine, United States - Eddy worm burrow 2 cm | ecosystem: Environmental > Aquatic > Marine > Coastal > Sediment | place: USA: Maine... | reverse complement strand
AAACTTCTATGCATTTGTTCGCTCGCTTGAGGCTTACAAGCAATCGATCCAAGATGGGACACGTCTGGTGATCTCTCCAGAGTCGGAGTTCTTCCGCTATTTCGGAAAGTCGACTAAGTAATCTCTGATTGGAGGTTTGCTGAATGAGCGATCTCTTGGTGGCGATCGGTCTAGTGCTGGTGCTTGAGGGGGCAATGTATGCCCTCTTCCCCAATCAGATGATTGAGATGTTGAGAAAGCTACCCGATATTCCGCCAGCTATTTTGCGTGCGATCGGCCTGGTCGGTGTTGCTGTCGGTTGGGTAATAGTATGGCTTGTCAGAAACTGATGGGCTGACTCAGAGGTTCTATTTCTTCTTTTCCAGTGGTGGCAGGGTGCCGGTTGTTAGTGCCATGGCCTCTTCGTCATCAACAATATTACGTAGAGCTTCGAGGCTGTGCTGAAGTTTGTGTTGAACGCATGCATAGAGCGAGTAGCCGAAGTCAGAATAGCGTTTTCGCCATGCCTGAATGGAGTCGTTGTTTAGCATTAGCAGGCGTAGCGTTGATGTGGCAATGACTGTCGCAGCATGAGGCTTGTTCGTGATTACGGATATTTCACCCACCTCATCGCCTGAAGAGACTCTGGCAATGACAATCTTTTTCTTGGGATCGCGCGGGTGGTGCATGGAGATGTCCGCCTCGCCGGACAGAACGACATACATGAAACGGGTATCCTTATCCCCCTCTTGCATCAGAACATCTCCAGCTTCAATGGATATAAACTGGCCATTGTAAAGAGCAACTTCGCGCACGGCTTGAGGCAGCGTGGCGAAGATCGGATTAACTGCCAACGCGCTGGCTGCTGAACGACGCTCAGCAATTTGAGAGATGGAGCGCATAAATCGTTCATTGGATTCAAGAATTTCTCGGACCTGTGCGGCTGGAATCTGATAGAGAGTGCTCGGTTCGACGGTCCTCACTTCGGCACCGGCAGGTGAGTTGTAGATCACCGAGGCTTCACCGAAAATGTCTCCAGGAGTGATCGAGCCAACTTCAAATATCTCATTTCCGTGACGTTTGTTTACCCGCAGTACGCCGGACTGAACCAGGTAGAGGTGGGGGCTTAGTTGCCCCTCGGTAATAATTGCAACATCAGCAGCTAGCTCAATGGTCGTAGCAATTGAACGGAAAAAGTGAAGCTCATCCGGAAAAAGGACGGCGAGAATCTGGTAGGTTCTACCATCAAAATCAGGGAGATCTTCTGTAAACTCTTCAGTCATCTGTGCTAGTATGAATGCAACTTTCCAATGCCGCAAGATTAAGTCCAATATTTTATCTAGTTAGAGAAGAGTTTTCTCGATCATGCTACGCTTTGACGATGCCAGAATTACCTGAAGTCGAAGTGGTTTGTCGAGGACTCAATCCTCTATTGAAGGGCTATCGAATTGAACGCGTTGAATTGATGCATCACCAGCTTCGTTATCCATTGCCTTCATATTTTGTTTCACTGCTGCCTGGCCTTACCTTCAAAGAAGTGAAGCGAAGGGCTAAATATATTCTCTTCCATTTTGATGTGGATTTTCTAGTGGTGTGGCACCTGGGTATGACAGGCCAATTTCACCTGCTCGACAGTCGTGAGCCCAAAGCACGGCATGAGCATGTTCGAATTGATCTGAGTGGTGGCAAGAGTCTCTGTTACAGGGATGCAAGGCGTTTCGGTTATGCCGGAGTAATTGCTGCTGATAAGTTGAATCAGCATCCCTGGTTTAATCGGCTCGGACCAGAACCGTTGAGCGATGCTTTCAGTGCCGACACGCTTTTTGCTCGTAGTAGAGGGCGTAATACCCCGATCAAGACGTTATTAATGAATAACGAAGTGGTAGTGGGTGTTGGTAACATCTATGCCAGTGAATCACTCTTCAGAAGTGGTATTCATCCGGCCAGAGCTTCCGGTCGAATCTCGTTGAAGCGCATGTCACTGCTGGTTGAGGCTATTAAGGCGGTGTTGTCCGAGGCGATCGAGGCGGGCGGTAGCACAATCAGTGATTTTGTTAAGGCTGATGGTAAACCGGGTTACTTCGCACATCAGTTTCGCGTTTATGGACGTGAGGGGGAGCGTTGTTACCAATGTGGCAAAGGAATCAGGAGAATTGTTCAGTCTGGAAGAAGCTCTTTCTACTGCCCTTTCTGCCAGCGCTGATTTAATCGCCATCTTATTGGATATTGTCAGATACTTCGGGTTTCTCAGAGCTTCCTTTGCAGTGTAGGATGCCGCCATCTTTTGAGGGGTTGTGTGTACAGCCCTCAATCATTCCTTCGGAGGCCAAGTGAAAGAGTCGCTAGAAATTGCATTGCAGCACGCTGTTGATTCTCTGCTTAAGGAGCAGGGCGTAGAGGCAGAGGTGGCAGTACAACTTACCCGCCCCAAGCAGAAGGAACATGGCGATTATGCTGCCAATGTGGCAATGCCGTTGGCAGGTCGTCTGAATCAACCACCACGAACAGTCGCTGAAAAGATTCTCAATACTGTAGTATGGCCTGATGCCGTCGAGGGGACAGAGATTGCCGGCCCGGGCTTTATCAATATCCGTCTGAAACAGGCATCTGAAGCTGATGTCGTGAAGCAAATCGTTAAGCAGGGCAATGCTTACGGATGTCTGGAAAATCGTCATGAGGCTGAACGTATCTGTCTTGAGTTTGTCTCAGCTAATCCGACAGGTCCGATGCATGTCGGCCATGGTCGCGGTGCTGTGGTTGGAGATGCGCTGGGACGTATCTTGGCTGCACGCGGCTTTGATGTTCAGCGCGAGTATTATATCAATGATGCCGGTACGCAGATCGGTGTTCTTGCCAGCTCTCTCTGGAAACGTGTTCAGCAGTTGGCAGGTCGAGATACTCCCCTTGATGATGGTGAATATCCTGGCGAATACTTGCTTGAGGCGGCCAGACAGTTGTCTGAGGAGTACTCATTCGAACAGTTGGATGAGATGGAGCATGACACGGCTAGGCAGCCGCTGCTGGTTGATTATGCCATCAATAAGATGATGGCCATGATCCGTGATGATCTCGCAGCTCTTGGAATTCAGTTCGACCACTACTTTTCCGAACAGACGTTGCATGAATCGGGGCGGGTTAATGCGCTGATCGAGCAGTTAAAGGCAGATGACTTGATTTATCTGGGCACACTTCCTCCGCCAAAAGGTAAAGAGGTGAAAGATTATCAACCGGTAGAGCAGTGGTTGTTTCGGACAACAAACTTTGGTGACGATGTCGATCGTCCTCTTGCCAAACAGGATGGTACGCCGACCTACTTTGCGGCTGATATTGCTTACCATGTCGACAAGTTTGAACGTGGCTTTAAGCGACAGATTGATATCTGGGGTGCTGATCATGGCGGATATGTGACTCGTGTACAGTCTGCGATGAAGGCGCTGACTGGGCTTGAGAAGCAGCCGGAAGTGTTGTTGGTGCAAATGGTTAATCTGACCCGTGGTGGCGAACAGGTGAAGATGTCCAAGCGTGCAGGCACCTTTGTTACCCTGCGTGAAGTGGTGGATGAGGTGGGCTCTGATGCTGTGCGATTCAACTTCATGACGCGTCGTGTGGAGAGTCAGCTCGATTTTGATCTTGAGACTGCCAAGCAGAAGAACGATGAGAATCCTGTCTACTATGTTCAGTATGCCTATGCTCGTGTCTGTGCGATTCTACGCAAAGCTGAGGAGGAGGGAGTTACCATCTCTCCGGCAGAGAGTGTTGATACATCGCATCTTGTTTCAGATGAGGAGAAGAAACTTATTGCCCAACTTCTCTCTTATCCCGATCTTCTTGAGCAGTCAGCCAACCGGCTGGAGGCATACAGAGTGGCGATTTATCTGATGGATCTGGCTCGTAGTCTGCATGGATTTTATCACAAGCATCGAGTCATCAGTGATGATGAGGGAACAACACAGGCGCGACTGCTTCTGATCCAGGCTGTCGGGCAGGTGATTCGAAATGGTCTCTCCATGCTGGGTGTCTCTTCTCCGGAGCGCATGTAAGTTGGCTGGTCAGGACTTCGCCCATATCAAGGAAACCCGTCCTGAGGATGTTAGGCCCATGGGGCAGTCAAAGGTTCTGCTGCTGATCGTTGTAGCACTGGCCGTCGTTGCCACTGGTTTTGCCATTGGTTTTATGATGGGTCAGGAGATGGGCAAGCAGAAGGCTACCAGTGAAGAGAAGGCTCGATTGGTGGAGCAGCTGAAAGCGCAGCAGGAGGAACTTTCAAAGCTCCGTGCAGCGGCCAAGCAGCGATTGCCTCAGGTTTCAACGACAGAGGTTGGTGAGTTGACCTTCTATAATGAACTGCCACAACAGTCAGTCGATCCTGAGCCACTGACAACGAACTCAGACTCTGCAAATAAAACAACGTCCCATGGCGATAGTAGAGAGGCTGAGGAGATTCCATCCGAGCAACTGTTAAAAAGTCTGATTGAGCACGAGTTGAGTCAGGCCGGTCAAAAGCCAATTCATTCCGATGCCGCTGCAAAAGAGAAGTTGGCAGGTGATGAAACCTACTACCTTCAACTCGCCTCGTTCCAGAAACAGAGCGATGCCGAAGCCTTCATTCCAAAGCTGGATAAGGCAGGTTTCAAGGGTGTGATCAAACGTGTTGAGTTACCAAAGCTGGGTGTCTGGTATCGTGTCTATGCGGGGCCGTTTTTGACAAAACAGGTGACTGAAAAGGCAAAGCAGGGTGTTAAACAGAAACTCAAGATTACAGGTCTAGTTGTTAAAGGTGACTGATCAACGTCTGGAGACCGGCACTCAATGGGTGAAAAGTCGGTTGGGGGATGATTGTCAGGTATTTCCCTTGGCTGGAGATGCCTCCTTCAGAAGGTATTTTCGAGTCGTTCAAGATGACCAAAGCTATGTGCTGATGGATGCACCTCCGGAGAAGGAGGATGTGGGGCCGTTTCTGGCAGTCCGTGAGTGGCTGAGTAGTGCACGTGTACGTGTTCCCGAACTGATTTATGAGGACCAGGTCCTCGGGTTTCTTCTATTGCAGGATTTCGGTGATCTGACCTGGGCGGTTCATATAGCAACCTCTTCAACCTCCGAGGGTGCTCTCCTAAATCTTTTCGATGATGCCCGCCAACAGCTTTCTTCCCTTCAGTGTTCAAAACCTTCGATGACTCTTCCATGCTTTGATGTAGCTCGCATGCAACGCGAATGCGATCTCTATTTGGATTGGTATCTGCCAAATGTGACCAACTATCAGCCATCAGCAAGCGATAGGGATGTTTTTCATGCTTCCATGCTGCCATTGCTTCAGCAGCTTGATGAGCTGCCAAAGTACCCTGTACATCTCGATTATCACAGTCGTAACCTGATGCTTCCAGAAGGAAGATTACCGCTTGGTGTGATCGATTTTCAGGATGCTGTGATGGGCCCTGTGACTTACGATTTGGCGTCACTTCTCTATGACTGCTATCAGAACTATCCGGAAGATCTGCGTCGTCAGCAGAGCAAGCTTTTTTTTGATCAATTAGCCTCGCATATCCAGTCTCGATTCGACGGTTTTGAAGGCTGGCACCATGCCCTACGTCTGACTGCCATGCAGCGCCATATTAAAGCCATTGGTATTTTCGCAAGATTGGCTTACCGGGATGGGAAAGTTCAGTTTCTTGATGAGATTCCACTGACTCGTATTCATCTTTTAGATGAGATGGCTGCACTGGGTATAGATACTTCTGAGTTTTCGATGCTTCATATCGAGCCTCATCAGAGTCATCATTTAGTATAATGAATCAGCATGATCAAACTGAAGTCGACCGCCTCAAAGATGAGATGAGAAGGCTCATTTATCTCTTCTCCCATGACATGCGCAATCCACTGGTCAATATGAAGGCACTACTTAATGAGGTCCGATTGACGTTTGAGAGTGTGAAGCGTGGAGATCTCGATCTTATTGAGCAGGAGTTGCCAGATACGATGCAGATGCTTGATCAGAGCGTGGCGCGGATGAGCGCCATGATTGATGGTGCTAACGAGATCTATCACTGTATGTTTGATGCGCTTGAGTGTGAAGAGGTTAACTTGAAGCCATTGGTTGAGAGGGTAGCGCATCGTTTCGTTGATATCGAAAGGGTCGATCTTCAGATTAAAGAGATGCCTTCGATCTGGGCTGATCCTCTTGCTGTAACCAGAATTGTTGAGGAGTTGTTAAAAAACAGTCTTCAGGCAATAGATGGTAAGGGCATTATTTCAGTTGCGGTAAACCAACAGGGAAATTTCGATGAGTTGATTGTTAGCGATTCAGGTAAAGGAACCACGCAAGATGGATTGGAGCGGTTATTTGAACCCTTCTATTCAGGATCAGATCAACCGAAGTCAGCACCTGGAATGGGACTAGCGGTTGTGAAGGCTTTGATTGAAGCTCATGGTGGAGCTGCACGTTGCGAGTCGAAGAGTGGAGAAGGGACGGTTCTCTATGTCTCATTCCCGCACAGAGAATGCAGGGCTTAGAAGCAGCGTACGAATTAGAGGCAGGGCTTTAGCTGGGTATCAATTTTAAGAATATGGTTTACCAGCCAGCTCTCCAGAAAATCGTGCAGTTTTTGAACCAGATCATCACTTAGACCTTCACGTTCAAAACGTTCCCGATAAAGAACATAGGTCTCCAGAAGCTTGGCATGATGTTCTTTGTTTTTAGCTGCGATAGGGCACTTGGCACGGCGCATGCAGATCTCTTCATAACAAAAGTGACTACGGGTAAACAGGCCGAGATTATCAAGAAGGTTGCCGATATAACGCTCATCAATGCCTTCCTGCATATGGACTTCCAAGTCTGCCAAGTATTTGAACAGAATCTGATGCTGTTTATCAACTTCAGCTTCACCCGTGTTGAACTCTTCTTTCCAAGCTAGTGCCATCAGTATGCTCCCGTAAGGCTTGTAACATTATGTCCACTCCGAGTGACATGCAAGAGGGTTTCAATGTCAGCGTGGTTTGTACTGATATACACCACCTCTTTTCATGCCAGCCAAGTCACTGTAACTATCAGATATTTTTAAATTTTTCGGTGGTTTCGGGAGTCCGCAAAGGCCTGTTTCGACCATGATATAGCCGCCAGGCTTTAGCCAGTGATGGCACTCATTAAGAAGTGTTGAGAGGTATTTTTTTCCATCGTCTTCATCTGTCAGGGCTGCTCGAGGTTCATAATTGAGCTCGGGCTCCAGAGCTTCCATTTCATCGCGACTGACATATGGCGGATTGGATATAATGGCATCAAAAGGATCAGTTTGATTATCAAGTGCAGAAAACATGTCACCATGTTTGAAGGCGATCCGGTTTGCCACATTCAGGCTCTCAGCATTGCCAGAAGCGATAGTGAGCGCGCTTTTGGAGATGTCCGTGGCAACAACTTCAGCATTGGGGAACTCACAGGCAATGGTGCAGGCAATACAGCCGGATCCGGTGCCGATGTCGCAAAAACGGTACCTCTTCAGTGGGTCTGTGAATCGTTTCAGCAGCTCTTCAATCAGATGTTCGGTTTCAGGGCGGGGGATAAGCACATTGGCATCGACGCGAAATGTTCGAGACCAGAACTCCTTCTCGCCGGTAATGTAGGCGACCGGTTCACGCTGTTGACGTCTGGCAAGAAGAGTCTGAAAACTTTTTTCAACGTCAGCAGGTGCCTCATCCAACATACGGATGATCAGTGCTGTTTTATCGATTCCCCACGCGTGCATAAGAAGAACTTCAGCGTCTAAACGAGGCGTATCGCATCCGGCATTTTTTAGCAGAGCTGTGGCCTGCAGAAGCAGTTCTCGACTGTTCATGTGTTTGCTGCGAGTAGATCTGCCTGATGCTGGGTGATGAGGGAGTCGATCAATTCATCCATTTCACCATTAAGAACCTGCTCCAGTTTATAGAGGGTCAGGTTGATGCGGTGATCGGTGATTCGGCCTTGAGGAAAGTTGTAGGTTCGAATGCGTTCGGAGCGATCGCCTGAACCGACCATGCCACGGCGTGCCTCGGCACGTTCACTATCTGCTTCCGACTGCTCCTTATCAAAGAGCCTGGCCTGAAGCACCTTCATGGCCTGAGCCTTGTTTTTATGCTGGCTGGCTTGATCCTGGCAGGTGACGACGATGCCGGAAGGAATATGGGTGATACGCACAGCCGATTCGGTTTTGTTGACATGCTGGCCACCGGCACCGGAAGCGCGATAGACATCAATACGGATATCTTCCGGACGGATATTGATATCCACCTCTTCAGCTTCGGGAAGAATGGCCACAGTGCAGGCGGAGGTGTGAATGCGCCCTTGCGTCTCAGTGCTTGGCACACGCTGAACACGATGAACACCGGACTCAAACTTGAAACGGGAGAAGACATCCTGACCACTGATCTGAGCGACAACCTCTTTATAGCCGCCGATATCTGTCTCGGTTGCTGAGATTACTGACACCTTAAAACCGATTCTCTCTGCATAACGGGAGTACATGCGAAACAGATCAGCCGCAAAGAGAGCTGCCTCATCGCCACCTGTGCCGGCCCGCACTTCAAGAATGGCATTGCGGTTATCATTCGGATCTTTTGGTAACAGAAGAACATGAAGTCGTTCAGAACTATCCTGAAGCTTTTCCTTCAGTTCAGGGAGTTCCATCTCGGCAAGTTCTCGAAGCTCAGAATCGGAATCAGCCAGCAACTCTTCGTTGTCTGCTATTTGCTGCTCTATTTGTTGAAGGGCAACGATCTCGTTGGCAACAGGATCGATCTCCGCGAACTCACGGGAAATTTCGGTGTATCGATTGTTGTTGGAGGTGATTTCCGGGTCGGCAAGCATCTCGGCGAGCTCCTGCCTTCGGTGCAGGATGTCATCCAGACGTCTGTTCATCGGACTCCTTACTCTGTCTCGAAGCAGGCTGATCAGTGTCGAAGAGTCTTCGCGCTGCACCCATCAACAGATCTCCTTCAATGTCATCGGGAAGTGTTTTGAGTGTGCGTAACGGCATGTGAAGAAAACGTTTCATCATGGAACGGCTGAAGCGTTCAACCATCTCCTGTTGATCTTCTGTCAGGCCTTTCATATAGCGCGCGGCTTTTGCCAACTCATCTTTCCGCATCAATTCGGACTGCTCCTGAATGGCACGAATCAGAGGAACAGATTCAAGTGATTTGAGCCATGTAAGCAGGTTTTGAGAGTCCTCTTCAAGAAGTGCGCGTGCTTGCTCAGCCTCTTTTTTACGCTGTTCCTGATTGCCCTGAACAACCTGTTGCAGGTCATCAATGTCGTAGAGGTAGGCACCTTCAATATCGCCGATACGAGGATCGATGTCGCGAGGTACAGCGATGTCTACAAGGAAGATCGGTTTGCCGGAGCGTTTCTTCATGGCTGCCTGCACCACCTCAGGAAGCAAAACATAGGTTGAGGCGCCGGTGCTGGAGACAATAATGTCGGCTGAGTCGAGGTACTCCGGCAGTTCATCAAGTGTCAGAGCATGGCCTTCAAACTCGATGGCCAAATTCTTTGCGCGTTCAATCGTGCGGTTGGCAACCAGAATGCTGGTGCAGCCATTGCCGCGCAGATGGCGAGCAGCCAGCTCAGCCATTTCTCCAGCACCGATTAACATCACCGTTTTACCGGTCAGGTCCCCGAAGATGCGTTTGGCCAGTTCAACAGCACAAGAGGAGATGTTAACGGCCTGTTTGCCGATGGCGGTTTCGCTGCGTGCACGCTTGGCGGCCGAAAAGGTCGACTGGTAAAGCCTGTGCAGGATATGCCCTGCCGTACCGGCCGCCAGGGCCTGCTCGTAAGAGGTTTTGACCTGTCCGAGAATCTGGGGTTCGCCGAGTACCAGTGAATCGAGCCCTGCCGCTACTGAGAAGAGATGGCGAATGGCATCATCGGTGGTGAATGAGTAGAGATGTTCACGAACGGTCTCAAGTTCCATGCCCGATTTATGCGCGAACCACTCATGGGCAACGGCGATGGTGGCATCAGGGTCATGAGTCACCATGGTCATCTCGACACGGTTGCAGGTGGAGAGCAGGGCAGCCTCGCGTACTGATGGCTGTGCAATCATGGATTGCAAGGCTTCCGGAATCTCCGCCTCTGTTACCGCCAGACGTTCACGCAGCTCAACTGGTGCTGTTCGATGGTTCAGGCCTACATGGCAAATTCGCATGTCGAAAAACTAACCGTTCTTTGCCTGCTGTCCATCTTCCGCAAGAAGAAGCGGGACAGAGCGAAGTGTTTTTTCATTGATGACGTAGGTGAAAGCTTCAAGACAGCCGGCAGTATTGAGCATTAAAGGCATTAGGATCAGAGCCTTTCCAGTGCAGGCCGGAACCTTTTTTTGTAGTTCGATTTCCATTGCTTTGAGTTCCGCGAGTTCAGGCATGGTTCCATTTTCAGTGGAGAAGTAGATGCCGCAAGGCTCAATAACTTGTTGCTGCCATCTCTCGAGAGTGTGCTGCAGGTCACAGTCAGAGAAATGCTGAGCGTCACTCTTTGCCGTTCCAAAAACAGCCTGTGGAGATGCATGGGTAATGGTGAGGCTATTTTGTTCCAATGGTTTCCGGCCAATGAGGCCGAAACAGCGGGCAGGCTGAGCATCCATTGCGCAGCGAAGTATAAACTGCACGGTGTGACGGGTGATAGATATGGAAGAGACGTTTTTGGAGATGTCTGACATTTGCCAAGCATAAAGAGTGTGCCGGCGGGGTCAAACATGTGAATATTGTTACACT
>Ga0316191_10004209_pt1 | contig 10722 bp, 9 predicted proteins | sample Eddworburr2cm_MG_FD_204928 | JGI IMG/M metagenome (GOLD analysis project Ga0316191, IMG submission 204928) | Coastal sediment microbial communities from Maine, United States - Eddy worm burrow 2 cm | ecosystem: Environmental > Aquatic > Marine > Coastal > Sediment | place: USA: Maine | collected... | reverse complement strand
ACCGAACTGCTCGAGCCTCACGTTATTTACGACGACGACTACGCCGCGCGTAAACCCGTCTACAGCCACGTCAAGATGTGGGCGCTGGGACAGGCGGTTGCAGCCGAGTCAATGCTGAGCCTGCTGCAGGACAAACACCTGCAGGCCGCCGGACTGTTCCCCGAGTTAAGCCTGTTCGATTGCCACAGCTGTCACCACCCGATGTCGCAACAGACCTGGCAACCCAAAAAGAGCACAGGCCTCGGACCGGGCGCCGTGCCGCTTAATGATTCCAGCCTGTTGATGCTGAGTCTGGTGCTGCAGGAAATCGACCCGAAACTCGGCAAGCAGCTGGTGAAAACATTGAAAACCCTGCACACCGGAACCAATTCCAGCCCCTGGGTGACCAAAAAGTATGCCACTGAACTGCGTGCTATCGTCAAAACCGCAATCACCGTGGTCGATAAGCACCAGTTTTCTCCGGCGCAAACCGTGGCGCTTACCAATGCCCTGTTAGCCAGTGGTATTGCCGGCGAGTACCGTGACTACATCGCCGCCGAGCAATGCGTGATGGGTATCGGTGCACTGGTCGCCGCCTGGAACGACATCAAACCCTTCGCTCCGGCAACCAACAGCATGGTCGGCCAGTTAATGGAAGGGCTATACGAATCAGTCGCCAACGACGAGAGCTTTGTACCCGGCGAATTCGAAGCTGCACTCGCGCAATTGAAGGCCGGTCTCAACTAGCAGTAAAACCGGCGCTTTTTGCCGGCTATCCACAAAGCAACTGTTAATACTGCGCCGCCCTGTGGGATTGCTCCAGCCCTGCACAAGCATCGATAAACCCACTCCCCGCGATCGAAATTATTCGTCGCCAAAGTCAGTTCAAAGCGGTAATTGCCGCCTATAATCGATGCTGTCTTTTTGCTGGCCGGCAACATGTTCCTGAACCGCAATCTTCTGAGCCAACACACCTGGCAGGCCCCCGGGGTCAGAGTCTTCGCGATATTGTCCGGCATCGAAAGTATCTCCCGCGGAATACTCATTTCCGTATTCCCGGTTGCCATGTATCGCATCTTTGCCGACGCGCAGCAGGTCTCGCAGGTTTATTTTGCTATCGGCCTGCTATCGTTGCTGGTGACGCTGGTCATTCCCTGGGTCAGCCGGCGCGTGCCGCGGCGCTGGATGTATTCACTGGCGGTCATCACCTACATCAGTTCCGCGCTGCTTTGTGCACTGGCTGATAGCTGGGCTTTCGCGATCGGGCTTGGCATGTTCACCTTTGCCAACGTCGTGGTTTTTGTCTGCCTGAACGCCTACATCATGGATTACGTCGATCGCGTCAAGCTCGGCGAATGCCAGGCACTACAGCTATTTTACAGCGGCGCAGCCTGGACCATCGGTCCCTTCCTCGGCATCTGGCTGATGACCCTGTGGAAGCCAGCGCCGTTTATTCTGTCTGCGCTCGCCTCCTGCCTGCTGCTGATCGTGTTCTGGATTTACCGCCTCGGTGACGGCAAATCAATCCACCGCGGTGGGCGCGTGCAGGCCAATCCCTTCGCCTTTCTGTTTCGCTTTGTGCACCAGCCGCGCCTGATCGCCGGCTGGACTTTCGCGGTGATGAAATCCTGTGGCTGGTGGGTTTATATTCTCTACCTGCCGATCTACGCGGTCGAGAACGGCCACAGTGAACAACTCGGCGGCGCGCTGCTGTCGTTATCCAACGCCCTGCTGTTCCTCACGCCACTCATCATCAAAACCATGCGCGGCCGCGTGCGAATGGCCATTATGATCGGCTTTTTCTGCAGCGGCTGCCTGTTCTTCCTGGCCTCGGTAAACCCGACGAGTTCGTCCATCAGCATCGCCTTGCTGGTGCTGGGCTCGGTGTTCCTGATTCTGCTCGACGTTTGCGCCGGCCTGCCTTTTCTGATGGCGGTACGCCCATCACAACGCACCGAAATGTCGGCCGTCTACTCGACCTATCGCGATGTATCCAGCGTCATCACGCCGGGCACCGCCAGCCTGGTACTGATGCTGGCGCCGTTGAAAGCCGTGTTCGGCGTTACCGCGGCAAGCTTCCTGGGTTGTGTACTGATCGCGCGCAAACTGCACCCGCGGCTCGGTGTCGAACGCGAGAAGCCGATTGAAGTCGACCAGCTCGCCGATGAGAGCGGTGTCGGCTGAGCGAATCATAACAGCATGATCATTCAACCCTGGCCGATACCCGCCTGAATTTGTTAAATTAGCCTACCCCCTGATCACGACGGCTGAACCGCGACCTCGCCATGACTATCGATATTACAGAACTCGAAGCGCTTAACCAGCTGACCTGGTCCATGATCTGCGCGCGCCATGACAAAATCAGCGGGCGCCAGATTGGCATGCCCGACAAAATCGATGGTGAACGCCGGGATGCGGAGTCACGCTTCAGCGACCAATTTGCCGTGCTTGAACACATCGATACAGCGCTTGCGCTGACCGCGCAGGGCCCGCTGGCTGAAATCGGTGAAGGCTTCGCGCGGGTAATGCATCAGCTACGCTGGTCGCAGAACCCCAATTACACCGAACACAATAGCAAGCGCTCATTCCTCGACGGTTATGCTTATGCCGGTTTTGCCGGTCCGGACGCACCACTGCTGTGCGCTGCACCACGCGGCGGACTGGTGTTGCTTGGTCCCGATGTTGAGTATCCGAGCCATCACCATCAACCCAGGGAGGTTTACCTGGTATTGACCCCGGGCGCGCAGTGGTGCCTCGATGAAGGTGACTGGTTCGACGTCGAGGCCGGCGACCTGATCTTTCACGATAGCTGGCAGATGCACGCCATGCGCACCCGTGAACAGCCCCTGCTCGCCTTTGCCGGCTGGATCGAGGCCGGTGACCGCCGCGCCATCGGCTGGTCGGAAAATACGCATAATGAACAGCTTGACTGATTATCTCGATAGCGGCCTGAAGCCGGCTGATGGTATTTCGGCCGCGCTTTGCATTAAAACCCGTCTCCGCTTTTCAGTTTTAAGCCAGCGAATGCCCAATCAGGTAATATCAGCCATTTCACCGCAGGTCGATCACAACTCGTGCACCATCGAAGCAACACGGTAGCCGCAAGCAGAGCGCGCGCGAACCAACGAACTGCCTTGCTCTCCAGGGCAATCGATAGTATCGGGCAGGCCGACTTTCTTACCGATTTACTCGCTTACCTGCGCCTGGACGTAGCCTTTTATGGCGTCCTGCTGGTACTGCTTGATGAACGTAACCGTATGTATCACATTTACGACACGGTCCAGGCAGCCTATCGAGCCAATCTCGACATGTACCTTGATGGCGTGTATCAGCTCGATCCTTTCTACACCCGTTTCTGCAAGGACAGAAATTCCGCAGCCATGTTGATTCGCGACGTGGCCCCCGATCGCTTCAATCTGACCGAGTATCACCGTCGCTATTACAGAAACATCGAACTACTCGATGAAATGGCCATTTTTACCGATTTAGGCGACGGTCGATTTCTGTTTTTTTCGCTGAGTCGCCGCGCGCAGGAACCTCGCTTTAGACGTCGCGAGCTCGATACCATGCAGTGCAACCTGCCGTTGCTGGAATCGCTGTGCCGGCAACATTATGGCAACGCATCCTACAGCCAGGACAAGCTCACGGGTGATATCGAAGAGCAGCGCCTCGAATATGCACTGGAGCGCTTTGGCGAACCCTCGTTAACGCCGCGCGAACACGAAGTTGCAGTCTGCATACTCAAAGGACACTCGTCGAAGTCATTGGCGCGCGAGATCGATATCAGCCCTGAAACCGTCAAGATCCACCGCCGTAACCTGTATCGCAAACTCGGTATTTCATCGCAGAGCCAGCTGTTCCTCAAGTTTCTGAACACACTGGGGTGAATGCCGGCATTAACCCTTTTAGGTTATATACAGTCAAGCGGCAGCGAATCTATGCTGCCATGAACCAATAAAAAGTGATCAACCGAGGAACGAGCCCGCTGCGGTATCAGAACGACCGTGGCGGCCACATCCGGAACACCTGCAATTTCGGTGTCCATGACCAGGAATGAAACTTATTTATGCGCTGCCACCGCAGGTCAAGCTTAGCGAACAAAGCGATTTTCCGAGTCAAATCATCTTGCTGCGATCTCGAGCTGCAAGTATAGTTTCCCCATAATAATTAATGACAAGGCCTCGACAGAATGGCTGATCCAGTAGCGATTTCGGTAAACCAGGTAAGCAAGAAATTTGGCCAGGGCAAAGATGCATTCTTTGCCCTGGACCAGGTTTCGGTAGACATTCGCGAAAACGAATTTTTCACCCTGCTCGGCCCGTCGGGTTGCGGCAAAACCACTCTGTTGCGCCTGATTGCGGGCTTCGAACATCCCACCGGCGGCTATATAAAATTGCACGGCGAGGAAATTTCACATCTGCCACCGTTCAAACGCCCGGTCAACACGGTGTTCCAGAACTACGCGCTGTTCCCGCACCTGACGGTTGCGCAAAATATCGGCTTCGGCCTCGATATGCAGGACAAGCCGGCCGCCGAAGTAGAAGCCACGGTGACGGAAATGCTGCAACTGGTACAAATGGAATCGATGCGCGACCGCCGCACCGACCAGATCTCCGGCGGCCAGCAACAGCGCGTGGCGCTGGCGCGTGCACTGGCACCGCACCCACGGGTGCTGCTGCTCGACGAACCGCTGTCGGCACTCGACTACAAGCTGCGCAAGGGTATGCAGATCGAACTCAAGCGCCTGCAGCTGGAAACCGGCATTACCTTCATTTTCGTTACCCACGACCAGGAAGAAGCACTCACCATGTCAGATCGTGTCGCAGTCATGAACAAAGGGCAGATTCTGCAGGTCGGCAGCCCCAATGACATCTACGATCGCCCGACGCACCGTTTCGTTGCAGATTTTATTGGCGACACCAATTTTCTCGAGGCCGAACTGGTCGAGTCCGCCAGCGACAGCGCGGTGGTGAAGCTGGCATCGGGCAAAACCCTGAAAACCGGCCCTACCGATGCCGGGCTAAACACCACGGTCAGCATCACCGTGCGCCCGGAACAGGCAGTTTTGATTGAGGACCTCGACTCCGCCGACCTCCAGGGTACGGTGACCCACGTAATGTACTCCGGCACCGATTCGCACTTTCATATCGAACTGCCGTCGAAAGAAGAATTCGTCGCCAAGGTGCAAAATGCCGGACCCACCCGGCGTGACTGGAAAACCGGCCAGAACGTCGGCATCAAGTTCCACGACAACGTCGTTCAGATTGTCGCCGGTTAATCGCAGCAGCCATGTCTGAAGAGTTGCAATCACTTTCCGAGTACGAGCTGGCCGCGCGTCAGCAGGAAACGAAGCGCAACTGGCTGCTGTGCACGCCGGCGCTGGTTGTGCTGTTGCTGGCAGCCTCTGGCCCGCTACTGGTAATGCTGTTCTACTCTTTCCTCAAGAGCGGCGACTACGGCGGCGTGATCTACGAATTCTCGCTCGACGGCTGGTTCAACGTATTCCTGGTGCGCGACATTTTCGACGATGTGCTGCAGTTCGCGGACGCGCACCTGTCGGTGTTCTGGCGCTCCATCAAACTGTCGGCGATGACCACCATCACCTGCCTGGTAATCGGCTTTCCGACCGCCTATTTCATTGCCACGCGGCCACGCCAGAGCCGCAATTTCTGGTTATTCCTGATCACCATACCGTTCTGGACCAACCTGCTGATCCGCACCTTCGCTATCCTCGAGCTGATCCGCAACAACGGCATACTCAACAATCTGCTGATCGACCTGCACCTGATCAGCGAACCGATCCAGATTCTCTATACCGATACCGCGATCATGATCGGCATGACCTATGTCTATCTGCCACTGATGATCCTGCCGCTGTACGCGTCGATGGAAAAGCTCGACTTTCAACTGGTGGAGGCAGCCTACGATTTATACGCGACGCGCATACGCGTGCTACGCAAGGTCATCATCCCGCTGATCAAGCCCGGCATCGTCGCCGGCTCGATCCTGGTGTTCATCCCCTCGCTCGGCGCTTTTGTTACGCCACGCGTACTCGGTGGCGGCAAGAACCTGATGCTCGGCAACCTGATCCAGTTGCAATTCGACCAGGGGCAGAACTGGCCGCTCGGTGCAGCGCTGTCGATCACCCTGCTGCTGATCGTCATGGTGACCTTGCTGATGTACGTACGTTACGCGCAGAACAGCGGAGCAAAAAATGGTTAGCGAAGCAGGTAAGCGCAAGCTGTTTTCAATTTACAAGCTGCCGGGTTTCACTTTCATCGCGGTCTCCTGTTTCCTGATGCTGTACGCCCCGATTGTGATCCTGGTGGGTTATTCGTTTAACTCGGGGTCGTCGCTGGCGTTGTGGGAGGGCTTTTCCTGGCGCTGGTATTTATCCGCCTGGGAAAACGAAACGGTGCAGGAGGCGACGCTGTTATCGATAGTGATCGCGCTGCAAGCCGCGCTCTACTCCACCGTGCTTGCCACCATGGCCGCGCTCGGCACCACGCGCACGCGCGCCTTCCGCGGGCAAACCGCCATCTACACAATGATCAATCAACCGCTGATGGTGCCCGAAATCGTCACCGCAGTGGCCCTGTTGATCGTCTTTGCGACCATCAAACAGGCTACCGGCTACCAGGGCATCTCATACCTGGTGATCGCGCATACCGCCTTTTGCATTCCGTTTGCCTACCTTCCGATTCGCGCGCGCCTGGAAGACATGGATCGCTCGCTGGAGACCGCCGCAGCCGATCTCTACGCCACGCCATGGCGCTGTTTTCGACGCGTGACTCTGCCACTGCTGTGGCCCGGAATCCTGGCTGGCGCGATGCTCGCCTTCGTGATTTCGCTGGATGACGTGGTGATCACCGAATTTGTTAAATCGGCCGGGCAGGACACCCTGCCGACTTTTATGCTGGGGCAGATACGCCGTGTTATCACTCCAGAAATGAATGCCATCGCCAGCGCCTTGCTGGCGGTGTCTGTGTTAATGGTTTCACTGATTTTCTTGATCAATCGCAAGAAAACTTGAAAGTACTCTACTCCTAAAACAGAAAAAGAGGATAAATAGAAATGACAGGCTTACTCAAAAAATCCATTGTCGCGATGGCGATGGTAGCGATCTCGGGCAGCGCCTATGCCGCCGGAGAGCTAAACCTTTACAACTGGGGTAACTACACCAACCCCGAATTGGTCGAAAAGTTTGAAAAGGAATACGACGTCAAGGTTACCGTAACTGACTATGATTCCAATTCCGGTGCACTCGCCAAAGTTAAGGCCGGCGGTCACGGCTTCGACATGGTCGTGCCTTCCGCCAACTACGTACAAATCTGGATCAATGAAGGTTTGTTGCTGGAAACACGCCCCGACCAGATGTCGAACTTCAAGAATGTTTCACCCGACTTCAACAATCCCGATTGGGATCCGGGCCGCCGTTACACCGTACCCTGGCAATGGGGCAGCGTCGGCATGATCGTCGATACGTCGGTTTACAAGGGTGATATCAATACTGCCGCGATCTACCTCGATCCGCCCGATGAGCTTAAGGGCAAGATCAACGTCGCACCGGAAATGAACGATGTCATCAGCTCCGCCATCATGTACGTCGGCGGCGAACCCTGCACCACTGACAAGGCAATCCTGCGCAAGGTACGTGACAAGCTGGTGGCCGCGAAAAAGCACTGGCTGTCGATGGACTACGGTGTCATCGAAAAATTTGCCGGCCGCGACATGGCCGCCTCGCTGTACTGGAACGGCGCCGCTTTTCGCGCCCGCGAAAAGAACCCCGACGTGCGTTATGGCTATCCGCAGGAAGGTTTCGCGCTGTGGATGGATAGCGTCGCGGTACTGAAGGACGCCAGGAACGTCGAAAATGCCAAGCTGTTTCAGAACTTCGTCATGATGCCTGAAAACGCCGCGCTGATTTCTGCCTTCGCACGTTATGCCAACGGTATCTCGGGATCGGATAAATACATGCCTGATGACATGAAAAATGCTCCGGAGATCATTATCGATCCGAAACTCGCTGGCGCTGGCAAATTTCTGCAGGCCTGCTCACCCGAAGCAACCAAGATGTACACCGCAATCTGGACCGAATTGCAAAAGTAATTTCCTCCAGGCAAGCAATACAGGGGTTGCCATGACGCGTTTATGGCAACCCTTTTTTTAACACTATGAAAGTAAATTGGACTGCGACATGACTGAAAACATGACAGCCATCATGCAAGGCTTTCCGGTACCTCAGGAACAACGCGTGCCCCACGACCACTGGGATCGGGCACCCTGGAATCGCTGGACTTTCCAACACGTCAGCGAATTTGTGCCAACCACCGAAGTATGGCGTGGCAAAGGCCCGATCTGGTCCCTCGACAGTCGCCCACAGGATTTCAGCCAGATCGCATTTAACGATGCTGGCGGACAGGCATCATCATTACAGCAGTGGATCGACAGCAGCTTTACCGACTCGATTCTGGTGCTGCACCGGGGCACTATCGTGCTTGAGCAGTATCACAACGGTATGAACGAACGCACCCTGCATCTGTCGCAATCGATGGCCAAATCAGTTGTCGCTGCGGTCGCCGGAATTTTGATCGGACGCGGACTGATAGATCCAGCCGAACAGATAACTCATTACCTGCCCGAACTCGCCGCCACCGCCTGGCGCGGGGCGACCCTGCAGCAGGTGATGGATATGACGACCGGGGTGCGCTACGTGGAAGATTACGAGGCACTCGATTCCGATATAGCCGCCACCGACATCGCCAGTGGCTGGAAGCGGCCCAACCCTGACTTCCCCGCGCCGACCTGCATCTGGGACCAGATACTGACCCTGACCGAAAAAGTGCGTGAACACGGAGAAAAGTTCCAGTACCGCTCGATCGAAACCGATGTGCTCGCCCATTGCCTCGAGCGAGCCACCGAAACCCGCCTCGCCGAACTGGTGAGCCGCGAACTCTGGCAACCGCTTGGTTGCGAGGAAAGCGCCAGCTTCACTGTCGACCCAGCCGGTTATGCGCTCGCCTGTGGCGGCCTCAGTGCTACCCTGCGCGACTATGCCCGCTTCGGTCAGTTGTTACTGCAAAAAGGCAAGCTGGGCGATACCCAGCTGGTGCCTGCCGAATGGATCGCCGACATTAACAATGCCGATCACAGCCTGTTCGAAGAGCCCTATACAAAAACCGCGCCAAACGGCGGGTACCGCAATCAATTCTGGATCGAAGACGTCGATCGTCCCGGTTTCATGGCGCGCGGCGTGTTCGGCCAGCTTATTTATGTCGACCCGGCTGACGATCTGGTGGTAGTAAAATTGTCGAGCTGGCCTGAATTTACCTCGGTGCCACGCCTGATCACCGCGCTCAACGCAATCCACGCCATTGGCGACTTCGTCAATAATTAGAAGACACGAAGTCCTCTGTAATTGGACACCGCGGAGATCCGGGCGAAAGGTTAAGAGACCTTACCCGAATGGCAATTACTTAAGCACAGCCCCATGACATTGGTTCCGGTCGAGAGAAGGTGGATGATTGGGGGACTATTCGCGAAGTAAACCGCAGGCGGCGAAGCCGCCGAGGCATTCGCGAATAGTCCCCCAATCATTCGACCGTAGTCGGACTCTGGATGCATCAGTGTTTTGGCTTAAGTAAGTGCCATTCGGCACCTTACCCCTGTAACCCTTAACGCAGCGAGATAACGCCGCTGCGCTGCACACGCACTATCGGGTATAGGGTGCCCAGGTCGATATCCGCATTGAATTCGTAGTCGAACTGTTTGCCAGGTTGACTCAGGAAATCACTGAGCAGACTGATGCCACCCATCAAATCCGCGGTCGCGCGTAAACTGATATCGGCCTCACCGTAAGCCGCAATCACCGGTAACTCATTAGCCACGCCTTCGATCAGCTTGTTGCCCTGCAGGTGCACCGTATAACTGAGCCCAGCGATATCCAGCGCCTCGCGATTCGGATTGGTAACGCGCAAGACTACATCAAATTCGGGCGCAAACAGGTTCTTGATCTGCGGCGTGATCGACACCAGTGATACTCCCGGTTCCTTGAAATCAGATTGCAGGGTAGCGCAACCGGCCAGCAGCAACAGGCCGCACAACACGACGCGTAATGGTCGATTCCTGGGTCGATAACTACCCCGAGAACAGGATGTTCTGTCCGCCAGGGCCACTTCAGACCGGTGCATTGGCAATCCCCCGGGGCTCAGCCGAGTCGCTTTCGACATCACTGCGATCACGCTGCGTCCAGCCCAATATCGTGACCGTTGCGGCCGGCAGGAAAGTCAACGTGACCAGGGCAGCACCAGCCAGCCCAAACAGCACAATTGCACCAACACCGCGGTACAGTTCGGTGCCTTCACCCGGGATGAACACCAGCGGCGCGAGCCCGAAAATGGTGGTGATAGCCGACATCGCAATCGGCCGCAGGCGCGATTCCACCGCCTCGTTCACCGCCTCGGTGGCCGTCATTGCCAGGCTGCGATAATTTTCCGCGGCGCGATGCACGATCAGGATTGGATTATTCACCACCGTGCCCATCAGAATCAGAAACCCAAGCATGGAGATCATGTCAAAAGGCTGGTGAACGGCGGCCATGCCAAAAGCCGGCAGCGCAGCTCCGACCCAGTTCATCAACGCCAGCCCGGCAATTCCACCGGCAACGCCAAGCGGTATCGTGGTCATGATCAACAACGGATATCCCCAGTGCGTGAAAATCGCGACCATCACCAGATAGACCAG
>Ga0316191_10004208_pt1 | contig 10724 bp, 8 predicted proteins | sample Eddworburr2cm_MG_FD_204928 | JGI IMG/M metagenome (GOLD analysis project Ga0316191, IMG submission 204928) | Coastal sediment microbial communities from Maine, United States - Eddy worm burrow 2 cm | ecosystem: Environmental > Aquatic > Marine > Coastal > Sediment | place: USA: Maine | collected... | reverse complement strand
ATCTGCAATGCCAAAGATTTTGAGGTTGCACGTTTGTCTCGTTTTGTTGTGAGCCTATAGGTGGCATAGGAATGACGAAGTGAATACGGGGCATGCTTGTCTCGTTTGTTTATGTAAACGAAGCCAGCAGCCTCTAATAGGGCATTGAACCCCTTTTTGAAGCTGTCCACCGGGGTTCCATTATCGAGGGAAAACACTCTCTCATTCGGATCGAGTGGGCCAAGGTTGTGTTCAGCAAGGTAAGCTGTCCGTCGAGCTAGAATTCTTCGAAGGGCCAACAAACCTGTGTGTCTAACATAAGCTGTTCTGACTTTCTTTGTTTTGCCTGAATGATGAACCAGCACGGCACGGTTTTCCAGTTCGACATTCCTCCAAGTTAGGGTTCTGGCTTCATCGACCCTCAATCCCGAATTGGTCATAAACTTGATGTAGTCGAACAAGAGCTGCCTCTGCTGACGAACCAGTGGACTAAGAGGCTTACCACGAACATCTGGCTCCGTGATCCGTGCTTGGGCCACGTGGCAAAGCCTGATGTACTCTTCAATCATAAAATGTGATCTTCGTGTTCTGGTAAGCCGTTCATTCAGATGTTCGATGACAATCGGCCTACTCAACAACCCCCTCTTTTCAGCAAAGGAAAAAATCTGCCGAAGGACTGTGTTCTCCCTGTTCAATGTTTGAGGTAAGGCCGATCCCTTTGCTCTTCTAAAGACGAAATAATCCTGAACGTCAGCAGTGCTTAGTTGAGACACGTCCTTGCACGATCCGAAAAATGGCAGGAAGTGTCGTTTAATCGTTTCGGAGTGGTATGGATATTTCCCTAGACCTTCAGTGTGAGCTAGGTACAAATCAGAAAGCTTCTGGAATGACATCCGTTCAATGGACATATTGGCAGTCTGTTTGTTCCGGGTCTCGTTGAACCACTGCAATGCCAGCAGCTTGGCTTCAGCCAATTCCCTAGTTTTGGTGCTTTGACGAAATTGCCTTCCATCCAAACGGAAATAGCACTGCCACGGTGCATTTTCGTCCTGCCGTTTGAGATAAAGCCCGGAGTGGACTTCAACCGTGTCGGTATTTTTCCTTCTTCCCATGGGTAAAGAGTTTGCACAATTCATGCACAAACCACAATGGAAAAATATCTAACTATTTGAGCTATATAAGAAGAAACCCCTACGATGCACTTTACTATTGCACAAGAATCGAAACGACGGACATTGAACGACCTCTCTATAAGCAATTGTTTTAATGAAAGAAAATGGTGGGCGGTACAAGGTTCGAACTTGTGACCCCTACGATGTCAACGTAGTGCTCTACCACTGAGCTAACCGCCCGAAGGCTGCCTTGATTCATGGACCCGGTTTCGGGCCATCGGCAGATCGGTGCGTCCTGGACGCGAAGGCTTCTATATAAGGTTGCAGACAGCCATGCAAGGCCCGTTTGCCGGCGGCTGTCAGGCAGCGATCATCCGGTCGACTTCGTTGACCAGATCGCGCAAATGAAACGGCTTTGACAAAATCTTGGCATCACGCGGTGCCTCGGAATCCGGATGCAGGGCCACAGCCGCAAATCCGGTAATGAACATGATCTTCAGGGCCGGATCCAGCTCGGCGGCCCGCCTGGCAAGCTCTATGCCGTCCATTTCCGGCATCACGATATCGGTAAGCAGAAGATCAACCTCGCGCGACTTCAGTTCCTCAAACGCGCTGACGCCTTCAGCAAACGAATGCACCTCGTGACCGGCGCGTTCCAGCGCACGGGCAAGGAAGCCACGCATGTCGTTGTCATCTTCAGCAAGTAAAATACGAGCCATTGTCGCGTACCAGCCTCCAGAAATTTCCAATGGCCAGCCTTACGCACTGCCCACCCACACCGCGGCACCATACTGTCAAAGAGTAAACCGCATGTGAAGACACATACTGTCATTTCACTGAATTTATATGCCGCCTCGGTGTATCCCGGCCCGCAACGGCCGCGACAATCGGCGCTGAATTTTGCAATACCGCTTCAACTGGTGAAATACCTGCAACCTGACAGACAAACAGCGTTGACGCACCGGCTGCGTGGAGGGCTTAATGGATGCGGTGATCGCCACAACCACAGATTGTTCCTCCAACCGCACAGCGACCTGCCCTGCTCATGACACGTAAACCCAAATCAGATCAGGTTGAGCCCGGCTTCCAGATTGATGCACCGCGCGTGCAAACCTCGCCGGTGGTGTTCAATTCGCCGCATTCCGGCAGTGATTATGGTATCGAATTCCAGGCATCATCCCGCCTGGACCTGCATAATCTGCGCCGCTCGGAGGATTGTTTCGTCGACGAATTGTTCGGCACTGCGACCGCCCTTGGCGCACCGTTGATGAAAGCCCGGTTTCCGCGCGCCTGGCTGGACGTCAACCGGGAACCGTTTGAGCTGGACCCCAACATGTTTCATGATCCGCTGCCGGCGCATGTCAACACGGCATCCGCGCGGGTTGCAGGCGGCCTCGGCACCATTCCGCGCATTGTGAGCGAAGGGGAAAACATATACCTGGACACGCTGAGCTGGACGGACGCCGACCGCCGCATTCAGCACTATTACATGCCCTATCACGAAGCGCTGAGAGACCTCATGGCCGGCACCTTCAAGCGATTTCAGACCGCCATCCTGGTAGACTGCCATTCGATGCCGTCGGTGGCCGGACTTTCAGGGTCAGGGCGCCCGGACATCGTGCTGGGCGACAGGCATGGAACCAGTTGTTCGGCCTGGATTGTCCGCCACCTTGAAGAACAGTTGCGCGCCCACGGGTTGAAGGTGTCGCGCAACCGGCCTTATGCCGGTGGTTTCATAACCCAGAAATACGGCCGGCCCCGGGAAGACGTTCATGCCGTCCAGATCGAAGTCAATCGCGGCCTGTACATGAATGAGACCACCTTGAAGAAAACCCGCGGGTTTTCCCGTCTGCAAACCCTGATGCTTGACGTCATGTCGCGATTTATTGCGCGCGCGTCCGAAACAATGCCGCCGCGTTCCATTGCCGCCGAGTAATGGGTACGCCAGCCAACCCGCCGCCAATTGAGCTGATTGAAGCCGGACTGCAACATGCGGCCGAAATCGATCACCTTGTTGCGGCTTTTCACCAGCATGAAGGCGTCAACGTGGCAGCGCACGCACGGCGGACCTCAATCGACAGTCTGCTCGCCATGCCTGCCCAGGGACGCATTCTCCTGGTCCGGCACCGCGACGCCGAAATTGTCGGTTATGCGGTTCTTGCATTCGGGTTTTCTCTGGAATTCGGCGGCCGCGACGCGTTTGTGGACGAATTGTTCATCGCTGACGCCTTTCGCGGGCAAGGTATCGGCACAGCCGCCCTGACGGCCGTGTGCGCATGGGCCCGGCGTGAAGGATTATGCGCGCTGCATCTGGAGGTGGAGCGGGACAACAAGGCGGCAAAAGCGTTATACACCCGAACCGGATTTGAAGATCGCAGCCATTATAATCTAATGTCGCTGCACATCGCCAATGTCAGGAAAACCGGACCAGGACAGTGACAGGCAGAAAAAAGGGCCGCACATGCAAATGCACGGCGGCCCAAGTCTAGGGAGGAAACGCCCTATAAAGGGCAAGTGAAGAAAAAGGAATAATCCTTCATAATCACCATAGCCTATATTGCACTGCACAGTGACAGTTTCAAGGCTGTATCGATATAAAAATTTTCCGTAAAACACAGAAGGAAACGATCTTTGCAAAAGGTTAAAATATTGAATTTAAATGATTATTTATAAAAACCTTCCTTCCGACAGTGTCGACTGCAGTGTAATTTGCATTACAGAAATGCACAGGCTGCATAGCTTAAAGACAGCAATATGACCGCTTATTGTGCAACTGCAACATAAATAAGAGCCTCAATCCATGACCCAAGACAAAAACCCTGCCGGCAGTTCAACAGAGGCTCTTCTGGCCTTTGCAGTTGAGTTGGCACAGGCGGCCGGGCCGATAGCCCTGCCCCTGTTTCGAACCTCCATCGCGGTCGACAACAAACAGGCCGGCGGCTTTGATCCGGTCACGCAGGCCGATCGTGCCGCAGAAAAGGTCATGCGCGCCATGATTGAGGAGCGATACCCCGATCATGGAATTATTGGCGAAGAGTTCGGCGAGAAGACCGGCACCAGTGACTTCACCTGGATACTGGACCCGATTGACGGCACGCGCAGTTTCATCTGCGGCACCCCGACCTGGATGACGCTGGCCGGTTTAAAGCACGACGGCCGCATGATTGCAGGCGCTGCCGGGCAGCCGTTTACCGACGAGATCTTTGCAGGCAGCCAGGCCGGTGCGCATCTGCTGCGCGCGGATCAGAAAACCCAATTGCGTTGCACCAGTGAAACCGACCTCGCCAATGTGCTGGCCGGCACGACGGCACCGTACCTGTTTCGCAAATACGGCCACGAAGAGCGCCTGATGCGCATTGAGAATGCGGTTCAGCACCTGCGCTTTGATGCGGATTCGTACTTTCACTGCATGGTTGCCGCAGGCCAGCTGGGCATCAGTATCGATACCGGCCTGCAATCTTACGACATAGCCGCCCTGATCCCGATAATTGAAGGCGCAGGCGGTATCGTCACCACCTGGAATGGAGGCGATGCTTCAGATGGCGGTGATATTCTTGTCGCAGCCAACCAGGCGCTGCATGAACAGGCGATGGCTCTGCTGGCTTGAATGCAGGTTTTCAGGGTGACTTCACCCGGTCTGCCACAAAAGCATCAAATGCCGCAAAGAACTGGTCCCGGATTGTGTCAATTTCCGCCAGAATGTCGTGTTTCGCGCCGTTGATGGTGATGGTGGCCGCGCCCGGCACAAACCGGGCAAACTGCTGGATGGTCTCGTTGGCCACCACAACGTCCTGGCCGGCAATGACCAGCAGCGCGGGGCAGCGCAGCGGCGTGGAATCGTTCAGCGCGCGCAGTTTCCTGCATGATCTCAGCGCCGCGCTCACCCATCCGACGGTCGGCGCTATGGCAGACAAGTGCGGAGCTTCCTGCCACAACCGCATGTTTCGCATGAAACGGGTCTTGTCCGAGGTCAGCGGGTTCTTCGGGAAGTCTTCAGGCCGGATCAGTCTTGAAACATGAAGCGGCACCTTCAACCGGCCGAACCCCAGATAGGTCATGCCATTGACGACGGCGACTTTGAGCCATCGAGGCAGATGCGTGCTGGGAATATCAATCAGCGGTGCGACCATGACCGCTGCGGCAAACCAGTTGTGTTTGGCAATCATGCGCAGGCCAATATGGCCGCCCATGGAATTTCCCAGCAGGATGTAAGGCGGTCTGCAATCCGGCAACACCACCTCGTTCATGAATTTTGTGAAGTCCGACAGATAATGCGAGAAAGTGGATATGTGACCATGCCGGTTGGGCCCGCTGGCAGCAGGTGAACCGCCCTGCCCGCGCCAGTCAAGTGCTGCAACCTGGTAACCGCGTTCGGTCAGGTCGCGGATGGTTTCGAAATTGCGCTCCATGCATTCGCCACGACCCTGCAAAAAACACACAGTGCCGCGGGCCTCACCCAGCGCCGGGAATAGGCCGTAACGCACTTTCACCGTGTCAGAGACGTCAAGATAACCGCAACTGGCATTGGCGGGCACGGGGTTTCCGGCAACCAACACAAATCCGTCTGCCATATTGGTCGCCAATCCTCTGTTAGAGTCAGGACCCATGAAACTTATCCATTCTGCCGGAGTATGCTTTGCCCCTTACCGGTCATTTGATCACATTTCGCCTGACCCGTCTCTTGTATTGTAGGCAAACCCTTGGTGATTTGCAGCAGGCAATCAACAGGGCTTGAAACCGGAGAAACGTCTCCTAAATATTGCTTGTGGGCGCCGAACCGGGCCCACGTAACTGATCGACACCCTGCCCGTCTACTGGGAGGGTGCAACGACGAACTGCATCGCTTATCGAAAGGATGAACAACATGTTTGATTTGACCCCACTTTACCGTACCGGCGTTGGTTTCGATCGTCTGGCCAAGATGCTCGACGAAGTAAACACCGTGGATACGCCAACTTACCCGCCCTACAACATCGAACGCACCGGCGAAGACACCTATCGCATCACCATGGCTGTTGCAGGGTTCACCCCTGACGAACTGGCTATTGAAGTGAAGAGCAATTCGCTGACCGTAACGGGCCAGAAGGAAGGCCGTGCCGAGCAGGTGAATTTCCTGCACCAGGGCATTGCGGCACGTAATTTTGACCGCCTGTTCCAGCTTGCCGACCATGTCGAAGTAACCGGCGCGGACATCGAAAACGGCCTGCTTCACATTGACCTCAAGCGCGAGCTTCCCGAAGCAATGAAACCACGCACCATTGCAATCAAGGGTGCCGGTAAAAAGGCCAAGCTGATCGAAGACAAGAAAGCCGCCTAAACAGTCGGTTTTCACGGAAATTGAGGGGCGCTGGGGATATCCTCAGCGCCCTATTTCCTATTTCGCTTGCGGCGTTTCTTGCGGACTTTTCGCGACTTTGTATCTGCCCGCACAACCTCCAGTATCTCGCCGTCAAACTGGCTGATCGTTACCCGGTATCGCTTGCGGTCGCGAACCGCCAGGTAGACAAAGGGCAGATGCCGCTTGCAGCGAATCGCGTCGACGACGCGAAATCCGTCCTCGCGCAACAGCCTGGCCGCATCAACACAGTTGAGATCAAAACGCGCATATCCGTCCCGGTCTGGATAGGGATACCGGTAGGGATTATAGCCCGGTGATCCGTAATAGTAGAAATGACCCGACTGCGCTTCTGCCTGCGGCAGGGGCACAGTGATGAAGCAGGCCAGACCAGCCAGTAATAGCGTCAGACCGCGCCGTTCCATGTCTCGACCTCTCTCACCAGTGCATCGCAATCAGCCTTGCTGGTCATGAATGAACAGACAAAGCGGGCGAATATCTCACTCTCTGATACCACGTCGTTACCGGGACCCTCGCCTGGCCACTGATAGGTCACGACACGTTTTGACAACAGCATGTCAAACAATTCTCTCGGCATGATCGCAAACACCTCGTTGGCCTGCACCGGCAGCGGTATCCGCATCTTGCCCGTGGCCTCCAGACCTTCCCTTAGATAACTAGCCATATCGTTGGCATACCGGGCATTATCAAGCCACAGATCATTTTCCAGATAGGCATTCATCTGAGCGCCCAGAAAACGCCCCTTGGACAGCAGTTGCGCTGCCCGCATGCGCCGATGGGAAAAGTCGGCTGCAAGTGCCCTGTCGAAAAACACCACCGCTTCCAGGGCCATCGCACCGTTCTTGGTGCACCCGAATGACAGCGCGTCTACGCCTGATTTCCAGGTCATTTCGGCCGGCGTACATCCCAGCGACACCAGCGCATTTGCAAAGCGCGCACCATCCATGTGCAGTTTCATGCCCCGTGAATGGGCAAGTTCGCCAATCGCGGCAATTTCATCAACCGAATAGACCGTACCCAGTTCACTCGCCTGGGTGACTGACACAGCCGCCGGTTTCGGATCATGTTCGCCGCGCGTGAAACCGTTGAGCACTTGTTCAATGCTGTCCACCTGCAATTTTCCCAGTGGATCATTGACACCAATCAGTTTGGCGCCACCGGTAAAAAGTTCCGGAGCGCCGCATTCATCCACCAGAATATGCGCGTCGCCATGGCAGATAACCGCACCGTATGGCGGGGTCATGGCGGACAGGCACAAACTGTTGGCTGCGGTGCCGTTCAGCACCAGAAACGCCTCCAGTTCACATTCAAACAGGGCACTGAGCTGTTCTTGTGCCTTGCGTGTGTAATCATCTGTGCCGTAGGAGCCTTGCGTGCCTGAATTCGCCGCCACCACCGCTTCCATGATCACGCGATGCACGCCATACACATTGTCACTGCCGAAATTCATACGTTGGATCCCCACACTCGCAGTTACGTCGGTTTGCACCGTCTGGCTATCACAACCGGTTCAGCAAGCACACCCGGGACAGACCAGATAAACCCGTAATCCACTGGCACCAAGACCGCTTGCATATTGGATAGATTTCTGGCAAGACAATTGGCAGTTTAGGTCAGCAAAACTGACCTAAATTATGGCAGACCACCGAAAAAGCTCGAGCAGCAGCACAATGACGGCTAAAACCAAACAGAAACGTCAAGGCACGGTCTGCCTGACCCCGGGAAAACGCACGACGCTCAAACGCTTTTAAGAACGTCAACCACGCAGTTCTCCCAAAAAAGCGGAGGGATTTGCAGGCGAAACGTTCAAGATGGCAGGCCAGGAGCGGAGTTAGTGTCCGTCTGACTGAAAACCCTGCCACCGGACATTCGCCGGAATTCTCCAGATACAGAGTTCTACACCCGCGTCGTGCGGCCTTCGTCAGGCACGAAGCACCAACGTTCGCAAAACAGGCAAGGATCGCCGGACATGACATACCAAGTTTCTGCACGCTCGAAGGCTATGACACAGGCCGGCCTGCCCGCAAAAACCGGTCTCTATGATCCTGCCAACGAACACGATGCCTGCGGTGTCGGCATGATCGCCAACATCAACAACGACAAGAGCCATCGCGTGATCGCAGACGGCTTGCGGATTCTGGCAAACCTGGAACACCGCGGCGCCGTGGGCGCGGACCCGAAGGCCGGAGACGGCGCCGGCATACTGCTGCAGATCCCGCATGATTTCTTCGTTACAGAGGCAAAACGGATCGGCTTCAAGCTGCCCGAAGCCGGCGATTATGGCGTAGGCTTCGTATTCCTGCCCCGTGATCCGGCAGTGCGTGAGCGCATCGAGCAGATTTTTGCCAAGGCCGCCCTGGAAGAAGACCTCGAAGTCCTGGGATGGCGCGACGTACCTGTCAACAAGGACGTTCTCGGCACGTCCGTTCTGCCGACCGAACCGTTCCACCGCCAGGTGTTCGTAGCCCGCGGACCCGGGTTCAAGGACACCGACCCGCTCGCCTTTGCCCGCAAGCTGTTCGTCATGCGCAAGGTGGTATCCAATCGCGTTACCGCCATCACCGACACCGACAGTTCGGGCTATTACGTGGTGTCCATGTCCCCTGACACCATTATCTACAAGGGCCTCGTACTGGGTGTGAACCTCGGCGATTATTATACCGACCTGAAAAACCCCAAGGTAACGTCTGCCCTGGCACTGGTACATCAGCGCTTCTCCACCAACACTTTCCCGTCCTGGCCGCTGGCCCATCCCTATCGCATGATCTGTCACAATGGCGAGATCAACACCCTGCGCGGCAACTACAACTGGATGGCGGCACGCTACGCCACCATGAGTTCCGATCTGTTCGGCGCCGACATGGAAAAACTGTGGCCGATTTCCTATGAAGGCCAGTCGGACTCGGCATGTTTCGACAATGCACTGGAGCTGTTGCAGTTTGCCGGCTACCCGCTGTCACATGCCATGATGATGCTGATCCCGGAAGCCTGGGCCGGTAATCCGCTGATGGATGAAAACCGCCGTTCATTCTACGAGTATCATGCAGCCCTGATGGAGCCGTGGGACGGACCGGCGGCAATTGCATTCACCAATGGCCGTCAGATCGGCGCCACCCTGGACCGCAACGGCCTGCGCCCGGCACGTTACCTGGTCTCCAATGACGGCTTTGTCATGCTGGCGTCCGAAATGGGCGTGCTGAGCTTTGCCGAAGACACCATTACCACCAAGTGGCGTTTGCAACCGGGCAAGATGTTGCTCATCGATCTGGAAGAAAAGCGCATTATTTCAGACGAAGAGCTCAAAGACACCCTGTCCACCAAATATCCCTACCGCGAATGGCTTGACCGCACCCAGGTGCTGCTCAAGGACATGCCGGCCTCAAAGCCGCGCGCACCCCAGACCAATGTTGCCCTGCTCGACCGCCAGCAGGCGTTTGGCTATACCCAGGAAGACCTCAAATTCCTGCTCGCACCAATGGCCCAGACCGGCCAGGAAGCCATCGGCTCCATGGGCACCGACACGCCGCTGTCTGCGCTTTCGTCCAGGCCGAAGCTGCTGCATACCTATTTCAAGCAGTTGTTCGCCCAGGTAACCAACCCGCCGATCGATCCGATCCGCGAGGAACTGGTCATGTCACTGGTGTCGTTCATAGGCCCGCGCCCAAACCTGCTCGACCTGAAAGGCACCTCGCGCCAGAAGCGCCTTGAGGTTCCGCAGCCGATCCTGACCAACGAGGACCTGGAAAAAATCCGGGTGATCGGTGACATCAAGGACAATGATTTCCTCACCATCACGCTGGATATAACCTACCCGGCCGCCGATGGAGCGCTGGGCATGCAGCAGGCACTGGACCATCTGTGTGCCCGGGCCGAAAGCTCGGTCCATGAAGGCCACAATATCATTATCCTGTCGGACCGGATGGCGTCTCAGGACCAGATCCCGATCCCGTCACTGCTGGCGACGTCTGCCGTGCATCACCACCTGATCCGCAACGGATTACGCACATCGGTTGGCCTGGTGATCGAAACCGGCGAGGCCCGCGAAGTCCATCAGTTCGCCACACTGGCCGGTTTTGGCGCAGAAGCCATCAACCCCTATCTCGCTTTCGAGACCATTGAAGACATGCTGCCGAAACTGGCTGAAGAGGTCAGCCGTGAAGAAGCCGCAAAGCGTTATATCAAGGCCATCAACAAGGGCTTGCTGAAGGTCATGTCCAAAATGGGTATCTCAACCTACCAGTCCTATTGTGGCGCACAGATTTTCGATGCTGTCGGGC
>Ga0316191_10004207_pt1 | contig 10725 bp, 9 predicted proteins | sample Eddworburr2cm_MG_FD_204928 | JGI IMG/M metagenome (GOLD analysis project Ga0316191, IMG submission 204928) | Coastal sediment microbial communities from Maine, United States - Eddy worm burrow 2 cm | ecosystem: Environmental > Aquatic > Marine > Coastal > Sediment | place: USA: Maine | collected... | reverse complement strand
TCCAGCGGCAGAAGTTCTTGAGTAATTGTAAACCATCGTGTGCACTTTTTTCAGGGTGAAACTGCGCAGCAAAAACATTCTCTCTGGCGATGACTGAGACGAATTCGATACCATAGTCCGTGGTTCCTGCAACCAGTGTTTCATCGGCAGGGGCCACATAATAACTGTGCACGAAATAAAACCGGCTATCATCCTGTATATCCTGCCACAACGGATGCGCCTGTTTTTGCGAGACTTTATTCCACCCCATGTGCGGGATCTTTAGCGACTGCATCTGTGACGCCAGCGCCTCATCAGAGAAAGCACGGACGTTGCCAGCATACAAGCCCATACATTTGATGCCCTGATTCTCTTCACTGTGGGCCATCAGTACCTGCATGCCCATACATATCCCCAGGAATGGTTTCTCATGAGCCGCCCTTAACACGACCTCTTCAAGCTTCATCTCTTTGAGGTGTTTCATACAGTCTCTCGCGGCACCCTGGCCCGGGAATACGATACGCTCAGCATCATCGATCACACTCGCATCTGAAGTAACGATGACGCGCTGGCCTTCACAGGCCACATGCTCCAGCGCTTTAGAGACAGAACGGAGGTTGCCCATGCCGTAATCTACGACAGCGATTGTTGAACTCATGGCAGCCTTCCGGCTGAATGAACAACGAAAAATGAAAAGTGAAAAATCATATTAAAAACAATAGGTGATTTTATTCCTGCCGATGGCAAATAACTACAGGCTTCCTTTTGTGCTGGGCATCACGCCCTGCATACGCGGATCTGCAGCGATTGCCATGCGCACTGCGCGTCCGAATGCCTTGAACACGGTTTCAGCGATATGGTGCGCATTATCACCACTGAGATTATCGATGTGCAAAGTTACATTGGCATGGTTGATAAAGCCCTGAAAAAACTCGTGGAACAGATCGACATCAAATTCACCGATACTGGCACGCTCGAACTTGACGTTGTATTCCATACCCGGACGGCCAGAGAAATCAATGACCACGCGTGACAATGCTTCATCCAGCGGCACATAGGCATGGCCATAGCGTACGATGCCTTTTTTATCACCGATGGCCTGGCTGAACGCCTGTCCCAGGGTAATACCTATATCTTCAACCGTGTGGTGTGCATCGATGTGCAGATCACCTTTTGCCTTGATCTCAAGATCGATCAAACCATGACGCGCCACCTGGTCCAGCATGTGCTCGAGAAAAGGCACACCCGTATCGAGTTTACATTCACCCGTACCGTCCAGGTTTATTTTGACCTGAACCTGAGTTTCCAGTGTATTGCGTTCCACAGTTGCCTGACGTTGCGTCATTTCTTCCCCACTTTAATAAGCGTTAAATTTTTAAATTAAAAGTCACCGGCCCATCATTGAGCAAACTGACCGCCATATCTGCACCAAACTGGCCAGTTTGTAACCAGTTAGCAGGCAAATCAGGACTTATCGATTTCCCTGTTACACGCATTATATCAATAAGTTGATTAAACATCGCTAGTCCTTTTTCCGGGCTGGCCGCATTTGAAAAACTCGGCCTCAGGCCCTTTCGAGTATCGGCAGCCAGGGTAAACTGCGGCACCATCAAAACAGACCCGCCGATGTCTAGAACACTGAGGTTCATCTTACCTTCATCATCGGCAAATACGCGATATTTCAATATTTTCTCTGCCAACCGCTCCGCCACCGACGTTTCATCCTCTTTCTCAACACCAAGCAATACCAGCAAGCCCTGATCTATGCTTGAAATCAGCTTTTCGTCAACCGTAACAGAAGCCGACTTAACCCTCTGGATTAATGCAATCATGTGTTCACCAGCTGGAAATCAGGAATTTTTATAACCGGTCTGAGAGTCAGTATAATCCTGTGTAGGGATTTCCCTACAACAGCTTGCTTCATCCGCTGATGGCGCAAAACACATGATACAGCCATAATGTTAAACATGGACACAAGGATAGAGCCATTCATGGACATAAGGAAATAGGTAGCTAAAGGAAATTTGACAAGGACATGGACGATGGAAAGCTTAAGTTTACACGGATTTGTATTTATTTCTACGGATTAGAATTCTAAGGAATAGCTATAGCGCGAGGCTCATCACCAAGCAAGGACCTAAAACCCCAACTTTTAAGTTGGGGTTTTTTTATGCCCATGGATGGGCGGTATGTCGCATGGAGCTATGGATAGCGGTGCGATGATGCCTACATGGATGTAGGTAATGGGCGTGAGCATTAGGGCACACCTACATGGACATAGGCGGTAGAGTAACGCAGGAGCAGTACCGAGGACGCCCGTAAGTAGAATAACGCAGGAGCAGTTATCGAGGAGCGGAAGCTTTGCCCACGGATGGGCGGACAGATATTTGCTCCTGCAATATCTGCATTTCCACCATCCATGGTGGTCATATGTCACATGGAGCCAGGGATGGCTGTGTGACGACACCATGAGTTGCGGGTAGTTTATCGAAGGGCAAGCTTTCTCTACTTGCTTTCATCTACCGCTTTCATTGCCTGCTTCCTGACTAATCCTTGAAAATCAAACATCGCATCATCAAGCAGGTGTGACGGAACAACGTTTTGCAAGCTACGCATGATGCTCTCTGAACGACCGGGATGCTCCTGGTCCCAGGTCGCGACCATCTCCTTGACTACTTTTCGTTGCATGTTCTCCTGTGAACCGCAAAGGTTACATGGAATGATCGGATAATTTCTTATACTTGCGTAAGCAGCGATGTCTTTTTCTCTACACAGCGCCAACGGCCGGATGACGACATGTTTTTCATTATCACTTAGAAGTTTAGGCGGCATCGTTTTCAACTGGCCGTTGAAGAACATATTCAAAAAGAATGTTTCGATAATATCATCCTGATGATGACCTAAAGCGATCTTTGTCGCACCGATCTTTTCAGCAAAGGAATATAAGATTCCGCGACGCAGACGTGAACACAATCCACATGTGGTTTTACCTTCGGGAATCTTATCTTTAACGATACTGTAGGTATCCTGTTCGATGACATGATACTCGATACCCATGCTATCAAGATATTTAGGTAACACATGTTCGGGATAACCAGGCTGTTTCTGGTCGAGGTTTACCGCGATCAACTCAAATGAAACTGGTGCTTTTTTCTGCAATGTCATCAACAGTTCCAGCATGGTATAACTATCTTTACCACCTGACAGACAGACCATGACACGATCACCGTCTGTGATCATGTTGTAACGTAAGATCGCTTCACCAGTGTTATGTTTTAAACGTTTCAGCAGTCGCTTCTCATTCAGCGATTCTGTCATTGGCTCAATAGTTATCGCCCGGTTAATCATAGACTGATGCCTCACCTGGCGGGCGAGTCTTAAAATATCTCAGCGTCCACAGGTACTGTATCGGACAATGCATAATTGCCGCTTCGATAGCCTGGTTCATACTGATACTGTCCTGCACATCATCACCACTAGGAAAATTTTTTATCTCGGGCAACAGCTTGATCGAGTAACGCCTGTTTTCAGGCTCATAACAACCAACGCAAGGCAGCACCACTGCATCACAAGATTTTGTCAGACGACCCAAAACGGGGATAGTTGCTTTCTGCACACCAAAAAAGGGAACGAAAAGTGAGTTTTTCTCACCCAGATCTTCGTCCGCGAGATATATCAATACATGACCTGCACGTGTCTCTCGGATTATCGGCCTGAGACCGTCATCACGAGTAAATAATTTGCCGCCAAACCATTTTCCAAAACGCATCCTGCCATTTGCGATCATCCAGTCAGCGACGGGGTTGCGCATCTGTTTGTAGGGAGCGATCGCTTTGTAGTCCATCGAAATCGAAGCCGCAGCAAAATCCAGCCCGACACTGTGTGTTAACAGAACAATCACCTTCTTTCCCTGCTCCTGGTATTGCTCGATCTGCTCGAACCCTGAGGTATGCAATTTTTTTCTTACCCACGATAGCGGCCGCCACCATAAAATATAATAATGTAACAAGCTTCGAAGCTGGGCCTGGAAGTGTTCATACACCATCACTTCTATCTCATCCGGCTCTTTATCAGGGAAACAGAGAGTGAGGTTTGTCGTGACGATATTGAAGCGTTTCTTATTTTTCCTGGCAGCGATATTTCCTAAGCGAACACCGACACGGTCGATGACAGAAATCGGCAATAGTGTGAAGACAAAATAAACAGCAAGCCCGATCCAGGTAAGCCAGTAACGCGGATGCAAAAGCGCCAGACGGAAGCGGTATCGATCAGTATTGGATTCTTTGATACTCATATTCTATTGCGAGGCCGTGGAGATATCTCGGTGGTGACTTTTATTTTCGCCAGAAGGCCGGCATCAACAGGACCAGCAGGGTAAATATCTCAAGTCGTCCGAGCAACATGGAGAAACAGAGTAATAATTTATTAAAATCAGAAAGACTTGCATAATTGGCACTCACTTCTCCAAGCCCGGGGCCGAGGTTATTGATGGTCGCAGCAACGGCAGAAAATGCTGTGATCTGGTCCAGGCCGTTGAACATCAGGACCAGCATCATCAATGCGAACAAAGCGACATATGCTGCGAAGAAACCCCATACTGCATCGATGATTGAATTATTTACCGGCTGCCTGCCAACCTTTACAGTGACCTGTGCATTCGGGTGAATCAGCCGCATGATCTCGCGCTGTCCCTGTTTCAACAGTAACAGTATACGAATCACCTTGATGCCGCCACCCGTCGAACCGGCACAGCCGCCGACAAAACTGGCAAACAGTAAGAGCACAGGAATAAAAACTGGCCAGTTCGCGTATTCCTTAGTGACAAAGCCCGAAGTGGTGGCGATCGATATGGTCTGAAATAATGCTTCTCTGATCGCAGCCGGAAAATCATGATCCAGGGTCTGGGTATACAGAACATAGGTACACAGAATTACAATGATGATCAACAGGCTTGCATAGAGCCGAAACTCCGCATCTCGAAAATAAGGCATCAAGCTTTTTGAACGTACTACTGTAAAATGCAGGGCAAAAGTTATTGCGCCCAAAAACATAAAGACTATGGCTACTGCTTCTATCGCCGTGCTGTCAAAATATCCGATGCTGGCATCATGTGTGGAAAAGCCGCCGATAGCCACTGTCGAGAAGCTGTGTGACACAGCATCGAACAGATTCATGCCGGCGATCCAGTAAGCCAAAGCGCAGGCCACGGTTAATCCCAGGTAGATATACCAGAGCGCTTTTGCGGTCTCGGCGATACGAGGTGTAAGTTTATTATCTTTCACGGGACCTGGCGCTTCTGCCTTATACAACTGCATGCCACCGATGCCTAACATCGGCATAACAGCAACCGCTAAAACGATGATACCCATGCCGCCCAGCCACTGTAACTCCTGCCGGTAAAACAGGATACTATGCGGAAGATTGTCCAGCCCCACTAACACGGTCGCACCCGTAGTGGTCAGGCCAGAGATCGATTCGAACAGGGCATCAACCACACTAATATCCAGCTCTTCGTATAGATACAATGGTAATGCGCCTGCAACCCCCAGCACCAGCCAGAACAGGACCACCACCACGAAACCGTCACGCAGGCGCAGATCTCTTCGCTGGTTTCTTACCGGAAGAAACAGCAGGAAGCCGATGCTCAATAAAAAGAGATAGCTGTAGAAAAATGCGTGCGCGGAATGTTCCTGGTACAGGAGGTCGATAACAACGGGTGGTAACAGCGTAATACTGAACAGCATCAAAAACTGACCCATAATACGCTGTATGATAGATAAGTGCATGATTTCCTAGAAAAAAGTCACGCCTACCTGGAACAGTTTTTCGACTGCATTGAACTTGCTCTTATCCAGCAGGAACAGGATAAGGTGATCTTCATTTTCGATCACGATGTCATGATGCGCCATCATCACCTCATCACCGCGGATGATCGCACCGATAGTCGTACCTTCCGGCAGATTGATCTGCTCGACAGTTTTGCCGACAACTTTCGAGTTAGCAGTATCGCCATGTGCGATAGCTTCAATGGCTTCTGCAGCACCACGGCGCAAAGAATGCACTGCAACCACATCGCCCCGGCGCACGTGGGCAAGTAACCCGCTTATGGTAATCTGCTGCGGTGATATAGCGACATCGATACTGCCCTGGCTCTCCATCAGGTCGACATAAGCATGACGGTTGATCAATGACATCACCTTTCTCGTACCCAGGCGTTTGATCAACATCGAGGACAGAATATTGGCCTCATCATCATTGGTCAGGGCGCAGAAAACATCCATCTGATCAATATTTTCTTCCAGCAGCAGGTCTTCGTCCGCCGCATCACCGAGCAGAACGATTGTTTTATTCAGGTCACGCGACAGCTCATTTGCACGCTGCTTGTTCCTTTCGAGAACTTTTACGCTGTACCTGTTCTCCAGTGCCTGTGCCAGCTGTTTACCGATGTTGCCACCGCCCGCCAGCATGATCCGCTTGATCGGTTTATCAAGTTTGCGCATCTCAGACATGACCGCACGTATATCTTTGGTCGCGGCAATAAAAAAGACCTCATCATCAGCCTCTATGACCTGTTTACCATCCGGCACGATACCCTTGCCGCGCCGAAAGATTGCAGCGACGCGTGAGTCGACGCCGGGCATATGTTTTCGCAGGTCTGCTATCTCATGACCGACCAGCGGGCCCCCATAATAGGCTTTAAGGCCAACCAGTCGTGCCCGGCCATCAGCAAAATCCAGCACCTGTAGCGCGCCCGGGTACTCGATCAATCGCTGGATATGTTCCGAGATCAACTGCTCGGGACTGATCAGGACATCTATCGGCAAATGGTCTTTATTGAACAACTCTTTATATTTGAGATACTCATGGGAACGGACACGTGCGATCTTGGTAGGTGTATGGAACAGGCTATGAGCGACCTGGCAGGCGACGATATTTGTCTCATCGCTATTAGTAACGGCAACCAGCATATCGGCATCACTGATACCTGCCTGTTTTAGCACATCAGGGTGGGACGCATGGCCGACGACTGTCTGGATATCCAGCCGGTCACTAAGCTCGCGAAGCAAGGAGACGTTGGTATCGACCAGCGTAATATCATTTGCTTCCGACGACAGGTTCTCAGCCACACTCGACCCAACCTGACCTGCGCCTAAAATTATAATATTCATTATTATGCCAAGTAACTCAATAACGTATTCGTGCGATTATGCTCACCCGAATCTTATACACGGGAGTTTACGCTCAAACATCCTTATTTTCATGCCTGTTTGACCGTTTTTTATTGGCCGTTTTTATTGATCGGTGTTCTTTAACCGGCTTTCTTTAATCGACAAAAATAAAAACCATCCGCATCACCCTCTCCGGGAAATAACTGCCTGCCATGCTCACAGGCTTCTCCCCAGTTCACATCGATACTCACCTCCCTGGCATCCTGATTCTTTGATAAGAAATTTCTTACCTGGTTCTGGTTCTCATCCTTGAATATCGAACAGGTGATGTATAACAGCTCCCCGCCTGGTTTCAACATCTGCCAGGCAGACATCAATATCTCAAACTGCAGCTTATTCAGCGGTTCGATATCCGTATCTCGACGCAAGGTTTTTATATCAGGATGCCGCCTTATCACACCACTGGCTGAACAGGGTGCATCGATCAGGATACGGTCAAATTTCTCACCATCCCACCAGTCTTTTGAATCACGCGCATCTGCCACCACCAGTTTTGCTCTTGATGCGAGCTTTAGTCGCTGCAGGTTTTCGCTCACACGCTGCATCCTTTGCTCATCGACCTCAACGGCGACCAGGTTATCAAGCGTAGGATAGCGTTCCAGTATGTGGCATGTTTTGCCACCGGGTGCTGCACACAGGTCAAGCACCCGGTTGGCCTCGGCTACATCGAGCATCTCTGCAATCAGTTGGGCACCTGCATCCTGGACAGACAGGGCGCCTTCACTAAAGCCAGGCAGTAAACGCACATCGATACCATGAGATAATTTCAATGCCTGATCTGCCAGTGATTGCCAGGTGCTGGCAGCAGCCTCATCAAACGCTATACCCTGGTCAGCTAACAAGTCCTGGTATTGTGCGACACTGTACTGTAACTGATTGACACGCAGCCAGAATGCCGGACGCTGGTTGTTGGCCTCAAGGATCTGACGCCAATGTTTCGGCCAGTCAGCTTTTATTTTTTCGAGCAACCACTGTGGGTGCGAATAGATGACCGTATCATCACTTATCGATGTGACCAGCTTTTCTTTTTCACGGGTAAAACTTCTGAGCACGGCATTGACCAGGCCTGCCGCCCATTTTTTACCTGATTTTCTGACCAGCTCAACCGATTCATTGATGACCGCGTAATCCGGGGTACGGCACTCATTCAATTCATACAGTGCCATCAACAGGATCAGCTGAACCTCGATATCCTTTGGCTTCAATGGTTTTTTTAGCAGGCAGGAAACGAAATACTCCAGTTGCCAGCGCCAGCGTAAAACGCCATTGACTAGTTCATTGGCCAGTCCCCGGTCACGCGAATCGTCGAGAACATCCGTCGTGTTTGGCTGCACCGATGACAAGGACTGGCCGTTAAAGACCTGTCTCAAGGCTTTCAGACTCGCTGCTCGAGCCGCACTGACCTTCGCCTTGTTTACCTTTTTTTTACTGCTATTAGCCGACACGCTATTTTTCTTTGCGGGAGGTGATGGATTTGTCACGGGTTTACTTCAACATCTGGTCGAGCAATGAGTTAGCGTTTAGAAAATCAGCGGTTGACATCCTGCGTTTACCCTCAGCCTGCAACTCAGTGATACGCAAGACTCCTGCACCCGTTAGAACATCTATACCTGCAGCGGATTCAGCAATAACTTTACCAGGATCAGCCCCTGCAGCAGGGATCCTTTCGGAAACCACTTCTGCCTGCCACAGACGCAGCTTTGATGGCTTGCCCCTCTTATCATATTCACTGTAGGCGACCGGCCATGAGTTAAAAGCCCTGATAAGCCTTTCTATCTCTGTAGCTGACTGTGACCAGTTCACCCTGGCTTCTGCCTTGTTAAGTTTAGATGCATAGCAGGCATCGGCATCATCCTGCTTGACTCTTTTCACTGTCCTGGCAGCGATACCGGGTAATGCCGAGACCAGTGTTTCAGCACCCAGCGTCATCAGCTTATCGTGCAGACTGGAACCGGTATCTTTCGCCAAAATTTCGCATTCTGCAACAGCCAGTATATCGCCGGTATCAAGGCCTTCATCCATCTGCATTATTGTGATACCGGTTTTTTTATCAGCCGCCTGAATCGCGCGTTGTATGGGTGCCGCGCCGCGCCAGCGTGGTAAAAGCGATGCATGGATATTGATACAGCCCAGCCTGGGTGCCTGGAGCACTTCAGGTGGCAGCAGCAGGCCATATGCAGTAACCACCATCAGGTCGGCGTCAAGCGCCCTCAGCTCCTGTTGTGCAGCTTCATCCCTTAAAGTAACCGGCTGATAGACAGGTATATCATGCTTCAGCGCTTCCTGTTTGACCGGTGACATATGCAGATCCCGACCACGACCGGCAGGTCGGTCCGGCTGCGTATACACTGCGATCACATCATGTGATGAGGCGATCAACGCCTGTAGAGCTGCGACTGAAAAATCCGGTGTACCGGCATAAATTATGCGTAGCTGATTACTCAAGATCTGGAACCGGTATTTTGATTAATTTATGATTGAAAGAGCTATATAAAGGTTAGCCTATAAGGCAACACCGCGACGCTCTTCCCGCTGATGCTTCAGTAGACGCTTTTTAATGCGCTGCTGTTTTAGCGGTGACAGGTAATCCACGAATAACTTACCCTTCAGATGATCCATCTCATGCTGGATACAGACGGCCAGTAATTCATCGGCCTGCAGCGTGTACTCATCACCATTTTGATCAAGTGCTTTCACCGTCACTTTTTCACTTCGCTTGACTGTCTCGTAGATATCAGGGACCGACAGGCAACCTTCATCACAGGTCTCCGTACCTTCTTCAGCGATAATCTGAGGATTGATCAGGCACAGCGGCTGATTTTTCTCTTCAGAAATGTCGATCACGATGACTTGCTTATGTACATTAACCTGCGTCGCCGCCAGCCCGATTCCAGGTGCGACATACATGGTCTCAAACATGTCATCCACCAGCTTTTTGATGGAAGCATCCACTTTTTCAACCGGTTTTGCCACAGTTCGTAGCCGTTTATCCGGGTAATGCAAGATATCTAATATCGCCATAATGTTTCTATAAATTTACTGTACGTCTTGCCTGATAATATGGGGCAAAAATTCCCATATTCATCACCTATTTTGTTATTTCTGCTACACTCAGTGAAAAACTTGCCTTAGTAATCGAAGTTCATCTACTAAACTATTGAGAATAGTAGAGATATTTGTCCCTCATATCAACGGATATAAAAACAGCGGACAACATTAAAGAACGAGAGCCAGAGAGTAAAATAAAAATAAAAATGAATATTTCTAATACTCCAAAATTTCGCAATATTGTACCCTTTTTCCTGCTTTCAGGGCTACTTACCATTACCATCGGCCTCACTACCAGCTGCAGCTCATCAGAAACACGGCCTGCAGCCATAGATGAACCTGTTGAACCTGTAGCTATCGCAGAGGAAGTCGAGGCGCCTAAAAAAGAGATTCGTGTAAAAGCGCAGCACCCCCGCCAGTACACTGTTAAAAAGGGAGATACCTTATGGGGCATCTCCAGTATGTTCCT
>Ga0316191_10004205_pt1 | contig 10728 bp, 11 predicted proteins | sample Eddworburr2cm_MG_FD_204928 | JGI IMG/M metagenome (GOLD analysis project Ga0316191, IMG submission 204928) | Coastal sediment microbial communities from Maine, United States - Eddy worm burrow 2 cm | ecosystem: Environmental > Aquatic > Marine > Coastal > Sediment | place: USA: Maine... | reverse complement strand
GGTCCAGCGACGCCAGTATGGAACGCGCTGTTTTCTGCGGGCCGGCATTGCCCCAGGATTTGCCTCTCGAAAACCAGGTTTGTGCCATTTTGCCCGTGAGGTAGGTGGCATACCAGGCCAGGGCGCCCTGCGCAGTTGCGGTCAGAGCAGTGGAAAGCCCGGCGCTGACTGTTTTCATTGCGCTGGAAACCAGGTTCATCCCCCAATAGGCGCCCATCAGGGCAACGAGTTGAGCAGATATTGTGAACAGCAGCTTGGAGGCCTCCCTGCGCGAAAGTTTGAAGCCGTAAACTTCGCCCAGGTGGATGACCATGGCTACATCGCTGCCCGCGGCTGCGAGCAGATCAGTGACCGGTACAGGATTGAAAGCGACCAAAAGCCCTTTTGCTATGCAGTAATTTCGAATGATTTTCTCGGCAACCGACTTGCGCGCTGCAACGATGCGGGTTGCGATTTTTTCATCCAGTTCACTTGCAAATATCGCGGCATTGAGTGCGGCAAGGGCCTGGCCTTCGTTTTCAAGCAATGACCAAAGACATTCTTTCAACCGGGCAATGTCCGGTGGCGGCTGTCGGCTCGATTCATGTTCCTTGCCGGATGCATCAACGTGGATGATGGTTTCCCGCCGGGGATCTGCACTGGCGGGAATAATCCGCTCCCCAGGCAACAGTTCCCGGCAGCGCTCCCTTAGCCTGTCCAGCAAGACATCCAGTTCCGGCGTGGTATACCGGTCTGATTTGTTCAGGACCAGCAAAACGGTCCGGTGCGCCGAACACAGTTGCTTCAGCGCTTTGTATTCAGAATCCGTCAGGTCACCTTCGCATAGCATCAAGGTGACATCGGCCCGCTTGCTGACCCGCTCAGCGAGCTCTTCACGTTCCGCTCCATCCAGCTCGTCTATTCCAGGTGTGTCGATCAGAACCACATGACCGTCGCGAAGTGACTGCCATTCCACGCGGTTTTCGTGCCTGGTTTCACCGTGCAAAGGGCTTGTGCTGAAGGCCTCGCGATTCAGCAGCGTATTGAGCAGTGAAGATTTGCCGACACCTACCCGGCCAAAGGCTGCAATATGGATTTCTCCATTGCGAAGCTTGCTGGATATCTCCTCGATCTCATTGAATTCCGCAGAAAGTTCCAGGCGCACCGACGCAGGAATATTCGGGTCTTCGATCAGCTCCCTGATGTTGCGGTTTGCCTCCAGCAGGTGCTGTTCAGGGCTGGCCGTCGGTTCGGTCTTTCCGGGAGACAGCCAGTTTCGCAAAACGGACTGCACCTGATTCCAGATGGTCATGCAAGAGGTCCTCGAACGCTTCCGCTGCGGGATAGGGCCGCAATTCTCCTCGGCTGGCCATGGTTTCGGCTGCTGCCCTGCCCAGGCTGTCAAAGATCATGCCATAGGCGACAGCATGTATCACCCCCCCTGATATCGTCCCCAGGCCTGGAAACGCTTTCAATGCATTACCCGCAATCGCGAGCGTCAGGGCTGTCATGTTCCGCACTTTGCCGCCGGCGAGCTGGAGGAAGGATTCGATTTCAATTTCCTTGACGGGAACATCATACAGTTTCGAAAGCTCCCTGATCAGGCGGGTCGCCAGGACACCCTGAATGACCAGGTCCGACCCTGGCGCGACGGCTGCCAGTGCTCCAAACACCGCGCGCCGGGAGTATTTGCTCACCAGTTCGTCCGCTTTCTCCTTGCGGTGGAGGTCTTTTGCCGCGTCGAGTTTCTCGCTGGCCATTGTGAGTACTGCCGTGTCGCGCAGGCTTTCCATTAATTGCCGGTCCCGATCCAGGTGGCGCTGGACACAGTAGCGCAGGTCGGCTATTTCCGGGCGCCGGTCACGTGAAGTTCGTTGCTCGATGCCTTCGCCCAGCATCCGGATCACATCTTCCTTGCCTCCGGCGCTCACGGCCACGATGTTCGACCGCGGTAACCCGGTCTTATTGCTGATTTCATCCAGCAGAGCAGTCAGTTCATCACCGGAATAGCGATCTGATTTGTTTAGCGCCAGGATCACGGGCTTCTCCTGTGCGATCAGGAATCGCAATTGCTGAACCTGGCTGCGGGTCAGGTCGCTGTCGCAGAGGAAGATCACCAGGTGTGAGCGGCGGGTTTCCTCCAGGGCTTCCGTGTCGTCCTCAAGGTTGAAACCGGGCAGGTCCGAGATCACTACGCGGTCGCCTGAAGCTGCCTGCCAGGAATAATGGTGGATGGTGGTGGTAGTGCCGGCACGCGGGTCCGTATCGATCTCCGCGTCAGGCAGAAGTGCTTTGACCAGGCTGCTCTTGCCACTGCTTACCTCGCCATAAACAGCTATGAAGACTTCCCCGGTGCTGTGCCGCCTCCTTTGCTCCCTGATTTCTTCGAGAGCTGCTGAAACATCAACTCCCTGCCTGGCGGATTCCAGCAATTCGTCCTGCAGGTTCTCGGAACTCAATTCCCGCCGTTCCACTTTCCTTTTCTTTTTTGCCGGGCGGAACCAACCCCAGAACAGCACCAGGGTCAATAGCGGCAAGCCAACCAGGATGATCGCATAGCCCAACTGTATCCACAGCGGCGCTTCTTTCAGATAGTGCCAGACAGTGAGAGCCGTCTCGGATGCGATAAGCACCAGGAAAAGCACCAGGAAAGTGATGATGAGAATTGCTATTGAAACAAGTAGGCGTACTGGCATGGCCAGACGAATTTGACGGTTCCAGGGAAAAATATCAAGTGCAGCTTGTGCGCAACGTGGTTGTCAGTTGATTACTGCCGTTGTAGATTAATAGGCACGGGCACCGCGCGCCCTGCGTTTTCCACTCCGGGAAAACGTAACGCGGTGCAACGGGGTTTCATATGAAGGGGCGAAAGGGCGTAATTCCATCACCTGATTTACCGGATGATCTCGACATGGCCATTCTCGGTCATGAGCTGAACAATGTCCTCAACGGCATTCTGGGCATGGCTGAATTGCTGAGTGAGTCCAATTTAACGGCAGAGCAGCAGCGCTGGCTGGGCGCCATCGAACATTCCGGCTGGCAGATGCAATCGCTTATCCGCACGGTCCAGCCAACGATAGTGCCCTATACAAGCCGCTTTGATGGTGTTGAATTGCTCGAACATGTCATGGTCAGCCACACTCCTGCGGCCCGATCCAGGAAAAACAGATTGCTGCTGACCGTGCATTCGAAACTGGCCAGATACTGGTTTCTCGACGCCTGCCTGGTCCGGCAGTTGCTGGACAACCTCGTGGGTAACGCCATCAAGTTCACATATGGCGGGGACGTCATGATCGAAGTTGGGCCCGTCGCCGCCAATGACGGGGATGAAGAAGCGCTCCTGTTCAGGATCAGTGATACCGGACCGGGGTTCGATATGGCCGCCATACAGCACATTTTCCAGGCATACACCCGTTGCATTTCATCCCCGGAACACGCTTCCAATGGGTGCGGCCTGGGATTGTATATCTGCCGGAACATCGTGCGCGCCATGAAGGGCCGGATTTCCTGCTCGAGCCCGGCGCAAGGCGGCGCATGTTTTGAAATCACCTTACCCGGAGCGCTGCGCGGCGGGAAGACACCCATACCTGTTCTGCGCAGTGATCTGTTCACACAAACCCGCTGTGAGCTGGACCTGGCCAACCCGATGCGCCGAAGCGTTAAAGGGTTTCTGGACCGGCTGGGCGTCAATCACGGCAAAACTTCCCGTGAGTTCTCTGACAGGGTTCTCGTTCTGAACATTAGCGAAACCCCGCAGCAACCGGCCAGGCGCTCTTCAGGTTTGATTCTCGCGCCCCGGGGTGGTCCCGGAACGGTCTCCGGGGCAAGGGTGCTTGATGCACCCATACTGGAATCCAGCCTGGGCAGACTGTTGCTGGAGTTCACCCTGAAGTTGCGAAGCCCCGCAATCAGGAATGAAAACCCGGGCTCAGTTCCCCCACAGCGCTGATCAGCGCGGACAGGTTGTCAGGGTCTACGTCAGGTGTGATGCCATGGCCCAGGTTGAATACATGGCCGTTACCCTGCCCGAAGCTGTTCAGTGTCTCGTTAACCTCGCGCCGGATGACTTTCTTGTCGGCCAGCAAGATTGATGGATCCAGGTTGCCCTGCAATGCAACCCGGTCACCCACGCGGCTGCGGGCTTCGTCGAGCGTAATCGTCCAGTCCACTCCCAGTGCGTCGCAACCGGTGTCTGCCAATGCCTCGAGCTGGGTGTTACAACCCTTGCTGAAAAGAATCACGGGCACGCGCCTGCCATCGTTTTCCCGTTTCAGCCCTGCAACGATCTGCGCCATGTAACGCAATGAAAACTCCTGGTAAGCCCTGGCAGACAATGCTCCGCCCCAGGTGTCAAAAATCTGAACCGCCTGGGCGCCGCTTTCGATCTGCGCATTGAGATAGTCCGTGACGGTTTCCGCCAGCTTGCCAAGCAATTCGTGAGCCAGCCTGGGATCCTGGTAAATCAGCTTCTTGGCCCTGCTGAAGGTTCTGCTGGAGCCGCCTTCAATCATGTAGGTTGCGAGCGTCCAGGGGCTGCCGCTAAAACCGATCAACGGAACTTTGCCGTCCAGTTCCGTCCGGGTCAGTGAAATGGCATCCATGACGTAGCCGAGAGATTCATTGACATCGGGGCGGGGCAGCTTCCGTATGTCCTCTGCGGTACGCAAGGGATGTTCGAATTTAGGGCCTTCTCCCGTAACGAAATAGAGCTTTAGCCCCATCACGTCCGGAATGGTCAGTATGTCTGAAAAAATAATGGCTGCATCCAGGTTGAAGCGCCGCAAAGGCTGCAAAGTGACTTCGCAAGCCAGTTCGGGCGTTTGGCACAAGTCCATGAAACTGCCGGCTTCAGCCCGGGTTTTCAGGTATTCGGGCAGATACCGGCCCGCCTGGCGCATAATCCAGACCGGTGTCCTGTCAACCGGTTGGCGCAGGAGCGCCCTCAAGAGAGTGTCGTTCTTCAGTTCCATCGTTGTTCTACTCCGTGATTTCTGTTTGGTGCAGGTCCAGGCTTTGGTCCATCGCCGTGATGATGTCTTCCGGATCACTGTCGTCACTTATTATGGCCTTGCCAATCGCATTCAGGAGAATCAGTCTCAGGCCGGAGGCCACTGCCTTTTTGTCGAGATCCAGCGCATTTTGCATACCCTTGATTGAAATACTTGCCGGGATGCTGACCGGAAGGTCAAAACGTCCAAGCAGGGCGGAAATACGCGCCATAGTCCCGGAACCGCACAGGCCGCGGGATTCACTCAAGCGGGCGGCTGTAACCATTCCGATTGCAACAGCCTCGCCATGAAGGTATTCCGAATACGCGGTTTCTGCCTCGAGTGCGTGTCCGAAACTGTGTCCGAAGTTGAGTAAGGCGCGGATCCCGGCTTCTTTTTCATCGGCAGACACTATTTCAGCTTTGTTCAATACCGACCGGTGAATGAGGGACTCAAGTGTTCCAACGTCGCGCCCGTTTATCTCGCTGACATGGTTTTCCAGCCACGCAAAAAACGCAGCATCACGGATTGCGCCGTATTTGACCACTTCCGCCATGCCGGCATTGAATTCCCTTTTTTCCAGCGTGGACAACGTGCCCGAATCGATCACTACCGCCGCTGGCTGGTGGAAGGCGCCGACCAGGTTTTTGCCTTTCTCATGATTGATGGCGGTCTTTCCGCCCACCGATGCATCGACCTGGGCCAGAAGAGTTGTAGGGGCCTGCAGAAAACGGATTCCCCGCATGTAGCAGGCGCCCGCGAAGCCGGTTATGTCCCCCACCACGCCGCCGCCGAGCGCAACGATATTCGCGTCGCGTCTGGCCTGCATTCCGATCAGCTTGTCGATGATGCCGTACCAGGTTTCCGCTGTTTTGAAAGGCTCACCATCCCTGATGATATGTATATCGATATCCCGGCCGCTCAGCGCCGACTTCAATGCGTCGAGATACAGTGGCGCAACCACGTCGTTGCTCACAATCAAGGTTTTGCCCGACGCGAGATGCCTTTGCCAGATTGATGGATCAGTCAGCAGTCCCTGGCCCAGGTAGACCGGGTAGGCATTGCTTGAGAGTTCAACGTTGATGATTTTCATTGCAGGGCTCGGTTTTATCCGGTTTCACTGTTCCAGTAGGACAATATGGCTTGGTGAAGGGCCTGGGTGGCGGCATCCAGACCCCGGTCCTGGGAAGGAAAAGTTATGTCCGCGATTTCTTCATACAAAGGGTTACGTGCCTTTGCAAGACGGGCCAGTTTCTCCTCCCGGTCTCCGGATTGCAACAATGGGCGAGATTTATCGCGGCTCAACCGCCTGATCTGCTGTCTCACCGTCGTGCGCAGGTATACAACTGTGCCGGTATCCTTGAGAAGAGCGCGATTTTCGCTCGATAGAATGGTGCCGCCTCCCGTGGCCAGGAGAACGTTTTTTCTGGCCGTGAGTTTTTTCAGCATATCCGTTTCACGCCTGCGGAACCCTTCTTCACCCTCCAGGTCGAAAATCAGGCTGACGCTGGCTCCGGTCTGGTCCTCCAGTTCATGATCGTTGTCGAGGAATTCGAGATCCAGTTTTTTTGCCAGGCGCTGCCCAATGGTAGTTTTACCCGAACCCATGGGCCCGACCAGGTAAACGTTGGTCAAGTGCCTATTCACTACTATCCCGGCGTGCAACCGGACACGACTTTGGGTTATATTGCCCCGATTCCGGACAGGCTTTTTGACAACTTCCTATGATCCGCTTCTTTATATTATTCACGGTTTTGCTTATTGGCCTTTTCACGCTGGAGATTCTACAGCCGGCTGAAAAGTACGTCATCCTGCCATTTACTTCGTTTATCGCCGACATCAGTGTTTGGATTATCCAGTTATTTGACGATAACGTCATGTCCATATCGAATGTCATCCGGGATAAAACCACGGGTTTTGGTGTTCGCATCGAGCGCGGATGCAACGGCGTTGAGGCCGTCATCATACTTTTTGCGGCTATTTTCGCCTTTCCGGCGCCCATCAAGCATAAATTGATTGGTTTTGCGATCGGCTTTTTCATGATCCAGGGGCTTAACCTGGTTCGAATTGTGAGCCTGTTTTACATGGGGCAATGGAACCAGGTGGCTTTCGAATGGTTCCACCTCTATCTCTGGCAGGCGCTCATCATCCTGGATGCCCTGGTGGTTTGGCTGATATGGCTGCGAACGCTGCCGCAAGCGAGGGCGCGTCGTCTGGCGCAATCTGAAGCCGCGGGGGAATAATCTTGCTAAGACTTTCCGGCGAGATCATTGAAGAGTTCAACAGGGCTTTCAAGCAAGCCAGGGTAGCGGGCGAGCCGGAGCCAACGGCCATGGTGCTTGCGACCAGTGACGGCCATGGAAAGGTAAGCTCCCGAACGGTGCTGCTCAAAGCGCTGGATGAGGACGGATTCGTTTTTTTTACCAATATCAACAGCCAAAAGGGTCGACAACTTACGGCCAGCCCCAGGGCATCTGCGACCTTCCTGTGGAAGGCGAGCGGCGTGCAGGTCCAACTGGCCGGCCCGGTAAAGCGGGTCAGTGATGAAGCGGCTGATGCTTATTTCGCGACCCGTGACCGCGGCAGCCAAATCGGAGCATGGGCTTCACGCCAGTCCGAGCCGCTGGACAGCCGCGAAACGCTGATGCAACGGGTGAAGGAACTGGAACAGTCGTACGAAGGAGAGGAGGTGCCGCGGCCGCCTGACTGGGTCGGTTACGTCCTCAGCCCCGAAACCGTCGAATTCTGGACGCAACGCGAATACCGCCTCCACGACCGGTTTCTCTACTCCCAAAAAGACGGTGCGTGGTCGAAACAGAGGTTGAATCCCTGATTTTTGCGGTCGAAATTTCTACGCCGGGACGGGGTTTCCAGGAAATCAGCGGAGAATTACAGTCCCAGGTGCTTCAGGCCGGTGTGCAAGCGGGTTTGTGTCATGTCTTTCTTCGTCACACCAGCGCTTCGCTTTTGATCACCGAAAACGCAGACCCTGATGTCCGCAGGGATCTTGAGAGTTACATGGCGAGGCTTGTTCCGGATGGCGATCCGGCGTATCTGCACAGCATGGAAGGACCGGACGACATGCCTGCCCACATACGGTCCGTGCTGACCAGTTCAGAGCTGACGCTGCCGATTCGCGAAGGGCGGCTTGCGCTGGGAACCTGGCAGGGAGTCTATCTCTGGGAACACCGTATGCGTCCGCACCGGCGCCGGATCGAGATCAGCATTATCGATCTGAATTAAACCGGCTGGCCGGCCGATCCTCGCTATTCCGTGTAAAACTGCTGTTTGAACTTCACCACGAGTGGTTCATCTTCGCCTTCAATGGCTACTTCAATCGTGAATCGGTAGGTTTCGAGGTTGTGTACCGGGAAATCTCCCAGGTAGTAGATAGCACCCTCAGAATCCTCGACTTTACGAATCTTGATTTCGCGCGCTTGTCCAGTCAGGTTGGTGCCATTGGCTGTGACCAGCGCGGCAACCGGGGTGCCCGGCGTATCCATGACTTTCTTCAGCACGGTGATATTTATCAGGGCCCGGCTTGAAGACCGCTGAATGCCATAGCCCTGGGCCACCTGAGGAGGAATCAGGTTGGTGTTAAGGGCATTGTAATGTACAACGTAATCGCCGAAATCCTGCGCCTGTTGAGCTTTGCCGGTCAGAGAAAATGAAAGGGCTCCAAGCAATAGCAGCGTGATCAAGAACTGTTTCATGGTTTTGAATCCTGATTTCCAGCAGATACGAATTTACCATCCTATCAGAAGAAGCAGAAAACGTATTGTGATCAGCGCAAACAACGGTGACAGGTCGATACCGGCGATTGGTGGAATGATTTTCCGGAAAGGCGCAAGAACCGGTTCGGTTAACTGATAAACCAGTGGAATCACCGGGTGCCGCATTTGTGCTCCGATCCAGCTGAGGATGACGGCCGCGATGATCAGGAAGAAATAGGTCATTAAAAGCGTGGCTGCCAGCTTCATCAGGCTGAACATTATGATTTGTTCTGGAGCCAGTGGAGAGGAACTGATTCGGCTGGCTACCCAGACGCTGAAAAACTCCAGCGCCAGGATCAACAGAACTGAAGCCGTATCCAGCTTTCCAATGGATGGGATGACACGGCGCAATGGGACTACGGCCGGATTTGTGACTTTGACCAGGAACTGGCATACCGGGTTGTAAAAGTCGGCGCGCACCCACTGCAGTAACAGTCGAAACAGTACCGTGGCAATGTACAGGTCGAGCAGTGTGCCAACCAGGTATGAAAACGCATTTGCACCGGAACCGTTCATTTCATCGCCAGCTCTTTACTGCGGTCCCGGGCGGCTTTTGCCGCTTTGAAAACCAACTCCCTGAACCGGCCGTCTTCCATGATGACCATGGCTGCCTGGGTGGTGCCGCCGGGTGATGTGACGCGGCGCCTGAGTTCTTTTGCTTCGCCGGGGCTGCTGGCGAGCATAGCGCCGGCGCCGAAACAGGTGATGGAAGCCAGGCGGTCCGCTGTTTCCGCACTCAGTCCAAACTCCCGGGCAGCTGCGGCCAGCGCTTCCGCCAGGAGGAAAAAATAGGCGGGGCCGGTGCCGGAAATGGCGGTCACTGCATCCATTAATGATTCATCCTCCAGCCAGATCACCTCTCCTGCGGAGGAGAGAATCTCTTCGGCCTGGTCCCGCTGCTGTCCGCTGCAGCCAGGCCCGGCGACGACTCCGGTAATCCCATGACCGATCAGTGCCGGCGTATTCGGCATGGAGCGGATGACGAACGGACTGTTTCCCAATTCACTGCTGATCCTGTCGATCGTAATGCCGGCCGCGATCGACAATACAAGCTGTTCCGGCCTGACCTTGCCCTTCAGTTCTGCAAGCACGATCGGCATGGTTTGCGGTTTTATGGCCAGAACGATGACGTCAGACCCCTCAATGGCAGCAGTAGCTTCCGTAAAAGTGGATACACGAAATGTGCCCGCAAGGTGATTCCTGGCGCTCTCGTTGGGGTCGCAAACCCGGATCGAAAGGTGCGCACGCGGCGGATTGACGAGACCGCTGATGAGGGCGGTGGCCATATTTCCTCCGCCAATAAAGGTGATCAACATTTGATTCGGATACCTCCTGGTTCAGCTTTCACCATCATCCGGCCGCCTGCCGAACAGATCTGTACCGATGCGTACCATGGTGCTGCCATGCATTATGGCTGCTTCGAGGTCCGCCGACATCCCCATGGATAATGTGTCCAGTTCGATTCCACTCCTGATCAATTCCTGAAACAGCACGTTCATTGCCTGATAACTCTCCGACGGGTCATGCACGGCAGATCCGGGCCGGGGAATGGCCATCAACCCGCGCAGCCTCAGGCGGGGCAGGGAAAGCGCAGCGCTGGCGAGTTCGCCGGCCTGTTCAGGCAGGATCCCGGCTTTCTGCGGTTCACGATCGATGTTTACCTGCAGGCAGACATTGAGATCAGGAAGAACCGCGGGGCGCTGAGCCGACAGGCGTTTAAGAATCTTGACCCGGTCTACGCTTTGAACCCATTGAAAATGCTGCGCCACTTCCCGTGTTTTGTTGGACTGCAATGGACCTATGAAATGCCACTCCAGTTCGCCGGGTCTTACCTGCTCTATTTTTGGCAGTGCTTCCTGAACATAATTCTCTCCAAACGCTGATTGTCCGAGCCGGCTCAAAGCCAGGATTCGCTCTGCCGGATGCTTCTTGCTCACCGCGAGAATGGCGACTTTACCCGGATCTCTGCTGGCCTTTTTACAAGCAAA
>Ga0316191_10004203_pt1 | contig 10730 bp, 10 predicted proteins | sample Eddworburr2cm_MG_FD_204928 | JGI IMG/M metagenome (GOLD analysis project Ga0316191, IMG submission 204928) | Coastal sediment microbial communities from Maine, United States - Eddy worm burrow 2 cm | ecosystem: Environmental > Aquatic > Marine > Coastal > Sediment | place: USA: Maine... | reverse complement strand
TAGTGATAACCCGCTGGTCGTGCAGGGGCCAGGCGCTGGCCCGGCGGTAACTGCGGCTGGTGTTTTTGCTGACTTGCTGCGCCTGGCAGCTTACCTCGGGGCGAGTCGCTGACCTATGGAATTTCTGAGTACCCGACAAGGACCGGCGGTCAGCATCGAAGCGGCCATCATGAGCGGAACGGCTCCGGACGGGGGCCTTTATATGCCGGCGTCACTGCCCCGTTTGCAAGCGGCTGACTTTGCCGGCCGGGAGAGTTTTGCTGACATTGCCGAACTGTTTCTGGCCCCGTTTTTTGCCGGCTCGACCCTGGCAGATTCCCTAAGCGACATCTGTCGCGATGCCTTGAATTTTCCGGTGCCTTTAAAGCCCCTGGAGACCGGCGATATGCCGTTGTCCATGCTGGAAATATTTCATGGTCCGACAGCGGCATTCAAGGATGTCGGCGCACGTTTCCTGGCCGCCACCATGGCCAGAATTATCGCGGCCGGTAAATTTGCCCAGCCACCCGTGACGATTCTGGTCGCTACCTCCGGTGATACCGGCGGGGCCGTGGCCGCAGCCTTTCATCGCCGCCCGGGCTTGCGCGTGGTCGTGCTGTTTCCCGAGGGGCGGGTCTCGCCGCGCCAGCAACATCAGCTTACCTGCTGGGGCGACAACGTGGTCTCCCTGTCGGTCCGCGGTGAATTTGATGACTGCCAGCGGCTGGTCAAGGCGGCCTTCGCCGATACTGCGCTCAGCACGCAGCATAATTTATGTTCTGCCAACAGCATCAATGTCGGTCGCTTGCTGCCGCAGTCGGCCTACTACGCCAAAGCCAGCCTGGAACACTGGCGTAAGACCGGCGAACCGATCAGTTTTATTGTGCCGACGGGCAACCTGGGTAACGGCTTTGCCTGTGTCTGGGCCCGTCGCATGGGGATGCCCATTGACCGCATCGTGTTTGCCACCAATGCCAACCAGACCATCCCGGATTTTCTGGCCTCGGGCCAGTGGACACCGCGTCCCAGCATAGCCACCCTGGCCTCGGCCATGGATGTGGGTGACCCCAGCAACATGGAACGGCTGCGCGCCCTGGTGGGTATGGATGCCGAGTCCGTGGGTCGCGAAATCACCGCGTATTCGGTGGACGATGAGACCATCCGTGACACCATCAAGAAAGAGTATGCGCGCCACAATCTGGCCTGGTGTCCGCACACGGCCACCGGTCTGTACGTTTACCGGGAGCTGCCGGAGCAAGAGAAACGCAATCACCAGTGGGCTGTGGTGTCGACGGCGCATGCAGCAAAGTTCGACACCATTGTTGAGCCCTTGCTGGGTATCCAGGTCGAGCCGCCGCCGGAGCTGGCCGAACTGCTGGCATGGCCGTCGCAGTTCGAGACCATCGATGCGGATCTTGGCTCCCTGGCCGGGAAGCTTTGACGGGCCTCTGGCTCATCTGACGCTATGAATTTTCAGGCGCTGCTCAATGACCCCCTGCTGCTGGCTCTTGCCGGTGGTTTGCTGTTGCTGTTGCTGGTCTTGCTGCTCTGGCGTCGGGCGCGCAGCCGCCGCAGTTTGCCGGAGCGATTGCGCCAGGGCTGTCTGGATATTCTGACCAACATCGTCGTGCCTGATGGAGAAGGCGGGCAGATGCATGTGGACTATGCCTTGCTGACGCCTGAGGGTGTTGTGCTACTGGATCTGCGGGATGTGGAAGGCCATGTGTTTGGCAGCAACACCATGCAGGACTGGACAGTACTCGCAGAAAACCGGCGCTTTACCTTCGCCAATCCCCAGCACGCCTTGCACGATCGCGTCGCGGCCGTTAAACGCCTGCTGCCCGATGCCCGGGTAGAGGGCATAGTTGCCTTTACCAGTCGGGCGAAGTTCACCAAAGGTATGCCGGAGCATGTCGTCCAGGCGGATGCCTTTATTGATGCACTGCGCGCCGCGGTCTCGGACCGGGAAGCCCCTGGCCTTCGTGATGCCTGGGACCGGTTGCGTAGCGAGGCTGTGTCGACCCAGGTCGGTCGCCTGATGGCTGACTAGCTCAGCCCGAAGAAGTGTTCGCTATTGCGCGTGGCCGCTATTGCCAGGGCAGAGGGATCACAGTCCATATACGTCGCTGTGGCTCGCACAATATGCGGCAGGAAGGCCGGCTCGTTGCGTCGACCGCGGGGTGCGTCGGGTAAATCGCGGGGCACCAGGTAGGGTGCATCCGTTTCCACCATGACCCGATCCAGAGGCAACTCACGAACTGCCGCCTGCAGAGCGTGGCCCCGGCGTTCATCGCAAATCCAGCCTGTTATCCCGATGTACAGACCCAGTTCCAGGTAGGTCTGCAACTCTTCAACGCCGCCGGTAAAACAGTGTGCCACGCCCCCGCTCAGGTCGCCCAGGTGTTCGCGCAATATGGCGGTGAAGTCTGCGTGAGCATCCCGCTGATGCAGAAAGACGGGTTTGCCGGTCATTACGCCGATTTCCAGTTGCGCCGTGAAAGCCCGTCGCTGGTCCTTGGGGTCTGAAAAATTTCGAAAGTAATCCAGACCGCATTCGCCCACAGCGACAATTCCTTCCCTCTGTGCCAGGTCAGTCAGTTCAGCCAGCGCGCTGGCGTCGAGTTCGCTGGCATGATGCGGATGAACACCCGCCGTGGCAGATAGCTGCGCGTGCTCAGCCGCCAGGTTCATCGCCTCGCGGCTGGCCGGCACAGTGGTTCCTGTAATCACCATGCGCCGCACACCCGCTGCGGTCGCGCGTGCCATGACCTCGGCCCGATCCGGGGCAAAACTGTCGTGGGTCAGGTTGGCGCCGATATCAATCAGATCCATGTTATTGGCCGGCCTCCGCAAAAAGCTTTTATCGGTTAGAGTTGCCGCGCGGAGTTTACGGGAGCAGGAGCCGGAAGTGATGGCGGAAAGATTTTTTCAGACTGTGTGTGGGTTAATACTAACGTGCCTGCTGCTGGGTGGTGCGCAGGCGGCTGACCTGGCGCAAATCCGGGATGGGATCGACGCGGCCGTCATCAGCGGCGACAGCGCGACCTTTCCAGGCTATGCCAAAGAGCTGGATGGTGCGTCTGGCGACTGGGCCCGTTATTACCAGGCCTACCTGAACTATCGTCAGTCGCAGGTTCCCGATACGCCAAAGAAAGTGGCCAAGAAGCAACTGAACACCTGTATCGAGATTCTGGAGGACCGGCTGGAACAGCGGCCCGACCTGGTCGAAGCCTATGCGTTACTGGCTACCTGCTACGGCAACAGCGCGAACTATTATCTGCTCCGCGCCGCCTCCCGGGGCTCGTCCGCCAATAAGGCCCTGGAAGAGGCTTTACGCCTGGACTCCGGCAATCCCCGGGTGCTGTTGCAGGAAGCCCAGAGCCTGATTTTTCGCCCGGCCATCTTCGGCGGCGACAAGGAAAAAGCGCTGGAGCGGCTGCAGCTTGCAGCCGAGCAATTCGTCAACTGGCGCAGCGATGATCCGGCTGCCCCCGTGTGGGGTGAAGCCGAAACCTGGTTGTTCATCGGCATTTTGCAGCGCGAAGCAGGTGAGACTGAAGCGGCCCGGGCGGCCCTGGAAAAAGCCCTGGAAATTGCCCCCGGCTATGCGGCAGCCACGAACGAATTAGCCGACTTGGGCTGACGCACCTGAGCCTGCGTTACAGCGCGGCGCAGCCGCTGTAGCAGGCGTCGAGGCTTTCGTAACACTGTTTCTGACAGGCCGGGGTCCGCGATGAAGAGGCGCCCATGCCGCAGGGCTGCTCGCATCGGGCGTAGTCCGTCTGACAGTCTTCCACGCAGCGCTGCGCGGCCGGTGTGGTGACGGCTGGTGCCTGGGGCATGGAGACCGGGGTCACGCAGGCCGGCAGGCAGGCGGCCAGCAACAGGGGCAGTAGCAAGCGCATGGGGCAGTTTCCCTTCGCAACGATTGGCGGTTGAGTATAGCGATCCCGGTTGTCCGCCGGGTTCAGGCTGCCAGTTGGCGGAGCACGTAGTGCAGGATCCCGCCATTGGTGTAGTAGTCCCATTCCTTCGGCGTATCGATGCGCACCAAGGCCTTGAACTGGATTTTTTGACCGTCGGACTTGGTCGCGGTGACCTGCACCTGGGTCACGTTGCCGGCTTCCAGGCCGGTGATGTCGAAGGTTTCCGAGCCATCCAGACCCAGAGCGGGAGCGCTTTCACCCGCCATGAACTGCAGGGGCAGGACGCCCATGCCAATCAGATTGGAGCGATGGATGCGCTCGTAACTGGCGGCGATCACCGCGCTGACACCCAGCAGTTTGGTGCCCTTGGCAGCCCAGTCCCGAGACGAGCCTGTGCCATATTCCGTCCCGGCCAGGACGATCAGGGATACGCCCTCGGCCTGGTAGCGCATGGCCGCATCGAAGATGGACATCTGTTCGCCGTCGGGCTGATAGCGTGTCCAGCCGCCTTCAGTGCCGGGCGCCAGTTGATTGCGCAGGCGGATGTTGGCGAAGGTCCCGCGCATCATGACCTCATGATTGCCGCGGCGTGAACCATAGGAATTGAAATCCTTCGGGGCCACGCCATGGCTTTGCAGGTACTCCGCCGCCGGGCTGTCCTTGGCGATGGAGCCGGCCGGTGAGATGTGATCCGTGGTCACGGAATCTCCCAGCAGGGCCAGTACCCGGGCGCCAGAAATATTAGAAATAGCCTCCGGTTCTTTCTTCATATTATTGAAATATGGAGGATTTTGTATATAAGTTGAGTCATCCTGCCAGGCAAAGCGCTGGCCAGTGGGTGCTGCCAGGGACTGCCAGGCCTGGTCGCCGTCAAATACAGTGGCGTAGCTGGCGCGGAACATGGCGGAGTCAATATTGCCGTGGACGATCTCCTGAATTTCCGCCTGGCTGGGCCAGACGTCTTTCAGATAAACCGGCTGGCCTTCAGGATCATGGCCCAGGGGATCGGTGAGCAAATCTACGTCGAGATTGCCCGCCAGCGCGTAGGCCACCACCAGCGGCGGTGAGGCCAGGTAGTTCATGCGCACTAGGGGGTGGATACGGCCTTCAAAATTACGGTTACCTGACAGCACACTGCAGCCCAACAGGTCATTTTCACGCACGGCCTGGTCAATGGCCGGATCCAGGGGGCCGGAGTTACCGATGCAGGTGGTGCAGCCAAAGCCAACGATATTGAAGCCCATGGCATCCAGATCAGCACTCAGACCGGAGCTTTCCAGATAGTTGCTGACCACGCGGGAGCCGGGGGCCAGGCTGGTTTTTACCCAGGGTTGGGTCTGCAAACCACGGGCCCGGGCTTTGCGCGCCAGCAGCCCGGCGGCGACCATCACCGACGGGTTGGAGGTGTTGGTGCAACTGGTGATAGCGGCGATCAGCACCGCGCCGTCGCGGACTTCGAAACTCTGTCCCTGGCGCTGTGCACTGGCTGACTTGGGCGCGCGCTGCAATAATTCTTTGGACTGTTCGTTGTAGATTCGAGCCGCGTCGGTCAGCAGGATCCGGTCCTGCGGCCGTGTCGGGCCGGCCAGGCTGGGCTGGACGTCACCCAGGTCGAGTTCCAGTACGTCAGTGAACAGAGGTTCAGGCTGACCCGACTCGCGCCACATGCCCTGCGCCTTGGCATAGGCTTTGACCAGGGCAATTTGCTCGGCGTCGCGGCCGGACAATTCCAGGTAACGGATGGTCTGGGTATCGATGGGGAAAATACCGCAGGTGCTGCCGAATTCCGGCGACATATTGCCCAGGGTGGCCCGATCAGCCAGAGGCAAATCATCCAGTCCATCGCCGAAGAACTCAACGAATTTTCCGACCACGCCTTTGTCACGCAGCATGTCTGTGACCGTCAGCACCAGGTCCGTGGCCGTGGTGCCTTCGCGCAATTTGCCCTTGAGCCGGAAGCCAATGACCTGCGGGATCAGCATGGTAATGGCCTGGCCCAGCATGGCAGCTTCCGCTTCGATGCCGCCCACACCCCAGCCCAGGATGCCCAGACCGTTGATCATGGTGGTGTGGGAGTCGGTGCCCACGACGGTATCCGGATAAGCCACGCGCTCACCTTTGCGTTCGCCGTCAAAGACCACCCGCGAGAGATACTCCAGGTTCACCTGATGCACGATGCCCGTATCGGGCGGCACCACACGAAAATTATCAAAGGCGTTTTGGCCCCAGCGCAGAAATTTATAGCGTTCTTCATTGCGCTGGAATTCCAGCTCTGTATTGCGCGCAAGCGAGTCAGCACTGCCGTAGGCGTCGACCTGCACTGAGTGGTCAATCACCAGTTCAGCCGGTGAGAGGGGGTTAATGTCTTCGGCCTTGCCGCCGAGCTTCACCACGGCATCACGCATTGCGGCCAGGTCCACCACCGCCGGCACGCCGGTGAAGTCCTGCAGGATGACGCGCGCGGGGGTAAAGGCAATTTCATGGCTGGGCTCGGCCTTAGGATCCCAGTTGGCCAGCGCGCTGATATCTGCCTCGCTCACGTCGTCTTCGTCGGCATGGCGCAGGAGGTTTTCCAGCAGAATCTTCAGCGAGTAGGGCAGTCGGGCCACGTGGCCTTCGGTGACGCTGTCGAGGCGATAAATCTGGTAGTCCTGACCACCTACTGAAAGGGTGGACTTCGCATTCGCTGCTGGCGACATGTTTTTCTCCGTGCGCATTCTGGATTGGACAACCGGGCCGAGCTGTTGGCTCAGGCTTGACCCGGGTACCCGTCGGGATAGTGCTGGTGGATGAACTGCAGAGCCTGGAGCCGGTTTTTGCCGGGCAGGCCGACACCAGGGCCGACGGGGCGCGGCATTATAGCGAAACGTGAAGGTCAGGCCGAGGCGGCCAGTCGATCGGGTGCCTGGGCAGCTTCAGCCCCTGTTCCTTCGATAACCGCGCCTCCGAGGCACTCATCGCCCCGGTAGAACACCGCGTACTGGCCGGGCGTAACTGCCCACTGCGGCTCCTCGAATTCAACCGACAGGCTGGCATCAGCGCGGCGGGTGACCCGGCACCGGGCATCTTGCTGCCGGTAGCGGGTCTTGGCAGTGCAAGCCAGCTCGCCTTCGGCGCTCAGCGCAGCCGGCTCGCCGGCCACCCAGCTGGGTTGTCCGGTGACCAGGGCGCCATCCCACAAGGCCGGATGATCGCGACCCTGAACCACGGTGAGCACGTTGTGGTGCGCATCTTTGCCGGCCACATACCAGGCGTCACCCGCATGGCCGGCACTGCCGCCGATGCCCAGACCCTGACGCTGGCCCCGGGTGTAAAACATCAGCCCCACATGCGGCCCCATGTCCTGGCCGTCGGGCGTTAGCATCCGGCCTTCCGGCGCCTGCAGGTAGCCCTGCAGGAATTCGCGGAAGGGCCGCTCACCAATAAAGCAGATTCCCGTGCTGTCGCGTTTGTTGTTGACGGGCAAGCCACTACTCGTAGCCAGTTCCCGAACCTGCGCTTTTTGGAGTTCGCCCAAGGGAAACAGACAGTGAGCCAGCGCCTTGCCGGCGACAGCATGTAAAAAGTAACTCTGATCCTTGCCGGCATCCCGGCCGCGCAACAGCCGCGTTGGTTCAGACGCACTGCGCGCGTAATGACCGGTTGCCATGCGGCTGGCGCCCAGTCGCCGCGCATAGTCCAGAAAGAGACCAAATTTGATTTCGCGGTTGCACAGCACATCAGGATTAGGTGTCCGCCCGGCGGCATACTCGCGCAGGAAATCCGCAAAGACCTGATCCCGATAGGCCTGGCTGAAATTGACCCGGTGCAGGGGGATAGCCAGTTCTTCGCACACCGCCCGGGCGTCCTGAAAATCACGGGCGGCGGTGCAATAGGCCTCGTCGTCTTCCCAGTTTGTCATGTGCAGGGCTTCCACCGCATAGCCCTGCTGCTTGAGCAGCAGCGCGGCTACGGCAGAATCAACGCCCCCCGACAGGGCAATCATGATTTTTTCGGCACTGGCGACCATCTGCCTAGTTTAGCAATGGTCAGCGGTCTCGCCCGACTTAGATGACAGCCGCCTGCCGTGCCAGAGCCATGAGATCACCTGATTCCAGGGGCAGCCGATGGCCAGAGCGGTAGTCATCAATGGAGCGCAGCACCAGGGGGCTGCGGAGTTTTTCCGGTCGGGCCTCCAGAGCCTCGCGGCTGAGCCACAGGCTGCGCATGATGCCCTCATCCAGTTCCCGGCCACGCTCCTGGCAAGCCAGTTGACCCCGGATAGCGACGCGCAGATAGCTGCGCTGCGAGCCGGGCAGTTGCCATAGATAAATGCCGGTGATGAACTCCGGAATAAAGTGCCAGGCAGCTTCTTCCAGGGTTTCCCGCACGACGGCTGCGCGCAAAGTCTCACCGGCTTCAACGTGACCGGCAGGTTGATTGAAAACGGCCTCACCGTGGACCATTTCCTCCACCATCAGGAAGCGGCCGCGTTCTTCGACGATGGCTGCAACGGTCAGTTCGGGGCGCAGGATTTCATTCCTGTTCATGCTCTCCTCCTGGACTTTTTTGCTGTCGCCATCCATGGCAGGCAGCTGTTTTTATACGCGCAGTTCGCGAATCTCTTGTTCTATTTCCGAGGCGTTCCAGATTTCATCGAACAGGTTCAGGTAACGTCGGGCGACGGCCGGTTCATAGGTGTCGGCGATGCCTTCCCACTTGCGTCCTTCGACCCGGTAAAGCAGGGCGATTTCATCGGCAATCATGTAGGCCTCGCGATGCTCCTGGTAGTCCCGATGCACATTGCGGAACTCGATATAACTGTTGAGCCGACGGCCCACCGAGACAAACCGGTTGCCGATCCGCACGGTGCGGGAAGGCTCGGAGATCAGGACCCGGATTTTTGCGTAAGGTTTGGCGAGCACCAGTCTTTTGGCCACGTCCAGGAAAGCGGCGTGGTCATAGATGCCGGGCTCCAGGTCCGGCGTGTAGATGGAAATCCACCGCTTGGCCTGCCCGGCAATCTCGGCGGCAGCCGCCCGATTCTCGTCAAAAGACGATAAAACCCAGCGACGCCCTTGGATTCGCGATGCCTCCATTGGAGCCTTGCCTTCTCTTTGTCCTGCCGCCGTGGAGCACGGGTATTCGTGCATCCGCTATCGGGGCCAGAGATCAATTGTAGGCCTCACCGGCCTCAGGCCCGTGCCGATCAGGTCACGTTTCAGGAACGCCGGCCGGGCTCTCCCTGGGTGGCCAGGGCCTGGGCCAGCTCCGCGGCCAGCCCGGTGTAGGTCGCCGGGGTCAGGGCCAGCAGACGCTCTTTGGCCTCGGGCGGGAGTTCCAGACCCTGGATAAAAATTTTCAGGGCCTCAGGCCCGACACGCTCACCCCGGGTCAGGTCCTTGAGCTGCTCATAGGCATCGGCCTGACCGTAGCGCCGCATGACAGTCTGAATCGCTTCGCCCAGCACTTCCCAGTTGTCGTCCAGGTCAGCGGCCAGTTTTTCCGGTGCCGTTTCAAGTTTCCCCAGTCCGGCCAGCAACGAACGGCAGGCCAGCACGCCGTGGGCAAGGGCAGAGCCGATATTGCGCTGCACGGTGGAGTCGCTCAGATCCCGCTGCCAGCGAGAAATAGGCAGCTTGGCAGCGAAGTGATCCAGCAGGGCATTGGCAATGCCCAGGTTGCCTTCGGCATTTTCAAAATCGATAGGATTCACTTTGTGGGGCATGGTCGAAGAACCGACCTCGCCGGCGACGCGGCGCTGGCGAAAATAGCCGATGGATATATAGCTCCAGAAGTCCCGGCTCATATCCAGCAGCACGTTATTCGCGCGCGCCAATGCGTGACAGTACTCGGCGACCCAGTCATGGGGCTCGATTTGCGTGGTGTAGGGGTTCCACTCCAGGCCCAGGGACTCGATGAACTCGCGGCTTAGTGCCGGCCAGTCAGCTTCGGGATAAGCCACGACGTGGGCATTGAAGTTACCCACGGCGCCATTGATCTTGGCCATCACCTGCACCGACTCCAGGGCAGCACTCTGGCGCTCAAGACGCGCAACCAGATTGGCCAGTTCCTTGCCCAGGGTTGTCGGGCTGGCCGGCTGCCCGTGCGTTCGCGACAGCATGGGCTGGGCCGCGGTCCGGCCGGCCATGGCGCGCAGCTGGGCGGTAATTTTGCGCAGGGCGGGGACCACGATCTGCTCTCGCCCGCGGCGCAACATCAGGGCATAGGCGATGTTGTTGATGTCCTCAGAGGTGCAGGCGAAATGCACGAAAGGACGGATGTGGGCAAGTTCCGGGTCATCACCCAGACGCTCGCCGATGAGGTATTCCACGGCCTTTACATCATGATTGGTCGTGGCTTCCAGTTCCTTCACCCGGTTGGCTTCTGCCGGGCCGAAATTATCGACCAGCTGATCAAGGACCGTGTTAACGACGGGCGAGAGGGGGCCGATCTCGGGGATCTCCGGCCGGCCGGCCAGGAATTGCACCCAGCGAACTTCCACCAGCACACGCAGGCGTATCAGCCCGTATTCACTAAAAAGGTCCCGCAGGTCATTAAGTTTTGCGGCGTAGCGGCCGTCCAGGGGTGAGACGGCTGTTAAGGGCGAGAGGTCCATCGGCAAGTCAATTTGTGAGCGGGCGCAAAGGATACACCACCACGCTAAGGTGCCTTCCCTGTAGAATCGCGGCCCACCATTAACCCACCGCCTGGCTGGCGGAACAGCACGAAGTGGAGACGCGCATGGCGGGCAAGGAATTTCGCACCGAAAAAGACAGCATGGGTGAACTGCAGGTTCCGGCCGATGCTTTGTGGGGCGCCCAGACCCAGCGCGCCGTCGATAAC
>Ga0316191_10004202_pt1 | contig 10731 bp, 10 predicted proteins | sample Eddworburr2cm_MG_FD_204928 | JGI IMG/M metagenome (GOLD analysis project Ga0316191, IMG submission 204928) | Coastal sediment microbial communities from Maine, United States - Eddy worm burrow 2 cm | ecosystem: Environmental > Aquatic > Marine > Coastal > Sediment | place: USA: Maine... | reverse complement strand
CCGAGATTCTCACAGAGCTTGCACACCAGCTCGGGCTGGCACAGGAGAGCCACTTCGCCGGCGCACAATGCATCCCCTGCCTGATGCCGTATATCACGACCCAGTTCATGCCGCGCTCCCCCGGTGACCGACCTGGCGTGGTACCTGGGGGTGCCAAGAATTTCGCGTTTATCGGGCAGTTTTGTGAACTTCCGGACGATACGGTGTTCACCGTCGAGTACTCGGTTCGCTCAGCGCAAGTCGCTGTTTTTGAGACATGCGCCGCGGCCCGTTGTGTTACGCCCCTCTACCGCGGTGTAACGCAGCCGGGCGTCATCATCTCGGCGCTACGTACGCTGCTTAGGAACGGCAGGGCGCGCAAAAAAACTGAGCTATGGGGTCAGAGTAAAGTGCCAGAGTAACTCTGCCGCGATCATGATAACTCACCCTGGCGCTTTACTCTGACCCCGTAGCTCGGATTAGCAGCCGGTTGTTCTCCCGAGATAAAAGGTGGGTGACAGGCACGCTGATCAGATCGCGGAGGGTATCGTTGGCCAGCATGTCTGAAATCTGCCCACGTACCGCTGCTGATTGATCCTGGAAAAAGCTCTGCGATCGCTGCGCCAGCCAGACACCATGCAGGTTTGCCGCATGCTCGTGTTTGACGCCACAGTAGAGCACCTTATCCAGTGGCAGTTGAGGCTGATCGTGTTCGCTGTCCAGCTGATAGCCAGGTGCAGGGTCCAGTCGTGCCATGGCCTGGTTGAACGCGAGCGAACCCAGCACAAACGGCTCGCCGTACTCGTCAGCGATGAAACGAAGCACTGCCAGGGCGCTTTCTGGAACGGTATCGTCTGGTGGGTAGTCGATTGGTGTGCTGAAGAACTCCGGTGACTGGACTTCCGGCAGGAGCATCTGTTCGACCCATCGGAACACCCGCAGCGCATTGTCCTGCATCAGCCTCAGCCCGGCTGGATCGCGGCCGAGGTGAGCGTGCAGCGCGCCCATAATCGCGTAGTCGGCGGCAGAAGGATGTCCGCCAAGGAAGTAGGGGTGACTGGTCAGATGTGCCTCGAACAGAGACAGCAGCTTGAGGTACTTCTCATCAAGTGCGGCACGCGCTTCGGGGCTGGATTCTGGCAGGCCGTAGCTCATCATCCGCTCGGCGATCAGGTTGCCGTACTTCAGCAATTCTTCGTCGCTGCCCTGGGGACGAAAAGATCTGCCAAAGTCTCTGATCACAAAGTTTCGGTTTTCTTCAAACAGCCAGCGGTGCAGCCAGGCGAGTCGGACCAGACCGTCGCTGGCCAGCAGTTCCATCAGATGCACAAAACTGCGTTGGCGTGGGGTTGCTGGTATCGCCGGTAGCGCCGGAAATCTGATCTCGAGGGTATCGAGTATTTCCGTGCTGTCCTGTATCACCTCACCTTCAGGTGTGAGTAGTTGCGGAATGCGATGACTGCCAGACCCGGGTCGTACCTTGTTGCGGAACATCGGATCGCTGGGCAGCCGCTCAACGAAGGGTATGCCCTTTTTTCTCAGATAAGACCTGGATTTAGCCGTGTAGTAGGAGGCGTAAGATCCATAGAGCGTGTAGGGTTTGGTCATCTTCGGGTCCTGGAGCTATGGGGTCAGAGTAAAGTGCCAGAGTAACTCTGCCCCCACGGTTCAAGTCAGGTGGCCATCGCCTTCTGAAATGCCGGGCGTGCCTCGATGCGCGAGATATAGCCTTTCAGATTGGTCATTTCGTCGGTCACACAGCCGCTGCGGTTGCTCATGAAACAGGCGTGGCCCAGCATGATGTCCGCACCTGAGAAATCGCCAATCAGATAGTCTTTGCCTGCAAGTGTTTCGTTCACAGGCTCCAGTCCCCGAGTGAGCAGACGTTTCGCCTGGCCCAGTACCGTTTCATCCCGTCGCTCCGGCGGCAGCAGCAGGGTATGTACAACAATAGTGTTGATGGGCGGCATGATCATGCCTTCGCAATAGTGAAACCACTGCAGGTATGCCGGGAACTCGGGTGAATCAACGGCGGGTTTCAGGCCACCGTTTTTGTGGCGTTCGAGTATGTACTCAACAATGGCGCCAGACTCGTAAAGACTGACGTCACCGTCTTCTAAAACGGGCACCCGGCCAAGCGGATGACGTGCCCGGTGTTCGTCTGATTTGAGATCTTTGGGATGAAAATCCATCCGATTCAGCTCATAAGGCAGTTCCAGTTCTTCGAGCAGCCAGACAATGCGGCCGGCGCGGGAATTCGGGGCAAAATGTAGTTTCAGCATGGGTTACGTGACTCCTGTTTACTGGTTCAGCGACGGGTGAGTTCGAACAGCGCAGCGCCCTGGGAGAATTCCTCAATGGGCGGGAAACCGGCGATGATGTCGGGGTAATTGTCTTTGTAGCGATCGATGTACTTCTGGAAGAGGTGCTGCGGCCCGGGGTTCAGACGTGTCGCGCGCATGTCGTAGGCGCTATCGCCGATGCGCAGGCGAACGTCTGGTGATCGTGTAGCCTTTTCCACCCAGGTGCTGTCTGGCGCACCGATGACATAGAGATTGTTGTCAGATTCGACCACCCAGATGATCACCACGTAGGGCAGCATGCCGTCGAACGTGGCCAGGCGCACTTCTTCCGGAAGGGTTGTAGGCCACTGATCTGGCGCGAGCGAGTCGCTGCCACCCAGACGGAGGCCGGGCATCGGCCCGATTGGCGCTGTGATCGCGATGCCGACCAGCACGACAATCAGCGCGGTGAGAACATAGGTCATCCAGCGGGGCATGGCAGGCTCCTGATTTGTGGAGAGCCTTAACGATACAACAACCGGTAAGCTCAGGTCATTCGTACCAAACCAGACTTGGTGTTAGATTCATCGGTCAGAAACCACCCGTTGTTAGCTGAACAGAAACGTAAAATTGAGGGAGACTGCTGATGATTGATTTTGAAATACCGGAAGAAACCAAGGCAATCCGCAACAAGGTCCGGAAATTCGTCCAGGAAGAATGCCATCCGGCTGAAGAAACCTGTACTGCGGATAACTTCGATACCGTCCTGGCAGAGCTGAGAAGCAAAGCGCGCAGCCAGGGTCTGTGGTGCCCGTTTGTCCCGGTTGAGCACGGCGGCATGGGCTTGCGCCCGCTGGCCAATGCGCTGGTGCAGATGGAGCTTGGCGAGAGTTTTCTCGGCGCATTGTCGATGAATACCCAGGGCCCCGACGACGCCACCATGCTCACGCTGCTCGAGCACGGGACTGAAGACCAGAAAGAACGCTATCTGAAGCCGCTGCTCAACGGCGAAAAGCGCATCTGCTATTCAATGACTGAGAAGGCGGCGGGTGCGGATGCCACCGGCATGCAAACGACTGCTGTGCTGGAAGGCGATGAGTGGGTGTTGAACGGTGAAAAGTGGTTCAGTTCTTCCGCCAGTGTTGCCGATATCGCGGTGGTGATGGCCAAGACTGATCCTGAGGCACCTCGTCATGAACAGTACAGCACCTTCATTGTTGAGCTGCCGAATCCCGGCTACGACATCGTTCGTAACATCGAGACTATGCAGCCGCATACCGATCTCGGTCTGAAACTGGGTGGCAGCCACTCGGAAATCAAAATCGAAAACTTAAGAGTGCCGCGTGCCAACATCCTTGGCGGTCAGGGACAGGGCTTCAACATGGGTCAGCATCGTCTTGCCTATGGGCGCCTGCGCCACGGCATGCATAACGTCGCGATGGCACAGCGCGCGCTGGATCTCGCCGCCGGGCATGTGGTTCAACGCAGTACTTTCGGTAAACGTCTGGCAGACCGTCAGGGCGTGCGCTGGATGCTCGCAGACTGTGCGGCTGAAATCTACAAAGCCCGGCTGATGCTGCTGCATATCGCCTACAAAGCTGAGCAGGGCATGGACCTGCGGATGGAGAACGGCATTGCCAAGGTGTTCCTGGCCAACATGGTGCATCAGGTGGTGGATACTGCGCTGCAGCTGCATGGTGCGCTGGGCTACAGCCACGATACGCCGCTGGCTCGCTGGTATACGGGCATCCGCTCGCAGCGTCTGGTTGATGGACCGGATGAAGTTCATCGCTGGCGGACGGGGGCCAATGTGATCAAAGCGTTTGAAGAACATGGCACCACCGCGTCTGCTTGCGGCGGTGAGCTGTTTGAGTAGCCGACCTGATCGTTGTTGGTGATTTGATAGCCGGATCCGGGCCACAGTAGTCGATTGTTGCCCGGATCGAATCAGCTAAATGATGAGGGTCTGAACAAGCTCAGGCCCGACGCCAGTAGTCGGCGGTGTGGGCATCCGGATTCACCACAATGCCATCTGCCAGCACATCGAGCGGATCCCGACCATCCACACCTACCCCAAACGGGTGATAGCCGATCAGGCGCTGCAGTTTTCGCGGCATTTCTCTCACTACTTCAGGTGGCACCGCGAGCAGCTGAATCTCCTGCGGGCGCAGGTAGCTGACCTGATGGCTGATGAAAAAGCCCATCCGCTCCTGATCTTCGGTGACGTTGGCGCCTCCCGCATGCCATAGACCACCCTCCCAGAACAGCGCACTGCCCGATTTCATCTCGATCTGAATTGACTCGGTGTGCTGATCTACCGGGTGCGTCCAGCTATGGCTATGTGGAACCAGATGGGTGGCGCCGTTGGCTTTGGTGAAGTCGTCAAACGCGATCAGCGCGTTGCACAGGAAAGCTGGATGCGGTCGTGGGATTGGCCACAGCCCGTCGTCCTGATGCAGCAGCTGGCGCGTTTCACCCGGCAGGGTATTGAACAGCGTGGTGATATTGAGCTGATTGTGTCGGCCAATCACACCGTCGACGATGGCGCGCAGACGACTATCCAGAAACACCGAGTCGGCGACACGGGTTTTGGCGAGCAGATTGTGGGCCCGCCAGGTGCGACCGGTGTCTGTGCCGATCGCGCGCATTTCGGTGATGGGTACTTCGGTATTGAACGCGGCGCGAATTGTCGCTATAGCATTTTGCGGCAGAAAATCTTCAACAACCGCGTAACCCTGTTCCTGAATACAGGCCACCACCTCGCCGATATCCACAGCGTCAATCATCACACCCGTCTGATCAACGGGGCTGTAGGGGTTGTGCATGGTCCGCTACTCCGCAGTCTGCGAATCGCCATTGTAACGCGCTCTGGACTACTGGGTTGTTGCGACGCAACGCTGGGCCACTTATCTTCTACTCAGGGCAAGGGAGTGACAATCATGATTCGACTGGTATTTGTGCTGCGCAGAAAGGCTGAACTGTCTCTGGCCGAGTTTCAAGACTACTGGCTCAATCAGCACGGTCCTCTGGTCGCCAGTTTCGCGAATGATCTGAATATCCTGCGCTACGTGCAGACCCATACTCTGGAAGACCCGGCCAATCAGGCTGTTCAGCAGGCTCGCGGCGAAATGGAGCCTCACTACGATGGGGTGGCTGAGCTGTGGTGGTCGACCGAAGCGGAACTGGAAGCGGCTCTGCAATCCGCAGCCGGTCAGGCAGCTGGCGCTGCGTTACTGGCGGATGAACAGACCTTCATTGATCTGCCCCAGTCGCCTCTGTGGATGGCTTATGAATACCCACAGGTGAACCCAACCCCCGAGAACATTGTCGCTCGAGTAAAAACCAACGTGGTCCGGGTGTTCTTCCCATTGCGCCACCAGGCCCGACTGACTGAAGAGCAGGCCCGACACTACTGGCTGACCCAGCATGGTCCGATCGTGCGCTCTCATGCTGAAGCGGCGGGGACGCTGTGTTATCGACAGGTGCACCGAGCGAACTCACCGCTGGATGCGGATCTACAGGCTGCGCGGGGCACCAAGGTAGAATCTTATCTCGGACATGCTGAAGCCTGGGTCGACAGGGGACGTGCGCCCAACACCCACGAAGCGAAACGAGCGAATCAGGCTTTCATTGCCGATGAACACAACTTCATCGATATGGCTCGATCGACGTTATGGTTCGGCAAAGAACACACGATTATCGACCGACGTTGACTAATCTCCGGTGGCTGGCCCATGGAGCCTGACTGAGCCTAGTCGCCAAACCCTTTGCGGGTAATCCAGTCGTTCACGACGCTCACCGCCTCGTGAACCTTCTCCCGGCTCACCATGTAGTAGTGGTCGGCACCTTCGATCTGGTGCAGCTCTTTGTCCGAATGAGTGATGGCATCAAACAGGCGCTGGGCATGACTCGGGGTACAGGCCAGGTCGGCAGTGTTGTTCACCACCAGGACCGGACAGCTGATTCGTGATGCGTTACCCAGACCGTCAGCGTTGCTGTCATCAAAGCTCCACTGTGACAGCCAGGAACGCAGCGTGGTAAACCGCGCCAGCCCCACCGGACCGTCGTTCACGGTCTTCGGGTCACCCAGATAGCAGGTGCCCGCCGGGCGATCGGAGGGATCCTGGGTAGGGTCCAGCCAGCGCACGTCTGCCATGGTGCCGTAGACGACAAATGGACGTTCCGGTGGAAGATCCGGGTTGGCTCGAACTTCTTTAAGCAGCGTTTTGACCCAGGCGGTAATGCGTCGGTTTCTGGCAATCTGCGCTGCGCGAAAGCGGCTGACAAAATCTGCGCTGTATGGGGGCTGATTGGGGTTGTCTGGATCATAGAGATTGAGTTCCCGATCCCGCTCAAAGGGTTTTGACTCATCGAGGATGGATGGATCCATCCACTCGGTCATCGTCACCGCGCGGCTGATGTGCGCGGCCAGCAGCAGAATACCGTCTGCGGGGATGAGTTCAACGTCGGTCAGATCAAGTGGATCACCCGCCGGCGTTGCGGTGATGGTCGGGTGCTCAGCCTGATCCTGGTAAAACAGCGACAGAGAGCCACCGCCCGACCAGCCGCCCAGCAGCACCTTCTCATAGCCGAAGCGCTGCTTCAGATCGCGGATGCAGGCACCAAGGTCGAGCAGGCACTTTTCCATGATCAGCGCTGAATCATTGCCGCGGTAGCGGGGGTTGCAGTAGATCGCGTGAGTGCCGGATCGAACCAGCGCGTTCACCATCGGCAGAAACGCACCACCACCAATCGGATGGGAGAAAACCACCACGGTTTTCGACTCGCTGCCTGCCGGTCGCATGCGCATACACTCGACAAACACCACGCCTGTGGATCCGCCATAGGTATCTTTCATCGGGTCCGGGTCTGTGTGGACCACTCCGTAAGGCTCTCTAACTATCTCCACCACGGTGGCTTCCTCTCTCAGCGACCGCTATCTTTTAGCCTAAACGCGGGTCCGGAACCAGTGAAGCGGGTGCCTGAATAGCAGTACACTGAAGGTGATCCTAAAATTCATGCCAGTCGACCGATGATCGTTTCAGTAGTCGAAGAGCCCTAAAGGAGCGGAAGCTGCCATGACTGAGTCAGCGTTGAATCTTGGAGACATCGTCAATCTCGACGACTACCCGATCAGTGATCGAAGTAATCGTGTGCGACAGACCCTGATCGATCGCTGCAGGGCTGATCTCGAGACCAACCTGTGCTGTGTGATACCGAACTTCATTCAACCGAGTGCGCTCGAAGCGATGGCTGCAGAAGCGATCGGGCTTGAGAAGGGCGCGTATCACAACAACTCACTGAGAAACTGTTATCTGCATCGAGCCCAGGATGCGTCGCTGCCAGCTGATCATCCGCGCAACCTTCAGGATCGCTCCAGCGTGCGCATGATCGCCTACGATCAGATCCCACCTGCGTCACCGCTGAAAGTATTCTATCACGCCGATGCTGTTCGCGAGCTTGTGGCAGACATCGTGGCGCAGGGAGAGCTGTTTGATAACGAAGATCCCTATCAGCCGGCAAACTATGTCTGTTACCGCGACGGCGATGAATCGTCCTGGCACTTTGATGCGGATAACTCTTTCACCATGACCTTGATGGTCCAGCCCGCTGAAGATGGTGGCGACTTTGAGATGTCGCCAAACACCCGCAGCAACGACGATCAGAATTATCAGCATGTCGGTCAGGTGCTGCGTGGCGAACGTGCCGACACGGTTCGCTCGATTGGTCGCGAGCCAGGTGCGCTGTGCATTTTCCGGGGCTGCAACGCACTGCACCGGGTATCGCCCGTTCACGGCAACACGCTGCGCATCATGGGCGTATTTGTCTATGAGTTCAGTCCGGGTCTGGTTGGCGACCCGGAGGTCAACGCCACGATCTACGGCGCTCGGACGCAATAAGGTTCCTTCCGGAGAGGTAAGTATGACTCATCACGCAAACGCAAAGCTTCAACAATGGTTGGATCAGGAAGTCCCTGAAGAAGTGCTGGAACCGGATCTGCCGATAATTGATCCTCACCACCACCTCTGGGATCTGCGCACCTTCACAATCCAGCCGCACGCCAGCTTCGAACAGAAGGTGTATCTGTGTGAAGAAATCGTCGAGGACATTAGCGCTGCAGGACACAAGGTCACACAGACCGTGTTTGCCCAGTGCGCTGCGTTCTATCGTGCTCAGGGCCCTGAAGCGATGCGCTGTGTGGGTGAAACTGAATTTGTGCACGGCATTGTCGCGATGAGTAACTCCGGGGTGTATGGAGATACCCAGCTGTGTGCGGGTATTTTCGGCAGTGCCGATCTTCGTGCCGGTAAAAGCGTTGGCGAGGTATTGCAGGCACACCTTGCCGCGTCGCCAAATTTCCGCGGCGTGAGAACGGCTTTTCCAAGCGACCTCAACGACAGTTTTCTGGAAGGCTACGCTCTGCTGGCCGACTTCCAGTTGAGCTACGATAACTATTCCCCGGACGTCGACAGATTACCGACGCTGGCCAAGCTGGCTGATCGATATCCCGAAGTCCCGGTGATCGTTAATCATCTGGGTGGCCGGATTGACCCTGACGCCTCGGCGGATGAGATTGCGCGCTGGCGTGCCGGTATCGATGCCATAGCCCGGTGTCCCAACGCGGTTATGAAGTGCGGGGGTGCCCAGCAACGGGTGGGGGCCTGGGAACCACCTTTTCACATGAATAATCGCGCCAGTCCGATCGGCTCAGAAGAGCTGTGCGAGCTGCTGCTGCCGTTTTATCAGTACGCGATTGAGGCTTTCGGTCCCGATCGCTGTATGTTTGAAAGCAACTTCCCGGTGGATAAAGAATGCGTGTCCTATCGGACGCTATGGAATACCTTCAAACGGATCGCCCGGCGCCTGGGTCTCAGTGATGCTGAGAAAACGGCGATCTTCAGCGGCACCGCCGCCCGGGTCTATCGACTGAGCTAGGTTCCGGGTTCGAATCGCTGCAGTGTGCAAGAGCGATGTGTGTTCTGCTGATCGGGTATATTATTGGGCCATTGAGGGACAGGACAGAAGGGACAGATCATGAGCGAAATCAGATCAGACCAGGACGATACAGTCGCGGCGGATTCGAAAGCTGATTCTGCAAGGCGCGCCATTATCAGCCCGTTTCTTTCAGACAATCCTCCGCCGGTGATCGAAGACCCGTATGCGGTGCCGATCGAAGACATCAACATGATCGATGGGCGTCTGTTTCAGCAGGACATTCACTGGCGACACTTCGAGCGGCTGCGTGCGGAGGATCCGGTGCACCTCAATGAACTGCCCGGCTTCGGACGCTACTGGTCGCTGACCAAGTTCGAAGACATCATGTTTGTCGACACCAATCACGAACTGTTCTCCTCCGCACATGGCATCACCATTGGCGCGAAGGTGGGTGCGGAGTCGAACAGCGATGAACTGCAGTTTTCCAATTTCATCGCGATGGACCCGCCCAAACATGACCTGCAGCGCGCGACGGTTGCTGGCGTGGTCGCGCCGCGCAACCTGTCGCTGCTTGAGTCCACCATTCGCGAACGCACGGCCCGGGTGCTGGACAGTCTGCCCACCAACGAGACCTTCAACTGGGTTGACCTGGTATCGATCGAGCTGACCACGCAGATGCTGGCAACGCTGTTTGATTTTCCTTTTGAAGAACGACGCAAACTGACCCGCTGGTCAGACGTGGCAACCGCACCGCCGGGTATCGGCATTGTCGACACGCCCGAGCAGCGCCGTGAAGAGTTGATGGAGTGTCTGGCGTATTTCACCAAACTTTGGAATGAGCGGGTGCATCAGGATCCGCCGGGCAACGATCTGATTTCCATGCTCGCTCATGGTGAAAACACCAAAAACATGCAGCCCTTTGAGTTCCTCGGCAATCTGATTCTGCTGATTGTTGGTGGCAACGACACCACTCGGAACTCGATGAGCGCCGGTGTGCTGGCGCTGAATCGTAATCCGGCGGAGTACGACAAGCTGCGCAACGATCCCTCGCTGATCACCAACATGGTTCCGGAAATCATCCGCTACCACACGCCGCTGCCGTATATGCGCAGGACGGCTAATCAGGATATTGAGATTCGCGGCAAACAGATCAAAGCCGGCGACCAGCTGCTGATGTGGTATGTCTCAGGTAACCGCGACGACGAAGTGATTGATCGTCCTGATGAGTTCCTGATCGACCGATCCAACGCCCGTCATCACCTGTCTTTTGGCTTCGGGATTCATCGCTGCATGGGCAATCGTCTGGCAGAAATGCAGCTGAGGGTCCTGTGGGAAGAGATCATGACCCGGTTCAGCAAAGTTGAGGTGGTCGGGGAGCCCCAACGGCTGCGCTCGAGCTTTGTTCGCGGTATCACTGACCTGCCGGTCAGGGTCCACCCGCTTTAGTCACCATCAACTCAGGAAACACTATGGTCACGAATATCCGCAGCGGGCTGACAGCGCCTGTTCTCCTGGTCAGTTTGATCTTTATGCT
>Ga0316191_10004201_pt1 | contig 10732 bp, 10 predicted proteins | sample Eddworburr2cm_MG_FD_204928 | JGI IMG/M metagenome (GOLD analysis project Ga0316191, IMG submission 204928) | Coastal sediment microbial communities from Maine, United States - Eddy worm burrow 2 cm | ecosystem: Environmental > Aquatic > Marine > Coastal > Sediment | place: USA: Maine... | reverse complement strand
ATGCGAATAGAAAACGAAGTCACCGGCGCCATCAGCTTCGGCATGCACAACAGCGTCGTATGCACCGAGGACGTCCCCTTCTACGGGGATCTCGACGACCACTGGCGCGACCTCGACGCCACTTATCTGGGACGCGATCAGGTAGAGGCGCTGCAGACGATCTGTAAAGTCTGGCCCGCGGGGCCAATGGACGCGGATTTCAAGCAGGCCCTGGACGCCAAGGTCCCGGCGCTGCTGCTCTCGGGTGAATTCGACCCGATCACCCCCCCGGATTACGCGCACCGGGCCGCTGGCGGCCTCAAAAACAGCCTCGAACTGGTCGCCCGCGGCCAGGGCCACGGCGTCGCAGGTCGAGGCTGCCTGCCCCAGGTGATCGGCGATTTCGTCGCGGCCGGAAGCCTCGACGGGCTGGAAACCGAATGCATCGAACGGATGCGGCCGGAACCGTTTTTCGTCGATCTGCTGGGGCCTGACCCATGATTCGCGCGTCGGGACTCATGAAGAGCTTCGGCCACGTTCGAGCGGTGGAAGACGCGAGCTTTTCCGCCGCGGACGGCAGGATTACCGCGCTGCTGGGCCCCAACGGCGCCGGTAAATCCACAACCCTGCGAATTCTCTCCACCGTTCTGAAAGCGGACAGCGGCGAGGCCTGGATAGACGATCACGAAGTCGCCGCAGACCCCATGGCCGTCCGCCGCAACATCGGCGTGCTTCCCCATGCCGCTGGCCTGTACAGCAGGCTCACAGCTCGCGAGAACATCGCCTACTTCGGGGCCCTGCACGGGCTCAAGCGTTCGATCCTGAAAGAACGCATGGACGGCCTGGTGGAACGTCTCGATATGGGAGAGATCGCCGATCGCCGGGTCGCCGGCTTCTCGCAAGGACAACGCATCAAAGTCGCCCTGGCCAGAGCGCTGATCCACGACCCGGGCAACGTCATGCTCGACGAGCCCACCAACGGGCTGGACGTGATGTCAACGCGGGCGCTGCGCGAGATCATACTGGGTCTGAAAACCGAGGGCCGCTGCGTCGTGTTTTCCAGCCACATCATGCAGGAGGTCGCCACCCTGTGTGACGAGGTCGTCATCGTGGCATCCGGCAGCGTGCGCTTCGAAGGCACCCCCGAGGGCCTGAAAGCATGCACCGGGCAGGCGGATCTGGAAGAAGCGTTCATCCAGATCGTCGGGGAGGCGGAGCCATGAGCGGGTTCGCCATCGTCCTGGCGAAAGAATGCCGAGACAACATCAGAGACCGACGAACGATCGTCTCTTCGTTCTCTCTGGCCATATTCGGCCCGCTGCTGTTTGCCGGTCTCATCGCGCTGGTCCTCAACACCACTATCGGCGAATCCAGAGACGGCTTCTCCCTTACGGTTGTCGGCGCCGAAAACGCGCCCGGCCTCTTGGCGTACCTGGGCACGCAGAACCTGCAGCTGACCGAAGCCGATCTGGATGATCCACGGCAGTCGGTAGTCGACGGCACCCACAGCCTTGTGCTGGTCATCGACGACGATTATGCCGAGCGTTTCGCCAGCGGACAGATCGCACCGGTAGCCCTGATATACGACAGCTCCAGCACCGGAAAGGCGCGCCGCAATCTCAGCATTGCTCGCCAGATCATCGCCGGCTACGGTCAACAGATCGGGATGCTGCGGCTGCATCTGCGCGGGATCGACCCAGCCATCACCCAGCCGATTCGCGTACACGAAACCGACACCGCCTCCAGCGCAGCCAGAGCGCTGTCGATACTGGCCGTTCTGCCCTACCTGCTGGTGCTTCTGATATTCATGGGTGGTTTTTATCTGGCCATCGATGCTACTGCCGGCGAGCGGGAGCACGGTTCACTGGAGCCCCTGCTGACACTGCCTATCACGCGCAGCCAGCTCGTGCTGGGCAAACTGGCCGCCGCCACCCTCTTCAGTGCGGTTTCCCTCGTACTGTTTCTGGTCAGCCTTCGGCTGTCGGTGCCTTTCGTGCCTCTGCAGCAGATCGGCATGTCGCTGGAGATCGGCATCGTCGCCTGCCTGCAGATTTTTGCGGTCTCGATTCCGCTCATGGTATTCGGTGCAGCCCTGTTGACGGTCGCCGCCTCCTTCGCCAAGAGCTACAAAGAGGCCCAGACCTACCTGACCATGGTGATCCTGCTGCCCACGCTGCCGCTGGTGGTTACTCAGCTGTTGAACGTAGAACCGTCGGACGCGCTGATGCTGGTGCCGAGCCTCAGCCAGGCGAGCCTGATCAGCGACATCATAAAGGGCGAAACGCTGTCCTACGCGCGCATCGGATTGTCGGTACTCGGTACCGGCGCGACGGCCGCTTTGCTCTGCGCTCTGGCGATCCACCTCTATCGAAGGGAGCGAATTCTCATCTGACGACGTTGTTCAGTGACGGTGGCGGGCGAGGTTGTTCCCGGCCCGACGGGCTCTTACAATACGCGGCCCGCAGGGAGACAGCGGAGTGTAGCTCAGCTTGGTAGAGCACCACGTTCGGGACGTGGGGGCCGGAGGTTCAAATCCTCTCACTCCGACCATTTCTTTGTGGGTCAAAGCCTTTGGCAAGGCTACCAACCCTCCGGCCGGCCGTCGCCGCGTGGCGGCCAGTTCAAATCCTCTCACTCCGACCATTATTTGATCCAGGAAATCGCCATAGCGGTTCGGACAACCTTCGATCATCAGAATACGATCATCAGAACAGTCGCCGTCCGTCGAGGCCGCTGCGGCTTCACAGCGGTTTGTAGGTGAACTTCTGACCACCGATGCTGGCCTCGAACATGAGGCCGCCCTTAGCGACGGTAAACGTCGCCATGCCCTTGTAGAACCCGGTGCCCGCCGTGGTCGCATCGTGCGCGCCGCCGCTCGCGCCGGCAGATGAACCCGTCGTCGACGCCTGAGCCGACGCCCCTGCCGTGATCGCCACGGCCGTAGCTTGCGCGCCAAATTCGAAGTTGCCGCTGGTGAATTCCTCGAAGGCCCGCTTGTCCTCGAAGAAGATGACCTGGCTGCTCTCCCCGGCCGATTCGAAAATTTTCAACGCGTCGGCGTACGCCTCGTCGTCGCTGGCGCGAACGGGCGATACGACGCACGCGGCCACACAGAACAGGATCAGAGCACGCAACATGGAGTATCTCCTCAAACAATTTCTTCGTCGCACCACCCGCTCGTCGCCCATGCGTGTCCGATCGACCTGGTATGAGCCCGCCATGGTCCGGAACGCCCAACTCACGGACAAGGTACCGGCCGCAATTCGTGGATCAGGTATTGAGCCAGCCCCCAGATGGATCACATTCTGATCCACGGCGTGCGCGGCACCCGTTGAGCTCGAACCCCCCGCCGCAGTAGCCTTCCGTCTAACATGCACCAATTGGCGGATTGGACCCAGTGACGAACGTCTCGCGCGCCGCAACAAGCGCAGGGACCAGCCGATAATGGACCTCTCGTGTCGCTGGGTCCTTGCGGGCTTCACGATCCTGTATGGAATCGCGCTGGCGCTCTACGTGATCGGGACATTCGGCCTCTTTGGCAGCGAGCGGGGTCCGTTGGCCGGAGTATTCCTGATCCCGCTCGGATTGCCCTGGAACCGGTTTTTGGACTCACTACCGGAAGCTTCGTGGCCCTGGTTTGGGGCCCTGGCTCCAACGCTCAATATCGTGATCCTCGGCCTCGTATGCCGCTGGCGCCAACGCCGACATTGCGGGTCGTCGGATGTACACTGATCAACAATAGGAGGTTCAACTCATGGGTAAATTTGTCATCGCGCTCATCACACTGGTCGTCGGTATGTTGATTGGCGGGTTCGGTGCACTAACATTCGGCGGAGGCGCTATGATGGGCGTCGGCCTCGGAACCGGATTGACCACCGGCGTCTGCATGACGGTTCAGGCGGCCGAGGATCTCGGCCTCATGACGCCTGCGCAAGTGGACCAGGTTCTGACCCGCGCGGCCGAGAACCTGGCGGGCCACGTCGACGCCAGCGACGAGTTCAAAACAACTGACACCTCAGCGGAGTGCAAAGAATTCCTGGCGAAGTTTAAGACCTAGACCCACACGGCTTCGCCTTCTCAGCGGCAGGCGTTCACGGCATATCCACCGTTGCGCCCGACTTCGATCACCGCCAGGCACGCGAGTCGGAGTCTCGCGTTCCGCGACGGAGATGCATCAGAACTGAAGCACACCATCCGATCCCGTCGCAACGCATCAAGGTCAATATCCAATTCGCCCCCGTCTTGCGATAAGCTTGCGATCCAACGACAACAACGAGGAGGAACCCGTTGGCAACGCGCGACTTTGTCGCCCCGCTCGCACGCTGCGAGACGAGCTGCGGACCGCTGACGCTGCAGGAGGTCGTACGGGTTCGCATCGAGCTGGACTCACAGGAACTCGCCAATGCCGGCGACATTGCTCTTCCACCAGAGGTCGCGTGGCGGTCGGCGTGGCTCAGGCACCGCCAGGTACTGCTGATCCCGTCGCTCGTAGCTGAAGATCGGGTCATCGAACTCTGCAATAGGTACGCACAATATCTGCGCCGATACGCACATGAGATGAGCACGCTGACGGTTTCCAGCGCAACTGCATCCGGACTGGTTCGCCCCCTGCTGGCGGCCACGCGCGATTTCTGGCTCGCACTCGACGACCGCCTGCAGGAGCTCGGTGCGCCGCCGCTCCACTGGCTCGATGAAGACGCGGCCCAGATCGCGTGGATCCGCTTGTGCTCGCTTTATCTCGCCACCTGCTTCACCGCAGAGGGACGCCGACGCAGTCGACGCGAGATCGCCTCGGTCCTGGCATCTTCAGGCCTGTCGCCGGCTTCGGCCAACAGCATTCGGCTGCGGATCCTGCCGAGGCTCGAGCGCGACATGGAGGTAGCAGATGCCTGGTCCGAGCAATCGACCCGGTTATGCCGACGGCCGCCCGAAAACGTCCCGGCGACGGAAACACCCACCATCCGGCGCGGGGTACCGACGATCGCTTGACAGGACGGACCCGCGTCGACATTCAATCGTTGCTCGTATTTCTCGCCATCGCCGCATGGCGGCCAGCGTGTGACGCCCAGCCTGTGACGCCCAGCGTGTGACGCCCAGCCTGTGACGCCCAGCCTGTGACGCCCAGATCAGATCCTCCCACTCCGACCAACTACTGGCCCTACAAATCAGTAAGCTACGGGACTATCACGCTGTTTTTGGGCCAGATTTGTACCAAGATCGTGTAATTCACCAGACAAGCGTGGCAAAACGAAAATGGCTCTGCTTGCTGTGCTCGAACCAGGCACCGGCGACTTTCTAGTTATCGCATCATCGAGACCTACTTGCCGAAATTTCTAGCTCGGCTGGAGGGCGAAGGGGGATTGCTACAACGGTTCGTCAAGCAGGCGTTCGACGAATACCTGAAGCGCAAACAACTTGAGCACGAGTTGCTACGCGCTAAGTGCGATGCGTGCCGCTACGTGCATCTGGTGGCTTTATTACGCCGCTGCCATGCCAGTCGTTCTATTCGCCGTTCGCCGGCTCGAACTCAATGATCGAACCGTCCGCCATGGTGGCCAGGAACAGGTGCCCGTCCTGCATCATGTAGCTGCGAACCCATGGGAGCTGCGCCAGGTAGTTGTCGTGCAGAGATCCAGGCGGACACATCGCGCGGGTGGCGGCGATGGGGCCGAACTGCAGCTGCCCCGCCGACTCCGAGGTCCAGGAGCCGGTCCCGCGGTTGCAGTCGGCGAGCAGGCTCGCCGTTCCGTCCGTGCCGAACGCCAGCGTATACTGGGACGGGTCGTCCGGCACGGCGGTGCTGTCGTCCATAGACATGATTTTGACCAGCCACCAGGAGGTGCCGGCCAGCTCGGTTGCGGCGGGCGGCTCGGCGCTGTTCTGTGCCTGCGCGGCGGGCACCGTAACCACGGTGTCCTGGGGCGGGGGCTCCTGCGAACACGAGGCTACGAAGGCCGACAGCAGTACCAGCCACATACCGATGCCCGTACCGATTTGTTGTTCCATCGCGCTTTCCCTCTATGTGTTCGCACTTTCACGATGCAGCCCACCCCCAGCGGCTGGAGTCCGCGACCGAGGCGGTACGGCGCTTCGAATGCCGTTAGCCGCTTGCTCGACACCCGTCACCCGCCTTCGATTGCCGCCAATGGAACTTCGTAGACTTCGCCGTTGGCGACCTTGACGGTCCAGGTGTCGCCTTCGAGCTTGGCCTCTACCTCCCGGTTGGTGGCATTCACGTAGTCGGACATGAAGTTGATGGTGAACTTCTCACCCAGCTGATTCTGGACCACGACCGACGCCTCACCGCCCTCCATACGCAGAATGCCCGCCGGGCAGGAGCCGAACTCAGATTCACCGGCTGCACGGCACCGCAACCGGGTGGTGGCGTCGTAGTCAGCGGTGGAAAACGGTGCCGACCAATTGTCCTCACCAACGGAGGGTTCCAAAGTCGAAGCGTCCCAATACACATACACACTCTCATCGGCAAGGCGGAAAATCAGCCCTTGGTCGCCCAGCCCACTCTGCCGATAGGCCGGTCTACCGTATTGATCGCGGTAGTTACCCGGGGAGTCACCCTCGGGCGTCAGCTCGTTCGTTACGCCATCGTCGCGGGCTATCCGTACGAACCCCTGGCGCTGCGAAAACGTGCAGGGAATCATCTGACTGACATGATCCTCGCCAGCAGGATAAATATCGCAACGCGCAGCCGTGGTATCCGCCGCTGCCATCCAACCCGCCGCCACAATGGGGGCAACCATTGACCATTTTTTCATTTTTCAGCGCAACCTGTTCACTAGCTCGTTTCCCGTGCCGGAAATCATACCTGATCGGGTGGACATTGAGACCTCGTGCTGCCTGTGTCCGGAGCGGGTCGAGGCCACGATCTGAACCGACCCACCATGAACCCCCTTACTCCTTCAACACCACGACAAGTCAGATATCCGGCTTGCAGAACGGTTACTGGAGTGGGGGCTTGTCCATGTCGACTCGCAGACTGCGGGTATCCGCGAGGTTTGCATCCATATCGGCCAGGTACCCGCTGCCACGGGCGGTCCGGCTTTCGAGAAACGGCCGTAACTGAAACAGTTGCAACCGTCCATCGACGAACCCGAACTCAACGTCGGCGGGTGCCGGGTTGCCCTCATCGTCGACGATCGGTGGAAAGCGTTCAGGCAGGCTGTTCGCGAACTCGATGAGTTGCCGGATCTCGTCGGGTTGCAGCACCGTACCGCTTCCACTCGCTGGTAGATGGCGAAGTCCACCCGATGAGTCCGGCACACGCCGAGTGGGGGCCGTTGCTGTTGCGAGCACTCGTACGGCGCCGCTGTCCCGGTTGATGCGCAGCGACTCGGCCGCCTGTCCATCCACGGCGCCGCCGAGGCCTTCGTTTACCGCGACGGAAAGGACGCGTCGGTCGCCGCTATCGATATCTTGGGTGACCAGGACACCGGACTTGTCGGACGCGACCGACTGCAACAGGAGAATCGACGTGTACACGTGTTCCGGCTGCGCCATGTGCGATTGCCGCCAGGCAAAAGCCCGGGCTGTGAATGGCGAGGCCCAGACCTGTGGTATGGCTTTCAGCAGATTGTCGATGCCGGCGATGTTCGGTAGCGTCAGATTCAAACCGGCCCCTGTGAACCCGGCCAGGTCCTCCACGTTCGTATCGGAACGCACGAACAATCCGGGTACGGTGTCGGTATCGAAGGTGGATGTCAGGGCCGCCTGCAGCTCACGTTTGAATTGGTCCGTGAGCGGAACGTTGACGATAAGGTCATAGAGTTCCGCGCGGAACTCCTCGTACCGCAATGCCTGCTGGCTGTCCATCGGCCGGACAGGGCCAAGCGCGCGATAGCTCTCGAGCATCCAGTCGTAAACCGTACCACCATCGGGATGTGGCTGCAGCAGTGCCACCTGTTTGAAGATCCCGAAGGGAATGGCGACGCCGTCGGCAACCGCTTCCGGATAGTGCTGACGCAGCTCACCGAGCTTTGCCGCTTTTGGCCCCACTGTGCGACCGGAGTCGCTCGCCCGCAGATCACCGAGTGGTAAGAATGCCTGGATGTTGAGATCGAGCTTTTCGAGGTCCGGCTGGATCATCGCCCCTGCCGAAGCGGCTTCGTCGCTGCCCAGGATCCGGTCCCACCGTGGTCCGTCAGGTCCGATCTCAACCAGACCGGACGGGCTGACGGCCATGACGACTCTTTCGCCGTCATGGGCCTGCAGTTTCGGCAGCCAGCTCTCTGCCACCGTCGCATTGGGGATGCCCAGGTTGCGGGCGAGAAGCTGAACGTGGGACAGTGGATTACCCTCTCCGGCGGTGAGTATGCCCCGTATAGGAGGCAGGTCCGAAACCGTCTCGGGGAGCACGTATATGCCGTCGGGCCGGAACGTCTCGACGTTGCGGAGGTCGGAGGTGACGTGTAGCACGCCTCGCGCGATACCCGGGTTGAGCGCCGTGAAGGCCGCTCCCGCATCCTCTCCGAAGAGCTGATGACGCACGCCGGCGGCGCGTCCGGCATCTCGCGACAACGCGTCCAGAACGTCTGCGTACAGCAGCAGCGAGCTGCCGCGCAACTGGTCCTGAACAAAACGCATGCTGATCGGTTCCAGTCTTCCCAGCGTCTGCATGGCGTCGAAAAAATGCATACGCAATGCCTGGGTGGCCCAGCCGGGCGCGCGTCCGAAATAGGCGAGCGCGCTGCGATAGTCTGAAAGAAGTACGTCAGTCCCTGAAATACTGTCAAGCAACTGCCGAAGCTCTGAATGCAAACGCACGTTGATCAGACCCGTGCCGTATGCGGCCTCAGCCGCCGCGGTCAGTGCGGCAACATGATCGGCGCGGCTGCGCTGGGCGAGGTTGAGCCGGAATGCCGTTGCCGCAGAAAAAAACTCCGTTTCCATCGCGAACCCGAGATCCAGTGCTGCCAACTTCCATTCAGGGTCCTCGACGGCGACGATTGCTTCATGCAGCGCCGCGAGCAGATGTCCGCTCGCCTGCAGCCGCAGGAGTGAGTCGTGAGACTCTGTCAGGGTCTGTTGGACTGCAGCCACCGGTTCTGCAAGTCCATCGGCTGGGTAGCGGCGGAGGAACTGCTCGAGCTGCTCGGCGACAAGGCCGGGCGCGTATACCGCATCGATGGCGTCCGCCAGTTGGCGATACGCTTCCGCCAGTTCTACGATACCGGGGCCGGCCGAATAATCCCGGACGCGCTGCGCATCTCCGGCGTCCGGTGCGCCGTGGATCTTTGCGCGCAGCTGACGGAATCCCGGATCTCGATCTGACAGGCTGGCCGATAATTGCCTGACGCGGTCGATCGAGGCGCTGTCCTGGCCGTGCGGCAGCAGTCTCGCCCCGGCCCGCCAAGCCGAGAAGCCCGGACCCGTCCAATAGGGATCGCGGGCCATCGACAAGAGAAGCTGGCGCGCCCCCTCCCGCTCGTCTTCCTCCTGTATCGCGCCGCGGTAAAACAGTGCTCTGCGGAAGATCCAACCATCGTCCGCGCCCATGAGAAAACGTTCTATGACGATCTGAGCGAATCGCTGCGCGAAGTTCTCTTGGGCAAGCCATTCGTCTGCGCTGAGACCGGCCATCAGGTTTGCCACGTAGTAGCCGTTGACGCGCAGTTCTTTGGTGCGTCTGCTCAACTCCCCGTGCTGATACCCACCACCGTGCTCAGCACAGGCATAAGCCTTTGGAGGTAACACCGCGCCGTCATTGCAGAACCAGCGGATCCGCTCGAAGGGGCCGCGTTCGGAAACTTTCATCTCCTGGATCCATCGACGATAGGTTTCGTCAGTCGTGGGCTCGGCGAAGCTCGAGTGGAAGACAAAAGTCAGCGACACAGCAAGGACGATCAAACTGCAATTTCTCACGGCAGCACCTGGAATTGTTGTCGATGGAGATGGACAGCTCACGGCACGAAGGTATTGACCGGAATGAACGCCTGAGTACCATGGTCTGTGCAAATCTTACCATGAGCCGCCTAATTGAATAGCGCCGCCTTTTGAATAGCGCCGCCTTTTGAATAGCGCCGCCTTGCGCGGACCTGCCAACTGTCGGTTGGACCAGTAGCGCCTCCTGACCGATTACTGCAGCGCGGCTGGGCCGACGCTGAACCGAACCCCCTGCGCGGAGCTGAAATAGAACTATGAGCTGGAATAGGTTGATCGCCGGAAACACTCGCCTTCGAAACCTGATCAAGCCGCTGTCATGACTGCCGCGAAGACGCTTTCACGCATTACGCTTGGCCTGAACCTGATCCTCGGGCAGGGGTTCGTGCTTGCTTCTGAGGTTCGCGGCCACGCCGCAATTCATCAGTCCCCCACGGGGATAGCCGAATCCTGCGTAGCTTTAGCGCCAGCTCCGGGTGCGGTGTATTCGAAAGCCGATCAGCAGGAGGAAGCGCAGCTGTGCATGATCGACTTTTACTCAGGTGACTTTGCGCTCTGCCCGAAAGTGTTCAGCACCAGTCCTGGCACGCTGATCTACGACATATCTGCCGGTGCTTACGCGGGGCGGTCGTCGGAATTCGAGGACGAGCAGTGCTCGGTGCGCCGCATAACCCACAGCAACGTGACCGGTGATCCCGTATCTTACAAGATGACGATGAATGCTGAGGATACCAGCGCTACCTTTGCGCCCGCGGCTCTACTCTACTATCACTTTTCGCGTTATCTGGTTACTGACGTGGACGTTCCTGTCAGCGTCTACCGGTCTATGGACCGCAGGCAACATCTTGAACGCGTCGCG
>Ga0316191_10004197_pt1 | contig 10737 bp, 10 predicted proteins | sample Eddworburr2cm_MG_FD_204928 | JGI IMG/M metagenome (GOLD analysis project Ga0316191, IMG submission 204928) | Coastal sediment microbial communities from Maine, United States - Eddy worm burrow 2 cm | ecosystem: Environmental > Aquatic > Marine > Coastal > Sediment | place: USA: Maine... | reverse complement strand
GATCCTGAATAGTTCATGACCTGGGGAGGAGCCGCAATGCTTGCGGACTCCTCCCTGTTTTGAAATGAGGTGGGCATGGCAGAAAGATTCGATTACGTTGTTGTCGGCAACAGCGCTGCCGGGTTGCAGGCACTACGCACCCTGCGCAGACATGCTGCTGATGTCTCCGTGGCGGTTATCGACCGGGAAGACCTCCCGGCTTACTCGCGGGTGCTGACACCCTACTTTGTCGGCGGCAAGACCGACCTGGACAACCTCTTTATCGTCGACCGCGACTACTACCAGCGGGAGAGAATCACCACCCTGTTCGGCCGGAACGTCGTTGCCCTCGATGCCGAAGGCCACCAGCTGGAAATGGACGATGGCAGCCGTGTCATCTTTGGCAAGCTGCTGTTGGCGAACGGGGCAGAGGCTCATACTATTGAGGTCACGTCCGAACGGGCCAGCACCTTGCGTCACCTGGCCGATGCGGAGAAGTTGGCAACACTGATGCAGGAGGCCCGCTGCATCACGGCGATCGGCGCCGGGTTGGTCAGCCTGCCGCTGCTTTCGCATGCTCCGGCGTCTGCAGAGAAGCACCTGGTGGTCGGCTCCAACCGGATTTTCAGCCGGATGGTGGATGCGGAAACCTCTGCAATCCTTGAAAAACGTTTTGCACAGAATGGCCTGCAACTGCATAAAGAGGATGACATCGTGGCGATCGATGAAGGCGACAGGCTGCAATTGCAACTGGCCTCCGGTGGCTGCATTACCAGTGACATGCTGATTGTCGGCAAGGGCGTGGTGCCTAACAGCAACCTGGCCCGCACTGCGGGTCTGCAGGTCAATTTTGGAGTCCTGATCGACGACTACTGCCGCACCAGCCATGCTGATATCTACGCTGCAGGTGATACCGCTGAAGGCAAGGATTTCGTCACCGGCGAACCGATCATCCAGGGCAACTGGATGACCGCTGTCGAACAGGGTGAGAATGCCGCCCTCAACATGCTGGGCATGTCATGCGTCTATGATGGCAGTCTGAAGAACAACATTACCGAGGTGTTCGGTGTCGACATTGCGGCCATCGGAGAGTGTTTGAATGAGACTGCGCAGACAGTCAGCAGCCACGATCAGAACACGGGGCGCTTCCGCAAGGTTTTTCTCAACGACCAGCAGCAGGTGGTTGGTGCGGTACTGATCGGAGAGACCAATGACGCGGGTCTTTACTATAACTGGGTGCGTACCCGGGTACTCTTCCCTGGCAAGCAAGCCTTGAACCGCACCAATACCTATGCAGGTTTCCAGCAGAGAATGGCCTAGGTCATGCTCTGACTGAAGGAAGGATGAACATGCTGCAGATTCAATTTTTCAGTCTGATCCGTATGCTGTTGAAGCGGGACGCCATCGATATCCCCTGGGCCGATGGTGATACAGTGCAGAGTGTGCTGGAAAAAACCCAGCAGCAGATCGCAACGCCCTTTTTGCACAAACTGCTCGATGAGCAGGGGGCGCCTCACGCCGGAACCATCATCCTGGTCAATCGTAAAAACATCCTGCACCTGCAGGGGCTGCAGACCCCGGTCGCTGACGGTGACGTGCTGGCCTTCTTTCCACCGGGGGCCGGGGGCTGAACGTGGCTGAACCCGATCGCTATGACCGGCAGGTCCTCCATTGGGGTGCGAAGAGACAGCAGATCATCCAGAAATCGTCGCTGCTGATCGCCGGTGTCGGCGGCCTGGGTGCAACGGTCAGCCAGTTGCTGGTACGTTCCGGAATCGGCAGGCTCTACCTGGTCGATGATGGTCGCCTTGACTGGCCCGATCTCAACCGTCAGACCCTGTATGGCGAGAAAGATGTTGGTCGGCCCAAGTTGCCATTGGCCAAAGAACGCCTGAACCAGATCAACGCGTCAACTGAGATCATCGAACTGCACGGCCGAATCGACGACGCTTTTGAGGTGCCCGTTGATGTGGCCGGTGTGGCCGACTGCCTGGATAACTACCAAAGTCGCTTTGCCCTGTACCGTGCCGTCCCTAAAGGCACCTATTTTGTGCATGGCGGCCTGAGCGGTGATCATGGCCAGGTGCTTACCTTGAAGGCGGGAGAGTCGCAGCCTTTTGATGAAGTTTTTGCCGGGGCTGTACAGCCGCAAGACAACATCCCGGTGACACCGGACAACGTGGTGATCATCGCCGGGTTGATGGTCAACGAGTTGTTCCGTATTCTTTGGAAAACACCAAAACTGCTCGATCGCTGCCTGGTTGTTGACCTGGATGATTTCAACATGGCATTTCTCGACATCTAAAAGCCTGCATCCTCTGCTCCCTCCTGCTTGCCTTTGCCTGAAACCACGGGCATAATGACCAGGATTTTGAAGATTAACGCTGAATCAGCTTGAAAAGATTACCCCGGGAGGTAACAAGGACATGGAAAGATCTCCCTGGATCTGTCACATCTGTGATTACACTTCGGCAGAGATCGAGAGCAAGGCTTGTGATCTCTGCTATCGGGTGACCTGCTCTCTGCATCTAAGGCCGGCGTCCGTTTACAATCAAAACAGCGGCCTTTATGAAACGGCAGCGGTCTGTATTGCCTGTGCTGCTGATAATGCACGAAAAGCACATTGATTGCTTATCACTGATTATTGAATAAATTTTGGCGAGCCACCTCGGTTCGCCTTTTTTACCCGGGTTATTGAAGCGTTGTTATGCTTTTATGTTGTTGAAAAGCCCATGGGAAACGTTAGTATTTTGAAATGTTTAAACATGGGAAGGATCTGTTATGAGTTTTGTTGACGAGAAAATTCTGCTGTTCGACGGCGCCTGCGGCACCAATCTCCAGGAGATGACGATTCCTGAAGGCGCATGGCAAGGCTGTGAGGGCTGCAACGAACTTTTGAACCTCACGGCCCCGGAGACGATCATCGCCCTGCATGAGTCATTTCTCGATGCCGGTGCCATGGTGATCGAGACCAACACCTTTGGTGCGAGCTCCATCGTGCTTGCCGAGTATGATCTGGCAGAACGCACCGCTGAGATCAACCGGGCGGCGGTCGCAAATGCCAGAGCCGCGATTGGCTCGCGCAGCGGGCGCTACGTCGCTGGTTCGGTTGGACCAACGACCAAGCTGCCATCTCTGGCCCATATCACTGTTGATGCCTTGGCAGAGTCTTTACGCGAACAGATGCGGGCACTGGTCGAGGCTGGGGTCGATGCACTGATGATCGAGACCTGCCAGGATCTGCTGCAGGTGAAAACTGCCGTGGTGGCCAGTTTCGAGGTGCTCGAAGAGACCGGCCGGGATATTCCGGTACTGGTCTCGGTGACCATGGAGCGCCAGGGGACCATGCTGGTCGGCAGCGATATCGCTGCAATCTGCGCCACCCTGGAGCCCTTCCCGATCCATTCGCTCGGCCTCAATTGCGCGACCGGCCCGGCCGACATGGTCTCGCATATCCGCTACCTCGGTCACAACTGGCCGGGGCGCATTTCATGCATGCCGAACCAGGGGCTGCCCAGCGTGGTGGACGGTAAGACCTTTTACCCGATGACCCCGGAGGAGTTCGTGCACAATATGCGCAAGTTCATCGAAAACGACGGCGTCAGCATTATCGGCGGCTGCTGTGGCACCACCCCGGAACATATCCGCCAGCTCGCCCTTGCCTGCGATTCGCTTTCTCCGGCCGAACGGGAGGTGACGCTATGAAGCCTTCGGTTGCGAGCCTCTACCAGGCCGTGGAAATCGCCCAAGATATTCCGCCGCTGCTGATCGGCGAACGTTCCAACACCAATGGTTCGAAAAAATTTCGCGACTGCCTGCTGGCTGAAGATTTCGACGGCTGCCTGCGCATCGGTCTGGATCAGGAGGTCCAGGGAGCCCAGATCCTCGATCTTTGTTCCGCCTACGCTGGCCGCGATGAAACCGCCGATTTGACCCGCCTGGTCAAACTCTACGCAGAGTCGGTCAAAATCCCGATCATGATCGACTCAACCACCCCAAACTGTATCGAGGCGTGTCTGAAGCTCTATCCCGGCCGTTGCATCATCAACTCGATTAATATGGAAGACGGCGGCAAGACCCTCGACAAGGTCTGCCGGCTGGCCAAAAAATACGGGGCAGCTGTGGTCGCCTTGACCATCAACGTTAAAGGCATGGCAATGACCGCCGATGAGAAGGTCGAGACGGCCCGCCAGATCTACGAACAGGCGGTGGGCAAACACGGCCTGCGGCCCCAGGACATCCTGTTCGATCCGCTCACCTTCACCATCGGTGCCGGCGATCAGAGCCTGCTCGATGCGGCGATACAGACCCTGGAGGGTATCCGGCGCATCAAGCAGGAGCTGCCGGGCGTGTTCACTGTGCTTGGCTTGAGCAACATCTCGTTCGGTTTGCCGCCGGCAGCGCGCAAAATTCTCAATTCGGTGTTCTTGCACGAGGCGGTCGAGCAGGGGCTGGATGCGGCGATTATCGACCCAGGTAAGATCCTGCCGCTGGCGCAGATCAGCGAGGAAGACCGGACCTTCTGCTTTGACCTGATTTACAACCGCGGCCAAGATAAGGAAAAGTCGCCGTTGATGCGTTTCATCGACCATTTCGCCGAGCGGGTCGAAGTCGACGAGGCTGACGAGTCGCAAGTCAAGCGTCCAGAGGAGGAGTTGCACCAGAAGATTGTCCGCGGCGACAAGGACGGCATCGAAGATGTCCTGGCAGTACTGCTTGACCGCTACCCGCCGCTTGAGATCGTCAACCAGATCCTGGTGCCGGCCATGCGCCATGTCGGTGAACTCTTCGGCAAGGGAGAGCTCTTGCTGCCATTTGTGCTGCAGTCGGCCGAGGCCATGAAGAAGAGTGTCGCCTGGCTGGAACCGCACATGCTTAAGGTCGACCAGGAAGAAGGGACCAAGGTGCTTTTGGCCACGGTGCAGGGCGATGTGCACGACATCGGCAAGAACCTGGTCGATATCCTGCTCTCCAACAACGGCTACAAGGTCTTCAATATCGGCATCAAGGTCCCGGCCGAAACGATCATCGCCAAGGCCCGCGAGCTGAAGGTCGACATAATAGGCCTCTCCGGACTGCTGGTGAAGTCGGCGATCGTGATGCAGGAGAGCCTGCCGCAGTATCGCGAGGCGGGCCTGACGATGCCGATCCTGCTCGGTGGGGCGGCGCTGACCAGCGAGTTCGTCGCCACCTCCTGCGTGCCGAATTACGATGCACCGGTGGTCTACTGTGCAGACGCTTTCGCCGGGCTAAAGGCGTTGAAGGAATACGAGGCCGGCACGTTGAAGGCGACCGTTGCGGCACCGAAGAATGGTCAGCCACGCATGAAGCCGGGGGTGAAAGACGTCAGCATAGATCGCAATCACCCGGTCCCCGAGCCGCCCTTTCTCGGCCTGCGTCATGTCACCGACATTGATCCCGCCAAACTGTTTCCCTATGTCAACGAACAGGCGCTGTTTCGCGGCCGCTGGGGCTATCGCCGCACGGCCAGCACCACTGCAGAAGAGTACGTGGAACTGACCCGCACCAAGGTCATGCCGCTTTACGAAGGTCTCAAGCAACGCGCGCTTGCAGAGGGGCTGCTGCAGCCGAAAGCGGCCTACGGTTATTTCCGCTGCTACAGCGAAGGCGACACGGTTTTCGTCGAAGCTGGCGACGAGGTCATGGCCTTTGATTTCCCGCGCCAGTCATCGCCGCCGCACCTGTGTATTGCCGATTATTATCGTAGCCGTGATGAAGGCGGCGATGTTGCGGCCTTTTTCGTGGTCACCATTGGCGATCAGATTGCTGTCGAGACCAAGCGCCTGTTCGAGGCCGATGCCTACCACGACTACCTGATGCTGCACGGCTTCAGCGTTGAGGTGACGGATGCGCTGGCCGAATACTGGCACGAAGTGATGCGCCGCGAACTGGGCATCGCTGCGGAAAAACCCGCCGATATGACCGGTTACGTGACCCAGGGTTACCAGGGCTCGCGCTACGGGTTCGGTTACCCTGCCTGCCCCGATCTCGACGCCCACAAGATGCTGTTCAAATTGCTTGAGCCGGAGGCGATCGGCGTGACTTTAACCGAGACGATGGAGATGGTCCCCGAAGTGAGCACCTCGGCGATCATTGCTCATCATCCGCAGGCCAAGTATTTTGCGGTATAAATCCGGGGCAATAAGTCCTGTTTTTGAGTTGCAGATTCGTAAGTAATCAAGATTTTAATGGGGGATGGGAGGACAGCATGCGTTATATCTGTGCCAACTGCGGTTACACTTATGATCCGGCTTTAGGCGATCCGATGAATGATATTCCGCCGGGGACGGCTTTTGCCGACCTGCCGGACAATTGGGTCTGCCCGTTATGTTACGCCGACAAGTCGAATTTCGATCCGTTGGATTGATTGTTCGAAGCGATGGAAAGGCAACAGCGTAACGCACCAAAAGTAGGCGCCTCTAGGCGAAGACGCAAAGGGGAAAATCCAGACGCAAAGAGAACCCTGCTTTTTTGGAAAAACACAACCTTTGCATCGTGCCTTTTTCTTAGCGTCTGCAATGGGATTATGTTTTTGCTTCCACTTGTCGTTACAGTATGCCCTCTAGGTATGCAACCAGGTCGACCCGGATCGGCATGAAGTAGAGGCTCGAATCGGTTTTGTTGGCGAACTCCAGCACTTGCCTGGCGAAGTGCCGGTTCCATTCGAGGGTCGGCTCAAAGTCCGGCGGAAAGATGGCGTTGTTGAGGTTGTCCCAATAGTCCTTGCTGCGTTCGCTCATGACCGGGCTGACCCCCCAGAAAATTTCAAGCCCCGGCAACAGATCGTGATAGATCTCCAGCAATCGTAAATCAAAGAACGGTTGCGTGAAAAAACCGTCTGCTCCGGCATCGATTTTGCGCTTGATGTAATCGAGTTCCGTTTTGATTCCCGAACGGTAGGGGTCAATGCCAGCATAAATTTTCAAGTTGGGCATCTGTGCCCTGAGAGCGCCAATCAAGCCGACCGAGCTGGTACGAAAAACGCGTCGCGACATGTCCTGGGGCAGGTCACCCGCGATGACCAGAGCGCTGTCGATGCCATTCTGCTCAAAGGTTTCCACGAGTGGGAAGGGTTTGTTCAGATCGAAATCGATGGCGCGCAAGTGAGGTATGGCATGCGAGAACAATTGTCTTGCCTGGCTGCAGGCCTCCCAGCTTCTTAGGGGAAACTTGAGGAGGTCGGGGATGTTGATGGTCGCAATGCCCGGGAAGTTGTCCCGAACCAGTTGCATCTCTTGTTGCACTGCCTCGCGGTCACGTGGCACCAGTTCCATGGAAATTCTTTGCAAAGGCTTACCCTCGTTGAGTGTATTGAATTACGAGATCATGTGGTCATTGTAACCGTGCTCCGGAAAATTTCACAACAAAAGTGCAAAAACGCACATGGACCAGGGACTCTTCAAGGCCACGACAGAATAACCTTCCGATATCTTTGATAGACTTTTGCAGACACAAACAAGCTGCGCCTTCGCGACACGGAGAAAGCCCATGCCAAAAACCATAGCCTTCGATGTTTACGGCACTTTGATCGATACAGCCGGAATCGTTCAAGCTCTCGAGAAACTTATCGGTGATCGGGCCGCTACCTTTTCTGATCTCTGGCGGGGCAAGCAACTCGAATATTCTTTTCGCAGGGGATTGATGCAGAACTACCGGGACTTCTCGGTCTGTACCCGGCATGCCCTCGATTTCTGCTGTGAAAGCCTTGGGATCGAGTTGAGTGCTGCAGAGCGGGACAGCCTGCTGGAGGCTTATCGCTACCTGCCCGCGTTCGATGACGCCAAGATGGGCCTGGAACGTTTAAAGTCCGCCGGTTGCCGTTTGTACGCCTTCTCCAACGGCAAGCCCGACGATGTGCGCAACCTGATGCAGCACGCCCGCATCGACAAGTATCTGCAAGCGGTGGTCAGTACAGACGAGATCAAGAGCTTTAAACCGAACCCGGCTGTTTATGCGCACTTTCTCCGCCAGGCCGGAGCCTGTGGTTCAGAATCATGGTTGATTTCCGGCAACCCGTTTGATGTTATCGGCGCCATCTCAGCCGGTATGCGCGGCGCCTGGGTCAAGCGTTCAGCGAAAGCGGTCTTCGACCCCTGGGAGATTCAGCCGACACTGACAGTGGCCAGCATCATTGAGCTTTGTGAGGTGTTGGAAGCTGGCGATTACTGATGATTGATCAGTAAACCCAGGGCCATGGCCTGGCAATAAAGCGCAGTCCCACACGGCGACCTTTTTTCCTTCTAGGCTTCCCTGAAACGCCGAATCGTTTATAATGGCAAAAAATCTTGGAGTACGAAAATGTCCAGTTCACTCGGTACCTTGTTTCGCGTCAGCACTTTTGGTGAATCACACGGTTTAGGGGTGGGCGCCATCCTTGATGGCTGCCCTGCGGGTCTGCAGTTGTCCGAAGCCGATATCCAGCCCCAACTCGACCGCCGCCGGCCTGGCCAGAGCGACCTGACCACACCGCGCGAAGAAGCGGACCGGGTGACTATCCTGTCCGGAGTCGAAGATGGTCTGACCCTCGGTACGCCGATCGGACTGCTCGTGCATAACAAAGACCAGCGCCCCGGTGACTATGGCGAAATGAGCCAGGTACCACGGCCCTCTCATGCCGATTTTACCTACCAGGCCAAGTACGGAACCCGCGCCAGCAGCGGCGGTGGCCGCTCCAGCGCCCGCGAAACCATTGGCCGGGTGGCCGCCGGCGCCATCGCCGAGAAGATTTTGCGCGAAGAGTGGGGGGTGGAGATCGTTGCCTGGGTCAGCTCCATTGGCGCCGAGCAGGCTTCCGGCATCGACCCGGACACCGTCAGCCGCGCCCAGGTCGACACCACCCTGTCGCGCTGTCCTGATAAAGCGTCTGCCGCACGCATGGAGGCGCTGGTGCGCGAGGTCCTGGCGGACAAGGATTCAATCGGCGGTGTGGTCTCCTGCGTCTGCCGCAATGTGCCTTCCGGCTGGGGAGAGCCGGTGTTCGACAAGCTCGAAGCCATGCTCGCCCAGGCGATGCTGTCGCTGCCCGCAACCAAGGGCTTCGAGATCGGCTCCGGGTTTGCCGGCACGCAGCTGCGTGGTTCCCGGCACAATGATCCCTTCGTGCAGAAGGGGGCGCGACTGGGTACGGTGACCAATAACGCCGGTGGCACCCTGGGAGGTATCTCCAGCGGCGAACCGGTGCTGTTCCGTGTGGCGTTCAAGCCGGTGGCGACCATTGGCCAGCCCCAGCAGACCGTTGGCTTCGACGGCAAGCCGGTGACCTTGGAAGCCAAGGGGCGCCATGACCCATGTGTCGTACCGCGCGCCGTGCCGATTGTTGAGTCGATGGCGGCGCTGGTGCTGCTCGACCTGGCGATGCGGCAGAAAACGAGGGGCGCGTAGCATTAGTTGCAAGCAGAAAAACAACAGACCAATTAACGCAAAGACGCCAAGAAAAAAAGAAAGACGCAAAGGTTCTTTTCTTTTAAACAATTGCTTTCTTTGCGACTTGATTCTCCCCTTTGCGACTTTGCGTTAAACAGGTTTATGGTCTTTCTTGGTATTATGACTGTCGTTCCCTGTTTTGAGTTGCAGCCCCACAACTCAAAACTTTCGACCCATGGAAAAAGAATTGTTTTCTCCTTTTGCAATGTCATGTAATCGGCGTCTCGACGCCCCCGTCCGAAGGCTGTTTCACCCATGACCAAATCAACAACTCCACGCCAGACCCTGCTCGAGGTCTTCGGCTACAGCGAATTCCGTCCCCAGCAAGAAGAGATTGTTGAGACGCTGATCGCCGGCCGGGATGCCTTTGTCCTGATGCCGACCGGCGGCGGCAAGTCCCTCTGCTACCAGATACCGGCCCTGCATCGTGATGGCGTGGCCATCGTGGTCTCTCCGCTGATCTCTTTGATGAAAGATCAGGTCGATGCCCTGGTTGTCAACGGCGTGCGAGCCGCGTTCTACAATTCCTCGCTCAAGGCGGAAGAGACCCGCCAGGTGTTGGCCAAGCTGCATGCCTGTGAGCTTGACCTGCTTTATGTGGCACCGGAGCGCTTGCTCAGTGATGGTTTTCTTGAGCGACTCAAGGGGATGCCGATTGCGTTGTTTGCCATAGACGAAGCGCATTGTGTGTCTCAATGGGGGCATGACTTCCGCCCCGAGTACGTCCAGCTCGGTCAGTTACATGACCTCTTCCCCGATGTGCCGATGATCGGCCTGACCGCTACGGCTGATCCGCAGACCAGGCAGGATGTGCTGCAGCGTCTTGGTTTGCAACGGGCGCAGTGTTTTATTGCCGGATTTGACCGGCCGAATATTCGTTATACTGTGGTCGAAAAGCGCAAACCTTTCGACCAGTTGCTGGCGTTTCTGCATGGTCATCAGCAGGAAGCGGGCATTGTCTATGCCCTGTCGCGCAAGCGCGTCGAGGAAGTCGCCGATCGCCTGGCTGCGGCCGGCTTCAAGGCCAGGGCCTATCACGCCGGCCTGGGAGATAAGGAGCGTAAAAAGGTCCAGGAGATGTTCCTGCGCGATGATATCGAGATCGTCGTGGCGACGGTCGCTTTCGGCATGGGCATCGACAAGCCCAATGTGCGTTTTGTGGTTCATTATGACTTGCCGAAGAATATCGAAAGTTATTACCAGGAGACCGGACGCTCTGGTCGTGACGGCCTGCCGGCCGAGGCGCTGCTGCTCTTCGGTTACGGCGACATCGCCATCAGCCGCGGCTTGATCGAAAAGGGCGGCAATCCAGGT
>Ga0316191_10004195_pt1 | contig 10739 bp, 6 predicted proteins | sample Eddworburr2cm_MG_FD_204928 | JGI IMG/M metagenome (GOLD analysis project Ga0316191, IMG submission 204928) | Coastal sediment microbial communities from Maine, United States - Eddy worm burrow 2 cm | ecosystem: Environmental > Aquatic > Marine > Coastal > Sediment | place: USA: Maine | collected... | reverse complement strand
AATGTTGTTATTTTTTTCATGATGTCACCCTATCTGGAACAGGCTTGGTACTTTCGTTTTTAGATGTGACAAATAACACAACAAAGAAAGCAAAATATAAGAATGAGAATATCTGAGACATGAGCGTCAGCGTCGGTGTCGCAGGTTGCATTGCTAACCAGCCGAGTACAACGAAACTGATAACGAACACGGTCAGGTTCACTTTGTAGATAGTAGCGCGGTAACGCACTGATTTCACCTTACAACGGTCGAGCCATGGCATGAAGAACAGCAGGGCAATCGCAGCAAACATGGCGCCGACACCCATCAGTTTGTCAGGTACCGCACGCAAGATCGCATAGAACGGTGTGAAGTACCATACCGGAGCGATATGCTCAGGCGTCTTCAGCGGGTCAGAGGCGATGAAGTTAGCGTGCTCCAGCAGGTAACCACCACCATCAGGGAAGTAGAACAGGACTATGCTGAAGAAGAACAGGAACACGACCACACCTACGATATCTTTTACAGAGTAGTAAGGGTGGAACGGGATACCGTCCAAAGGAATACCATTCGCATCTTTGTTCTTCTTGATCTCGACACCGTCAGGATTGTTTGAACCCACTTCATGTAATGCGATGATGTGAGCGATAACCAGGAACACCAGAACGAAAGGCAATGCGATCACGTGCAGAGCGAAGAAACGGTTCAGCGTTGCGTCGCCGATCACAAAATCACCACGGATCCACAATGTCAGGTCGTCACCGATAACAGGGATCGCACCAAACAGTGAAATGATCACCTGGGCACCCCAGTAAGACATCTGACCCCATGGCAATAAGTAACCCATGAAAGCTTCAGCCATCAGTGCCAGGTAGATGAACATACCGAACAACCATATCAGCTCGCGAGGCTTTTTATATGAACCGTACATCAGGCCACGCAACATGTGCAGGTAGACCACGACGAAGAACGCAGTCGCGCCGGTCGAGTGGATATAACGGATCAACCAGCCATAGGGCACGTCACGCATGATATATTCAACAGAAGCAAATGCTGTTGCGCCATCAGGCTTGTAGTGCATAGTCAGGAAGATACCTGAGACAATCTGGATCACCAGCACCATCAACGCCAGTGAACCAAAGAAATACCAGAAATTGAAATTTTTTGGTGCGTAATATTCAGCCAGATGTTCATTCCACATTTTTGTCAGTGGAAAACGGTCATCTATCCATCCAAGTAAATTACCCATTATGCAGCCCCCTCATCGTCACCAATAAGGATGACGTTTTCACTTAAATATTTATGCGGTGGTACCACCAGGTTTGTCGGTGCAGGCACACCCTGGAACACACGACCGGCAAGGTCGAACTTAGAGCTGTGACAAGGACAGAAGAAACCACCTAACCATGATTCACCACCCAGATCAGCTGCGCCGATATCAGGACGGAAAGTTGGCGAACAACCAAGATGTGTACAGATCCCAACCAGTACCAGGATCTCAGGCTTTATAGAACGGTTAGCATTTTGCGCATATGCTGGCTGCTGATCAACATTTTCAGAAGCCGGGTCACGAAGGTTGCCATCGATCGTAGGCAGATCTGACAAAGTCTTCTCAGAGCGCTTGACGATCCAGACCGGCTTACTCTGCCACTCAACAGTCAGCATCTGGCCTTCAGCTACCTTGCTGATATCAACTTCAACGGGCGCACCCGCATTTTTCGCTCTTTCACTTGGCATCCATGAGGACACAAATGGGACTGCTACAAAACCGGCACCTACTGCAGCCACAACCGAAGTGGAAGTGACTAAAAAGCGGCGTCGGCCTGTATCTACATTATCGGTAGACATATTGGATATCTCCAAATATTAAATAAAAATTCGATTACGAATAAAGGCGCACAAATTGAAACAAATTCGCTGTACAGTTCATTCGCTGCAACGTATGAATATGACCAAAATTACAAAATGGCACAAAAAAAACAGGGACACACCGGTTGCAAACGGCGCATAGGATAGCGTAAGTTAGCATTTTAGCCAAGTTTAATATAACATTTACAATAAAAACAGAGAGATACGATATTCCTATGCGGAAACAAAACCACTCTTTTCTGTATTTTTTCGCCTGGTTGGTCATTGGCGTCTTTTTTGGCTTATTAATTCTGCTATATCGCGGCGATATCAGCCTTGATATAAAGCACTCCGATACAGACAATATAACGATGCAGCATTCTGCCAATCCTTCAGAATTCAGGCACCGTGGATACTCTGATGCGGTAATGAAAGCCGCACCAGCAGTAGTCAGTATCCAGACGATCATATGGTCCGACCCCGAGGATGAACCCGAGATTCCCGCTCAGGAGAAGATCACCCAGCTCTTCCTCGGCAAGAACTCCCCTCACCGTCCAAAAAAACAGGCCGAAACCGCTTCAGGCTCTGGAGTCATCATACAGAGCAATGGCTACATACTCACAAACTATCATGTGATAAAGCAGCGAGATGAAATTCATGTCAGGTTAAATGATGGCAAGGTAGCAAAGGCTGTGCTCATCGGCTCGGATCCGGACACCGACCTCGCCATACTCAAAATCGATCTCGAGAACCTGCCATCTTTAACGATTGCGGACATCAGCCAGATAAAGGTAGGTGATATCGTACTCGCTATTGGCGACCCGTTTGCGATCGGTCAGACGGTAACACAGGGCATTATCAGCGCTACCGGCCGCACACGCGTCTCCCAGAACACCTATGAAAACTTCATTCAGACCGATGCCGCCATCAACCCGGGCAACTCAGGTGGCGCACTGATCAACACCCGGGGAGAGATCGTCGGCATCAACTCAAACATCTTTTCCAGTACCGGAAACTTCCAGGGCATCAGCTTTGCGATACCGATCGACCTGGCGCAACAGGTCGCTGAAGAAATTATTCAATATGGTTACGTCGTCAGAGGCTGGCTCGGTGTCGAAGGACAGGAGCTAACATCACAGGCACTACGTGCCGTCGAGCTAGACTCGATGCACGGCATACTGATCACTGATGTTGATAATGGCGGGCCGGGTGATCTCGCCGGGTTACAGCGTGGCGACATCATCACACGGATAAACCGGCAGGAGATCCTCAGCACGAACGACATCTTGAATATGATCGCGGCGGGACAGCCCGGTGATGAGTTTTTAATTGAAGGTATCAGGCAACGTCAGAGTTTCATGACCCAGGCAGTCCTCGGACAGCGACCACTGATGAGCCGGTGAAAATATGTATGAGAATGAGTTATTAATGTATTGTAATAATATCTATCCTCTTGAATAGACCTCGGGGGTGACTAAATATTACTTTTGTAAAACTCAGTCATGCAACGCCTTATCGAGTGCCCGGATAAACGCTTTATTCTCATCTGGCGTACCTACCGTTACCCGTAAACAGTTGCTAAGCAGACCCGTGTCGGCCTTCATGTTTTTTATGAGCACACCCGATTGTTTGATACTTTCGAAGACATCGTTAGCATTCTTATTTAACACACGAAACAGGATAAAATTTGCCTGGCTTGGAAACACCTGTAGATCATGCTGCATACTCATCTGCTGCAACAACACTTTACGCTGCTCACGGATGATCTCTGCCTGTTGATCAAGTTCAGCAACGTTATCTAAAACCAGCTCTGCAGTGAGCTGCGTCAAAACATTAATATTGTAAGGCAGCCTTATCTTATCGATCTCACCGATGATATCCGGGTGACCGCATAATAGCCCTAGACGCAGGCCTGCCAGTCCCATTTTGGACACCGTACGCATCACCAGTAAATTATCGTACTCGGACAACCGGTCCATAAAACTGGTTTGAGCGAACGGGTGATAGGCCTCATCCAGTACCACCATACCCGGTGCCAGGGAGATGATCTCTTCGATATCTTTTTCGTTATAACAGTTGGCAGAAGGATTATTTGGATAAGCGATGAAGATTATCGATGGCTGACTCTCTGTGATCGCCCGTCGAGTACTCTCCATATCAAGTGAGAAGTCCTCATTCAGAGAAACGCCGACATAATTGATACCGGTAAAGTCAGCGATCATCCTGTACATCACAAACCCGGGATCGAACGACATCAGGCAGACATCACTACCATCGTGCTCAGCAACGGCCATCGCCAGCATCTGGATCAGCTCATCAGAGCCATTACCTAATACGATGGCTTTATCCTGTGGGACATGCATCACTTCTCGGAGCTTATCACGCAGAGCAGCTGCTGAAGGATCTGGATACCGGTTAAGTTCTGCATCGCTCAACCTGGCCTGTAATCTGGCTTTCAGGTCATCAGATAACTGGTACGGATTCTCCATGGCATCAAGTTTTATCAGGCCACTGGCATCGGCCACCTGATACGCCTGAATATCTTTGATAACAGAGCGTATCTTCTCGATGCTGTTTCTTAATGGTGAATTCATATTATTAATGGATGATAAAAATTATTTATCAAATGGTACCAAACAGTACGATAAAGCACATCAAAAAAATTTGATAGTTTGGCTTGAAATAAACAATTCCATCTACAAATTACTTAACATCAATAAACAAATACATTTTGGAGGTCATATATCATGAGCTTAATACGTTATAACAATCCATGGAATCTATTGAATAATTTACAACGAGACTTATACAATGCTGAATACAACGGTTTAAATGATGACGATGCCTCTGCAGCAACAGCTAACTGGGCACCTTCGGTCGATATCAGTGAAGATGATAAAGCTTTTACCTTACGTGCAGATATCCCCGGTGTAGAACCAAAGGATATCGATATCTCTATGGAGAAAGGCGTGCTCACTATCAAGGGTGAACGTCAGTCAGAAAACGTTGAAGAGAAAGAAAACTATCGTCGAGTAGAACGCCAGAGCGGACAGTTCTATCGCCGCTTCACACTGCCAGACAGTGCCGATGCCGACAATATTCAAGCCAGGTCAGTACATGGCGTTTTGACAGTAACGATACCAAAACAGGAAGTAGCTGTTTCTCGCCGTATCGAAGTGCAGCATTAATCTGCATACGTTTGTCTCCAGCAAAAAGCCCGCAAATGACTGCGGGCTTTTTTACACATAGAATATATACAAGACTGCCACGGTATCATCTCAGGCCCCTATTGTCCTGAGCCAGCGGTTTCCGGTTTCACCTGCTCAAGTTTAGTCTCGGCTGGTTCATTAGTAATAATTTTCAATTCAACACGACGGTTTTTAGCACGACCCTCCACTGTCTTATTATCAGCAATAGGCAGGCTCTCACCATAACCTTTTGCGACAAGACGGTTCTCTCTTACACCCTGTGATACCAGGTAATCTCTGACGCTCAATGCGCGCTTTTCTGAAAGCTTCAGGTTTGCCTCACCCGACCCCTTGTAGTCGGTATGCGCCTGAACTTCAATCTTCTGGATCTCCGGACTTGCATTGATCGTTATTGCCGCCTCATCGAGGATGAGTTTTGATTCTTCTGTTAACTCGAAAGATTTTGGCTCAAAATTTACGCCACCGAACTTGAACTCGATGATCGAACAACCCTTGTCATCCACGGCAAACCCAACGGGCGTGTCGGCACAATCATCCAGCCGGTCGATAACACCATCATTATCGGAATCAACATCATAGGTAACAATGACTTCCGGAACCACAACTGCCTGAGTTACTAATACTTCAGCTACCGGTTCGATAAAGGGCTCGATGACCGGCTCTGGCTCAGTAACAAGCTTGCGTTTTGACTTGATGCCAAATCGTTTTAATACGCCGACAAAAACCATACCGGCATCTTTATCATAAAGATCCAGACCCGCGCGCAGAGCGATTCCGTTTTTCAACCCGTATTCAAGGCCAGCACCATACTGCACCTGCACGCCGTTATCCTGCGAATAATCAACTGACGAACTGTTATTCAAAAATGAGAGACCACCATGCAGGTAGGCCTGCAGACCCTTGCGCAGGTCTTTACCTTTATTCTCACCATTACGCCAGAAGTACCATAATACAGATGCACCCAGGGTTGAATAATCGACAGAACCATCCGGCTGAGAGGGAAACGGGCTGGTTAGTTGCGCAGACCCCATATCGGCATAAAAGCCTTCGAGTGTAAGGCTATCGCTATAGTCATATCCACCAAAAAGTTTAAAACCGGAGTCACGTTCATCAGACACGCTATAGCCGGTATCGTTTGTGTCAGGATCCAGCTCAGTGACACCTAAACCAGCACCCAGGTACCAGGAGCGTCCATTCGTTTCAGTTTCATCAACAGCAAACGCTGTACTCACTACGCCATGTGATACAAGCGCACATAATAATATGCCGATTTTTTTTATTATCATTATTTGTGCATGCCCTGCTTAGTTTCTCTTAACAACTTTTCTGCGTAAGACGAACGCTGTAATGATGAATAGCAACGACCAGGGTCCATTACTGCCAACACCATTCAGGCCAGTATTGATTTTAGCACTTGAATCATACGGGTTTACATCTGCATCCATGTAATCTGGCGTACCATCATTATTACTGTCTTTACAATCCGGATAGCTAATACACTCATCCATATCTACAATACCATCCCCATCACTATCACCACCAAAGACTGCACCACTGCTATCTGCATCAAGTGCATCCGGGATACCGTCACCATCCGTATCCGCTGAGAGTCCTTCAGCAGCATCTGGGATACCATCACCGTCACTGTCTGTATCCTGATAGTCTGGCAGACCGTCACCATCTGTATCCAGCAATACTCCAGAGCTTAACGAACCCTTTTCATCTCCATCATCAAGGCCATCACCATCTGAGTCGGTTTCAAGGAAATCTGGTGTGCCGTCATTATCCGAGTCCGGACAGTCAGTTGGGAATACCGGACATTCTGTATCATCCGGGATACCATCTTTATCAGTATCTACACCAGAACGATCGCCATCAAATACCGTATCCAGATAGTCCGGCAAGTTATCGGCATCACTGTCACGCGGCAAGACACTGTCGTCAACACCATCATTATTAAGATCATTACCGCCTGTTATATCGATATCATAACTATCATCGATATTATCACCATCACTATCGTTACCACTGGCACCTGATTCTGCGAAATCACTCAATCCATCACCGTCACTGTCTTCGTCCAGATAGTCCGGTGTCCCATCGAGATCAGAATCCAGAGGGTTGCTTGCCGGATCATTATCAACATCGAAGTTTGGATCTTCTACAACATCTGGAATGTTGTCATTATCGTCATCTGGATCAAGGTGATTAGCTAAACCATCATTATCATAATCAGCAAGTGGACCATCAGTCACTATGGGATCCATATAGTCTGGTAAGCCGTCAGCATCGACATCCGGACATGGTAAACCAGCAAAACATTCATCCGCATCACTGAGGCCATCACCGTCACTGTCACCACTGCCAGTAATATCTGTGCCAGAAGCATCACCATTTGCTGGATCCAGGTAATCTGGTATCCCATCAGCATCAGTATCGATCAGTCCTTCAACAACATCATCTATACCATCACCATCGCTGTCACCATCTTTATAATCAGCTGTTCCATCACCATCAGTATCGAGTGGTAATCTATCGTCGACACCATCATTATCTAGGTCGAGACCGCCAGTGAAACCTACATCCAATGCATCATCTATTCCGTCGCTGTCTGCATCATTCAGTGCGGTGCCAGTTTCAATAGCATCAGGGATACCATCATTATCACTATCAGTCTCCATATAATCAGGTGTGCTGTCTGAATCACTATCAGCACATAATGGATATAGAACACATTCGAGATTATCAGAGATACCATCACCATCACTGTCACCAGCCCCTGGACCAGTCGTTATGACATCGACGTAATCTGGAATACCATCATTATCGTTATCAATGAGACCTTCAGTAGCATCATCTGTACCATCAGCATCACTATCGGTATCCCGGTAGTCCGGCGTACCATCACCATCGGTATCGATCGGCACTTCCGGATCAACACCGGCTTCGATTGCATCATCGATGCCATCGTTGTCCGAGTCTGTTTCCAGGTAATCTGGTGAACTATCGCCGTCTGTATCAGGGCAGTCAGTTGGGAATACCGGGCATTCAACATTATCAGGAATTCCATCACCATCACTGTCATTACCAGAGCCTATATCAAGATAGTCAGGAATACCGTCACCGTCTGTATCAACAACCCCCTCAAGCGAATCATCAATACCGTCATTGTCACTGTCGGTATCGCGATAATCAGGCGTGCCGTCACCATCCGAATCAATCGGATTGTTGCCATCAAGACCGGCTTCACTGGCATCAGGAATACCATCGTTATCACTGTCTACTTCCTGGAAGTCAGGTGTGCCATCACCATCTGTATCTCTACAGCTGTTATCAAATGGAGGGCCTGAAGGACACTCGACAGAATTAGGAATACCATCGTTATCATCATCAATCGTCAATGTGACCTCGTTGCTGCTGATATCAACATCACTATTGCCAGCACTATCCGTACTCGTAACGACGACCTCGTTACTGCCATCCAACAGGCTGAAGGTTCCACTATCTGGTGTCGCAACAGCTGTATCAAGACTCCAGACATCTCCAGTGGTAGCCGTTACTGTATAGGTGGCGCCTGCGATCACAATCTCATTTAACGTTCCAGCATCTGCAGTACCAGAGATGACAGGTGTCGCACTATTGGTCACCAGCAGGTTCACTGTAGGCAAACCGATCAATACATCTTTATCTACCTGAGCATTAGCATTACCCGTATTACCAGCCACGTCTGTTTGACTTGCGTCTACGCTGAGCGCATTACTGCCATCGGCGATTGCGCTCACATCGAAAGCAGCCGTCCAGTTTCCTGCAGTACAAGTCACGTCCTGAGTAGATGGAATAGCACCAACGATACTGACCGTGGCATCTCCATCACCAGTATCACAGTTACCAGCAACCATGTAGCTATCGTCATTCGCCGCATTCACAGTAACTGGAGCGGTAATACTCACCACCGGTGCCGTGATATCAAAAACAGCTACCGCTGGAGTCGCAGCATTGTTTGCATTTCCAAACAGATCCTGGGCAACAGCAGATGATACATCCAGCGTTACATCACCCACTCCATCAGCCGATATACCAACCGTATATGTCTGTGCATCTACAGCATTAAAGCTGGCCACATTTACAACACCATTGGTAACGGAGATATCGCTACTGTCGAAACTGGTAACAGCTTCATCAAAGGCAAAAGTAACTATGAACTCATTCGCGTTCACAAATCCTGGTACATTCTGAATCAGCACATTCGGTCTTACGGTATCCTTACTGATCATCACGAATGAAGCACTACCAATATTACCTGCACCGTCTGTCTGCTGTGCACCGATATCGATATGATTAGTGCCATCAGTTACTGTAGACAGGTCAAAACTGGTACTCCATGTATCACCGGGAACACAGGCCGTAGTCATGAACATGGGCAGCGCACCGATCGTCAGGAAGACACTCACATCACCATCACCGACCTCACAGGCACCACTAATTATTACAGCACTCTGATTTGATAAATTCACGTCTGGCGCACCCGTTATTGCGATGACAGGTGGAGCATTATCGAAAGTCGTTATCATAGTTACTGCAGCTGTATTGCTATTTGATGAGGCATCTTGAGCAACATTTGAATTAACACCTACAGTAACATCACCAGCACCTGTTGGATTAATATCGGCGGTGTATATGTCGCCAACACCTCCAACATTAACAAAGTTGCTGACAGTAGCATTTATCACTGAAATATCACCAATCGCAAATCCGCTGACCACTTCAGTAAACTGGAATGTTACATTGAAGCTATTTAGGGTGTTCACGCTTGCAGGCTGATTGATTATTGATACACCTGGTGCAATCGTATCTTCGACGATAACGGTTCTGGTGACCTGGATCGCCGCATTACCCGCTGCATCGCCAACATCATACGTTACGGTATAAGTTCCAATTTTATTAGCATCGACTGGATTTACAGTGACGATGTCAGCAGTGATATTGCCATCAACATTATCAGTCGCTGTCGCGCCGCTATCTAAGTAGCCTAAACCACGTTCTATAGTGATAGGTGATGCACCTGTCAAAGTAATCACCGGTTTTGCAGTATCAACAAACGTAACTAGTGCTGTATCGGTAATGACATTGCCGCCGATGGTACCGCTGATAGTGATCGCCTCGGCCACGGTATTTGTGATCGTTGCGGTATAGGTACCGTCGTTATTATCAATCACAGCACTAATAATGGCAGAACCATTTTCAGTTAAAGCAACCGCACCACCACTGCTAGTGAGGTTATTACCATTACTATCCTTGGCCTGAACTGTAATGGTTGAAGTACTTGTACCGTCCGGATCTACCGTAGCATTGCTGATATTAATAGTTGTATCCGCCGCACTTGCTGCTCCGGCAGTAAAGGTCACTGCTGCAGTATCAGTGATCGCATTGCCACCGATGGTACCGCTGATAGTGATCGCCTCGGCGACCGTGTTCGTGATCGTTGCGGTATACGTGCCGTCATTGTTATCAGTCACACTACTGATGATGGCTGAACCATTCTCCGATAGAACAACGGCGCCACCACTTGCGGTCAGGTTGTTGCCGCTACTGTCTTTCGCCTGGACCGTGATCGTTGAAGTACTGGAACCGTCAGCCGTGACTGAAGAACTGCTTACAGAGATAGTCGTATCCGCCGCACTTGCTGCTCCAGCAGTAAAGGTC
>Ga0316191_10004194_pt1 | contig 10740 bp, 5 predicted proteins | sample Eddworburr2cm_MG_FD_204928 | JGI IMG/M metagenome (GOLD analysis project Ga0316191, IMG submission 204928) | Coastal sediment microbial communities from Maine, United States - Eddy worm burrow 2 cm | ecosystem: Environmental > Aquatic > Marine > Coastal > Sediment | place: USA: Maine | collected... | reverse complement strand
TGACGGTGGCTTATTATCTGCGGCTCAAAGGGTATCAAATTACGATATTCGAGGCTTTGCAGGAATTGGGAGGGATGCTGCGGGTGGGCATTCCGGATTATCGGCTGCCGCCAAAAATATTGGACCGGGAGATCGACAGCATTTTACGCCTGGGGGTGGACGTGCGCACCGGTATGCGCCTTGGCACCGACTTTACATTGGATGATCTTAAATCGGAAGGGTATGCAGCTGTTTTTCTCGCTATCGGCGCCCATGGGTCCGTAAAACTGAACATTGCCGGTGAAACCGACACCCATGGCGTGATGGATGCCGTGGAATTTTTAAGACAGGCAAATCTGGGTGATAACACCCTTCCCGGCAGACACCTGGTCATCGTCGGCGGCGGTAACGTGGCTGTCGATGCCGCCAGGGTGGCTGTGCGACTCGGGGCACAAACGGTTCGCGTGGTGTATCGCCGCAGCGAAAAAGAAATGCCGGCTTATCCCGAAGAGATCCAGGACGCACGGGATGAAGCCATCGAATTTTCATTTCTCACGGCGCCGGTTCGCATCATTGCGGAAGGCGGTAAGGTTTGCGGTCTCGAATGCATCCGGACCGAACTGGGGGAGCCGGATGCCGGCGGGCGGCGCCGGCCTGTGATGGTGGAGGGCTCTGAGTTCGTGGTTGCCTGCGATGGGGTCATTGCGGCCATCGGCCAAAGAATTGATCGTGCCTGGGCAGCGCAGCTACCCGAGTTGCAGTGGTCGCGCCGAACGACCCTGTCCGTCGAAACCGCGACCCTGCAGACTGCCATTCCCTATGTTTTCGCCGGCGGAGATATGGTGACCGGTCCGGCTTCGGTGATTGAGGCCGTGGCCGCCGGCCACAAGGCGGTGGCAGCGATCTGCAGCTTCCTGAACCACGGAGATTTGACCACTATATCCGAACCTGAAACAGACCTGGAGTCCCCCGGCCGAGACTGGCGGGAGATTCCGCCGGATATTGCCGGCCGATCCCGCCTGCCTTCCCGCTATCTGAGCTCAGGGGAAAGAACGTCATCGTTTGAGGAAGTGGATCTCGGGTTTCAAGAAAAGGCTGCCCAACAGGAGGCGCTGCGTTGCCTCAATTGCGGGATTTGCAGCGAGTGTATGGAATGCGTGCGGGTCTGCGAAGCCAACGCCATCGATCATGCCATGCAACCCCAAGAACTTGAGCTGAAGGTCGGCAGCATCATTCTGGCGACCGGCTATGATACATTTGATCCCACCCGGATAAAGCAATACGGATATGGGACCTATGCCAATGTATTCACCAGTCTTGAATTCGAGCGTCTCAGCAATGCCACCGGACCCACCGGAGGTAAAATCCTGATGCGGGATGAAAACGGCGAGTTTACACGAGTTCCCCGGAGGGTCGCCATTCTCCACTGCGTCGGCAGCCGGGACGTGAACTATCACGAGTACTGCTCCCGGGTTTGCTGCATGTATGCGCTCAAATACACCCATTTGATTAAAGAAAAGGTCGGGCACGATACCAAGGTATACGATTTTTATATTGACCAACGCTGTTATGGCAAAGGCTATGAGGAGTTTTATCATCGCTGTCAGCAGGAAGGCACCAACTTTATCAGGGGCAAGGTGGCGGAAATAACCGATCAGGCCCTGCAACCGGAAGAAGCGGGTAAGCTGATTGCGATTGCGGAAGACACCCTTCTGGGGGAGCGTCTACGGATTGCGGTGGATATGGTGGTTTTGTGCGTCGCCATGGAATCCCGCCGGGACGCCGTGGAGGTCGGCCGGGTTTTCGGCGTCAATCTGGGAGCGGACGGCTTTTTCCTGGAAGAACATCCCAAGCTGGGACCTCTGAACACGGCCACCGACGGGGTTTTTCTGGCCGGTGCCTGCCAGTCCCCCAAGGATATCCCGGATACCGTGGCCCAGGCATCCGGTGCGGCCAGCAAAGCCCTTTCCCTGGCCACCCGGGGCAAGGTCGAAGTGCCCTCCACCATATCCTGGATCGATCCGGATATTTGTGCCGGCTGTCAAACGTGCATCGGGCTGTGTCCGTACAGTGCCATCGAATTTGATGAACGCCATGCCGTTTCGGTGGTCAATGAAGCGCTTTGCAAGGGCTGCGGCAGTTGTGCCGGATTTTGCCCCAGCGGTGCCGCCCGGATCAGACATTTTCAACAGGAGCAGATTTTTGCCGAATTTGACGGGATCATGGATGCGCTGAATGAAGTGGGGATGTAGTGGAATTCGGAAGTTGGAATGCGGAAGGGGGAAAGGTGTAGCATAGAGCAGAGGGCATAGCGTGAAGGGGAATATCGGAAGGCGGAAGTGGGAATGGGGCCTCCGGCCCGTAGGGGCCATCGGGGCCTACGCCCCGGAGGGAAGGCGGAAGTGGGAATGGATAGGATAAAAGGTTTAACATCATAACGTTTAGACCGTCTGAAGTGGATTATATAAAAACATTTTTCACTTTTTCACAGTGAAGTTTCGGAAGAAGCATAGGACTTAATGGGGGAAATTATGGAAGAGTTTGAACCGACCATCATTGCCTTTGTTTGCAACTGGTGCACCTATACCGCAGCGGATCTGGCCGGAACCTCGAGATTGTCCTACCCTAAAAATGTTCGTTTGATTCGGGTAATGTGCACCGGTATGGTGGATCCCCAGTATGTTATCAAGGCCTTTTTGGAAGGGGCTGATGGCGTGCTTGTCAGCGGCTGCCATCCCGGGGATTGCCATTACATCAACGGAAATTTCAAGGCTCGCCGGCGAATTAAGCTGCTCAAAGAGATTCTACCACAATTTGGTTTTGATCAACAACGGCTGCGATTAACCTGGATCGGTGCCAGCGACGGCATTCAGTTTGCGGAGATTATGCGAGAACTGGTGACCCAGGTGAAGGCTTTGGGACCCAGTCAGGCGAAGTTGAAGATGGTGATTTAGGGATTGGGTATTGGGTATCAGGTCCCGGTAATGGGGGCATTGAGCAAAGAGCATGGCGCATAGAGTAAGACATCGCTCATTGGAAGGTGTAGGAGGATCAAAGGGGTTGCGGGAGTCGGGTTACGGGTTGCGCGTTGCGAGATGCGGGTTGCGGTAAGTTATTCGTTATTAATTAATAGTAATTAGGAAAATCTCGAAGCAAGATTTGCAGTTGGACGGATAGCGGTACCAAATAACTAATAACAAGTGCCGGAGGCAGTCATGGTAGTTACGGCTAAAATTGATGTGAAAGAAAATGGCATTTTAGGATCTCTGCGGGACTTTTTTGAAGATATTCTGGAGCTTGAGGACATTCGTGCAATTTTAGTTCCCCAACACCTCTCCATGAAAAACATGGTGATGCCCACGCTGGTGACGAATCCCGACCAACTTACGGGCGTCGATCCCCTGGCACCGGCCTTTGCCATGAACGCCGCCAAAATTGTTTCCCGGCTGACGCGCAAACCCCTGGGCGGAAAAATTGCGGCGGTACTGCGCCCTTGTGAGATTAGAGCCTTTGTCGAGCTGGTAAAACTCAAGCAGGGTCGACCGGATGACATCATATTGATCGGCATTGATTGCCTGGGGGCTTTTCAGAATAGGGATTATCTTCAGTATGCCGGGGAGAGCGGGGCGGAATCAACCATGCGATTCTTTGACACTTTTCTAAACGGTGAAACGACGGAAACGGAAGGTACCCATCTTGCTGCCGCCTGCCAGGCCTGCGAATATCCAGTGGCCGCCAATGCCGATATCCAGATCGGGCTGTTCGGCGTGGAGGTTGAAGATCACTGTCTGGTCCAGTCGCAAACCGACGTCGGAACGAATATTTTAAATCAGCTCAAACTTGCTGAAACAGCCGAACCTGCTTCCCGCCGGGATGCCATCCGTCTGCTGATCGAGCGGCGCACGCAATACCGCGATGACAGGTTTGCCAAGACTTGTGAAGCCACCGACAGTTTGGAAAAAATGACGACTTACTTTGCCAACTGTGTCAATTGTTATAACTGCCGGGTAGCCTGCCCGGTGTGCTACTGCAAGGAATGTGTCTTTGTCACCGATGTCTTTAATCATGATCCTTCCCAGTATTTGCGATGGGCCAATCGCAAAGGTATCATCAAAATGCCCACGGATACCCTTTTTTTTCACATCACCCGGCTGGCGCATATGAGTACGGCCTGTGTGGGATGCGGCCAATGCTCTAATGCATGCCCCAATGATATTCCGGTCATGGAGCTGTTTCGCACCATTGCACAGGATACCCAGAAGGCCTTTGACTACGAAGCAGGCAGGAGCCTTGAGGAAGAACCGCCGCTGTCCGTATTTCGTGAAGATGAGTTTTCCGAGGTGGTCGGGATTTGAAAGAATTCGGAAGGAGGATATTGGAATGACAAATGACGAGTGACAAATGACGAATTAAGGAATTCTATCTATGTTTATTTGCTAAAAAGAGTAGAGCGAAGCGACATCCACAATTCGTCAATCTTCATTCGTCATTCCATGTAGTTTCATATGAGCGGCGCCGCTGGCCAAAAAAACGGCCAGTTTAATCGAAATAGAGACTTTTGGGGCTCGGTTCCGAAATCGGCTGTTGTTGGGTTTCGCAATTCGCAATAACACCGGCAAAATGTAGGTTGGGTTGAGTGCAACGAAACCCAACAAAGCCTGGAGTAGGCTCAACCCAACCTACAAAGGCAAAGTGGCCCAGGATGGAACCAACTCCAACTTTCGAAATGAAGTTTCATATAAGGAAATAGGGCCCATGTCGGAGGGCAGCACACATGGCTGATTGTTGATTAAGTTGATTAGTTGACTAGTTGATAGGAATATACGGAGGAATTTATGACAAGAAAAACCGGCAAGGCCTTGGTGGTTGGGGCCGGTATCAGCGGCATCCGGGCAGCACTGGATCTGGCGGAATTCGGCTATGGTGTCACGCTGATTGACCGCGCGCCCCATCTGGGCGGTATCCTCAGCCGACTTGATTACCAGTTTCCCACCGATCGTTGCGGTATGTGCAAAATGCTGCCGATGGTCGATCGGGATGCCGGCTCCCAGTATTGTCTGCGCAAAGGCCTGTTTCACGAGAACATCGAAATTCTGCTTGCCACCGAAATGATTTCCGTCGAAGGCGAAGCCGGCCAGTATCGGGTGATGCTCAAGCAGCATCCCAACTGGGTAGCCGCGGACCGGTGTGTCGGGTGCGGCGCGTGCTCAGATGTCTGTCCGGTGGAGATCGCCGATGCTTTCAATGCCGGTCTGACCCAACGCAAGGCCATTTATCTGCCGGTTCCGCATGCCATTCCCAATCCATATGTGATTGATTTCGCTGCCTGTACCCGCTGTGGCGCCTGTGTCGAAGTTTGTCCAACCGGGGCCATTCGGCTGCCGGAGCAGGAACGCGGGGGATTTCACATTTTAGTGGTCGATGACGAACTCATCGTACGCGATTCCCTCAAGGAATGGCTGGTAGAGGAAGGTTTTTCCGTGGACATGGCCGCTTCCGGCGCCGAAGCGCTGGATCAGCTTTCCAGGCAAGCATATCATCTCATGCTGCTGGATATTAAGATGCCGGGCATGGACGGTGTCGAGGTCCTGCAAACGGCCAAGGAGAACTCACCGGATTTAAATGTCATCATGATGACAGCCTATGCCACCGTGGAGACCGCGGTTGAAGCCATGAAAATCGGGGCACTCGACTATCTGATTAAACCCTTCGACCCTGAAACCATGATCCCCATGGTCTTGAAAATTTACCAAGACTTTTCGGCAGCTGAAGGACGACGGATGGAAGTCGGCGCCATCGTACTTTGCGGCGGTACTGATTTTTTTGAACCGCGTGAAGGGAATAACACCTATGGCTACGGGGTGTATCCCAACGTTGTCACCAGCCTCGAGTTCGAGCGTATGTTAAGCGGCACCGGCCCTTCCCGGGGACGTCCGGTGCGGCCCTTGGATGGCAAGCCCATCCATAAAGCGGCCTGGATTCAGTGTGTGGGATCGCGGGATTTACAAACAAACGCCGGTTTTTGTTCTTCGGTCTGCTGCATGGTTGCCATCAAGGAAGCCCTGGTGGCCAAGGAAAAAATCAACGAAAATCTGGCAGCAACTATTTATTATATGGACATGCGAACCTATGGCAAAGAATTTGACCGCTACCGCCGACAGGCTGAAACCGTTCACGGTATTCATTTTGAAAGAGGGCGGATTCACTCGGTAGCCCAGGATGCGAACAGCGGGGATTTGATTATCCGCAGTGTTAATCTTGCCGGTGAAATCAAAGAAAGCCGCTTTGATTTGGTGGTTCTCACTGTCGGGCAGCGACCGGCCGCGGGCACATCGGAGTTGGCCGAAATGCTGGGGCTTGAACTGAACGAATGGGGATTCGGACAAACCGAACCTTTTTCCCCGGTCCGCACCGGCCGGGCCGGAATTGTCTTGGGCGGCTCTTCTAGCGGCCTCAAAGACGTCGGCGACTCGGTGATCCATGGATCGGCGGCGGCGTTGAACGCGTCGCGGGTGATCCATGCCGGCGGGGGCAGCCTGGCGCTGGAACCCCGGTTGACTGCGCCGCCGCTGGATGTCATACGGGAGCTGCCCAAAATCCTGGTGGTTGTTTGCACCTGCGGGGGACAACTTTCGCAGATTGTTGAGCCGCAGAAAATTGCGCAACAACTTAAAAACGATCCCCTGGTGAATCGGGTCGACTTTTTAGAACAAACCTGTACGGCCAAGGGCTGGGAAAGTCTCGTGCAACTGGTTGAAACGAGCAAACCCAACCGGGTTCTGGTCGGTGCCTGCCTTCCCTATGTGTATCAACGCAAAATTAAGGAACTCAGCCGGCAGGTGGGTCTGGACACTGTGCTGATGGAGGTGGTGGACCTGAATTCGGAATACGGCTTACGCCACGGAGGGAAGGCGGAAATTAAAAGCAAAGATTCTAGAGCTGGTAATCTTCTTTCAGCGCTGCAAATGGGAATTGCCAAGCTTAAATGGGCCGAGCCCGGGCCGGTCGCCACAGTTCCGATTATTCAAAAAGCGCTGGTTATCGGCGGCGGTATTGGCGGCATGACGGCGGCCCTGGCCATTGCCGATCATGGTTTCAAAGTGGACCTGGTGGAAGCGAGCGAGCATCTGGGGGGTAATCTCAACTGGCTGCAGCGAACCCTGGAGGGTCACTCTACAACTACGCTGCTGGAGGATAGCTTGGCCGCGGTGGAAAAACATCCCAACATCTGCGTTCACACCAGAACGCGGGTGATCACCGCGACCGGTGATGTGGGACGGTTTCACACAACCATCGAAGGCCCGGAAGAGTCGGTCCGGGTGCTGTCTCACGGGGTGACCATCTTGGCGACCGGCGGCATGGAGGCGGTTACCACTTCATATGGATACGGCACAAGCCCGTCAATTATCACTCAGAAAGAATTAGAGCAAAAGCTGGCTGACGGTACGTTGGATCCCGGGCAATTAAATTCGGTGGTGATGATCCAATGCGTGGATTCACGCGAAGAGCCCCGCAATTACTGCAGCCGGGTCTGCTGTGCCACGGCCTTGAAACATGCTCTGCATCTCAAGGAAAAGAACCCCGCGCTTTCGGTCTATATTCTCTACCGGGACATGATGGCCTATGGGTTTGCCGAGACCTATTACACCCGGGCCCGAGAAGCCGATGTGATCTTCATCCAGTATCGAACCGATGCTAAACCCAGGGTTCAAACCGCAAAAGAAGGCCCGGAGGTGACGATTTTGGAACCGATTCTCGGGCGCCGGCTCAAGATCAAGGCCGATCTGGTGGTCCTGGCCACCGGCGTGGTATCCAATCTGACGCAAGATCTGGCCCAAAGCTTCGCTGCATCCGTCGATCAGGACGGTTTTTTTCAGGAGGCCGAATCCAAGTGGCGGCCGGTTGATTCCCTGAAAGAGGGGGTGTTCGCCTGTGGTTTGACCCATTCCCCCCGAAATATCGCCGAAACCATTGCCACCGCCGAGGCGGCGGCCGAACGGGCTTTAAGAATAATATCGCGTGAACACCTCCCGGCGGGTAAAGTCCTGGCACAGGTGCATCACAGCCTTTGCAGCCTGTGTGAGCGCTGTATTGATGCCTGCCCTTATGGTGCCCGCAGCATTGATTTTGATCATGAAAAAGTGCGAATCAACCCGGTCATGTGCCAGGGTTGCGGTGCCTGTGCCGCGGTGTGTCCCAACAGTGCTTCAGTTCTAGAGGGATTTTTAGAACAGCAGATGTTTGAAATGATCGATGCGGCCGTGGGGCATGGGGCATAGGGTAGAGAGAGGCCTTTGAATAGGAAATGAGCTGGGAGGCTGAAAGCTGAAGGTTTAGAAACTGAGAAGATAAGAAGATTAGAAGGTGAGAGGCAGAGAGCAAGGCGCATGGGGCGCAGGCGGAATCCGGAATGAAGGAAAGAGAAGCTGGGAGGCTCAAGGCTGAAAGCTCAAAGGTGAAAGTTGAAGGCCTATAGACGGAGAAGTTAAGAAGGTTAGAAGATGAGAAGATTAGCCACAGACGCACACGGGCACACGCAGACATAAAAGAGCTGAAAGCTGAAGGGATAGAAACTGAGAAGATGAGAAGATTAGAAGGTGAGAGGCAACCAACAAGGAATGACGAGTGACGAAGGCTGGAATCGCTCTCCGAGGCGTAGGCGCTAAAACCCCTACGAGCCGGAGGCTTCGCTCTATCTTTTTATGTGAATCTAAATGACAGAACTCCTATTATGAAATATCCAGTATCGAGCATCAAGGATTGAGGATCGAGGATCCAGCATCAAGGATCAAGTATCCAGTACCGAGTACCCATATAAGGAGAACCTTTATGGACCAGTTGGCAGCCAAAGAAGCGAATACAGCTAAACTTCCGCCGCCGGATGTTTTGGCCCCCGTCCAGGAGATGGTCCGCGCCTGCATCCAATGTGGTACCTGCAGCGCTTCCTGTCCCAATGAGTTTGCCATGGATCACACACCACGAAAGTTGTGGCGCATGGTGCTGATGGGGCTGAAAGATCAAATATTTCAAAGCAAGACCTTCTCGTTGTGTTCGAACTGCTATTATTGCACTTTACGCTGTCCCCGGGGGCTCCCACTCACCGAGGCCATGGATGCACTGAAGCAAATCGCCGCCAGGGAGCATCTTGCAAAATATCGGCAAAGTACGCTATTTTATAAAAATTTTCTACGAAGCGTGCGCCGTCACGGACGCGTCAATGAGATGGAGTTTATGGCTTTCTATTTTGCTGCTCTGAGAAATCCTTTTTTCCCGTTGCGGTTTGCTCCTCTGGGGGCGAGGCTGATGCTAAAAAGGAAAGTGTCCGTGGCAGTGCCTTTAACCGCCCGGCGACCCCTTGAAGCGATCTTCCGAAAAGTCGAAACCCTGGAGGACAGGCCATGAAATACCACTATTATCCCGGTTGTTCTCTTGAAGGGACGGCCCGCGAATACGATCTTTCAACCCGGGCGGTGATGACCTCGATGGGTGCTCAACTGATGGAAATCGAAGACTGGGCCTGCTGCGGTGCGGGAGCGGCGGAGACCATCAGTTATCTTCTGTCTTTGGCGCTTCCGGCACGGAATTTGGCTATTGCCGAAAAACAGGAAGATGGGCGGGATATTTTGGTGCCCTGCAGCGCCTGTTATTTAAATCTTAAAAAGGTGGAAGAAAAAACGCGCAGGGAACCGGAACTGCTTGACACGCTGAACAGTATCTTAGCTGAAGATCATCTGCAATTAAACCGGAGTGTGCACGTCAGACACCTTCTGGATATTTTGGCCAATGATTTGGGTGCGGACGCTTTCCGACCCAAGGTAAAAAACGTTTTTCAGAATTTTCGGATTGCGCCCTATTACGGCTGCCAATGCTTGAGACCGTATGCTGTTTTCGATGACCCGGAAACGCCGTACACCATGGAACCGCTGATTGAGGCCACCGGTGCCCAAATTCACCCCTGGAATTTAGGGGGTAAATGCTGCGGTGCTTCTCACATGAATACCGACATGGACGTAAACCTTGAACTGGTGACGGCCATATTGCGCGGGGCCAAAGGAGCCGATGCCATCGTCACGGTATGTCCCATGTGTCAGATGAACCTGGAGGCCTACCAGCAAAAAATCAGCCGAAGGTGCAACGAGGATCTGCACATGACGGTCCTATACCTTCCTCAGCTCATCGGACTTGCACTGGGATTGTCAAAACAGGATCTGGGACTGAATTTGAACCTGTCCATAACCAAACGCTTCAGGGCGACGCTTCATTTTTAAATGACCGTCGGTAAATAGCATATGATATTAAAACGAATCATAAATTTTCGCCGCAGCCTGGCTTCCAAGCTCATTATAACTGTCGGGCTGACCCTGCTCGCTACCATTTCCACCTGGGCGTATTTTAATGTCAATTATCAGGAAAAAAAGCTGATGAATAATATCGTTGTGGGAACCGACCGGTTAACCAACACCATCAAGCTGGGTACCCACTATGCCATGATGTCGAATTCCAGAGACGACATCAACCAGATCATCACAAACATCGGCAAGCAGAAGGAAATCCAAACCATTCGGATTTACAATAAGGATGGACAAATTAAATATTCCAATCAGCCGTCTGAAGTTGACCAAATCACCAATGTCAAAGCAGAGGCCTGTGACATCTGCCACAAAACCGATCCGGCACCCTCCCAGCTCGAACTGACCGAGCGGATACGAATATTCGATTCTTCTAAAGGTTATCGCCTTTTGGGAATCATCTGCCCCATTT
>Ga0316191_10004191_pt1 | contig 10740 bp, 12 predicted proteins | sample Eddworburr2cm_MG_FD_204928 | JGI IMG/M metagenome (GOLD analysis project Ga0316191, IMG submission 204928) | Coastal sediment microbial communities from Maine, United States - Eddy worm burrow 2 cm | ecosystem: Environmental > Aquatic > Marine > Coastal > Sediment | place: USA: Maine... | reverse complement strand
TTCACCCTGTTCGAGTTGTTTGAGGCTCAGCTGGAAAAGCACCAGGGGCACCTGGTAAGGGCCGCGGTAGAATTGGCCAAAGCCTGGCGTACCGAGCGCGCCCTGCGCCAACTGGAAGCCTTGCTGGCCGTGGCCGACAAGAACACATCCCTGGTCATCACCGGTAACGGAGACGTGATCGAGCCGGAGGATAATCTGATCGCCATAGGCTCCGGTGGGCCATTCGCCCAGGCAGCGGCCCGGGCACTGCTGGACAATACCGAACTGGATGCCCGCACTATAGTGGAGAAGGGTCTGGGTATCGCCGGGGACATCTGCATCTATACCAACCACAACCGGACCATCGAACAACTGGATTTTTAGGTTCACCTATGTCGAATATGACCCCCCGGGAAATAGTTTCCGAGCTGGACAAGCACATCATTGGCCAGGACGAGGCCAAGCGCGCAGTGGCTATCGCCCTGCGCAATCGCTGGCGCCGCATGCAGCTGCCAGAGGAACTGCGCGCCGAGATCACCCCCAAGAATATTCTCATGATCGGGCCAACCGGTGTGGGCAAGACAGAAATCGCCCGCCGCCTGGCGAAACTCGCCAATGCACCCTTCGTCAAGGTGGAGGCCACCAAGTTCACTGAAGTCGGCTACGTGGGTCGCGATGTGGAGTCAATCGTGCGAGACCTGGTCGATGTCGCAGTCAAGATGTACCGCGAACAGGAGATGATCCGGGTAAAGTTCCGTGCGGAGGAAGCGGCGGAAGAACGGGTACTGGATATCCTGCTGCCCCCGGCTCGCGACAGCGAACCTGACAGCACCTCCAGCACACGGCAATTGTTGCGTAAGAAGCTGCGCGAGGGCGAGCTGGATGACAAGGAGATAGAGGTCGAAATCACTGCCAATGCGCCGGGTATGGAAATTATGGCGCCACCGGGCATGGAGGAAATGACCAACCAGCTGCAAAGCATGTTTTCCAATATGTCACGGCAGCAGCGCAAGACCAGCAAAATGCCCGTCAAGGCAGCCTTCGCAGCACTGTGCGAGGAAGAGGCGGCTAAAATGGTCAACGAAGACGAGTTAAAACAAAAAGCGGTGGCCGCGGCGGAACAAAATGGCATCGTATTCCTGGATGAGCTGGATAAAGTGGCCAAGCGCGCCGAAGGTGCGGGGGCAGACGTCTCACGCGAAGGCGTACAGCGTGACCTGCTGCCACTGATCGAGGGCTCCACCGTCAGCACCAAGCACGGCATGATCAAAACCGACCACATCCTGTTTATCGCCTCGGGGGCATTTCACCTGGCAAGACCCTCGGATTTGATTCCGGAGCTGCAGGGCCGACTGCCCATTCGCGTGGAGCTGTCCGCCCTCACACCGGAGGATTTCGAGCGCATCCTGACCGAGCCCAGCGCCTCTTTGACAGAGCAGTACCAGGCACTGCTGGCAACCGAGGGCCTGCAGGTGGAGTTCAGTAAAGAGGGCCTGCGCCGCATCGCGGAAACTGCCTGGCATGTGAACGAAAAAACTGAAAATATCGGGGCGCGCAGGTTACACACGGTGATGGAGCGGCTGCTGGAGGAGACTTCCTTCAGCGCGGCGGATGCCGGCCTGCAGGACACACCACTGATGGTGGACGCGGCTTATGTGGACCAGCAGCTGAAAGAGTTGAGCGAAGACCAGGACCTGTCGCGCTTCATACTCTAACCGGAGTCACCTTGAACGATAAGATCGCCGTACCCCAAAGTATCAAGCTGCACACCCGCTCCAGGGAGTTGGAGCTGATTTACGCGGACGACCTGCGCTTCGCCTTACCCTGCGAATATTTGCGCGTTTTCTCCCCCTCTGCAGAGGTACGCGGCCACGGCACCGGCCAGGAAGTATTGCAGGTAGGCAAAATCAATGTCGCCATCAGTGAAATAAAGCCGGTTGGCAACTACGCCCTGCAGCTGGTCTTCGACGACGGTCACGATACCGGCATCTATTCCTGGGACTATCTGTACCAGCTGGGCAGCCAGCAGCAACAGCGCTGGCAACACTACCTTGAGCAACTGGACGCCGCGGGCGCCAGTCGTGACCCCGAGGTCCAGGTTCTGCACTTCGACCCCTGATAATCCAGCCGTCACCACAACCTGACCCGGGGGCGCACATCGGGGTACAATAGCGCGCTGCTTTAGACGCGGGCGGAGAACCCATGACTGAAAAAGACACAACGCACTTCGGCTACAAGGAAGTAGACAAAGAGGACAAGGCCGGCATGGTCGCCGATGTATTCCACTCGGTGGCGGCGCGCTACGACCTGATGAACGACCTTATGTCCGGTGGTGTCCACCGTATCTGGAAACGCTTTACCATTGAACTGAGCGGTGTGCGCAAAGGCAACGCCGTTCTCGATATTGCTGGCGGGACCGGCGACCTGGCCGCCCGCTTTGCTGAAATCGTTGGCCCGGAGGGGCGCGTGGTGCTGGCCGACATCAACGACTCCATGTTGCAGGTAGGCCGCGACAAGTTGCTGGATAAAGGTCTACAGGCCAATCTCGAATTTGTCCAGGCGGATGCGCAATTCCTGCCTTTCCCGGATGACAGCTTTGATTGCATCACCATCGCCTTCGGCCTGCGCAACGTCACCGACAAGGAACTTGCCCTGCGCGCTATGCTGCGTGTCCTGAAGCCGGGCGGTCGCCTGTTGGTACTGGAGTTTTCCAAACCGCAAAATGAACTGCTGGGCAAGGCCTACGACGCCTACTCATTCCGCGTGCTGCCATTTATGGGTCGCCTGGTGGCAAACGACAGCGACAGCTACCAGTACCTGGCGGAGTCCATTCGTATGCATCCGGACCAGGACACCCTCAAGGACCTGATGGAGGACGCCGGATTTACCCGTTGCGAGTACCACAATATGACCGGCGGCATCGTGGCGCTGCACAAGGGCACCAAGGCCTGAAATGAGTAGCGGCATCAACCCGACCCTGCACACGGCGGCGCTGGCAGCCCTGGAGACAGCCCTGAATCGGGCGCTGCAGTTGGCGCCCGCTACGGCCGCGAAGCTGGCAAACATGCAGGATTGCGTATTCGCACTGCACTGCACTTCTCCCGCCATGGAGGTTTACCTGCAACCCGGCGCCAGCGGAATTCGCCTCATGGGTATCTACGAAGGGCCGGTAACCACCAGCGTGCGCGGACAGGCTTCAGATTTTGCCGAGCTGGCGACCGCCGAGGACCCCGCGGCCACGCTGATTAACGGGTCCCTGGAGCTTCACGGCGACAGCGCTCCCTTGATTGAGCTGCAGAAGGCCTTGTCTGGCCTGGATATGGACTGGGAGGCTCCACTGGTGGACAGCCTGGGAGATGTTGCCGGCCACCAGGTGGCCCAGGCGCTGCGCGCCGCCATTGGCTGGGGCAGCCAGGCATCCTCCAGCCTGACCCGCCAGCTTGATGAATTCATTCACGAGGAAGCGCGACTGACGCCGCCACAGCTTGAACTGGAAGATTTCTACCGCGACGTACAGGAACTGGAAATGCGCGTTGAGAGACTGCAGTCGCGCACTCAACGCCTGCGCCGACGTGTGCGGCAGTTGCAGGGCTGATCGATGTCTCGCGTCGCGCGCCTGGCGAAAATAATACGCATCATTGGACGCTACCGGCTGGATGAATTCATAGATCCAGAGCGTTTACCCGCCTTACCGCGCACAGTCCTGCGCTGCGCCCCCTGGAGATTGCACCGCGCCCCGGCCCTGCCGCGAGGTGTACGACTGCGCCGGGCGCTGGAAGAGCTGGGGCCTGTTTTTATCAAATTCGGGCAGATGCTCTCTACCCGCCGCGACCTGCTGCCGCTGGACATAGCGAACGAACTGGCCAAGCTGCAGGATGATGTACCGCCCTTTCCCGAGCAACAGTCCATCAATATTATTGAAACCGCCCTGGGTAAACCGGTCACCGAGTTGTTCGCCTCCTTCGAGGCCACACCCATGGCCTCCGCCTCGGTAGCACAAGTACACGCGGCCACGCTGCACACTGGTGAACAGGTGGTGGTGAAGGTCGTTCGGCCGGATATCGAAGCTGTCATTCGCCAGGACCTGGCGCTGATGTTCACCCTGGCAAGACTGGTGGCGAAATACCTGCCCCAGGGTCGCCGTCTGCGCCCGGTGGAAGTGGTCTCCGATTACCAGTTGGTGATCCTGGACGAGCTGGACCTCAGCCGGGAGGCCGCCAACGCCTGCCAGCTGCGACGCAATTTCGAAGGCAGCAAGCTGGTCTATATCCCTGAAGTCTACTGGAACTACACCTGCCGCAACGTGTTCACTATGGAGCGCATTTCCGGCATTCCCGTCACCGATATGGATACCCTGCGGGGAAAAGGTGTCGACCTGAAAGTGCTGGGCGAACGCGGCGTGGAAATATTTTTTACCCAGGTGTTTCGCGACAGCTTTTTTCATGCCGATATGCACCCTGGCAACATTTTTGTGGACGCCAGCGATCCTGCTGACCCCACCTATATCGCGGTGGACTGCGCCATCGTGGGCAGTTTGTCTGATTCTGACCAGTATTACCTGGCGCGCAACCTGCTCGCTATCTTCCAGCGCGATTACCGCGAGGTAGCCCAGCTACACGTGGAGTGCGGCTGGGTGCCCCCACAAACCCGAGTACAGGATTTCGAATCTGCAATGCGCGCTGTGTGCGAGCCGATTTTCGAGCGGCCCCTGAGCGAGATATCTTTCGGGGAGTTACTGGTCTACCTGTTTCGCACGGCGGGTCGCTTCGACATGGAAGTCCAGCCATCGCTGGTACTGCTGCAGAAAACCCTGTTGAACATCGAGGGCCTGGGCCGTCAGCTGTACCCCGAGCTGAACCTGTGGGACACCGCACAGCCCTTTCTGGAGGAATGGGTGCAGGAACGCTATTCACCCCAATCCGTATTGAAGCGCCTGCAGCGACATGCACCATCCTGGCTGGAACAACTGCCGCAGCTGCCCGACGTGGTCATGGACAGCCTGCAGCAGTCCAGGGAGATAGAGCAGCGCTTTACCCAGCAGCAACGTCACATGAACGAGCTGCAGCAACAATCAAGTAACAGGGTAGCCCGACAACGCCGCTATACTGTCGCCGCCATCGCCTGTATCGCCGCGGCGGTCAGCGTTTTTCCGGGTGCCTGGCAGCAGCTGTCCCAGGCGCCACTGATCAGTTGGCTGCTGGGGGCACTGGCACTGGGCTTGCTATGGCCCAGGGTATCCTGAGCCAGTGTCCCGGGCATGCCCTTGTGCCATAATGCGCACTTGTCGAGAGTTTATGTATGACTGACCCCAACGCGCTGTGCGACCGGATCAAGTGGAATGACCAGGGCCTGGCGCCGGCCATTGCCCAGGACTGGCGTACCGGTGAAGTACTGATGCTGGCCTGGATGAATGCCGAGGCACTGCAACTCACTATTGCCGAAGGGCGAGCCATTTATTGGTCGCGATCAAGGGGAGCTTTGTGGCGTAAGGGCGAGGAGTCGGGCCACGTACAGCATCTCAAGGAACTGCGCATCGATTGCGATGCGGACACCTTGTTAATGAAGGTAGAGCAGGTGGGGGGCATTGCCTGTCACACCGGCAGACGCAGCTGCTTTTACCGGAGGTTTGCAGACGGCGACTGGGTGGAAACAGATACGGTCATCCGCGACCCGCAGGACATTTACGGGAAAGGAACATGAGTAAGGTACTGGAACAACTGGCAGCAACCCTGGCGGCGCGCAGGAACGCGGACCCCGAGCAATCCTATGTGGCCAGCTTGCACCGGGAAGGACTGAATAAAATCCTGGAAAAAATTGGCGAGGAGTCCACAGAGCTTATTCTCGCGGCAAAGGATTTTGAACCAGGAACAGACAGCCAGGCGCTGGTAGGCGAGGTTGCCGACCTTTGGTTTCACAGCATGGTAATGCTGTCTCACCTGGATGTGGAGTTCAGCGCAGTGACAGACTGCCTGGCACAGCGTTTCGGCGTCTCCGGGCTGCAGGAAAAGGCCGCCCGGGAACAGCAGTAAGTTAATTTTTACCCTGAGGAGAACACTATGGGAATCGGCGGAATCAGTATCTGGCAGTTGTTGATCATCCTGGCCATTGTAATCATGTTGTTCGGCACCAAGCGGTTACGGACCCTGGGCAGTGACCTGGGCAGCGCCGTCAAGGGCTTTCGCAAGAGTATGACTGACGAAGACGCCGGCGAGAAACCAGACAATGGTGCGGCAGACCCGGACGGCGCCAACGCTCCGGACAAAGACAAGTAAGTACCGCATGTTCGATATAGGTTTTGCCGAACTCGTCGTCATTGGCGTGGTGGGCCTGCTGGTCATCGGTCCAGAGCGCCTGCCGGGTACAATCCGCGAAGCGAGCCTTTGGCTGAATCGGCTCAAGCGTGGTTTCAACGACATCAAGCAAGAGGTCAAGCAGGAGCTGCACAATGATTCTGTGCTGCAGGAACTGCGCAAGACCGGCGATCAGCTTAAATCAGAGGCAGAGCGCGTAGGCAAGGATATCCAGCAAACCACGCAGACCCTGGGGGCAATTGAGAAAGAGGACCACGAGACATCGGACGCCGCCACCGCACCGCCAACAAAGAACGCGCCATGAGCGACAACGAATCCACCGACCAGCCCCTGCCCCTGGTCGCACACCTGACAGAACTGCGCGACCGTTTACTGCGCGCGCTACTGGCAATACTGATCGTTTTCATCGGTCTGTTTCCCTTCGCCAACGAGATCTACACTTTCGTCTCCGAACCGCTGCGCGCCCTGCTGCCAGAGGGAGCGACCATGATTGCCACCGAGGTTGCATCGCCCTTCCTGACCCCGTTCAAGCTGACCCTGTTCGCGGCAATATTCCTGGCCATACCGTATGTGCTGTACCAGCTGTGGAGCTTCGTTGCCCCGGGTATGTATCGGCAGGAAAAGAAATTGGCGATACCGCTGTTAATTTCCAGCGTGGGTCTGTTCTACGCGGGCGCCGCGTTCGCTTACTTTGTGGTGTTTCCGCTGATTTTTGCCTTCTTCACCAGCGTGGGGCCGGAAGATATCACTATCATGACCGACATCAACAGCTACCTGGACTTCGTGCTGAAGCTGTTTTTTGCCTTCGGCCTGGCCTTTGAAATCCCTATTGCCGCGGTGTTGATGATCTGGGCGGGCATAACCACCCCCGAGGAACTGGCGAAGAAGCGTCCCTATATCATCATCGGCTGTTTTATCTTCGGCATGTTACTGACGCCACCGGATATCATTTCCCAGTCACTGCTGGCGATCCCCATGTGGATATTGTTCGAGTTCGGCGTATTTTTCGGGCGCTTTGTGCGACGCGATAACGGGGGGGACACCACCAGCTGATGTCGCAAGCACACTCTCGGGGCTTGCCGTCGCTGCTACCGGTACTGGGCTATCTATGGCCCTACAAGTTGCGCCTGGCCGGGGCCAGCCTGGCCCTGCTGTTCACCGCGGGGGCCACCCTGTCACTGGGTCGCGGCTTGCAGGTACTCATCGATCAAGGCTTCGGCGGGGGCACCCAGGATGATCTACAGTCAGCCATCGGGCTACTGGTTGCCATCGCCGCTGCCATCGCGGTAGGGACATTTGTGCGCTTTTACCTGGTGTCCTGGCTGGGAGAGCGCGTCAGTGCCGATATCCGCAAGGCCGTGTTCAATAACATCGTGCGGCTGCACCCCGGTTTTTTCGAAAGCAACCGCAGCGGCGAAATCATGTCGCGGCTGACCACCGATACCACGCTACTGCAAACCATAATAGGCTCATCTTTCAGCATGGCGCTGCGCAGCAGCCTGACCCTGGTCGGGGCACTGGTGATGATGTTTGTCACCAATCTCAAGCTCAGCCTGATTATTGCGGTGGGCGTGCCGCTGGTACTGCTACCTATCCTGGTATTCGGGCGGCGGGTACGCCGTCTTTCCAACCAGAGCCAGGACAGTATCGCCAGTGTTGGCAGCTACGCCGGGGAGATAATCCAACACATCCGGGTGGTACAGAGCTACACCCGTGAGCCCTTTGAAATCAGAGCCTTCGCGGGGGAGGTGGAACAGGCCTTTGCCATCGCCCGCAGGCGTATCTGGCAGCGCTCACTGCTGATCTGTGGTGCCATACTACTGCTGTTTGTGGGTATGTCGGGCATGCTATGGGAGGGAGGGCAGGATGTCCTGAGTGGTCGCATGACGGGCGGCGAGCTGGGCGCCTTCGTGTTTTACGCCATTATGGTCGGCAGCGGTGTGGCCACTATCTCCGAGGTCTGGGGAGAGGTACAGCGAGCGGCCGGCGCCGCGGAGCGCCTGGTGGAACTGATCAACACCCCCAGCCTCATCGAAGACCCGGGCAATAACCCGGCCGCGAAGCAAAGCGAGCGACCCGAACTGCGCCTGGAGCACATCACCTTTGCCTATCCCACCCGACCCGACCAGGCGGCATTGCAGGATTTCTCCCTGTCTATAGCCGCGGGCAAGAGCCTGGCCCTGGTGGGGCCTTCCGGTGCGGGCAAGTCCACCGTATTTGAACTGCTGCAGCGATTTTACGATCCGCAGCAGGGTCAGGTGTTATTGGACGGCCAGGATATTCGCGAGCTCGGCCTGCGGCAGTTGCGTGAGCATATCGCACTGGTACCGCAACAACCGGCGCTGTTCACCGGCGATGTCCGCTACAACATTGCCTACGGCAAGCCGGGTGCCAGCGACGAGGAAGTGTACGCGGCTGCGCGGGCAGCCCACGCCCACGAGTTCATAGAGCGGCTGCCACAGGCTTATGCCAGCCATCTGGGCGAACAGGGAGTGCGCCTGTCAGGCGGCCAGCGTCAGCGTATTGCCCTGGCCAGGGCCATTCTCAATAATCCGAAAATACTGTTGCTGGACGAGGCCACCAGCGCCCTGGATAGCGAGAGTGAACACCAGGTACAGCTGGCGCTGCAGGAGCTGATGCACAACCGCACCACGGTCATTATTGCCCATCGCCTGTCCACCATACTGCACGCGGATAATATCGCGGTGCTGGACCAGGGACAGCTGATTGCCACCGGCACGCACGAAGAACTGCTGATCAGTTGCGCCCTGTACGCGCGCCTGGCCAACCTGCAGTTTCGCGAGACAGACAGGGGCAGTGTCGAAGAAGGTGCTACCGGTCCAGCAGTCGAACCCGGTCCTTGCGCTCCTGGTTGACCCGGGTAAGGTCATCCAGAGTATCGCGGGAGATCTCTGCCACCTCACCCAGCAGGCGCAGGGCGAGCCTGGCGTTATTTGCCGCACAGCGATAAGGCGCTGATACGGCGGACTCACGGAACAGGTCCTGGCAATCCTCCCAGGCAGCACGTACATGATCGCCGGCGGTATCGCGGGCTGATTCATAGGCCATGGATACCACTTCCAGGGATTCCATCAGGGCCTCGATACCGATCCACTCCACCATGGTACCGCGCTCGACACTGCGACGGACATTGCGCCGCAGCTTGCGCGCCAGGTTGCGGAATTCGCGCTGCACCCGGGTGCCGAACACCGGGTCTGCAACAGCACGCAGCTGGTCATCCTCGGCCAGTTCACGCCAATCCTGCAGGCTCAATACGGACTCTATGTGGGGGAAAACGACTTTTTCCTCCACGTTCATATGCTCGTACATATGATCGATATATAAGCGCCCACTCTTGGCCACCGCGGCACCGGAACCCTCGCCCTCACGCCAGCGCTCTATCGCCTTCAGCACCTCGCGCCCGCGCACCGCAGTCCTGTCGTGGTCGCGCTGCAGGGTATCCACCTCATCTGCTGCCTTGGCGTCGATCTCCGACACCCGGCCGTAGATAAGGTCTTCCCGGGGGTGATGATAGCGATCGGGCCACGTCACCATGTAATCCATGATTTCATAAACCACATGAGTATCAACCAACTGCCCGTTCTCTATGGACTTGAGTTGATCGGCGAACAACTGCATAACAGTGGCAATATGCCGATGCTCAGCCCGCAGGGCCTTCATCATCGGTTGCTCGGCGGCCTTCACGCCGGGCTTTTTCTTGCCCCATGCCGACTTATCGCTATAGCCCGCGTTGGACTTGCCACTGGCGGCAGGTTTACTCGACGCCGCAGCTTTCCTGGCTGTGGTTTTTTTCGCTACCGGCTTTTTAGTGGCGGCCTTCGTTTTAGCCGCCGGTTTCTTCCTGGCCACTGGCTTTTTCTTCGCCACCGGTGTTTTCTTCACTGCTGGCGTCTTTTTCGCTGCTGGCTTTTTCTTCGCCGCTGGGTTCACATTGGCAGCCATTGGCGTGCTCTCCTTATCGTATTTCCCTCAGGATAGGGCACCAGTCTACGCTGTACACCCCTGCAGATCATTGATCCTGCTCATTGATTGCAGATCTGTGTAAAAAGGGCGATTTTCTGAACCAACGATTGATTCCAGAGTTAGTGCCATCCAGCCGGCACTGCGGGTAGTTAGAGCCTCCCATCGAGATGGCCTGGCAAGTCGGATTATTTATTATGCTGGGTTGATCCACGACCATAGAGGCCTGTCCGCACGGACAGGCCGGGTTCCAGCCAACAAACCAAAAAAAACGCCAGCACAATGGCTGGCGTTCAATGAAAGAGAAACTAAATCAGCTGAATTCGCGGATCAGGCTGCCTATGGATTCCTTGGCGTCGCCAAACAGCATCCGGGTGTTTTCCTTGTAGAACAGCGGGTTCTCAATGCCGGCAAAGCCCGAGGCCATGGAGCGCTTGAGCACGAAGACCGTACGAGCGGAGTCCACGTT
>Ga0316191_10004189_pt1 | contig 10742 bp, 7 predicted proteins | sample Eddworburr2cm_MG_FD_204928 | JGI IMG/M metagenome (GOLD analysis project Ga0316191, IMG submission 204928) | Coastal sediment microbial communities from Maine, United States - Eddy worm burrow 2 cm | ecosystem: Environmental > Aquatic > Marine > Coastal > Sediment | place: USA: Maine | collected... | reverse complement strand
CTTGAGTGAAGGTCATGTGTTCGCAGACCCGCGCAGTGCTGAACTGGGATCGCGGGTGATCGCACCGCCCGCCGTGATCGCATCGATCACCAGCCAGCCGCCTGAAGCCTATCTGGAGCATCGTTACAAACTGGGTATCTCAGATGCTGCCGAAATCGGCTCCGGCGACCTGTTCCCCCATGAAGCGTGTTATGACCAGTTCTCGTCGGTGGATTTTTCAAAGGGATGCTATGTGGGCCAGGAAGTGGTGTCGCGCATGCAGCATCGCGGCACCGCGCGGTCCCGCCTGGTGCCGGTTGATGCATCTTCCGCCCTGCCGGCACCCGGCGCAAAGGTCATGGCCGATGACCGGCAGGTCGGCACGCTGCTGGGGGCGCAAGGCTCAAATGGCCTGGCGCTGATCCGGCTTGACCGTGCTGCAAAGGCTGCGCGCGCTGGCAAGGCCCTGTCAGTTGACGGGCAGCCGATCACCATGCACAAACCGGCCTGGGCGCGCTGGGCAGACGCTGCCGATACCGCAGGAGATGAAGACTGATGGGCTGGGAACATTCACTGATCACCCATGAAGACGGTATTGACCGGTGTGGCTGGTCCGGCACCGCAGCTGATTACGTGGCCTATCACGATGAGGAATGGGGCGTGCCAGAATATGACAGCCAGGCGCTGTTTGAAAAACTGCTGCTTGACGGTTTCCAGGCAGGCCTTTCCTGGATTGCCATCCTGCGCAAGCGCGACAATTTTCGCGCCGCCTTTGACGGTTTCGACCCGGCCGTCATGGCGCGCTATGACGAGGCAAAAAAGGCTGACCTGATGCAGGATGCCGGGATTGTGCGCAACCGGCTGAAGATCGAGTCCAGTGTCACCAATGCGCAGGCCTATCTGGAGATCGAGGCGGCACAGGGCTTCGACAGCTATTTGTGGGACTTCATGGACGGACAACCGCTGGTCAATCGCTTTACCCGCCTGGAGGACGTGCCGACAGCCACGCCACTGGCTGAAAAAATCTCCAAGGACCTGAAGAAACGCGGGTTCCGGTTTGTCGGCCCGACCATTGTCTATGCGTTCATGCAGGCGGTCGGCATGATCAATGACCATCTGGTTCAGTGCCACCGGCACGAACCGTGCAAGAAGCTGGCGCGTTAGAATAATGGCGGCAAGATCGAAACAGCCGGAGGCACCACGTGCCTGGCAGCGCATGTTGTCGGGACGCAGGCTGGACCTCCTGGAACCGTCACCACTGGATGTCGAGATTGAAGACATTGCCCACGGACTGGCACGGGTCGCCCGCTGGAATGGCCAGACCCATGGCGCCCATGCATTCTCGGTTGCCCAGCACTGTGTCGTCGTCGAGCAGTTGATGGGAGAGTTTTATCCCAACACTGATCCGCGCTGGCGGCTGGCAGCCCTGCTTCATGATGCATCCGAGTATGTGATCGGTGACATGATCTCCCCGTTCAAGGCCGCGCTCGGACTGGACTACAGGGCATTTGAAGCCAGGCTGATGGAGGCTGTGCACGTGCGCTTCGGGTTGCCGGCGCATTTGCCGGACAGGGTCGAAACTCAAATCAAACGGGCGGACAAGGCGTCCGCGTTTTTCGAGGCAACCGTGCTGGCCGGGTTTGACGATGGCGAGGCTGCGAAATTTTTCGGCCGGCCGCGCGGGCTGGATGCAACCACGATCTCGACTATGCAGAAACTGACACCGCAATCGGCCGAGCAGGCCGGCGCTACTTTCATGAAAAAGTTTGCGCAGCTGCGGCTTTAGGCGGTTTTTCCGGCGGAATGGGCGTAGGCCCAGTACAGTTCGCGTGCCCTGGCGTACATCGGACCGGGTTGCAGGTCACGCTCTTCAATCCTGATGACGGGCGACACCTTGGCCCAGTTGCCGGTTGAAAACACTTCGTCGGCTGTCTGGAAATCATGCCACTTCAGCGACGCCTCATGCACCTTGATGCCGTCTTCGCACAGCAGGTTAACGATGCGCTGCCTGGTAATGCCGTTCAGGAATGTGCCATTGGGGACCGGTGTGAAAACCTCGCCGTCCTTGGCGTACCAGATGTTGGCCGTGGCCAGTTCGGATACATTCGACAACGGATCGAGCATCACCGCATTGTCGAATCCACGTGCCCGGGCTTCGCGCATGGCGCGGGCCGAATTGGGGTAATGGCAAGCGGCCTTGGCATCGGTCGGGGCATATTCGAGCGACGGCCGGCGAAACGGTGAGCAGGTAACTGAAAAACCGGCTGCCGGCGGCATTGGCGCATCGTAAACCGACAGGGCGAACCGTGTCGTGTCAGGGTCCACATCGACAAACCCTTCATCAGCCCAGTACATCGGCCGAATATAGAGTTCGGCGTCGTTGGCAAACTTTGCGATGCCGTCGCGTGCCAGCGCCTCTATCTCACGCGCATCATGCATCGGTTTCAGGCCAAAGGTCTTGGCCGATGCAACAACCCGGTCGCAATGCTGGTCGAGGTCGGGGGCGGTGCCTTCAAAGGCGCGGGCGCCGTCAAACACGCACGACCCCAGCCACATGGCGTGGGTCATGGGGCTGGCCACCATGGGCGGGGTGTCATGCCAGTCACCGTTCATCCATGTCCACGTAGCCATGCTTCGCCTCCTGAAACCTACTTCTGCAAAAATTCAATATGCTGACGAATAGAGCCCTTCGCCCTTAAATAGAATGGTTTGACCGATTTTCTGCGTTTGCTGGCGAGGCACGGCTCCCGCCGTGGTCTGGTTGACCACAAGGGAGACGTAACGCAGTCCAGCGGGCGCAGAAAACCGGCCTTCGGTGGACCAAATCAGTCCATCGGCGTCGTTGCAAAGCTTGCCCGATGCACCACATCGCGCTTCGCTTTGCGCCTAACCGAGTGAACTGATTTGGTACCATCAAAACGCTTCCATTTAAGGGTGAAGGGCTCTAGATCGGAATGTGCGGGATGAACCGCTGCCCCGTCCAGCCCCAAAACAACAAAACCCCGCAAAATCATGCGAGGTATCTGGACATTTTCAGCAGATGAAATAGTGCGGATCAGACGCCGTTGTAGAAAATATGCCGGCCGATCTTGATAAGCCGCTTCATGCTGCCTGACCAGCTCGGGTTCACATAATCAGCATGATAGTGGGTTGCGGTCGATACCACGCGGACATAGGCATCACCTGCCATTGCGCGAGACGCAAGCTTCTTGGCCTTCGACCATTCCTTCGGTCCACGCGGTGCGTCCTGCTTGCCGTCACAGGCGAACGAGAACTGGCACGAGTTCAAGCGATGCGCCCCGTCATACACCACCCCGCAAATCGTGTTGGGATAATTCTTGGACTTGACCCGGTTGAGAATGACGTTGGCAACGGCAATCTGGCCTGCTTCCGGCTCGGAACGGGCCTCGAAGTAGATGGCACGTGCCAGGCAGTTTTTCTCCGCAAGCCGCGCTTCACGTTTCTCGAGTACCTTGCGCTTTTCGCCGCGTCCCAGACGGAAGCCTGATTCAAGCTGGGAAATTGACGGCGAAGGAGGGATCGAAACCAGCTGTATCCGACCCTGCGGCTGATAGGCCGCCGGTGTTATGATCTGTTCCTGCGAGTCCGGAATCGTCAGTTCAATCTCGTCGCTGACAAAGTCAGACTTGCCAAGACTTGCCACAACGACGCGATTGTCGGTCGGGACTACGCGAAAATCCTCGGCCACTGAATCGTCAAGCAACGATCCCTTGCTGGCAATGGTTGTGGCGGGAGAGACAACGTCGCGCCAATGGGCCGACGCAGAAGACGTGCCTGAAGCGACATTGTACTGGCTGTTGATTTCAACGATGCTGTTTGAAGCCGTGGCCTTGGACATGTAATGGCTGGCGACCGCGACGGCAGCGACGAATGCAAAGCCCGCACAGGCATATGACATGATGTCCGACAACCCAATAGACTGGTCGCCATCATCCCACCGGGTGTCGTGTTGAGCACGCATCCGCATATGTCTGTCATAATTACTCAAACAGGCGGGCCTTTCCCTGCAAGGTCCGTAAGAATTAGTCGATACCCATCCCCAAAGGATAGCCTCTCAGCGTTTATCATAGGTTAACCATGCAAGCAAGTTAACCAGTGCCTAAAAACGCACCATACACAGGCTTTGAGTCTGCTTCGTTAATACCGCAATTATCCGCTTCAGGCGTCCTCAATGGCAGCTTGCGCCGCGGCCAGGCGGGCGATGGGCACCCGGAACGGCGAACAGGACACATAATCCAGGCCGGCTGCGTGGCAGAAATGCACACTTGCAGGGTCACCGCCGTGTTCCCCGCAGATGCCGAGCTTGATGTCAGGACGCACGGAACGGCCACGCTCGACCCCGATTTTCACCAGTTCTCCGACCCCGTCCACGTCAATGGACACAAACGGATCGCGCTCCCAAATGCCCTTGTTTATATAATCATTCATGAACCGGGCCGAATCATCGCGGCTGATGCCAAACGCCGTTTGCGTGAGATCATTTGTACCGAACGAGAAGAACTCGGCCGCCCCGGCAATATCGTCGGCCTTCAGGCAGGCGCGGGGCAGTTCAATCATTGTCCCGCACAAAAACTCGATTTTCTGACCCGACTGAGCCTCTACTTCCGCATGCACGGCAGAAATGATTGCCGCCACCAGGTCATATTCAGCACGACCGGCAATCAACGGAATCATGACCTCCGGGATCGGCGCCGTACCGGTTTTGCCGGTTGCCTCGACCACGGCCTCAAAAATCGCCCGTGCCTGCATTTCGGCGATTTCCGGATAGGTGACAGCCAGCCGGCAACCGCGATGGCCCAGCATCGGGTTGAATTCGTCCAGTTCGGCAACCCGGGCCCGCAGGACTTCCGGATCTATGTCCATATTGCCGGCGACTTCGAGAATTTCCTCCTCGCCGTGCGGCAGAAATTCATGCAATGGCGGATCCAGCAGGCGAATGGTCACCGGCAGGCCGGCCATGATCTCAAACAGCTCGACAAAGTCGGCGCGCTGCATGGGCAGCAGTTTGGCAAGCGCAGTACGGCGCTGGGTATCGGTATCTGCCACGATCATTTCACGTACTGCGGCAATGCGCTCATTTTCAAAGAACATGTGCTCGGTACGGCACAGACCAATGCCCTCGGCGCCAAATTCGCGGGCCATGCGGGCGTCGGTCGGCGTATCGGCATTGGCGCGAATGCCCAACCGGCGGATGTCATCCGCCCAGTTCATGATATGGCCAAAATCACCGGACAATTCCGGCTTGATGGTGGGGATTTCGCCCCGCATAACCTGGCCGGACGCGCCATCAATGGTGATGATTTCGCCGGCCTGAACGGTTTGTCCCATGACGGTGAATTTCTGTTCGTCATAATTGACATGAATGGCACCGGCGCCCGACACACACGGCTTGCCCATGCCGCGCGCCACTACCGCTGCATGCGAGGTCATGCCGCCACGCGTCGTCAGGATGCCTTCTGCGGCGTGCATGCCGTGAATGTCTTCGGGGCTGGTTTCAATGCGCACCAGGATAACGCGGCGGCCTTGCGCCCTTGCCTGTTCAGCCTCGTCACTGTCGAACACCACCTCACCGCAGGCAGCGCCCGGAGATGCCGGCAGGCCCGACGCGATAATGTCGCGCTCGGCCTTCGGGTCAAGGGTCGGGTGCAGCAACTGGTCCAGTGATCCGGGATCAATACGCGCCACGGCTTCAGATTTGGTGATCAGGCCTTCATCGGCCATATCGACGGCAATTTTCAGGGCTGCCTGTGCGGTGCGCTTGCCCGAGCGGGTCTGCAGCATCCACAGCTTGCCGTCCTGAATGGTGAACTCCAGGTCCTGCATGTCGCGATAATGGGTTTCCAGACGATCGAATATACCGGTCAGTTCCTGAAAGGTCTCCGGCATCAGGCGCTCCAGCGACGGATCGCTCATGCCGGCTTCAATGCGCGCTGCCTCGGTAATATTCTGCGGCGTGCGGATACCGGCCACCACGTCCTCGCCCTGCGCGTTGACCAGAAACTCGCCATAGAGTTCCCTGGTACCGGTAGACGGGTTGCGCGTGAACGCCACGCCGGTGGCGGATGTGTCGCCCATGTTGCCGAACACCATGGCCTGCACATTGACAGCCGTGCCCCAGCCATCTGGAATTTCATTGAGCTTGCGATAGGTGATGGCACGAGCTGACTGCCATGACTTGATAACGGCGCCAACGGCCCCCCACAATTGAGCATTGACGTCCTGCGGAAACGGCTCACCTGACTCTTCTTCGACCAGCGCCTTGAACCGTTCGATAAGTGTCGCCCATTCATCAGCCGTGACATCGGTATCCAGCTCATGGCCTTTTTCGTCCTTGAACTCGCCCAGCATGTCCTCGAAGGCATCGTGATCGAGACCCAGCACCACATCGGAATACATCTGGATGAAGCGGCGATAGCTGTCATAGGCGAAACGCTTGTCACCGGCGCGGTCGGCAAGTCCGCGAACTGTCTCATCGTTAAGGCCGAGGTTCAACACGGTGTCCATCATGCCGGGCATGGAGACGCGGGCACCGGAGCGCACCGACACGAGCAGCGGATTGGTCTTGTCGCCAAAGCCGGCACCGACCTTGCCGCCCACCCATTTGACGGCGGCGGCCACATCAGCCTCGAGCCCGTCAGGATAGGCATTGTTGTTGGTGTAGTATCCCGTGCAGACTTGCGTGGTGATGGTGAAACCGGGTGGAACCGGCACACCAAGCTGGCACATTTCAGCAAGGTTGGCACCCTTGCCGCCCAGCAGCTCCTTGTCCTTCGCCGTGCCGTCAGCCTGACCGTCGCCGAATTGATAGACCATCTTGCCGGAAGAAGTGCTCATTTACCTGCCCCTGTCCTGATTCCGCACCGTGGGATGATGTGCGGGGTGTTTAAGGCCACAATCAGACAGGTTTTTCAAGGCGCAGCATTGCCACATCAACATATGATTTAAGTGAAGGCTTGTTTAAGTGATGTCGCTCACGCCAGCAGCCTTCGGCTGCGCTCCGCGGGGGCGGGCCTGACCGGCCCGAGGCCCGGTCGGGCCTAGTTACAGAGTTTCTCACTACGGTTGTTCGGGGTCGGAGGACGGGGGGTCTTATTCCGCTCACGCCAGCAGCCTTCGGCTGCGCTCCGCTGGGGCGCGCTCCGCGCGGCGGCCGGTCGGCCTTGCCTCAGCACTTCGTGCTTCGGACGGGAATTCATCACTACGGTTGTTCGGGGTCGGAGGACGGGGGGTCTTATTCCGCTCACGCAAGCAGCCTGCGGCTGCGCTCCGCTGGGGCGCGCTTCGCGCGGCGGCCGATCGGCCTTGCCTCAGCACTTCGTGCTTCGGGGGGAGTTCATTAATGTCGTCATCCCCGTGAAAACGGGGATCCAATGCCAGTAAGGGCGGTGTATGCCGCCAAGTGTGGATTCCAGCCTTCGCTGGGGTGACAATAGTTGGAGAGTTGTTCAGGGTCGGAGAACGGCCTGAGCGAAGCGAAGAAAGCTGTTCGACCACCAAAAAACAACTAGGCCCGACGGGCCTCGGGCCGGTCAGGCCCGCCCCAGCGGAGCACAGCCGTCAGGCTGCTGGCGTGAGCGATATCAAACCTATCCCTCGATTTTCGAGAAATCGGCCACAGCCAGCGTTGCCTCGCGGATCCGGTTGAGCAGTTTCAGGCGGTTTTCCCGGAATGTCGGGTCGTCCGCGTTGACCGTAACCTTGTCGAAGAACTGATCCACCGGACCACGCAGCTTGGCGATGTGGCTCATGGCAGACGCGAAGTCTTCTGCCTCGACGGCCCGTTTGGCATTGGCTTCAGACTGGGACACGGCCCGGTTCAGATCCTTTTCGTCGCCCTGCAGCAGAAGCTTGGTTTCCGGTGCGCCGGTGAAACTGCGGCCATCCTTCTTTTCCTCGATCTTCAGAATATTGGATGCCCGCTTGACACCGGCCAGCAGGTTCTGGCCGTCGTCGGTCTCCAGGAAAGCCGACAGCGCTTCGACGCGCCTGACGATCATCAGCAAATCATCCTGATTGCCGAGCGCGAACACCGCATCGATCAGGTCATGGCGAGTGCCGCCTTCACGCAGATAGACCTTCAGACGGTCTGCGAAGAAGGAGAGCAAGTCGGCTGCGGTGTCACTTTCGTCCTTGCCGGACACCACAAGGTCGCCTTCATGGTCTTCCGCATCGCTATGCATTGCGCTGAGAATTGGCTGCAGGCCTGCCTTGCTCAGGGAAAGCAGATTCAACCGAAGCTCACCCTCAAGCACCGTGCGGATGACACCCAGTGCTGCGCGTCTCAGTGCGTAAGGGTCTTTCGACCCGGTCGGTTTTTCATCAATCGCCCAGAACCCGACCAGGGTGTCGATCTTGTCTGCCAGTGCGACGGCCTGGGCCACCTTGCCGGACGGGACATCATCGGACGGGCCTTGCGGCTTGTAATGATCGCGAATGGCAATCTGGACTTCCTTGTCCAGCCCTTCGGCCTTGGCATAGTAGCTGCCCATCAGGCCCTGCAGTTCCGGGAATTCGCCGACCATCTCGGTCACCAGGTCGGTCTTGGCCAGTCTTGCTGCCAGCCTGGCCTGGGCCTCGTCAGCCCCAATGGTCCTGGCGATTTCACCGGCCAGCGCTTCAATGCGTACAACCCGTTCAGCCTGCGTGCCCAACCTGGCATGGAAGGTGATTTTCTCAAGCTGCGGCAGGCGGTCTTGCAACGCGACCTTCTTGTCCTGCTCCCAGAAGAAACGGGCATCGGACAATCGTGCCGCGATCACCTTGTTGTTGCCTTCGGTGATTTTCCGGCCGCCGTCCTTGGCTATCAGGTTCGAGACCAGCAGGTAATGGTTGGAGAGATTGCCCGACTTGTCGGTAAGCGCAAAACACTTCTGATGGCTCCTGATCGAGGTGACAATCACCTCGGCCGGAACGTCGAGAAAGCTCTTGTGAAACTCGCCCATCAGCACGACCGGCCATTCGACAAGGCCTGCAACTTCGGCCAGCAGCCCCTTGTCCTCGATCAGTTCCAGGCCCTTGGCGAACGCCAGGTTGCCGGCCTCGGTGCGAATGGTCTCCATGCGTTCAGCCGAGTCCAGCATGACATGGGCTGAACGCAGGGATTGTTCGTAATCGTCAAACGCGGTGACCGTGATCTGATCCGGATTGAGGAAGCGATGGCCGCGCGTGATGTTGCCCGACCGGATGCCATCGACATCAAACGGCACCACTTCACCGTCAAACACACACAGGATGGATTGCAACGGCCTGACCCAGCGCAGTTGGCTGGTGCCCCAGCGCATGGACTTGGGCCATGGGAACTTGCGCACCACATCCGGCACAATGGCGGCTATGACATCCGGGGTTTCCTGCCCGGGCTTGCTGATACGGACCACATAGAAAGCGCCCTTGCCCTTCTTGTCCTCTTCCACATCGCATTGATCGAGCGTCACACCGGCAGACTTGAGAAACCCCTGGACAGCCTGTTCCGGTGCATCAATGCGCGGACCCTTGCGGTCTTCCTTTTGGTCTGCGGTGCGCACGGCCAGCCCATCCACGCACAGAGCCAGGCGGCGTGGCGTGACGTGTGCCTTGGCACTTTCATAAGTCAAGCCGTGCTCCACCAGTGCGTCGGTGACCAGTTTCTGCAAATCAGCAGCGGCACGGGCCTGCATGCGGGCCGGGATTTCTTCGGAGAACAATTCGAGCAGGAGTTCAGCCATTGTGTTGCGCGCTCCCGCCTGCTGTCCTGGCCCAGGCCTCACAGCAGCCCTTGGCCAGGTCGCGGACCCGCAGAATATAAGCCTGGCGCTCCGTGACCGAAATCACGCCGCGGGCATCGAGCAGGTTGAAGACATGAGATGCCTTGATGCACTGGTCATAGGCCGGCAGCGCCATGAGGTGCTTGCCGCCCTTGTCGCCGGCGGCCAGCAGTGCCTTGCATTCAGCTTCGGCAAACCTGAATTGCTGCAGCAGGGTTTCAGTGTTGGCGTGGTCAAAATTGTGCCGGGAATATTCCTGTTCGGCCTGCAGGAACACATCACCATAGGTGACCCGATCGTCGCCGTCGCCGCCATTGAAGTTCAGATCATAGACATTGTCGACGCCCTGCACATACATGGCGAGACGCTCAAGGCCATAAGTCAGCTCACCTGAAACAGGGTCGCAATCCATACCGCCGACCTGCTGGAAGTAGGTGAACTGCGAGACTTCCATGCCATCGCACCACACTTCCCACCCGAGACCCCAGGCGCCCAGCGTCGGGCTTTCCCAATCATCTTCGACGAAGCGAATGTCGTGGTTGTCACGGTCAATGCCGATGGCATAGAGCGATCCGAGATACAGGTCCTGCAAATCCGGTGGCGACGGTTTGAGGATCACCTGATACTGGTAGTAGTGCTGCAGGCGGTTGGGGTTTTCACCAAAGCGGCCATCCTTGGGACGGCGCGACGGCTGCACATAGGCAGCCTTCCAGGGATTCGGGCCGACGGAGCGCAGTGTGGTTGCGGGATGGAACGTGCCGGCACCGACTTCCATATCGTAGGGTTGCAGAATGACACATCCCCTGGCTGCCCAGTAATTGTGCAGTGTGAGGATCAGATCCTGGAAGGATTTTTGCGGATTTAGGCCGGAGGGCGCAGTCATTTTAAAGATTCTTTGAAGGGCCTCTGGATCGCCAGACGCAGTGAATCGCTGGCCGGAACCTATTGCGCAGACCGGTCCCGGTCAAGCGGCCAGCCGCATGAAACCTGCATTGGGGCTGG
>Ga0316191_10004187_pt1 | contig 10743 bp, 12 predicted proteins | sample Eddworburr2cm_MG_FD_204928 | JGI IMG/M metagenome (GOLD analysis project Ga0316191, IMG submission 204928) | Coastal sediment microbial communities from Maine, United States - Eddy worm burrow 2 cm | ecosystem: Environmental > Aquatic > Marine > Coastal > Sediment | place: USA: Maine... | reverse complement strand
TCTCGGCGTACCTCGCCAGCATCGCTGGTGACACGGTTGCTGCGGGCGGAACGGAAGGCGCCTCCTTTGACAAGGCCGCAGCCTGTGCCGCCTGTCACGGCCAGAACGGCATCAGCGTCAATGCGGCTTGGCCGACGCTCGCCGGTCAGCACGAGGACTACCTCGTGAACGCGCTGCAGCAATACCGTGACGGTACACGCGGCGATCCCATAATGAGCGCCCAGGCGGCATTGATAGCCGAAGAAGACGTGAAGAAGCTCGCACTCTATTTCTCACGACTCGAAGGCCTCGAGACGACGAAACCTGAGTAAGCGCGCGCAAACAACGACGCTTAATGATGGCATTATTGCCATCGATACCGAATACCTGCGTCCGCTGCAGGACGCGAGCCACCTCATTGTTGAGGGTGGCCGCGGCGCGTTTGTAGACACCGGAACAAACGACAGTGTGCCGCTGTTGCTCGACGGGCTTCAGCAACAGAACCTCGATCCCGGTGACGTGGACTACGTCTTCCTGACGCACATACATCTGGATCACGCGGGCGGCGCGGGCCTCTTGATGCAGCACCTGCCAAACGCGCGCTGCGTTATTCACCCGCGCGGCGCGCCGCACATGGTGAGCCCCGAGCGGCTCATTGCCGGCACGGTCGGCGTGTACGGTGAGGAGCGCACGCGCGAGATGTACGGCGATATCGTTCCCATCGAAGAGTCGCGCGTTATCGTTGCACAAGACCAGGCGTGGTTTGACCTGAACGGCAGAGCAATGCAGGCGTTGCATACAGAAGGCCATGCAAGGCATCACTATGTACTCAACGACCCGGGTTCGCGGGGCGTGTTTACGGGCGACAACTTCGGCATTTCGTATCGGGAGCTCGACACGGCCAATGGGGAGTTCATCTTTCCAACGACGACGCCAGCAAGCTTTGATCCCGATGAGGCGCACAAGTCCGTGGATCGCATCATGGCCTGTGACCCCGAGCAGCTGTATCTGACACATTACAGCCGTGTGCGAGAGCTCGATCGACTCGCAGACGACATGCACAAGGGGATCGATGCGTATGTCGAGCTGGCGCTTGCAAACAAAGACTCGCCGGAACGTGGCGCGCGCATTCAGGACGCGATGGACGACTATCTGTCAATGCGCCTGGTGAATCATGGCTTTCAGGGTGACCGGGATGCGATATGGTCTGCATTGGAGATCGATATCGTTTTGAATGCTCAGGGCCTCGTGTCATGGCTTGAGCGGCTGGAGAAACACAATGGATAACTTTCGCGCATTTCGTATCGACGAGCAGGACGGCAAGATCGTCGCCGGGTTCCAGCAGCTCACCATTGATGACCTGACCGAAGGTAATGTGGTGGTGCGGGTTACGCACTCGACGATCAACTACAAGGACGCCCTGGCGGCGACCGGCAAGGGCAGGATCCTGCGCCGCTACCCGCTCAATGGGGGTATCGACCTCGCGGGTGTGGTGGTCAGTTCCGAGGATGTCGAATTTCAACCGGGCACCGAGGTGCTCGTCAACGGCTGCGGACTCAGCGAAACAGTCGATGGCGGCTATTCGGAGTACGCGCGCCTCGACAGCCAAAGCCTTGTTCCGGTTCCTGAGGGAATGACGTGTGCTCAGGCGATGCAGATAGGCACGGCAGGCTATACGGCAGCCCTCGCAATTCATCGCATGGAACAGAACGGCCAGGCGCCGGACCTAGGCCCCATCGTCGTGACGGGCGCGACCGGCGGCGTTGGCAGCATCGCTATCGATATGCTTGCGGGCCGTGGCTACGAGGTGGCAGCCGTCACGGGCAAAGCCGACGAGGAAGCGTATCTGAAAGCGATCGGCGCACGGCAGATCGTGCTGCGAGACAAAATTGATTTCGGCAAGCGCCCGCTCGAAAAGGCGTTATGGGCCGGCGCAATCGATAATCTTGGTGGGGACTACCTCACGTGGCTGACGCGCACGACGGATTATGGTGGCAATATCGCGAGTATCGGGCTGGCCGCCGGGCACGAGCTGAACACCACGGTGATGCCGTTCATACTGCGGGCCGTCTGCCTGCTTGGCATTAACTCCGTCGAAACGCCGCGTGACTTGCGCCGCGCTGTCTGGGGTCGGATTGGTAGTGACCTGATGCCCGGGCACCTCGACATGATCGGGAGCCGTACAATTTCATTCGATGAACTCCCGGGTGCGTTCCAGGCTTACATCGATGGTACTGTTACCGGCCGCGTTGTAGTGGAAGTTACGCCCGAGCGTTAAGTCCGTGGCGACCTGCCATCGCGGAAGGAGATTGTTCTTGGTTCGTGTCGTCGCGATGCTGATGCTCGTTTCGTCGTTCGCATTTGCCAACGACGTGGAGCGCTACGAGCTGAACAATGGCAACCTGGTTCTCGAGGGCATTCCAGTCATTCCGCTGGAAGTTCAGCACAGCATTTTTCGATACCAGGAAATTCGCTCAGCCAGGTTTCGCGAATGGTCCGCGGAAGATGGCGGCATGTATGTGTCGACCGGGTACGGCAGCGTTGACGCACTGCACAAAGTCGAAAAGCCGCGTGCCGCGAGGCAGCAAAAAACGTTCTTCAGGGAGCCGATTGGCGGGGTCAGACGCCGACCCGGGTCGGAAGAGCTCACATTTACGCGGGATGTCGGTGGGAGCGAGTTCTCGCAGATCTTCACGCTTGATCCTGCCGACGGTGAGGCGACGATGCTCAGCGATGGCGAATCCCGCAATGGCAGTGTGCGCTGGGATCGTCGCGGAGAACGTATCGCCTACCTGAGCACGCGCCGCAATGGTGCCGCCAATGACATCTGGGTAATGCGGCCAGACGAGCCCGGATCTGCGGAGTTGGTCGTCGCGGCCGCCGATGGGTCCAACTGGACGCCGGTGGAGTTCTCGGAAAAAGGCAATTGGCTTCTGGCGCGGAATCGAATCAGCAAGCCGGACATACGAGCCTGTTTGGTGGACCTCGACACCGGTGCGGTAACCGTGTTGTCGGGTGCCGGTCCGGACATCAGCCGCAACGTACCGATAGCGTTCGACGACAACAAGGGCTTCTGGCTCTTGACGAACCAGGGCAGCGAGTTTGACCGGCTCGCGTGGCAGTCGCTGGTTCCGGGGTCAAAGCCTGAAATCGTGACCAGCGATATCCCGTGGAATATCCGCGAGGTCGTGATCAGCGATGACCGCAGGCGCATCGCGTTTCTTGCCAACGAGGATGGCGTTTCGCGCCTCTACCTGATGAACCCGAAAACGCGGGAATATCGGAACGTGGATACGATTCCGGTTGGCGTAGCCTTTGGACTCAGGTTCAGCCCTGACGGCAGCCAGCTTGGTATGACGTTGAACCGGCCGCAGGTACCGAGTGATGCTTACGCGCTGCGGCTCGGGCGTAGCCCGCTGAAATACGGCCGGCTCATACGCTGGACGGAAAGTGAAACAGGCGGTATCAAGGAAACGGAATTTTCAGCGCCAGAGCTTGTGCGCTATCCGACGTTCGACGGCCGGCGGGTGCCTGCGTGGATTCACAGGCCGGAGGGCGACGGCCCACACCCGGTCATCATCCGAATTCACGGCGGACCGGAAGGCCAGGCAAGACCGGTATTTACGACCATTTACCAGATGTGGGTCGCAACTCTCGGTGCGGCGATCATCCAGCCAAACGTTCGTGGCTCCAGCGGATACGGCAAGACCTACACGGGCCTCGATGACGGGGTTCGGCGCGAAGACGCAGTCAAAGACATCGGCGCGTTGCTCGACTGGATCGAAGCGCAGCCCGACCTCGATGCCAGCCGTGTCGCCGTATATGGCGCCAGCTATGGCGGATACATGGCGCTGGCGAGCGCGGTTCATTTCAGTGACAGACTGAAAGCGGTCATCGATAACGTGGGCATCAGTAACTTCGTTACTTTTCTTGAAAACACGCAGGACTATCGTCGGGATCAGCGACGTCCGGAGTATGGCGATGAGCGCGATCCGGCGATGCGGGCCTTTCTCGAGAAGATCAGCCCGCTGAACAATGTACAGCGCATCTCGGTCCCGATGTTTATCGTGCAGGGCCAGAACGATCCTCGCGTGCCCGTGACAGAGGCAACCCAGATGGTCGAGGCGCTGCGGGCCGAAGGCAATACCGTCTGGTACATGAACGCCCTGAATGAGGGACACGGATACCGGAAGCGTGAAAATCAGAACATATTCCAGCAAGCCACCATCATGTTCCTGCAGCGGTACCTGATCGATGAAAACCCAGCTCAATAAACTGGCGCAGTCGGTTGACGACGTCGCGGCATCCCGCCTTGAGGCGCTGCTGGATGAGCTGGAGAAGTGGAATCGCAGAGTCAACCTGACCGCAATTCGAAACCGCGAAGACATGGTTATGGCGCACATTCTCGACAGCCTGGTCGCCCGGCCATTGCTGCATGGCCGGGAAATCCTGGATGTGGGCACCGGCCCCGGTTTCCCGGGACTGCCGCTCGCGATTGTCGAGCCTGATCGCGAATTTACCTTGCTCGACAGCAACAACAAGAAGATCATGTTTGTCCAGCACGTGGCCGGACTGCTGGGTCTCGACAACGTTATTGCTGTCAAAGGCAGGGGCGAGGACTATGCACCCGGCCACCGCTTTGATACCGTGATTGCCCGAGCGCTGGCTGCATTGCAGCGACTCGTGGAAATCGCCGGACATCACGTAAGAGAGGACGGGGTGTTCGTAGCGCTGAAGGGGCGTTACCCGGCGAAAGAACTAGAACAACTTAAGGCTCCGTGGAGTCATGAAGTCACAGAGTTACACGTGCCGGGCCTCGAAGAGGGCTCACGGCACGCAGTGCTTTTGCGACGGAACAGGTAAATGACGCGAATAATTGCTGTAGCAAACCAGAAAGGCGGGGTGGGCAAGACCACAACCTGCGTCAACCTGGCTGCGTCGTTGGCGGCTACGCAGCGTCGTGTGCTACTCATTGATATGGACCCGCAGGGCAACGCGACGATGGGCTGCGGCATCAACAAGATGGAGCTTGAAAACTCGGCGTGTGACGTACTGCTGGGCGAAGCGACGGCTGCCGACACGATTGTGTCCGCGCCCGAAGGCGGTTTTGCCGTGCTGCCCGGCAACGAGGACCTGACGCTGGCCGAGGTTACGCTGCTGCAGGAAATCGGGCGGGAGATGAAACTTAAGAAAGCGCTTGCGCCGGTGGCCGGGCTCTATGACTTCATCCTGATTGACTGCCCGCCGTCCATCAACATGCTTACAGTGAATGCGCTGACCGCTGCCGATGGCGTGTTGATTCCAATGCAGTGCGAGTACTTTGCGCTGGAGGGCTTGTCTTCGTTGCTGAACACAATTGAACAGGTACGCGACTCGGTGAACCCGGACCTCGAGGTTTTCGGCATCCTGCGCACGATGTTTGACCCGCGGATCAACCTGTCGAATGAAGTGTCCATGCAACTCATCGAGCATTTTGACCGCAAGGTCTTTCGCACCTGCGTACCTCGTAATATTCGCCTCGCTGAAGCACCGAGCTTTGGCCGACCCATCCTGCAGCATGATCGGTCATCGCGTGGCGCGATTGCCTATCTTGCGCTGGCGGGCGAAATCCTGAGGCGCGAAGATGCGCGCCTGGCCGAGGCCGTATAAAGAATGACACCAAAGAAACGACTGGGCCGAGGCCTTGACGCACTTCTCAGCAAGCCGGCCGCCAAGCCGGCCGCGGATGCCGAAGATACAGGCGGTAGTGCCGATGTTCTGCGGCAGATTCCCGTGGAGCTGCTGCAGCGCGGCCAATACCAGCCGCGCGTCGATATGCGGCAGGACTCCCTTGAGGATCTCGCCAGTTCGATCAAGGCCCAGGGGGTTGTGCAGCCGATTGTTGCTCGCCCGATAGCCAGCAAGGGTAACGAGCAGCGCTATGAAATTGTTGCCGGCGAGCGTCGTTGGAGGGCAGCACAGCTGGCAGGTCTTGCCGACATTCCAGCCGTCATTCGTGATGTGCCGGACGAGTCGGCCATCGCCATGGCGCTTATCGAGAACATCCAGCGTGAGAACCTCAATCCGCTTGAAGAGGCGCGTGCACTGGATCGTCTGATTCACGAGTTTGAGCTGACACATGCCGAAGCGGCACAGGCCGTGGGTCGTTCGCGCGCTTCGGTCAGTAACCTGCTGCGCCTGCAGGACCTGTCGGACAAGGTCAAGCCGCTACTTGAGGATCGGCGGTTGGAAATGGGGCATGCGCGAGCGCTGTTATCGATTTCGAATGGCACGCAGCAATATGACGCGGCGCGCCAGGTCATCAAGAAAGGCCTGTCGGTGCGGGAGACCGAGCGGCTAGTGAAGCGCATGCTCGAGGGCCCCAAATCGAAAGTTGAGAAGAAGGCACCAGCACAGAACGCGGACATTCGACGGCTGGAGATGGAGGTGTCAGAAAAGCTCGGGGCAAAGGTGAGCGTTAACCACACGAGCAAGGGCGCCGGCACGCTGGTTATCAGCTACAACACGCTCGACGAACTCGACGGAATCCTCAAGCACATCAAATAAGTTTACTGACACCGTATTAGGCGGCGGTATCGGTGCTCTTTGCCGAGTAGACTCGCCGGATGATATTCGGCAGCACCGCCTCGGAGATCAGGAATCCCTGCATCTTGTCGCACTCGATCGTTCTCAGGAACTCGAAGGTTGCCTGATCTTCGACACCTTCCGCGCATACTGTCATGCCGAGGTTGTGCGCCAGGCCCGTCACCGCCGCAAGCACGGCCATGGATACCGGGTCTTTCTGCGCTCGGCGGAGCGCCGATGCATGGATCTTGATTTCATCAAAGGGTAGATGTTCAAACGTACTCAGCGACGAGGACGCCACGCGGAAATCGTCAAGGCAGATTCGAAAACCGTGGTTTCGCAGCGACTTTATCGCAGCCAAATGCGGCGCCGACGGATCCGTAAGGTCCTGCTCGATAACCTCAAACGTGAAATTGTCTGGACCGAGGCCCGCCTCTTTGACGATGTCGCGATATGTTCCCGCGAGGTTGGGGTTGTTGAGCTGGCTTGACGCGAGGTTGATACAGGAGTTGAGCTGAATGCCCTGATCGCGCCATGTAACCTGTTGCTTCGCCGCTTCCCGCAAAACGAACTCGCTGAGCTCACCCATAAGACCGAATGCCTCGGCTTCCGGCAGAAACTCCAGGGGCCCGATGAGCCCGTGTTTCGGGTGATGCCAGCGGATGAGCGCCTCGGCCTCGCGGGTCAGCCACTCATTTCCGGAGCTGCGTTCCACCTTGGGCTGGTAGCGCAGCACGATCTGGCCGTTCTCAATAGCGTCCTGGAGCTCCTGGCGCGAAACCTTGAGCATGCGACGACGGCAACGGCGAGCCGACGCGCTGAGCCTGTCGAAGTCGAAATTCGGGCCAACCCACTCGATATTGTCGTAACTGGCGAGCCTGTCGACGAGTTCGGCCTGATTGCTGCTCCTGAGCGTGGCCCTGTCGGCGGCCACGATGACCGCGAATGGCGCCCGGCTTTGCGCAGTTTTGAGCGTTCGCACAACTTCGGGGCACACATCGTGATCGGTCAGAAGCACGATACGGCGGGACTGCCCCAGCATCAGCTCGGCAAACGTAGCCGGACTTGCGAAGAAGCTCGGGGTAAAGCTCATCTCACGCACGACATCGTTCAGGGAACGGTTGGCACGGATAGATTCACTTGCAATCAACAACATAGGTACACAAAAATCGGCGGTCGACCGATCCATTTATACGCGGAGATCGCGCGCTCAAATGTGTCCTGTGTCGCAATGAGAGCAAAAGGCCGAAACCCCCTAAAATAACGGGAAAAATGCCCCGCGAGGGACCGCCCTGGAGATAGGGATTTTGGTTGCCTTGCCCTATACCTGCCTCTATAATGCGCACGCTATTTGCAGGCCCGCCTGGAAAAACCACAACACACGCGCCACCAACCGCCGGCTTGTACCGATGGAAGTGGCGTTTTTAGTGCCGGAGGCATAGAGAAATGGACCTCACTATTCTCCGGGTCGTCATGTGGCAATTTCTCGTTGGCGTGGTCCTGGCCGCTGCTGTTTTGGGCGTTTTCGGACGCGTGGCTGGCTACTCGGCACTGCTCGGGAGCCTGACATGCGCGGTTCCGAACGCGTTTCTGGCTTTGCGGCTGATGGCGCCTCGCCGGGATCCCGGAGCTCAGGCCCTCTTGAGGGCGGCCTGGATAGGCGAAGCAGGAAAATTAGCGTTGACCGTGCTGTTTTTCACGCTCGTGTTTACGCAGGTACGGCCGCTGTCGGCAGCGGCACTTTTTGCAGGATTCATAGTGACGCAGCTGGTCGCCTTCTCGGGCTTCTTGATGCGCCACGGACAGGAACAGGAAACGGATAACAGCAATGGCAGCTGAAGGCGGACACGGCGAACTCACGTCAAGCGCTTATATCGAGCATCATCTGCAAAACCTGCAGGTCTGCAAGGATGAGGCCGGCGCGTGGGTGTGGAACCAATGCGCGGGCAATCCGATGACGATCAACGTCGACTCGATGTTCTGGTCGGTATCGCTCGGCCTCTTGTTCTGTTTCTTGTTCTGGCGCGTCGCCAAGAAGAGCTCGGCGGGCAAGCCGACAAAATTCCAGGCGCTCGTAGAGATTATCGTCGAGTTCGTTGATTCGAGTGTCAGGGACACGTTCCACGGCAAGAGCAGCCTGATCGCGCCGCTCGGCCTGACGATTTTTGTCTGGGTGTTCCTGATGAACCTCATGGACCTTATCCCGGTCGACTGGATTCCAATGGCGTCGGCAGCCGTGGGCATTCCGTATATGAAGGTCGTGCCGTCAACGGACGTAAACATCACGTTCGGCATGTCGATTGCCGTGTTCTTCCTGATTATCTTCTACACGATCAAGAACAAAGGCGTGACAGGCTTTATTGGCGAATTGACACTGCATCCGATCGCGCCACCGACCCGGGGACTTGGGCTGATCGCCGCGCCGCTTATTATCGCGTTCAACTTCATTCTCGAAAGCGTTGCGCTGCTGGCCAAGCCGGTATCGCTGTCGTTACGACTCTTCGGCAACATGTTTGCCGGCGAGCTCATCTTCATCCTGATTGCGTTGCTTGGTATCTGGCAGCTGCCCCTGCATTTCGGCTGGGCTGTTTTCCACGTCCTTATCGTCACGCTTCAGGCGTTCATTTTCATGATGCTGACTATTGTTTATCTCAGTCTCGCATCCGAATCACATTAACTTAAACGACCCTCCTTAGGAGAAACTCTGATGGAAACTGTTATTGGCTTCACGGCGATTGCTGTCGCACTCTTGATTGGCCTCGGCGCCCTTGGCGTTGGTATTGGTATGGGCCTTCTGGGTGGCCGCTTCCTCGAAGGTGCTGCACGTCAGCCCGAACTGGCTCCGATGCTGCAGACGAAGATGTTCATCGTTGTCGCACTGCTCGACGCCGTTGCGATGATTGGTGTTGGTATCGCACTGTTCTTCGCCTTCGCCAACCCGTTCATCGGTCAGCTGCAAGCAGCAACCGGCGCGGTATAAGACGATTGATGTAGGCGCGCGCCACGGCGCGCGACGCCGGCCACCGGGCCGGTCTCCTACGGAAACCCTGTAAGTGCTGTAAGGAGCATTACGTGGATATCAATATGACTCTCATCGGCCAGACGATCGCCATGATCGTGTTTGTCTGGTTCTGCATGAAGTTCATCTGGCCGCCGATTCTGCATGCGCTCGAAGAGCGTCAAAAGCAGATTGAGGAAGGTCTCGCCGCTGCTGACAAGAGCCAGGAAAAACTGGTTGAAGCGCAGGCGCAGGCTGACGAGATCGTCAATGAGGCTCGCCAGCAGGCTACCGGTATTCTTGACCAGGCCCATGCTCGTGCCAACGAAATCGTTGCCGACGGCAAAGAGGCCGGTGTCAAGGAGCGTGAGCGTCAACTTGCGGCAGCCAAGGCGGAGATCGAGCAGGAAGCCAATAAGGCCCGCGAAGAGTTGCGTGGCCAGGTTTCGGCCATTGCTATTGCGAGTGCCGAAAAGATCCTGAAACGCGAGATCGACGGCAAGGCACACGAAGACATACTGGGCAAGCTTGCACAGGAGCTCTAGGCCGTGGCTGATAACAACACAGTAGCAAGGCCCTACGCGCGCGCCGCGTTTGAGGTTGCACAGGAAAGCGATGCGCTCGAGGAGCTGTCGGAGTCCTTTGCTGCAGCCAAGGCATTGCTGAGCGACGGACAGGTAGCTGCGTTTCTCGCGGCACCAGCGCTAACTGATGAGGAGCGGCTGTCGTTCCTTCAGGGCTTGTTCGCGAAGGTCGTGGGCGAGGGGTCGGTATTTGCCGGCGGCAGCGCACATGGCACGAACTTCTTCAAGCTTCTGCTTGAGAATGGTCGGGTCGGCGTGCTTCCGGAGATCGCCGACCACTTCGAGGCGCTCAAGGCGAAAGTCGAAAACACCGTCGATGCGGTCATTACTTCTGCAACGGCAATGAGTGCCGAGCAGGAAGCGGCGCTCGCAAAGTCGTTGAAAGAAAAGCTGGGCCGCGATGTCCGGGTGACGACAGAAATTGACGAAAACCTCATTGGTGGTGCCGTGATTCGGGCCGGCGATGTCGTAATTGATGGATCTTTACGCGCAAGGCTTGAAGGCCTTGCGAATAGTCTGATCAAGTAACACTGATCAAATAAAGAGGAATAGGAAATGGCACTCAAAGCTTCTGAAATCAGCACGCTGATTAAAGAACGCATCGAGAACTTCGAGGCT
>Ga0316191_10004186_pt1 | contig 10744 bp, 9 predicted proteins | sample Eddworburr2cm_MG_FD_204928 | JGI IMG/M metagenome (GOLD analysis project Ga0316191, IMG submission 204928) | Coastal sediment microbial communities from Maine, United States - Eddy worm burrow 2 cm | ecosystem: Environmental > Aquatic > Marine > Coastal > Sediment | place: USA: Maine | collected... | reverse complement strand
AGGGATCGGAGCGAGGGTAAGGGGCTGCCTTCAAAGCGCAGTTCACCGTAAGGGTCATCCTCAAAAATAATCAGGTCATGGGTTTCAGCCAGGCGCACCAGCTGCCGGCGTCTTTCAAGGCTGAGGGTTGCCCCGGTGGGGTTCTGAAAATTGGGAATGACATAGACACCCTTGATGCGTTTGCCTGACGCCTTCAGTCGGGTGGCTTCCATGCGCAGGCGGTCCACGTTCATGCCTTCATCGTCTACCGCTATACCGACAATCCGGCCGCTGCGGGAACGAACCGCACCCGGTCCGCCGAAATAGGTCGGCAGCCCGACGAAAACCACATCTTCCCGGTCGACGAAAACCTGGGCCGCCAGATGCATGCCCTGGGTTGATCCATGGGTAATCATGAGGTTGTCGGGACCGATCCCGGGCATCCCTTCGGTGATCATCCGGTCGGCCAGAATCTGCCTGAGTTCCAGCAGGCCCTCGGTGGAGCCGTACTGAAGGATGCGGTCTCCGTGTTGGGTGATCAGCTTGTCAAAGATGCGGCGGATGGCTTTCAGGGGAAATTTTTCCGGATCGGGCCAGCCACCGGCCAGAGAGCGCACCTCCGGTCTGGCAACCAGGGCACAGATGTCCCGGATGGCAGACGGCTGGGCATTTAGGGTCTCGCGGCTGTATAGATGGGTCAAAGGATCATTGCTCATTTTTTTGTTTCCTCCTCTTAGGACGGAGAAATCCCTTTATTTGTGCAGGTTAGCGGCACACAGCACGTCAATTCCGGCCGTTACCAGGGCGGCGGCCGTGCGGTTCAAAGCATCATGCTTATCCAGATAATTTCGCTCCATGGCACCCATTAGGCCCTGGTCCAGAATGTCTTCTTTGGAAAGAAAGTAGTCCAAAATGTCACTGGGATGCTCCCGGGCGCTGTCGACTTCGGGATCACCGCCTTCATGTTTGGCGGCAATGTTGGCGACCTCTTTGGCAATCTCGACCAGTTCATCGCGCCGGTTGTAAGGCTGACAGACAATGGATTTCTGGGTCTCGGTGATGTGATGCTCAAAGCGCACCAACTGCTCCAGGCCGAGGGATTTGCGTATTTGGGCGGCATGGCGCAGGGTATAGTTATCGGCCGAGTTGGACAGGTTGAAACCGATCAGCGAGGTGGTGCCGTCCTCGCGGGCAAACAGGCGCGCTGCCATCAGCGTCCAGAGGATGGCCAGGGGGTTGTCGTTGCCCATGAACACGGATATTTTAAACTCGTTATCCACGCCCAGCTTGTGGAGCAGGTAAGCCGCCAGGATGGTACCGGCATTGATGTTAAGCACCTGGCGCACGCCGTATGTGGTGTAATAATAAAGGTACTCATCGATCCATTTGTAGGGGTGGTCATTGGGCTGCCCGATGCCGCCGAAATAGCCGGTGATGGTTTCCGGGCCCCCGAGATGGATGTTAGAGCCATCGGTGCCCTTGGTGTCCAGGGTTTCTACATAGGAGGCGCCCACCACTTGCATGCCGGCCGCCGTGGCCAGGATGTCGCCGTTGTCTTCGGACTGCTCCACCATGTTGCGCACCCTGATGTAGCGGGCGGGCATCAGTTCTTGATTTGCAATGGCTTGCCTGGCCTCGGAAATCAGCCAGGGGAAAAACTGCAGGGCACTGATCTCCAGGGTCACCGCATTTTCGTGATCGATTCCGGCCCCGGCAGCATCCTGGCCCAGAATGCGGTCGTAATAGTCGGATTTGGAGACAAAGGCTGCCTTGTCGCGCTGCTCCACCAGCCATTCAATATCGGCGATGTAGGTCGAATTGATCTCTTTCAAGCGGGCCATGAGGTTGCCAAAATCCCGGGTTTCGGCCGCCTGGCGGTTGATTTCTTCGGGACCGCCGTACTTTTCGACGATCTCGAGGATCTGGCCCACGGATTCATTGGCGGGGTCGGTCAACAGGTCGTTGACTTCCTGCAGCCGCTCCCCGGATATTTTTAGTAAATCTCTTAAATTACCCATGGCATCTTTCCTTTTGGCAGATATAGACTGTCTGCCTTTTAATTTTTAGGACACGGATGAACACGGATTAAGAGGATAAATTTCAAAAAATAAACGCAATTAAGTTTCTATCTGTGTTAATCTGTGTCCCATTTCAAAAGCATAAGCTGTTATCCTTTTATCAGCTTCAAAAACGTCTCTTCTTCCCCGGCCATCATTTTATAGCAGTGCTCGTCTGCGGGAAACACACCATCCCTGACCTCGGCTGCATATTCCTTCATGGCATCGGTTACCATGGCGGCCACATTGCAGTATTTTTTGACAAACTTGGGCGTAAAGGCCTGGAACTGGCCGATGGTATCGGAGACAATCAACAGTTGGCCGTCACAGTGGGGTCCCGCCCCGATGGACAAAACCGGAATGTCAAGATTCGTTGTGATGTATTGGCCGACTTCCGGCGGAATGGCTTCGAGCAGAATCATCTGGGCGCCGGCTTTCTGAACCGCCAGGGCGTCTGCCACCACCAGTTTGGCGGTTTCGGCCGTGCGGCCCTGGGCCTTGTGCCCGCCCAACTGGCCTGATGACTGGGGGGTCAGGCCAATGTGGCCCATCACCACGATGCCGGCTTCAACGATGGCTTTAATCTGGGGTGCGATGCGCACCCCGCCCTCGAGCTTGATGGCATCGCAGTCAGCTTCCTTTAAGAAACGCCCGGCATTTTCCACCGCCTTTTCAAGGGAAGACTGGTAGCTCATAAACGGCATGTCGCCGATGACAAAGGTGTTCGGTGCGCCGCGGCGAACCGCATCGGCATGATAGATCATCTGGTCCATCACCACCGGAATGGTTCCTTTATATCCATAGACGCACATTCCCAGAGAATCCCCCACCAGGAGCATGTCCAGCCCGGCATCTTCGGCAAACTGGGCCGTCGGAAAATCGTAGGCTGTCAGGAAGGTGATCTTGTCACCCTTTTTCTTCATTTCATAGAAATCAAGCACACTTTTTTTCTTGGCCATGATAGAATTCCTTTTTTAGGGGGACACGGATGAACACGGATTACACAGATTTATTAGGGTTTCGTCCAGGACGAAAAAAAGCTTATTGATTTAAAATCAGTGTATATCTGTGTTTATCAGTGTCCGAATTACACTTTTTTCCGCTTCTGTCTGTGTCATGCTTCCTCAGTTTCATCCAGGGGAAAGCCGTTGTCGTTTTTGATTTCGGAAAATACCAGAAATGTCTCTGTCTTTCCGACACCGGGCATGGATGCGATGCGCTCTTTGACAAGGACCCCCAGCTGGTTTAGGTTTTTGGCGACCACGTGCAGGATATAGTCGAACCGGCCGGTGACATGATAACAAACCAGAATATTGGGAATTTCTTTGACAGCCTCTTCAAAGGGCCGGATGGTTTGGGTGGAGTGCTGACCGAGGGAGACCGAGACCATGGCCTGTACGGTAAGCCCCAGTTTTTCAGGGTTGATAACCGCTTTAAACCCGTTGAAGTAACCGCGCTCCTCCAGCCGGCGCACCCGTTCCAGCATGGTTGACGGGGCCACACCCAGTTTCCGGGCCAGATCGGCGTTTTTAACCCTGGCGTCCAGCTGGAAGGTCTTTAGTATTTTACAATCGAGTTTGTCCATTGCCATAGAATTTAATTCGTTTATTATTAATAATAATTGAATAAACTTTGCTTGTCAAGCATTATGACCGGATAAAATTTGATATTTACTGTCTCTTAACAAATCTTGATCAACCGGTATAAGCATCGGCAGTGATATAAAAAGTTGCTCCTTTGGGGTAAATCAGCTAAGAGCATTTATGTCTCCATTAACGGCTTGGGGTATCAGGCGCCGGCCGAAATCGTCTTGATACCCGAGCCACTAACCTTATTATAAAAGGGTTTTCCAATGACCCAGAAAAAGATAACCACCAAACAGGTGCTGGAAGAAGCCTTAAAGGCTCAAAAGCGCACCCCCCTCTATAACCCTGAGGCCCTGGATGAGCTCAAACAGGCCTTTAATAAATGGCAGCAGGACAGCGTACAGCCTGCGGACCGGGAGAACTGGCAGACCACCCCCCGGATGGTGCTGGGATCGCAGACGCCCCGGGATCTGCTTTATACACCTTTAAGTACTCCGGGCTTCGATTACGGCGCCGATTTGGGCAACTCCGGCGAGGAGCCGTTTACCCGCGGCGTGCATGCCAACATGTACCGGGGCCGGGCCTTTACCCGGCGGCAGCTGGCCGGTTACGGTGGGCCCGAGGATACCAACGAGCGAATCAAATTCCTGCTGGATCACGGTGCCACCGGTATATCCATTATCTTTGATTTGCCCACCATTCAGATGTACGACTCCGATGACCCGGTTTCCACCGGCCAGGTGGGTATGTCCGGCGTGGCCATTGATTCGGTGGAGGACATGGACCTGTTGTTTAAGGATATCGCCTTAGATGAGGTGACGGTGTCCCTGGTTTCTCACTACCCTTCCAATTCGGCCATATTGTTTCCCATGTACCTGGCCCTGGCCAAACGACGCGGCATCCCCTGGGACCGGCTTAAAGGCAGCATCCAGAATGACATTACCCTTGAGGAGGTTGTCCGCAGCGGGCCGGAGTATATTCCCCCGCAGGACTGTTTCCGGATCCAGTGCGACAACATCGAGTTTATCCGCCAGGAGGTGCCGCTCTGGAACTTTATGACCATCAACGGTTATAATTTGCGCGAATTCGGAACATCCGCTGTTACCGAAATGGCCGTGGCCCTGGCCAACGCCGTTGAAACCCTGGAAACCCTTCAGGCGCGCGGACACGATGCCGACTGGCTGGGGCGGCGGCTGGCTTTTTTCTGGTCCATCGGCAATGATTTTTTTGAAGAGGTGGCCCGCATCCGGGCGGTGCGCAGGCTGTGGCACCGTATCATGACACATCGCTTCGGCGCCCAGGATCCCCGGGCGACCTGGATGCGCTGCCATGTGCAGACTTCCGGTGTTTCCCTAACCCGCCAGGAACCGTTAAACAACGTAGTGCGGGCCGGCTATCATGCCCTGGCGGCGGTGCTGGGAGGCGTTCAGTCCCTGCATGTGGACTCCTTTGATGAAGCCTATTCGGTGCCCACCGAGGAGGCCGCCCTGCTGTCCCTGCGCACCCAGCAGATCCTGCAGGAGGAGACCGGTGTCACCCAGGTGGCCGATCCGCTGGGCGGATCCTTTTACGTGGAGGCCCTCACCGATGAGATGGAGGGGCGTATTCTGGCCGAACTGGACGAGATCGAAAACCTGGGCGGCTATGTGGCCACCATAAAAGAGGGCTGGATCCACCGCAAAATATCAGATTATTTCCGCAAAGAACGCGAGCTGACGGAAAGCGGCCAGATCCGGGTGGTGGCCGAAAATATTTTCAAGACCAAAGCCGAACTTCCGCCGGTTAACGTCTTTCGGTATCCCCAGGGTGTGGCCGAGAGGCAGAATCAGCGTCTGGAAAAGCTCAGAAACAGCCGGGACAATCAGAAAGTCAGCGCGGCTTTAGAGAATCTGGAAGCCGCCTGCCGCAACGGAACCAACATCCTGCCCCTGGCGGTGGAATGCGCCGACGTGGGTTGCAGCGAAGGTGAGCTGTTTGCCGTGTTCAAACAAGCCTTCGGGCTCTGGAAGCCGCCGGTGTTGTGGTAAGTTTTTAAGCCTCAAAAGCGGGCTTAAAACTTGTTTTTTCTTTTGGCTTAGGTGACTTGTAGTTGTGTGGGAGCGGCTTTTAGCCGCGATATTCTTTCCCAAACCTTATAATCGCGGCTTAAAGCCGCTCCCACTCCTTATGAATAAATGATCTAATTATTGTCGTTATATTAATTGTCTATAAAATGGAAAAGAAATGAATCGTAAAGTAAAAGTGCTTTTGGCCAAACTGGGTCTGGATGTGCATAACCGGGGGCTGGTAACCGTGGCCATGGAGCTGCGTGATGAGGGAATGGAGGTGATCTATCTGGGCAATTGCATGCCCGATGAGATCATCACCACCGCCATACAGGAGCAGGTCGATGTTATCGGGGTAAGCTCCCTGGGGGGCGCCCATTTGAGCCTGGGCAGTTTGTTAATGCAAAAAGCCGCGGAAAAGGGCTTCAAAGAGGAGCTGGTATTTCTAATCGGCGGTGTTTTTTCCCCGGAGGATGCCGATGAGCTTGTAAAAATTGGCTTTGACGGTGTCTATCCGCCGGGATCCAGCAGGGCCGCTATAGTTACAGGGTTGAAAGAGGCCCTGGCCGAGAAGCAAGCAGCTGATAGCTAAAAATTTTAGCTCATAGCGGATAGTCTAAAGGAAGAATATCATTTTATACTATGAGCTATGAGCTTTGGCTGCCTTATTGAATACCGTGTAATTACGGCTGGTTAAATTGGAAAAATTTAGGAGGTTGAATATGCTAAATTGGCCGCCGATCTATGACGCGAGCTATCATCCCGATCCTGATTCGGCTTACTGGTTTGCCGAAATTGAAACCATGGATCCGGAGGAGCGAGAGCAGACCATTATATTGCCCAAGCTGCAAGAGCAACTGAAATATGCCTATGCGCACTCCGGGCTTTACCGCAAAAAATGGGATGCGGCCGGGGTGAAACCGGAAGATATCCGCTCGTTGGATGATTTTGAGGCCATCCCGATTCTGACCAAGGACGAGTTGCGCACCGACCAGGCCGAACATCCGCCCTTTGGCAGCAACCTGTGCGTTTCATACGAGGAAATCGGCCGGGTGCACGGCACTTCAGGCACCACCGGCAACCCCACGGCCTTTGGCGTCGGCAAGGGCGACATCCAGCGCATCGCCGAAGCCCACGCCCGGGTGATGTGGGCCATGGGCGTGCGCCCCGACGATATCGTTTTCATCGGCTCATTTTTCAGCCTCTACTGGGGCAGCTGGGGGGCCTTGCTGGGCACCGAGCGCCTGGGGGCATCGGCCTTTCCCTTCGGAGCCGGGGTTCCCGGACAGTCGGAACGGGCCATCGAGTGGATGGCCAACGTGAAGCCCACTGTGTTTTACGGCACGCCGTCCTACAGCCTGTATATCGCCGAAAAAGCCAGGTCCATGGGCTATGATCCGGCCAAAGATTTCAATTTTCGAATCCTCTTTTTTTCCGGCGAACCCGGAGCGGGGGTGCCGTCGACCCGCAAACGTATCGAGGATACCTACGACGCTGTATGCCTCGACTCCGGCTCCACCGGTGAAATGGCTCCCTGGATGACCGATGGAGAGTGTTCCCATCGCCAGGGCATGCACCTGTGGCAGGACGTGGTTTATGCGGAACTGGTGGACCCGGAAACCCAAAAGCGGGTGCCCTATGGCGAAGAAGGTGTGACGGTTTACACCCATCTGGAGCGCACCTCCCAGCCCATGATCCGTTTCTGGGCCGGTGATTTGAGTCTCTGGGTGATTGATCCCTGTCCCTGCGGCCGCACCTATCCCCGGTTCCCCCAGGGTATTTACGGTCGGGCCGATGACATGTTCATCGTCAGGGGTGAAAATGTATACCCCAGCGCCATCGAAAACGTGATCCGGGGCATCGACGGTTTTTCCGACGAGTTTCGCATCATCATTACCCGGGAAAAGACCATGGATGAGCTGATCGTGCAGGCCGAGCCCCTGCCGGACGTACCGGCCGAACAGATTCCGGCATTGCAGGAAGATCTGGCAAGCCGGCTTAAAGCCAAAGGGCTGCGCACCATTGTGAAAATGATGGATCCCGGCTCCCTGGAGCGCACCGAATTTAAAGCCAAGCGCATCATTGACGAACGCAATCTGTACGATGCAATTACCGACAAGGCCTGAGGCGGGCAATCCTTTGGAATGGGACACAACACGATTGGTGACAGACAGGGACAAAGGTGTAACTGCACTTAATTTGTGGCTATCGCTATAGCCGGCTAAAACTCGATATTTTTCGGTGTGCGGGGAAAGGGAATGACATCGCGGATGTTGCTGATGCCGGTTACCAGCATCAGCAGTCGCTCAAAGCCCAGCCCGAAACCGCTGTGGGGCACACTGCCGTATTTGCGGGCTTCCAGGTACCACCAGTACGTGTCTTTATCCATTCCGGTTTCTTCCATGCGGGCTTCGAGCACTTCCAGGCGCTCTTCGCGCTGACTGCCGCCGATGATTTCTCCGATGTTGGGCACCAGCACGTCCATGGCGGCCACGGTCTCATCGTCGTCATTCAGACGCATGTAAAACGGCTTGATGGTTTTGGGATAGTCATAGACAATCACCGGCCGTTTAAAGTGCTGCTCGGTCAGAAAACGCTCGTGCTCGGTTTGGAGATCTTTGCCGAACCCGATTTCATATTCAAATTTTTGACCGGATTTTTGTAAAATTTCCATTGCCTCGCGGTAGGGCAGGCGAACATAGTCCGACGTGGCCGTATTTTCCAGGGTCGCCATCAGGCTTTTATCCACCCATTTGGCAAAAAGCTCGAGATCTTCGGCGCATTCGTCCATGACATAGGCGCTCAGGTATTTGATCAGATCTTCTCCCAGGTCCATATTGCCTTCCAGATCGCAGAAGGCCATTTCAGGCTCGATCATCCAGAACTCGGCTGCGTGACGGCGGGTATTTGAATTTTCAGCCCTGAAGGTCGGCCCGAAGGTGTAGACATCACCCAGGGCCAGGCAAAACATCTCGGCTGAAAGCTGCCCGGAAACCGTCAGATTGGCTTCTTTGCCGAAAAAATCCTGCATATAGTCCGTCTTGCCGTCTTTCCTGGGGGGATTTTCAAGGTCCAGGGCCGTCACCTTGAATAACTCACCGGCCCCTTCGCAATCAGACCCGGTAAGAATGGGGGTATGGACATATCGAAAGCCTTTGTCTTTGAAAAATTTGTGGATCGCAAAGGACATTTCAGACCGCATGCGAAAAGCGGCCCCATATTTGTTGGTTCGGGGTCTCAGATGGGCAATGCTTCTTAAAAATTCATCACTGTGGCGCTTTTTCTGCAGGGCATAGGTATCCGGTGCCAGGCTGATGATGTCAACCCGATCGGCCGATACCTCCCACTTTTGCCCGCCGCCCTTTGATGCCACCAGTTTTCCACTCACGCTAAGCGCGCAACCGGTGGTCAATTTTTTTATGTCCTCATAGTTTGCCAGGGATTCGTCGGCAATGATCTGTATGTTTTTCAGACACGATCCGTCGTTGATTTCTATAAAAGAGAATGCTTTAGAATCCCGTCGGGTTCTGACCCAGCCCTTTATCAGCACATTGTCCAGGGGTGCTTCTGATCGCAGGAGTTTATGGATTTTTGTTCGTTCCATAGTAATCCTCATGCCTTGGATAGTTATTCGTTATTTATTAATTTCTAGTATATCTATCTATTCTAGAGCGTTTGTCAAAATAACGTTCCGCTAGCGGTTGTCATGTTTATTATAATTTCAGACCGTTACAAATTGTATGGTCGTCTGTTAAAAAATTTATCTAACGGAACATATTTATGACACCCGCTATAAGGTATCAAGTAAAAAGATTAAGCATGTTATCTGATAACCCTTTCGGAATGTAAGAATTATTCTGACTATAACATGGAAGGAAATCATAAAAAATCGGAGAAATGAAAATTGGAAGGAAAAAATCAACCTTAACATCGGGCAGGCTGTCGATGTGTGCAAAGGCGGAGATCGATTTATTGCACTGATTGGATAATCACCACTCCCACCGTCAAAGCGATCATAACCCCGACCATCATCACTTTGGAAGCTTGCTGGGTAAGGCGCATCACCGAAGTGAAAGCAGAAATTCCCAGCATTGCGGCAATCAATGCTGCCGGTGCCATCACATAGGGGATTTCATTGGATAACCAGATAAGTGTCTGCATTTTGTTTTTCACCTGTAACGATTCAGTTGATATTGGCCGGGTACTCGGACAATATATTCATCAAAGAGCTGCAATGCAACCCGGACGCTAAATATATTTCACCTTCTATGCCGGATGAGGATTTTTATTGCATCTATCTGTAATTGTTTGAATTATAGTGATTCGCGGCCAGTTGTTCGTTAATCGCTTCCGGGGGAGTTGAACTCTGAATAGCACGTGTTCGGTGTGATGATCCGGTCTGACTTCAGTTCTGCACACATGAGTAGTTCTGAGTGGATTGAATTTCGACTGCGATGATATACCTACTATATCTTGTGTGTCAAGCAAAAAATACCACCAGATGTACATAATTTGGCATATTTATTAATTTTTAACTTTAGACTGTACAAACCTGGCCGCATCTGGTAATCATCCGTTTCTTATTAGAAGCAATACTGACTAAAGCGAGGTCGTTGAATTACATGGAAGACACCATTTTTAAACAGGAAGATCAAACCATCTGGTATGAAAATGATGAACTGATTAAGGAATACCTGGAAAGCTCAAAGAAACTTTCAAAGAGAAAGGCGGTTAGCCCAAAGGGAAAGATGTCCCTTTTAAAATTAATCCGAAAATCTATGGCAGACCAAACCGAATAGTTGAACAAAACCACTGTACGCCGCCTTTTTTTACAGCCCGCCACCTTCTATTTGCATGTCTCCCTGCTTCGTAATAATGTTTGAATGATTTTATCTTTTTCTATTCATACGGGAGCCCGTCATGACAAAGAATTCAGCCCAGACTCAAAAACCATTCGCTGAAAAAATGACCGCCATCTTGAATTACAGTGCCCTGAACCTTGCCATGGCCGTTGGCTACCAAACCGGTCTTTTTGATGTCATGGACACGTTCGATACCCCCCAGACACTTCAGGCGA
>Ga0316191_10004184_pt1 | contig 10745 bp, 10 predicted proteins | sample Eddworburr2cm_MG_FD_204928 | JGI IMG/M metagenome (GOLD analysis project Ga0316191, IMG submission 204928) | Coastal sediment microbial communities from Maine, United States - Eddy worm burrow 2 cm | ecosystem: Environmental > Aquatic > Marine > Coastal > Sediment | place: USA: Maine... | reverse complement strand
GAGAGGGTCGTGGAGTGCGATCGAATCACGGCTTCGAGGGTCTGAGCGTCAGCCCGAGCGGGAACCGGATCGTCGCGGCGGTGGAGAGCGCACTGGTCCAGGACGGTCCCAACGCCGATCTCGAGCACGGGACCGTTGTTCGCCTCGTGGTCTTCGATCCCGCCACGCGTCGCGCGGTGAGCGAACGCGCCTACCGGGTCGAGCGGGTCCCGGATGAGCCGCGCCCGCCCACCGCGTATCATTCCATCGGCGTCTCGGAGATCCTGGCCCTGGACGACCACAGACTGCTGGTGGTCGAGCGGTCCTTCTCGGCCGGATTCGGGAATCGGGTCCGGCTCTTCCTCGCCGATCTCGCGACCGGTGACGAGATCACGGGGGCTGGATCGTTGCCTCCGGACGTGAAACCCGTTCACAAGACCCTGGTTGCCGATCTGGCCGACCTCGGTGTCGATCCCGACAACCTCGAGGGTCTCGCCTTCGGACCTCCACTGGCCGATGGCCGCCCCACCCTCGTGATGGTGGCGGACAACAACTTCCATCCCGACGACCAGGCCAATCAACTGCTCGTCCTGGCGGTGTCGGGGATCGAGGCGGGGCCGGTCCTGAGACCGGCCGCATCGGTCAATGCCATCCAGGCCGCGGCCCATTTCTCTCCGCTGGTGGGCCGGTGTGTCCGCGATGTCGAGGGCACCGTGACCGCCGTCCTCGGTCGGAAGAAGGGTCAGGCCTTCTGGATCCAGCAGACCCCGGGAGACGATGACCCGGCCACATCGGAGGGACTCTTCGTGATGGCCCTCGACGGTCTGGCGGAGGTCGGGGAGGGCGATGCCGTACGTCTGACCGGCCGGGTCGAGGAGCCCCGGTGGCGGATGGAGCTTCCGGTCACCAGATTGGTCGCCGATGGTCTCGAGATCAACGGTCGCGCGGGCGATCTGCCGCCGCCGGTGGTCATGGGACGGGGAGGACGCCCAATCCCGACTCCCAACATCGATGATGACGGGCTCACCCTCTTCGAACCGGACTCGGATGCCATCGACTTCTACGAAAGCCTCGAGGGCATGCGCGTTCGAGTCAACGATGCCGTGGTCGTCGGCCCAACTTCGCACTATGGCGAGATCGTCGTTCTCGGCGACGAAGGCGCCGGCTCTCGGCCGCGGAGCAGCCGAGGGGGGGTGGTTCTCCAACCCGAGCACGCTCACCCCGAGAGAATCATCATCGACGATCGATTGGTATCGGATCTCCCCGCCGTGAGGGTGGGTGACCGGCTCTCGGGTGAGATCGATGGCGTGCTCCACTACTCATACGGTTCTTTCAAGTTGCTCAACGCCGGGCCGCTTTCGGTCGAGCCCGGCGCGACCGTCAAACCCCCATCAACGATCCTGTCTGCGGATGAGGACCACGTCACCGTGGCGACCTTCAACGTCGAGAATCTCCACGCGGGTTCCGACGAGGTCAAGTTGAGCTCCGTGGCCGAGATCATCGTCGATCGATTGGGAGCCCCCACCGTGCTCGCCCTGCAGGAAATCCAGGACGACTCCGGTGCCGAGGATGACGGCACCGTCAGTGCCGAAGTGACCTTGAAAAGGTTGGTGGATGCGGTCGTGGCAGCCGGTGGGCCGCGCTATGACTGGCGTCAGATCGATCCCGTCGACAAGGAAGATGGTGGTCAACCCGGCGCCAACATCCGGGTCGCCCTCCTCTTCAACCCGACCGTTGTCAAGGCCGAAATTCGATCAGCGAAAGGTCGGTCCGGACGGCTGACCGCGGGACCGCAGCTCGAGCCCAATCCGGCGCTCATCAGACCCGACGACCCCGCCTTCACGCGCAGTCGCAAACCGCTGGTGGTCGAGCTCGAGGTGGGTGGTGATCAGTGGTTCTTTGTCGTCTGTCACCTCAGATCCAAGGGTGGGGACGACTCCCTCTTCGGTCGTCGTCAACCACCGATCCGGTGGTCCGAGAACCAGCGCGGGTTGCAGACCGCCCTGGTACGCAAGCTGATCGACGATCTGCACGTCGCGGATCCGGGAGCACGGATCATTGCCCTCGGCGATCTCAACGACTTCGAGTTCCGGAAGCCCGTTGAAAGCCTCGCCCTGCCGCCCATGGTCAATCTCATGAAGCGCCTGCCCGAGTCCGAGCGGTGGACCTACGTCTACCAGGGCAACTCCCAGACGCTGGATCACATCATCGTGAGCCCCGCTCTCGCCAAAGGCGCCGAGATCGAGGTCATCCACGTCAACGCCGATTTCCCAGCAAGCGAACGAGCCTCCGATCACGATCCCGTCATCGCCCGATTCAAGATCCGGTGATCAAACCGCAAAGACGCGAAGGCCGCCAAGCATCGCAGTAAGAACCGATTCGAACGAGACCGGGCTGAATCTGCCCGGTCTCCTTCGATGGTTCTTGGATCGGAAGGATGTTGCGGTTACGGTGTGGCATTCTTGGGGCATTCTCCCGTCAGTGAACCTCGAGTACCTGAGACCGCGTATAGTCGGTAGAAGAACTTCGCCGAATCGGGGCGTCGACGGGAGAGTCCATGAGTTCGAGCACCAAAACCATCGTCGCTGTTTTTGTCGCACTGGTCCTCGTCGTGGCCGTGGTCTACATCACCTGGATCCGACCGGGCTTGGAGGAGGATGTCGTAGAAATCGTCGAGGTCGCGACCCCGGCTCCGGAGCTGACACCGACGCCGACGCTGTCGGAGCGCCTGTCCGAACGCCTCAAGGGGACCACCCTCCGTACCTCAGATCTCGTCGTTCGAGAGCTGGTGAGCGAGCTCTCGGCCAACCCGAAACTCGCTGCCTGGCTCGCCAACGAGGACCTGGTTCGGCGTTTCGTCGCTGCCTTGGACAACATCGGGAACGGAATCAGCCCGACGACCCAACTCGGGTTCATGCGACCGGCAGACACGTTCGAGGTGGTGGAGAAGGGCGACGAGATCACCATCGATCCGCAGAGCTTCGCACGCTACGATTTGGTGACTCAGGTCTTTGTCTCCCTCGACACCGACGGTGCCGTTGCGTTGTACCGAGAGCTCGAGCCTCTCGTCGACGACGCCTATGGCGAGATCTCGCCCCCCGGGAGTCGTTTCTCGGATCGACTCGACGCCGCCATCGAGCACCTGCTCGAGGTGACGCCGCCCAGCGGGGACCCGCAGCTCAAGCGCAAGGTGGTGACCTACGTCTATGCCGATGAATCTCTCGAGAGCCTGAGCGGCGCCCAGCGTCAGCTGCTGCGCATGGGACCGGACAATGTGCTGCTGATCAAGGCGAAGCTCAGAGACCTGAAGGCGGGCCTTCAGGTCGATTCTTAAATTTTGATTCTCAATTCTAAATTTCATCCCAAGCGCTGTAAGCAACCGTGCGATGGATAATTCGAAAATAAAAATTCAAAATTGAGAATTACTTCATCTTCTTCAGCCGCTTCTTCATCGCCTTGGCCTGCTTCTTGAGGCCGGTCCGGGTGAGGAGGTCGAGCTGGCGCTCGAGAGTCGGCCGGAGACGCGGACTGGACTCGCCCCAGGCTCTCTCCTGAGCGGTGATGAGCCACGCGTTGGCGGTCAGCGCCTGATCCGGGCGGTCGGCGGCGATGAAGAGCCCGATGAGATTCTCCTGGGCGGCCATGGCCGCGGAGGAATCCGCACCGGCGAGCTCGAGCTCGAGTTTGACGAAGAGGCGCTGCCAGTGGGCGCTGTCCTCGACCTCGCCTCGGAGCGCAGCCACCTGGGCCAGACGGGTCAGATTCTCGTGAATGGTCGCGGTGTCGGGTTGTCCGCTCACGGTCCCGTGAATCTTCAGCAACCGGTTGTAGGCGTCATCGAGCGCGGGCCCCGGAGATGCGCCGAGGTAGAGATCACCCAGGTTATCCGTGCCGCGCCGAACTCGCATCCACGCGATGTCGGCGAGGACGTTCTCGATGGGAGGGAGATCCTGGCCTTCGTCGATCGCCGCAGTCAGGGCCTTCTCCCCCAGCTGTTCGGCGACATCGAGCTCCCCGGCGCCGAAGGCGGTTCGGGCCGCCGCCGTGAGCATGGTGGCGATGCTTCCGCCCTCGTCATCGGTGGCGCGCAGCTCGGCGGCGCGGACGAGCAGGGCCTGGGCCGACCCGGCGGTGCCGTGGAGGAGTTCCATCTGGGCCAGGGACTCGAGGGCGGTGGCGCGTTCGATCGCGGTGGGCCCGTGGGCCTGCTCGAGAATTGCCACGGCCTCCCGCTGAAATCCGAGGGCCTCATCATCGCGCTCCTGGAGGGTGCAGGTCCGCGCCAACATGGCCAGGGCGATCCAGTGTTGGCTGGGATCGGCAGCGCCCGAGGCGGCGGCGACCGTTCGGTACCGCTGAAGCGCATCCTCGGCTGCGGGGATGTCCCCCGACTGCATGGCGGCCCTGGCGAGGCCGAGGAGGGGCATCAGCAACTCCGGTTCGTCCCCCCCAAGGCGGTACTCGGCGGCAGCCACCTGGAGCTGGTACATGGGGAAGGCCTGGGCGAATCGGCCCCCGTGCTCATACAGTCGGGCCAGGTTCCCGAGACTCGTCTCGAGGCGTGGGTCCGGAGGGGGGAGCTTCTGCGCGATGGTGAGGGCCGACTGGAACTCCTGCTCGGCCCGTTCGGTATCTCCAACGGCAAAGGCGTACTCGCCGGTTCGCGTGTGGCTTTCCCAGGTGGACTGGGCGAAGACCGGGAGTGCGAGCATGACGGTGAGGATCAGCAATCGAAGAGAAGGCATGGTGTGTGCTCCCGCTCAGACTGAAAGGGCGATGAGAATCTGAGCCGCGTAGTACATCGGCAGACCGATGCCGCGGTTGATGAAGTCGGATTGAACGAACCGGTCGCGAGCCACCGTGAGGTCGGAAAGATAGAAGAGAACGGCCCCGACGGCGACTTTCCAGCCCAGGAAACCTCCGGTGGTCACTGCGAGAGCGCCCCAGACCATGACGGTGATCACAAGAACGTACGCACCCACCGAGATCCTGCGGCGGCCCAGGTGCGGCCACAGCCACGCCAGAGCCCCCAAGCTCGCCAGTGCAATGGGCAGCAGGATCCACCTCGTCCACTCGGTGACCGGCGCCGCGGCATGGAACGCAGCCACATAGGCGACGTGGCCGAGCAGAAAGCTCAGGAGTCCGAGGTCGAAGGTCCGGTCCCAGATCAGAAGTACGTCTCCGGCGGCGCACAGCGCCAATCCGACGACGAGCCAGGTCGCGATGGGGTCGCCGCTCAGCCAACCCAGGGCGCCGAGGACGACGAAGGCGAGTGATGCGGCGGTCTTGGACACCACCTCCGCCTCGCGGTCCCCGACCCGGATTCCACGGAGCAGACCGGCAAAGGCGCCGGCGACCACCGAGATCAGAATCACCTTGACCATGGCGAGAATGGTAGCAGCTAGTCGGCGTAGGAGACCATGAATGCGAGCAAGGCGCCGAGTATGGACGCCTCGACACCGGCCTGGAGCTTCTGGTTGGCGTTCATCTCGGCCCATCTTCCGCGACCCAGCGCCATTCCCAACGCACCGTTGGGGTCGCCGTCGCCGATCCCGGCGGTGGCCATCCCGAGCCCGGCCATCCGCCCGCCGTTAACGAGGCCCTCACGTCCGAGCATGGCCCGTTCGGCGGCCAGCGCGGAGTAGACCCGACCGAGATCGGAGTTCCACAGGGCTTCGGTCCTTTGACTGGGGCTCCTGGGCTTGAGCGACGCCTTGAAGGCGAGAACCTCGGCGCTTTCGGCACTGCTGTCCTGGAGCGGCAGCTCGCTGAGGTTCCGGGGAGAATTCTCGGTTGCGGGCTCGGTGGAGAAATCGAGTTCTGTCAACCCGAGGGAGAAGCCATCGTCGGCGGCGGCCGGGAACGCCATCATGGCGACGAAGATCAGAGCGAGGAATCGCATGGCTCTCCCAACATTCTACGCGAGCGGGTGCTCTGGGTTCCCCCGGGCTGCGAGACGGCGTGGATAGAGAGGGCAAAGCGGGTTCAGCGTCACGTCGAACCAGGAACGTGGATAATGGTGGCTCGCTGCATTCGACGGTTGAATCATGTGGGGCGCCCGGCAACGCCTTCCAGGGCTCGCCGCGACAGGCGAAATTTTTCTTGAACTCGAGGACAGATGGCGACCTGGGTTATTGGAGACATCCACGGCTGTTGGCGGACGCTGCAACGGTTGCTCGAGACAATCGAGTGGAACGCTGTCCGGGACGAGCTGTGGCTGGTGGGCGATCTGGTCAACCGCGGACCGTCCTCTCTCGAGGTCCTGCGCTGGGCTGCGGACCACGACGATCGCGTGAGCGCGGTGCTCGGCAATCACGACCTGCACCTGCTCGCGCGGGCCTGCGGAGTGGCCGGAGCCAGAAAGGGCGACACCCTCGACGCCGTGCTCTCGGCCCCGGACCGCGACGATCTCCTGGAGTGGTTGCAGCGGCGGCCGATGATGTACAAGTTCGGGCCCTTCGTCATCGTTCACGCCGGGCTCGCGCCGGAGTGGAACATCGAGCTCGCCCAGGGCTACGCCGAGGTCGTTCACGCCGAGTGCGTCGACCGGGAAGGGCCGGCGCTCTTGGCCGCCATCCACGCCAACCGCAAGAACCCATGGCATGTTGATCTGCCTCGAGATGAGCAGCTGGCGGCGGCGGCGGTGGTGATGAGTCGGATTCGCATGGTGGGACCGGACGGTCGAGCGATCCTCGGTTTCACGGGGCCTCCGGGGACCGCTCCGGAGGATACCAACCCGTGGTTCGAGACGGCGGCGGTGCTTCGCCAGGGATACACGGTCGTTTTCGGCCATTGGGCCATGCTCGGTTTCTATCGCGCCCGGGACGTGATCTGCCTCGACTCGGGATGCGTCTACGGTGGTCGCCTCACCGCCATGCGACTCGACGACCGTCGGGTGGTGCAGCAGCCGGTGATCGATGAGATTGAAAGGAAGGACACATGCCCGAGCTCATGATCATGCGTCACGCCAAGTCGGAGTGGGGGACCGGGCTGTCCAGCGATCAGGAGCGTCCCCTGTCGCCACGCGGGGTCAAAGCGGCCAAAAGGATGGGGAAATTCATCACCAAGGTCGGGATGATGCCGGATCTGATTCTGAGCTCACCCGCGGTGCGCGCCCGGACGACGGCGGAGCTGGCGAACAAGGCCGGGAAATGGGCGGCCCCCATGGAAATTGTCGAGGCCTTCTACGGCGGAGGCTTGACCGATGTCCTCTACGGCGTCGCGGCCAATGGTTCGACTGCCGACCGAATCCTCATCACCGGCCACGAACCCACCTGGTCGGATCTCGTGTCGCTCCTGACCGGGGGCAGTCTCGTGGCCATGCCGACAGCGGGTTTGGCCTGTGTTTCCGTCAGGGGCAACACCTGGTCCAAGCTCGGATCGAGCTGTGGCGAACTCCAGTGGCACGTCACACCGAGAATGATCAAACCGCTCCTGTGATCACACTGCATCAGCCGGATGGATGCAGCAAGCGCCAGGTCATGCCCCCCCATCGACTACCCGCTCCCAAGAACGAATCCGAGGTGATCATGCCGCGGACCGAGTCAGGATCAGGATCATCGGGAGCGGGAGCGGGAGCGGGAGCGGACTCGGACGCAAGATACTGTTCACTGCCACTGCCACTGCCACTGCCATTGCCACTGCCACTGCTTCGGGATGTGGCAAGATTGAAGCCCGTGGTTGAACAGACGAAACCAGATAAGAGCGCATCCCACGACTCCTTCGTCGGACTTGACGTCGACTTTCCCTTGCGGGTGGCGTGCGTCGACATGGGATCCAACGCGATCCGCTTCCTTGCCGCGGAGTTTTCCAGCGAAAGCGAGTTCGAGGTCCTCGACGGTGAACGGGCGCCGGTGCGGCTCGGACACGGAGTTTATCTTTCGGGGCGACTCGAAGCCAACGCAATGGACAGGGCGGTGGAGGCGCTGATCCGCTTCCGCAGCAAAATGGACTCGCTCGGCATCGAGCACTACCGCGCGGTGGCGACCAGCGCCGTTCGCGAGAGCAGCAACCGGAAGGCTTTCATCGCACGGGTCTTCGACGAGAGCGGTCTCCGACTCGAGGCCATCAGCGGGTCGGAAGAGGCGCGGTTGGTTCACCTCGCGGTGGCGCGACGCGTTCCACTCGGCAACCGCATGTGGTTGTTGGTGGATCTCGGCGGCGGCAGCGTCGAGGTCTCGCTGGTCGATCAGAACGGAACCTACTGGTCCGAGTCGCACACCATGGGTTCGGTCCGACTGCTCGAGGAGCTCACCGAGTCGGGCGCCGATCCCGGACGCTTCCGACGTTTGCTCGCCGAGTACATCTCGGTGCTCAAGGTCCCGGATATGCCCGAGAAGAGACAGCTCGCCGGTTATGTCGCCACGGGAGGCAACATCGAGACTCTGGCCAAGCTCGGCGGCTTTCCTGATGAGCTGAGCGTCACCCACCTGCCCGTGGACACCCTGCGAACCATCATCGAACAGCTGGCCCGATTGTCGTATCGAGAGCGGGTGAATGAGCTCGGTCTGCGTGAGGATCGCGCCGATGTCATCCTGCCGGCGGCAATGGTCTACGAGCGGTTGGCTGATCTTGCCGGCGCAGATGAGATCCAGGTGCCGCACGTGGGCATCAAGGAGGGCGTGCTCTACGATCTGGTGAGCCAGCTGGTGGGTCACCGCGACCACGAGGATCGCCAGGACCGCGAGGTTCTGGCCAGCGCCCTCACTATCGGCCGCAAGTACCACTTCGACCGCGATCACGCCATGCAGGTGTCCAAGCTCTCCCTCAGGCTCTTCGACCAGCTGCGGTCGCTGCACGGGCTCGGGGCCGCTGATCGACGGATCCTGCACGCCGCGGCTCTGCTCCACGACATCGGTCAGTTCGTCAGCTTCCAGGCTCATCACAAGCACTCCCAATACCTGATCTCACATTCCGAGCTGCCCAACTTCAGCGATCACGAGATGCAGCTCGTGGCCAATGTCGCGCGCTACCACCGTAAGGCCCACCCGGCCGACCATCACCCGGAGTTCATGGCGCTCGACGAAAACGAGCGGGTTCGAGTCACGCGGCTGGCGTCGCTGCTCCGGGTGGCCGACGCCCTCGACCGCGAGCACGTCCAGCGGGTCACCGATCTCACGGCCAAGCTCACCGATGACACGCTGACGTTGTGGCTCGACGGAACGGCCGGCGTGCTCATGGAGGGTTGGTCCCTCAAGAAGAAGGCGAACCTCTTCCACGGGCTCTTCGGGCGTAAGGTCAAGCTTCGGTTCCTGGGCGCGGAGCAGGATGTGGAGGAATGATGGCCGAGAAGGAACGATGCGGCTGGTGCGGGACCGACGAGCTCTATGTCGCCTATCACGACGACGAGTGGGGCGTGCCGGTGTGGGATGATCGGACGCTTTTCGAGTTCCTCATCCTCGAGGGCGCTCAGGCCGGTCTGAGCTGGTCGACCATTCTCAACAAGCGCGCGGGCTACCGCCGGCTCTACGACGCCTTCGACCCCGAGTTGGTCGCGCGCTACGACGATGCCAAGGTCGCCGAGCTCCTGACCGACCCGGCCATCGTCCGCAATCGCGCCAAGGTCGCGGCCTCCATCGGCAACGCCCGCGCCTTCCTCGACGTTCAGACCGAGTTCGGCAGCTTCACGGAATACATCTGGCGCTTTGTCGACGGCCGACCGATCCGGAACATCTGGAAGACTCTGGCCGAGATCCCGGCGAAGACCCCCCTCGCCGAGACCATCTCCAAGGATCTCAAACAGCGTGGGTTCAAGTTCGTCGGCCCGACCATCGTCTACGCCCACATGCAGGCCACAGGGATGGTCAACGACCACATCGTGAGCTGTTTCCGGCACGCGGAGGTCGCCGCTCTTTCGAAGGTTTGAAATGCCGCAGATCAGGTCGCCGGCCCGCCCCGGCTCTGCGGGCTAGAACAAGCGAATTTGTTCATCCGGCGGCAAGTGTCCGAGCATGATCATCTTGCGTCTGAAGGCCTGCTCGCGGCGGATGGCGAGGTCGGAGCGTCGGGCGCGCAGCTCTGCGAGCTCCGTCTCGAAGCGGCGGCGTTCGTCTGGATCTTCGGCGTCCTTGAGCTGCTGTCGAAGTTCGACGGCCTGCTCGCGGAGCTCCCGCATTCCCGCGAGGATGACTGCTTCCTCATTGCTGACATAGACCTTCGAAGAGCAGGACGCATCGTCTTCGCCCGGCTGGTCGTCGAAGATCGGCAAGTGGGACGATACCTTGTCACTCACAGTTCGAGTGTACCTCGCCCGATGAGGTTTTCTGCTCTGTTAATCTGCAGTTCGTGTCCACGATGGATCCCATCGCTTCGGGTGTGGAGTTCCGCCGACATCAGATCGAGGTGGAGGACGGTGTCCGTTTGACGGTCTACGAGTGGCAACCGGGCACGGGAGCGAAGCCATTGGTCTTCGTTGCCGGCTGGGTGTCGGTCATCGAGGGTTGGCGGTCGCTGCTCGAGGTCCTTGTCCGCGAGCGGCCGGTCATCTACATGGAAACACGCGAAAAGCGATCGGCCGTCTTCGAACGGGATCATGTCCGGCCGGCGGACTTTGCCATCTCCAGGTTGGGCGATGACGTCATCGAGGTCTGTGACCGGCTCGCGATCGACCCGGATAGGCGGGTGTTTTTCGCCAGCTCCATGGGGTCCAACGCGGTGCTCGAGGGGTTCAAGCACGGGCGCCTCGCCGGTCGGGGTGCGTTTCTAGTCGGACCCAACGCGGAGTTTCGCTTCCCAAGCTGGGGTAGGGCGCTGACCTACATGCCGGC
>Ga0316191_10004183_pt1 | contig 10749 bp, 12 predicted proteins | sample Eddworburr2cm_MG_FD_204928 | JGI IMG/M metagenome (GOLD analysis project Ga0316191, IMG submission 204928) | Coastal sediment microbial communities from Maine, United States - Eddy worm burrow 2 cm | ecosystem: Environmental > Aquatic > Marine > Coastal > Sediment | place: USA: Maine... | reverse complement strand
CTTCTGCGGTTCGGCATCGGTTTCCGGGAATTTTCAGAGATAGCCAAGACTGCATTCGTTGACGTTGCAACTTCTGATTACGGGCTACGTGGTCGGCCCACAAATATATCGCGAGTCGCCGTGATGACCGGTCTTACGCGGAAAGAAGTCAGAAGACTACGAGATAAGATCGAAAGTGGTGAGGAGACTCTCGTAATTAAAGCTACGCCTTTAAGCGAAGTTTTACATCGCTGGCATTCGGAAGATGAGTTCTTGAATACCGACAGTAGGCCGAAGCCGCTTCCATTTACCGGTGATTATTCCTCTTTTAGTTCACTTGTCAAAAGATTCGGTGGAGATATTCCCCCAGGCGCTTTACGCACTGAATTGAAAAGAGTCGGCGCGATCCAAGAGCGAGATGATGGAGTCTTAGAGCTTATAAAGCGCTCGGTCATGCCGTCAGGCTTAGACGAAAGGTTGATTATCTCTTTGGTTCATGGGGCATATCCGCTTCTATCCACAATCGCGCACAATATTAATCTTAAGGGTGGAATTGAATCTTGGCCTCAGTTAACAGCATTTACTCAGTCCGTTCGCAAAGCCGATATACCGAGAATAAAGCGCATTAGCTCAGATCGCCTCACTGAAATCACTGAGTCTTTTGACGATTTATTTATGGCATACGAGACACTTCACGAATCTGAACAAGATTCTGGCGACAGGAATTTGGTTGCAGTTGGCGTATTTTATTTTGAAGACAGTGAGATGTCTCCTGAGTCGCCTTGGTAACAATTTTTGGGTCGGGGACAATGCCTATTACGGCATTCGCCTGATAATTTCAAAAATCAGCAAGGTTATTGTTCGTCAAATACAATGCTGACCTTTTCGCCGACGGCGCGGTAGCCCAGTCGCCTGTATATATTCTCAACGGGGTCTCCCGCCTGTGTGTTCAAAGTGACATAGGGGCTGCCGGAACTAAGAAAAGTATTACTCAATTCATGGACCAAAGCGGTAGCGTAGCCTTCAGTGCGAAACGTTGGCGGAGTGTATACGGCAGATATTCTTGGTCCGGAGCAATTCACTCCCGAAATTGTCGCCAAGCTCTTTCGCTGCTGATCTATCCAAAAATAAAGTTGACTGTCTCTGAGTTTTTTTAAGAGAAACTGTTGAATATCGACATTCGCGGGCCTCTCTTCATTGTAGTTTTCACCCCATTTTCGTACCAAATCACTGTCTTGCTTTTCTCCCATTCGTACTTTTCCTGGAACGGAAATATTGCTACGAATAGGTTGGTCCAATTGATGGATGCGCCAAGTAGAATGAATATGGTAAGACGAGTTCCGCAATTCGCCGAATAGTTTTGCCAGTTCTATAGCTGGCTTTTCGGGCCCGAAAATTCGCGATGGTCTATCAATTCGGGTTCGAAGATAGTCAAACAAAGCAAGCGGAATGTCGGGTGCGCAATTCGATAGCACTAAACCATCAGGTTCAGCATAGATGCAGGAGCCAGCTATTTTGCCGTTTACTGTGACATGCGTGAATAAGAATGGAGGCTGATAAATGGGGTGCTGCGGTGTCAGAATATCCGCTAGCGAAAGCACGCCATGATTCAATATCTCATATTGTGACAACCAGTTATGGCACGAGTCCAAAAAACTTGACGGGGAATCATGCTCAACGATGCGAGTAGTCACTAGGCGGGCTTTAAAATTTGGCGAGACCAGTTTTGCCTTGGTAACACCGGAAGTCGAGGGTGGGGCGGAAGTATATCAGTGAATTATTTGTGTGTGCAGCATGGTATGTTCTGTTAGAAGATCTACTCATCAAGTCGATGCAGTCCATAATTATCCCGCTAATCTAAACACGAGCTCTTTATCTTCTGTAAAGATGCCTCGCATAAATATCCATGCGAAAGCCTCCCTACGCAAAAAGCTTTGTTGGCATTGTGCCGTTCTTACCGAAGATAAATAGATGCGGGTGCCCTGGGAGTGGACAAGGGTTGGCAGGGTCAATTTCCTGCTGGCAGAAGTGGAGCGCATTGCGCATTTTCTCGAGTTGCGGTGGATCCCGCATCAAACTTCTCGCCTGCAGAGGGATATGGGCTCTCCGTTCTCGAACTCCGACCAGATTAGCGACTATTCGGAGTGATGGCGCCCGATCCGTCCGGTATGTGAAAAAAAATCATTAATAACAATGGGTTATACTGTACCCCTTACTCAAGATACTATACTGGCATGATGAATCTACTGACAGAGGCGGAATGACCACACAAATGGGTAACTTTAACCAATCAGGACAAAACCTGTACGCCTTGCGCGCCCGCCGGGATGGCGGTACTTTACATATTGTGTGGGGAGCTAAGCCCCAAAATGGCTGAATCAGTAAAAGACCATCTACGGGAGGCCCTCGCACTAATGTTGAAGCCTCTGGTGAGGCTGATGATTTCGCAGGGAATAACCCACGCGGAGTTTTCGGAGACAACGAAAGAAGTCTATGTCGAGACCGCGTTGAGACATTTTGAGGACGCGGGGCGGGTTAATAAGTCCAGAGTGGCTATTTTGACTGGACTAACAAGAAAAGAAGTAAAGAACGTAATCGATCGAACGTTAGAGGAGACGCAATCCGATAAGACTTATTCAAGGCCGGAACGGGTGCTGACCGGATGGTTTAGCGATCCTAAATACACAGGGCCATACGGAATCCCGCTCGAGTTGCCTTATGAGTCGACGCAATCAGATAGCCCGAGCTTCGTTAAGTTAGTCAAAGAATACAGTGGTGACATGGCGCCACGGCAGATGCTTAACGAGCTTTTGGTTTCTGGGTCTGTTACTGAAGTTGAAGGTAGGTACAAAGCTGTTAGACGGATATATAAGTTTTCAGCGCTATCGCCCGAATTCATTAAGCGTCTGGGCGAAGTTGGATACAGAGTATTTTCTACAGCGGCGAAGAATATAGATAAGCAAATGGAAGGCAGCGGATATTTTGATCGAATGGTATTTGCTGACGAAGGATGTACTCAAGAAGTTATTGAAGAGTTCGACACGTACATTAAGGTTCGGGGGCAAGAGCTCCTAGAAGAAATAGATGTCTGGTTTTCATCGAGAAGCGAGCAGGAAGAAAGCAATTTGGAGCGGAAGGATACTGGTCTTTATATGGTCCACTATGTTGAAAGTGGAGATGAAAGACACTCTTTAAGAGACATTTTGCTAGAACGCGGTGTTGAGCCAGACGTTTAGTACAATCAAAAAATACAAAGATTTGCGCGGAGACCAGGGAGGTTGAATCCGTTAGAACGATAACAAGGGATCGGTTGGAGCGACATCTAAACGAGGAGCGATGAAATGAGCGATGCAAGAAGCGCCAGAATGCAATGCGTTCTGGGAGCGACGCTGATTGCGGGTATGCTGCCATTGACCGCGTTAGCCAGCACGGCGGGCGGGACGTTGCAGGGTATCAACGGTGGCGATGTAGCCGGTATTAATGGTGGCGACGTAGCCGGCATCAACGGTGGCGATGTAGCCGGTATTAATGGTGGCGATGTTCTCGGCATTAATGGTGGCGATGTTCTCGGCATTAATGGTGGCGACGTAGCCGGCATCAACGGTGGCGATGTGGCCGGTATTAATGGTGGCGACGTAGCCGGCATCAACGGTGGCGATGTTCTCGGCATCAACGGTGGCGATGTAGCCGGCATTAATGGCGGCGATGTTCTGGTTTTGGCCGGCCCAGTCGACTCAATCGATCCAATTAACGGTGTCTTTACCGCAGTTGGGCAGACAGTCATGGCGTCGCAGGCAATGCTGTCCGGCATGAGTGTCGGTGACTTCGTGTCGGTTAATGGTTCTGTCGTAACGTCTGGCTGGCTGTACGCCGATTCAATCTCACTTTCCAATGAGATGTATGTTCCCGGCGCCACGCAGGTCTACGTAACGGGTATTCCGTCGAATATCAATCCGGTGCTTGGCCAGGCAGAGCTCGGCGAACTCACAATTGACTACACGGCAGCCATGAGTAGCGGTGCCATTCCATTGGGGGCTTCGCTTAGCTTCAGTGGAATTCAGCCCGTCAGCCGGGGCTTGCTGGTATCGGACGCGGTTAGCGCCATACAGTAGCCGATCCCGTTAAGGAGGCACTCCGGCTTCGCTCGTCGGAGAAAAACTACAAAAAGATCTGCCTCTGGGAGTCTCAGGTAGAGGGCCACTTCGGTGGCCTTTTTCTTTGGGCAAAAAAAAGTCGGCGTCCCTGCCGACTTAGTTCTCGTATCAACCTAGAAGGAGATGCGAGGGTTGGAGGAGCCACCCCCGAGCGATTAGGGATGACTCGCGAGCAATGTTAGGTAGCTTCCCGTCGCCATGATGTGATGGCCCTCACAGAACCGAAGCCGGAAATTAAAAAGGGCGCCCGAAGGCGCCCCTTATGACAAATAGCCGGAAATTAAGTTAACTGGCGGCCGGTCTAGCTGCCGTCACGCAATCCCTGCATGTAATCCTGGAACTTCTCTTGTTCCACCCGCTGCTTGATAGCGTCACGGACGCTTTCCAGAGTGGGCGGCTCGTTCTCGCGGGTATCTTCTCTGAGAATTACGTGCCAACCGAACTGCGTTTGTACGGGAGCCTTCGAATATGCGCCATCTTCGAGAGCAACGACGGCGTCGGCAAACGGCTTCACCATCTGATCCGGTGCAAACCATCCGAGGTCGCCACCGTTAGGTCCAGATGGCCCGGTCGAATGTTCCTTGGCCAGCGCCTGAAAATCCGCACCTTCGTCGAGTTGATCGATCAGGTCCTGCGCCTCTGACTGCGTCTCTACAAGAATATGTCTCGCCTTGTACTGTTTATCCGAGGACTGCTCGAGCTGGGTCTCGTACTCGGCAAGAATTTCCGCATCGGTAGCGGGATTTGATTCCACGAAATCCCGAGCCACTGCCTGAGCGATCGTGCCGCGGTACTGAAGTTCGATTTGGGCCTTGATCTGGGGATCTTCGGCAAATTCCTCGGCCTTCGGCTGTGTCGTCAGGAGATAGATGTCGGTCAGTTCCCGCTCGACGGTGGCGCGGTCCTCGGCGCTCGCCTGCGCTGCAGGTTTCTGGAATCGGCTCTCGAGGTATGCGTCGAATACGGTGCTATCGATATCGACGCCATTGACGGTCACCACCGTTTCGGCGGTGGCGGTCGAAAATCCGCTCGCTGCAAGTGTTGCGACAGCGATAAGTGTTCCAAACCGACTGGAACGTGATTTGCATTTCATGATGAGTCCTTTAATTACTTTGAATAGCCAGAATGGCTCTGATAGTGACCGGAATGTCCTTATCTGGGGGCAAAATAATGCGTCACCAGAGACTAAGGCAGTGAATATCATAGACTATTTGAGCCGAAAGGTGGTCGAATTTATCGCTCGGATGGCGTGTGGGCGTTGATTTTCAGGGCATGAATGTCCGTCTGCATGAGCGGTCCCAATGCCGTGTAAATCAGGCGATGGCGCTTGATACGGCTTTGCCCCTGGAAGGCGTCGGAAATGATAGTGACTTCGAAATGGCCCATTCCATCGCGGGCGCCGGCGTGGCCGGCGTGGAGGTGACTCTGGTCTTTGACCTGGAGATGAGAGGGCGAAAAGCCCGCCTCGAGGCGCTCCCGAATCTTCTCGATGCGTTCAGCAGTCATGGCAGTACTCGTTTAAACGGCTTGACCTCGACCTTCCGATACACGCCCGCAGACACGTACGGATCCTCGTCCGCCCACCGCTTTGCAGCCTCGAGCGATGCGAATTCCGCGATGACCAGGCTGCCCGTGAATCCGGCTTCTCCCGGTACCTCCGCGTCCACTGCCGGGTGCGGGCCTGCGAGCAGGAGTCGACCTTCAGCGGCCAGCGCCCGTAAACGTGCCAGGTGGGCATCGCGCGCCGTGGCACGCAGCGGCAGACTGTTCTCGACGTCCTCGCTGATGATTGCGTACCACATCATTCCGCGTCTCCGGAGTCGGTGGCCGCGTCGTCATCGCCAAATTTGGATACCAGCCACAGGCCCTGCGCGAGCATAAAGATAAAGGTGAGGGCGAGCAGCCCGAATACCTTGAAATTTACCCAGAACTGCTCGCTGTAATTGTAAGCGACATAGATATTGGCAATCCCCATTGCCGCGAAGAACACGACCCATACCAGGTTGAGCCTGCGCCAGTCGGCAGGGACGATCCTCTCTGTCGGCAGTTCGCCGCCCATTTCGAGGAAGCGGCGCACGAGCGGCTTCTCGCCAATCCACAGGCTGAGCAGGAAGGCGATCGAGACAGCCCAGTAAAACGCGGTCGGCTTCCAGTAAATGAAATCGGCATTGCGAAAATACAGGGCAGCGGCACCGAACACGAGCAGGAAGACCGTCGACCACATGTACATCTTGTCGACTTTCTTCGTGCGTACGTACTTGATGACAAATCCGATCGGCATCGCAACCATCAGCGCGCCGATCGCAAAATAAATGCCCTTGTAGAGGTAAGCGCCAAGGAACAGGATCAGTGGTAGAAATTCGAACAGTACTTGCATTGAAAAGGGCGCCAGGTGGCCGGAATTGCGCGCATGATAACGTGAACTTGATGCCGCGGGCCACGATTGCAAGGGTATCCCCGGGCCCCGGACTTGCCTAGAATCCGCGCGTGGCCAGATTAATCGAAGTTCATCCGGACAATCCGCAGCCGCGGCGTGTTGCCGAAATCGTCGAGACGATTCGGGAGGGCGGCCTGATCGCCTACCCCACGGACTCGAGCTATGCGTTCGGCTGCCATATCGGCGACAAGCGGGCCATGGACCGGATTCGGCGCATACGGCGGACCGACAAGAACCACAATTTCACGCTGGTCTGCAGCGACCTGTCGGAAATCAGCACCTATGCCCGGGTGGACAACTGGGCCTACCGGATGCTCAAGGCGATGACCCCGGGGCCGTATACGTTCATCCTTCCGGCTACGCGGGAGGTGCCGAAGCGGCTGCAGCACCCGAAGCGGAGAACAATAGGCCTTCGGGTTCCCGACCATGCGCTCGTCCGGGCGGCCCTCGATGCGCTCGGCGAGCCGATCATGAGTTCGACACTATTGCTGCCGGGCGACGACCTGCCACTGACCGACCCGCACGAGATCGAGGAGCGAATCGGCCACGAGATCGACCTCATCATCGACGCCGGAGCCACAGGTATCGAGCCGACGAGCGTGCTCGATCTCTCCGAGGGCACGGTGGTGGTCCTGAGGATCGGCCGCGGGGACGTCAGTGCACTGCTGTGAGCCCGATGCAGCGCTATTTACGCTAGAATGCGTGGATATCGCCCTGGACAGCCCATGAAACCTGAACTCAAGGTCCTGAAGCGGGAGGACGCTCCGAAACCGCCTCAGGACGAAAGACAAAGCCCCGCGCAGAGTGAGATGCCGTTCGCCGTCGTCGACGGGGAGCCCGTCACGACCCTGCCTCAGGACCTGTACATCCCACCGTACGCGTTGCAGGTGTTCCTCGAGGCATTTGAAGGGCCGCTCGACCTGTTGCTGTACCTAATCCGGCGCCAGAACATCGATATCCTCGACATCCCGATCGCGGAAATCACCAAGCAATACGTGCAGTACATCGAGTTGATGAAAGAGATGCAGCTCGAACTCGCCGGCGAGTACCTCGTCATGGCGGCGATGCTTGCCGAGATCAAATCGCGCATGTTGCTGCCGCGCCCGCAGGCGGAGGAAGAGGAAGAAGACGATCCGCGCGCCGAGCTCGTGCGCCGGCTGCAGGAGTACGAGCGCTTCAAGAAAGCGGCGCAGGATATCGAGGAGTTGCCGCGGCTGGAGCGGGACGTCTTCGTTGCCCAGGCCGAAGCACCCGAACGCAAGGTCGTGGAACAGCTGCCCGACGTCACGCTCAAGGAACTGTTGCTCGCGTTTCATGATGTGCTCAAGCGTGCGGAGATGTTCTCCAATCTGCATGTGACGCGTGAGCCGTTGTCGGTCCGGCAGCGCATGTCCGAGGTCCTGACTCGTATCAAAGCAGGGTCGTTCACGCGCTTCGCCGACTTGTTCGACCCCGAAGAGGGTCGCCTGGGCGTGGCGGTGACGTTTCTTGCGCTGCTGGAACTGCTTCGAGAATCGCTTATAGAAGTTGTGCAGTCTGACGAATTTGCCCCTCTGCATGTGCGGGCGGCCTCGACCGTCCGCCTCGTAACTGACGACGATGCGGCCTCTGCCGCGGATTCGTTGCAACCCTGATACGCTAGATACGATGGACCAGACAGAAATCAAACACTTTATCGAGGCGGCGCTCCTGGCGGCGGGCCGCCCGCTGAGCGTGGACCAGTTGCAGGGTCTGTTCGACGGGCGCTCGGCGCCGTCGAAACCGGACATACGCGCTGCGATTGCGACGCTCGCCGAGGAATACGACGACCGCGGTATCGCGATCGCCGAAGTTGCCTCGGGCTTTCGCATCCAGGTGAAGTCGGGCATGGCCGAGCGCCTGCAAAAGCTCTGGGAAGAGCGGCCGCCGCGCTACTCGCGAGCGCTGTTCGAGACGCTGGCGTTGATTGCCTACCGGCAACCGATTACGCGCGGCGAGATCGAGGAAGTTCGCGGCGTGTCCGTCAGCTCGAACATCGTGCGCACGCTGCTCGAGCGGGACTGGGCCCGCGTGGTCGGTCACCGCGACGTTCCGGGGCGTCCCGAAATGTTCGGCACGACACGTAATTTTCTCGATTATTTTGGCCTCAAGAAGCTCGATGACCTGCCGCCGCTCGCGGATCTGTCCGACTGGGAGAGTCTGCGCGTGCAGCTCAACCTGCCGGAAGTCGAAGAGGATGGCAGTGCCGGGCCGGAAGAAACGGCCGATGTGCCGATCCTGTATCCGGAGGTCGGCGTCGAAGAGCCGGAGGCCGGAGAAGAATCCTCGGACGACGAAGAGCAGCTTGTCGTGTCCGAATGGCCCGATCCGAACAAGCCCACCGCAATCACATCGCTGGAAACCCGTGAAGCCGACGACGATAAGGATGCGTCCGCCAACGGCTGAGGATTAGCGCGTTGCCGGAACGTGTGCAAAAAGTGCTTGCGGGAGCCGGACACGGCTCGAGGCGCAAAGTCGAACAGTGGATCCGCGAGGGCCGGCTGGCGATCGACGGCCGCCCGGCACAACTGGGCGACACCGTAACGGGCGACGAACGGATCACGCTGGACGGGCGCCAGCTCTCCGTGCAGGCGGTCCCGCCATCGCACCGTTTCATCGTCTACAACAAGCCCGAAGGCGAGATCGTCGCCCGTTCCGACCCGGAAGGGCGCACTACCGTGTTCCATGCACTGCCCAAACTCAAAGGGGCACGCTGGGTGGCGGTGGGCCGTCTTGACATCGGAACAACCGGACTCCTGATTTTTACGACCGACGGAGAACTCGCCAATGCGCTGATGCATCCGTCGTCCGAACTGCTGCGGCGCTACGCCGTCCGGATCCATGGTGATCCGACGGGCGAAGACCTGGCGGCGCTGAAGGAGGGCGTGTTACTCGAAGACGGGCCGGCTCGGTTCGAGAGTATCGAGGCCACGGGCGGCGACGGCACCAACAAGTGGTTCAAGGTGAGCCTGAGGGAAGGCCGATACCGGGAAGTGCGGCGACTGTGGGAAGCACTGGGCCACGTGGTCAGCCGCCTCATCCGTATCGGCTACGGGCCGCTGGATCTGCCGCGCAAGCTGCGGCGGGGCAAATACGAGGCCCTGACCCCGGCACAGGTAAGGTCGCTGTACGTGTCGGCCGGTCTCAAGCCGCCGATGCAGGAGCGGCGGCCCGCATCTCGCAAAAAGGTCAGGAAACCCAGATAGTTATACGGGTTTGTTAAAGTATTTTTGCTATTGCGCGTCGAGGCTCTTGCCCGTCACGCCTTTGCTGTCGGGCCCCAGCAGGTACATGTAGGTCGGCAGGATGTCCTCGGCGGTCTTCAGGGTGTCCCGGTCCTCCGCCGGATACGCCGCGCGCCGCATTTCGGTGCGCACGGGACCCGGATTGATGCAGTTCACGCGTATCGAACCGTGTTCCAGCTCACTGGCCAGCACCTGCGAGAGCCCCTCGGTAGCAAATTTGGACACTGCGTAGGCGCCCCAGAACGGCTTGCCGACCCGGCCGACGCCGCTGCTGGTAAAGATGACCGAGGCATCCTCCGACTGATGCAGCAACGGCAGGCAAACCTGCGTGATGGCGAAAGCGGCGGTGACGTTGACATGCATGACCTTTTGCCACATTGCCGCGTCGTACTGCTCGATCGCATAGCGCTCGCCCAGAATACCCGCGTTGTTGACCAGTCCGTCGAGACGGCCGAATTCGCCGGCGAGGCTGTCGGCAAGCGAGCTGTAGGCCTCGCTGGCCGCAACCGCGAGGTCCATGACGGCGATCGAGGGACGTGGCGCGCTCCCCAGGGCTTCTATCTCGTCATACACCTTCTCGAGCTTCGCGACGTTGCGGCCGTGCAGGATGACCCGGGCGCCGTGTTCGGCAGCATGGACGGCGAGGGCGCGCCCGATACCATCGCTGGCGCCGGTGATTAGGATGATCCGTCCTTCGAGAAGGTTGCCGGGACAGGTGTAGGTCTTGTGATCCATTATTGCAGGGTCTTGTCGGGTGAATCGGCGTCATCGTCAACGACGGGCTCGTCATCGCTGCTTTCGATCATGGTCCGCGGCACCGGGTCCAGCGTGTCCAGCTTTTCCATCTTCTTCTTCTCGTGCACGCCGAGTTCCACGAATTTGCGCGCGCCGGGCAGAACGCTGCGTTCCAGCGAGC
>Ga0316191_10004182_pt1 | contig 10751 bp, 5 predicted proteins | sample Eddworburr2cm_MG_FD_204928 | JGI IMG/M metagenome (GOLD analysis project Ga0316191, IMG submission 204928) | Coastal sediment microbial communities from Maine, United States - Eddy worm burrow 2 cm | ecosystem: Environmental > Aquatic > Marine > Coastal > Sediment | place: USA: Maine | collected... | reverse complement strand
GCTGCTCTGAATCAGAGCTGTAAAAGCCGCACCCACCAGCAGGCCCAGCATGGGATTTTCCAACCCTTTTAATAGATTGATGAAGTCCGGATAATCTCGCAGGGGCTTCATGGTGTCGCTCATGAGCTTCATGCCAAAGAACAGAATACCAAATCCCAGAATAACTTCGCCTAAATTTCATCGTGTTCATCCTTTATTGTGGCCAGCGCCATTTTTTAATTGCATCGATTGAAACAATATGAAAAGTACCTATAAATTATCGGCATTCCATTGAAAAACTTAAGCATTGCGGCCAGCGGATCCCGGTTAACCATCGAAAAATATCTTGCCGACCATACCGATTCGGAATTCAGTCACGAAGGCTGTCCGGAGTGCACGGATAATGTGTGTCCCGCCCCCTGATAAAAATAACCGGGGATCGCTCATCATGGCCCGGCGGCAGATAACTTAACAGAGATTCCAATTTACATTAGGTGTGAAGACTTTCCAAGGAGAAGCGCAATGAAGGCCATTACCTATGATGATATCCTGATGGTGCCATCTTATAATCACTGGGAATCGCGCAAGGTCGTTGATATCTCGATGCGCTGCAAAATGGGCAAGCTGTCCCTCGAACTGCCGTTGATGACGACCAACATGGACACCATCACCGAGGCGGCCATGGCCAACTATATCGGATCAAAAGGCGGCATCGGCGTACTGCATCGCTACATGCCTATCGAAGACAATGTCAGGATGTTTAAGGATTGTCAGCACCCTGTGTTCGTGTCAATCGGCTGCTCGAAAAAAGATCTGGAACGAACCGAAGCTTTGCGGGACGCCGGGGCGGACCTGTTTTGTGTGGATGTTGCCCACGCCCATGCCAAATATGTCGGGCGAACCCTCAAACAAATTCGCACCATGCTTGGCGACAACGCCTGCATCATGGCCGGCAATGTGGCCACCTATGCCGGCGCCGATTACCTGGCATCGAGCAGCGCCGATATCATCAAGGTGGGAATCGGCGGTGGTTCGGTCTGCACCACCCGGATCAAAACCGGTTTTGGCGTGCCCAACCTGACAGCCATAAAAAACTGTGCCCGGGTCGATCGCTCGGTCGTCGCCGATGGAGGGATCCGGTATCCGGGCGATATTGTCAAAGCGCTGGCGTTTGGTGCGGATTTCGTGATGGTGGGCAGTTTGCTGGCCGGCACCCGTCCTACCCCTGGTCCGGTGAAAACCAAAAAGAACCAAGCCGGGGAAATAATCAAGGTTAAAGTCTACCGGGGCATGGCCAGCAGTGAAGTGCAAAAAGACTACCATGGCGGTATCGCGGAATGGAAAACTTCAGAAGGTGTAGCCACCGAAGTTTCCTACCGGGAAGACGAAGATGACATCATCGCCGACATCATCGGCGGATTACGTTCCGGATTAACCTATGGCGGGGCGGCAACAATTGGCGAGCTGCAGCGCAAGCTGGATTTCATTGAGATCACGCCGGCCGCTCGCACCGAAAGCATGGCCCATAGAATGGAGTAATACCGTGTCGAATATGATAGACCTTGCCTTTTTGGATGCCACCGCGCAGGCAGAGCTTGTGCAAAAAAAAGAAGTTAAACCCCTTGAATTGGTGGATGCCGCCATCGAACGCATCGAGCGTTTGAATCCCAAGCTGAATGCGGTTGTCACACCGATGTTTGATCTGGCACGAAAAGGCGCAAGGGCCCAGATACCCGACGGTCCCTTCAGGGGGGTACCCTTTTTGCTTAAAGACCTGATCGCGGAATATGCCGGGGTGCGGCATACCGAGGGTTCGGCCTTTCTGAAAAACTATATCTCGCACCAGGACAGCGAGCTGGTGGTGAGAATCAAAAAGGCCGGGTTAATTACCTGCGGCAAGACCAATACCTGTGAATGGGGCGCATTGCCGACCACCGAACCGCTGCTGTTCGGAGCCACCCGCAATCCCTGGGATCCCGATAGAACACCGGGAGGATCGAGTGGTGGATCGGCTGCTGCGGTGGCCGCCGGCATGGTCCCCATGGCCCATGGCAACGACGGCGGCGGCTCGATCCGCATGCCGGCATCCTGCTGCGGGGTGTTCGGCCTGAAACCGACCCGGGCACGCAATCCCCTGGGCCCGGAATATGGTGACGCCTACAGCGGTCTGCCGGCGGAACATGCCCTGACGCGCTCGGTCCGCGACAGCGCCGCCCTGCTGGATGCCACCTGCGGTCCGGATCTGGGCGATCCCTACTGGGCCCCGCCACCTGTTCGGCCCTATAGCGAAGAAGTCGGTGCCGATCCGGGAAGACTTAGAATTGCCTTTACCACCCAGGCACGCCCGGGCATTGACGTGCACCCGGATTGCATAAAAGCGGTGCAGAACGTCGCGGCCCTTTGCGCTGATTTGGGCCACGAAGTGGCAGAGGCCTCTCTGGAGCCAAACAATCGACAACTGGCCCGATGTTTTTACCGGTTGTGGTTGGGCGGAGTTGCCTGGGACGCCAACCACTGGGAACGCAAAACCGGCAACACCATCACCCCGGACCGGGTGGAACCGATGACCTGGGCCCTGATCGAAAAGGGACGCCGGATGGATGCCGGCACCTATTTACTGGCGCTGGAGGATCTGCAGAGACTGGCGCGGGATGCGGCCCGTTTATTCACCCGATGGGATGTGTGGCTGACCCCGACCCTGGCCGAACCGCCGGTCCCGCTGGGTACATTTGATCCCAAACCGGATGATCCGCTGTATGGGTTTTTCCGCTCCGGCAAATTTATGCCCTTCACCTCAATCTGCAATGCAACCGGCCAGCCGGCCATGTCGGTGCCGCTGTTCTGGAATGAGGGCAATCTTCCCATTGGAACCCATTTCATCGGACGTTTCGGCGATGAAGCCACCCTTTTTCGCCTGGCGGCCCAGCTGGAGGCCGCCCGTCCCTGGGCGGATCGGCATCCGCCGGTTGCAGCCGGATAAATCTATTAACGGTTAACTCTGGGGCAAATCACTTTCGTGCTGTTCCATACCGTAAGCCACAGTAGTCATCACACTGGGGTCGAAGATCCAGGAAAAACCGGGAGACTTGCGTATGGCCAGTAAGCGGACCTACGAAGAGTTGGAACAAAGAATCAGGGAGCTTGAGAAGGAATCTTCCAAACGCCAAAAGGCCGAGGAGGCCTTGCGGGAATCGGAAAAGAAATTCCGTTCACTGGTCGAGCACCTGCCTGAAACAATCGTCTACACGGCCACCCTGGACGCCCAGAGCACGACCACTTATGTCAGCCCGCAGGTGGCCAACCTCCTTGGATACTCACAACAGGACTACCAGAGAGATCCCTCCATCTGGTTAAAAGCGCTCCACCCCGATGACCGCGAGTGGGTAATGGCGGAAGTGGCGCGGTGTCACGACTGCGGCGGAGCCCTGGACGTTGAGTACCGGATGTTCCACCGAAACGGTCGCTTGATCTGGTGGCAGGACCGGGCCGAGATCATTTGTAACGAACACGGGGAGCCGCTGTTTCTTCTGGGGGTCATGTTCGACATCACTGCACGGAAGCGAGCCGAGGAAAAGTTTCGCAACATTGTCAACTCCTCGCCCATGGGTATCCACATGTACAAACTCGAGCCGGATGGGCGGCTGGTTTTTACGGGTGTCAATCCATCTGCGGATCGCATTTTAGGGGTCGATAACACCCAGTTCATCGGCAAGACCCTAGAAGAAGCATTTCCGCCGCTTGCTGAATCAGAAGTTCCCGGGCGTTATCGCGATGTCTGTGCCAACGGTGGCCCTTGGCGGACCGAACAGATAAATTATGAAGATGAGCAGATCAAGGGGGCGTTTGAAGTTCACGCTTTCCAAACCTCCCCCGGTACGATGGCAGCCATGTTTTTCGACATCACCGAGCGCAAGCAGGCGGCGGAGGCGTTGAGGGAGAGTCAGGAGCGATTTCGCCTTTTATCGGAGGCCAGTTCGGAAGGAATTGCCATCACGGATAAAGGGGTGATTCTTGATACCAACGAACAGTTCGCCAAAATGCTCGGCTGCCCGATTTCAGAACTTACCGGGAGGCGAGTTATGGACTTTGTTGCGCCGGTATCCCGGGAACTAGTTTTAGAACATATCGCCGCGGGTTACGAACAACCTTACGAGCATCTGGCCCAAAAAGAAGACGGGTCCATTTTCCCCGTTGAGGCTCATGGCAAAATCATCCCCTTTGAGGGGCGCCAGGTGCGGGTGACGGTAGTCAGTGACATCTCTGTGCGCAAACAGGCGGAGAAGGCCCTGCAGGATGCGGAAAAGCGCTATCGCGATTTTTTTAATGAAGCACCGGTTATGTATGTTGTTTCCAGTCACCACCAGGGTGCGCCCCATATCGCGGATTGTAACGAATTGTTCTGCAAAACCCTGGGGTACACCCGGGATCAAATATTAAATCGGCCGCTAACGGACTTCTATAACGCCGAGTCACAAAACCAGCTAGTGCAAGGAGGCTATCAAGAGATACTGGATGGCCGGTCTGTTACTGCTGAACGCCATCTCGTGACCTCTGACGGCGGCCCTATCGAGACCTTGGTCCGATCGGTCCCGACGTTTGATTCAGAAAACAAGGTCATCGGAAGCCGGGCCATTTATCTGGACATCAGCAAACGCAAGTTAGCCGAGGAGGCCTTGCGCCTTTCGGAAGAAAAATTTTTCAAAGCCTTTAACGCCAGCCCGGTCTGGGTGTCGGTGGCCACTGTAATGGAAGGCCGATTTCTGGAGGTTAACGATACCTTTACCAAGGTCACGGGCTATACGCGGACGGAAGCCATCGGCCGCACGTCATTTGAGCTGAATTTTTGGCTCGACCCTGAAAAAGACAGAGCCGGGGCCCTTGAGAGATTTCACCAGCAGGGTTTCCTCAGGAATTTTGAGATAAAGATGCGTTTTAAGGGAGGAGATATCCATGACATGCTCTGGTCGGCCGACCGCCTGCTGTTTGCAGGTGAAGACTGTTTAATAAACGTACTGATTGACATTACTGAAATTAAGAATTTGCAGAAAGAAAAGGCAACCCTCGAAAATCAGCTCCTGCAAGCCCAGAAGATGGAGGCCATCGGCACCCTGGCCGGTGGAATAGCGCATGATTTCAACAATATTTTATCGGCTATTTTGGGCAATGCGGAAATTGCCCTGCTGCACGAGCTCCCCGGGGGACATCCTGCTCGTTACAGTGTTGAGGAAGTGCGCAAAGCCGCCAAAAGGGCCAGGGATCTGGTGCGTCAGATATTGGCTTTCAGCAGACAAAAAGATGAGCAATTCGATGAAATCAGCCTGGGACTGATCATCAAAGAGGTCGTGCAATTGTTAAGAGCCTCGCTGCCCGTGACCATTGAAATCCGCCAGGAGTTAACGACACAGTCTGACACAATTATAGGGGACCCGGGCCGGATACACCAGGTGCTGATGAACCTGGGCACCAATGCCGCCCATGCCATGCGCAAAACCGGCGGTATCCTTGACATTCGGTCGGCGGACATCGAAGTAGACCCCAAGTCAGCCAATTCCTATCCGGGTCTCAAACCCGGTGCCTACCTGAAACTGAGTGTCAGTGATACCGGGCTCGGTATGTCACCGTCGGTCAGGGAGCGTATTTTTGAACCCTACTTTACCACCAAACAGGTGGGTGAAGGCACCGGCCTGGGACTTTCCGTGGTTCACGGCATTGTTAAAAGCCTCAATGGTTCGATTACGGTCGCAAGCAACAAAGGCCAGGGCAGCATTTTCACCATCCTTCTTCCTAAAGTTGAGGGCCGGTCCGTATCTGAAATCGACAATCACGGACCGATGCCCACCGGAACAGAGGGGATTCTATTTGTCGATGATGAAATGCCGCTGACAATTTTGGGCAAGCGGATTCTGGAAGGTCTGGGGTACACCGTTACAGCTAAAAAAGACGGCCTTGACGCCCTTGAGACGTTTCGCCAAGATCCCCACCGCTATGACCTTGTCATCACAGATATGACCATGCCGGGTATGACCGGTGACAGGCTGGCCCTTGAAATCATGAAAATCAGGCCGGATATTCCCGTGGTGCTTTGCACCGGTTACAGCGAATCGATCACCCCGGAAGGAGTCCGGGAGATCGGTATCCGGGAGTTGGTCATGAAACCCCTGGTGATGCGCCAGCTTGCCGAAATTGTACGCCGCGTGCTGGATGCAGGCAGGTAGATATAAAATATATATTGTCATTTGTCTGATTTTGATTTTAAATACCGGTAATCATGAAAAATCATACCAGAAATAGGGACCCTATAATCAAGGCCAATATTCTGGTGATCGATGATGATCAGATGTTGTGTGACATGATGTGCCGCCAATTCGAATATGTGCAGTACAAATCCGCCTGCGCCCACACCCTTAGACAAGGCCTTGACCTGCTTAACACCTCACATTTTGACGTGGTCTTTCTGGATGTGCGCCTGCCGGATGGCGACGGTCTATCCGCCATCCCTGAGATTCGACAGCTTTTATATAATCCGGAAGTCATCATCATCACCGGCGAAGGAGACCCCAATGGGGCCGAACTTGCTATCAAAAGCGGTGCCTGGGATTATATTCAAAAGCCGATCTCGCCGGAAAAATTGACGCTCCCGCTTAACCGCGCCCTTCAATATCGTGACAGTCTGCTAAATATGAAGAGGACCCCCGTTGTTTTGAAACGGGAAGGTATCATTGGCAACAGCCCCAGGATGATGGCCTGTCTGGATTCCGTGGCCCAGGTAGCCGGATCAGATATCAACGTAATGCTGGCGGCTGAAACCGGAACCGGCAAGGAACTTTTTGCAAAGGCATTGCACGACAACAGTGGGCGATCTGATAAGAATTTTGTTGTTGTTGATTGTGCCGCCCTTCCTGAAACACTGATTGAAAGCTCGCTTTTCGGATATGAAAAAGGGGCCTTCACAGGCGCCGATCAACCCAGGGAAGGACTGATCAAGCAGGCCGACGGGGGGTCTCTTTTTCTTGATGAAGTGGGGGAGCTCAGCTTGACCCTTCAAAAAGCTTTTCTAAGAGTGCTCGAGGAACGCCGCTACCGGCCCATCGGCAGTAAGCAGGAGGTCACGAGTGATTTCAGGTTAATATCCGCAACCAATAGAAACCTCGACCGCATGACCCAAGCCGGTCAATTCAGAGAGGACCTCTTGCATCGTCTGCGAACGATCACCATAGAACTGCCGCCGCTCAGAGAAAACCTGGCCGACCTGAAAGCCGTGGCGGTGCATCATATGATCAGCATTTGCGCCAGATACGGGATTGATACCAAAGGCTTTTCGCCTGATTTTTTTGATGTGCTCTGCGCTTACGCCTGGCCCGGAAATGTGCGGGAGCTCATTCATGCCCTGGAAGATTGCATCAACCGGGCAAAATATGAGCCGACCTTGTTCCCTCAACATTTGCCCAACCGCATTCGTGTCCAGGTGGCCAGATCCTCGGTCGGTCCCAAGCACAAGATGCCGGTTCAAGACACTGCCATAAGTGAACCCGGCCATTCCGCGGTCATTCCTTCCTATCGGGATTTTCGAAATACGGTTATCACCGACATGCAAAAAAAATATTTCCAAAATCTGATAAACTCCACCCGGGGTGATATTCGCACAGCCTGTCAAATTTCCGGCCTTGGCCGCAGCCGCTTGTACACCCTCTTGAAGAAGTATAACATCTCCCGATTCGGCTGGGATTCAAAATAAGACGATCCACCCTTTTTAACATTTGTCCACATTTTGTGGACAAATAGCCGGTCTTCCAATCCCCGACAAACTGTTTTTTCCTGTGGTGTATCGGTGTAAAATAGCCTAACTATTTAAAATTAATAATATTTATTATTAAAGCCGATGTCTGGCATGTTTATTGTACATGGCACAGATTGATTCTTAATTTTTCAATCATTCAAATGACGGGCGGCCCTATGAACTTAATTTTTTACGGATATATAGGTAATGGTGCCATCAAAAAAGTCCAAAATGCCATCAAAGAGGTGGTTTCCGAGAAACAAATCGAACACTACCACACGATTGAAAGTTTTTCGATCCGGTTGCGCCAATATTCAGAGCAAGCCCCCATTGCCCTTGTTTTAGCATCCAACCGGCAGGAGCTTTTGAAGATCGTTGCCATTCAAGACCTGCTTTTCGGCATTTCCATCATTTTAATATTGCCGGATGCCACGGATCAGACCATTTCAATGGGGCATAAACTGCACCCACGCTTTTTGAGTTACCTTGACAGCGATTTCAAAGATGTTGCCACGGTTTTAACGAATATGATCGAAGGCCGGTCTAATGCAAAATGATACAGACGGCATGGCCAAAGGCAACATTTTTTAGGAATCGGTCCGCTCGTTATCTCGGGAAAATTCTTTTAACAGAAACAACAGACAAAAACAGTGCAGGCCCTAGAGGAGTTTATAAACCTTGGTTAGATTAAAAAAGAATATATCAACTTTAAATTTTCTGAGTTCCCTTACAGTCCTTTGCATATTGGCGATTATCTTAAATGCTTCCTGGGTGTTCTACCACTTAAAAAGGTTTGAACATCATGTGATTCAACAGGAAGCTGAGCTTAATTCCAGCCAAAAAAATCTGGTGCGCGAAGAGGTCAAAAAGGTAGAAGATTATATCCGCTACATGCAGCCGCAAATCGAGGCGCGGCTGAAAACCCAAATTAGAAATCGCGTCTACGAAGCCCACGACATTGCGATGAACATCTATCGTGAGAATAAGGGGCGAGCGTCACGCCAGAAAATTGAGAAGATGGTTAAAGATGCCCTTCGTCCGATCCGTTTCAATCAAGGAAGGGGATATTATTTTGCGGCTTCTCTGGATGGCAGCTTACAGTTATTTCCGGATAAGCCAGAACTTGAAGGAACAGATTTCAAAAGCTTTCAAGATACAGAAGGCCGCAATTTCGGGCAAGATACGATTGACATTTTAAATACTGCTGAGGAAGGATTTCTGAAATATATGTGGGCCAAACCCCATCAAGAAGGCACGGGTTTCCCCAAGATTGCCTTTGTTAGACGGTTTGAACCGTTTAATTGGTTTATCGGAACCGGTGAGTACCTCGATGATGTTGAAGCCCAAGTAAAAGCTGAGGTTTTAAATCGAATTGAAAAAATCCGATTTGGTGAGGGTGGCTATATTTTTGCCGGTCAATGGGATGGGTTGTCGCTGGCAGGGCCGGCAAAAGGCCAGAATATGATCGATGCTAGGGATGTAAACGGGCTAAAGATAGTTCAGGAGCTTATCAAGACCTCCAAACAAGGTGGCGGGTTTGTTCAATATGTCATCCCATCTTTTACAGGCATAAATTCACAGATGAAAATAAGCTATGTCGCCGCCATCCCTGAATGGCAGTGGTATATCGGCGCCGGCGTGTATTCTTATGCCATAAACGACCTGATTACCCATAAAAAAGTAATACTCCACCAAGAATTAAGACGCGAACTGGTTGCCATCATTCCGATTTTTTTGACGGTATCCATTTTGGCACTTGGTTTTTCCTTTCTGTTTTCAAGAATGATCAAAAAGCAATTTTTAGTGTTTACCGAATTTTTCACGAAGGCCTCCACCCAGTGTGAAAAGATAGATCGATCAAACCTTTCCTATTCAGAATTCCAATCTTTGGCTGACTCGGCGAACAAAATGGTGGATGAACGCCAGGGGGCCATTGAGGCCCTGAAAGAGAGTGAAAATAGGTTGAGGAGCATCATTCGCGCCGCGCCGATAGGTATTGGCGTGGTTTCAAATCGGATATTCAAAAGCGTCAATCAGCGGTTGTGTGCATTGGTCGGTTATTCATCTGACGAACTGGTCGGGCAGAGCTCAAAAATGCTTTACGTGAGCGAAGAAGAATTCCGGCAGGTTGGAGAGGAAAATTATGCGCAAATCCGGGAAATGGAAATCGGGACCATCGAAACCCGCTTGAAGTGCAAGGACGGATCAATCATTGACGTGTTGCTGAATTCTTCTCCGATCGACCCGGCTGACCTGTCAGCAGGCGTAACTTTCACGGCCTTGGATATCACCGGCCGCAAGCAAACCGTTGAAACGCTCAGGGAGAGTGAGGAGCGTTTCCGAGTATTGTTTGAGTATGCACCGGATCCGTTTTACATAAACAAAATGGACGGCACCCTGGTGGATGGTAATAAAGCCGCAGAAAAATTACTCGGTTACAAAAAAGAAGAACTGATTGGAAAAAACTTTTTAGAAATAGGAATGCTTTCACCCGACGATCTTCCCCGGGCGCTCGCTTCTTTAGAGCGCAACCAAAAAGGAGAGCCCACCGGCCCGGATGAATTCACCTTACATAAAAAAAATGGCGAACCGCTTTGGGCAGAGATCGTAACCCATCCGGTTAGCCTCAACGGCCAACGATTAGTGCTGGGCATTGTAAGGGATTTGACCCGCCGCCGACAGGCCGAAGGGGAGCGAAAAAAGCTCGAGGTCCAGCTGCGCCAGGCCCAGAAGATGGAGGCCATCGGCACCCTGGCCGGGGGTATCGCCCATGACTTCAACAATATCCTGGGTGCTGTCATCGGCTTCACGGAGATAACGTTAGGTCAATTCCCGCAGAAAAATTCGTTAACCCGCAATCTGCAGGAAGTGCTGACAGCAGGCTACCGTGCCCGGGATCTGGTCAAACAGATTCTGGCCTTCAGCCGCCAGGCCGAAAAGCAATTGCAGCCGGTTCAGGTCAGGCTGCTTGCCCGAGAAGCGGTTAAACTGCTCA
>Ga0316191_10004179_pt1 | contig 10757 bp, 13 predicted proteins | sample Eddworburr2cm_MG_FD_204928 | JGI IMG/M metagenome (GOLD analysis project Ga0316191, IMG submission 204928) | Coastal sediment microbial communities from Maine, United States - Eddy worm burrow 2 cm | ecosystem: Environmental > Aquatic > Marine > Coastal > Sediment | place: USA: Maine... | reverse complement strand
ACTGGGTGTCTTACCCCGATATGACGCTGCTTGCGGAAGGTGTGCCGGTAATCGTATCTGCTGGTATTGAGCAGGCCTACAAAATATCGCCAGAGCAGTTAGAAGACGCGATTACAGATCGTACCCGGTTAATATTTATCAATAGCCCGTCAAATCCAACGGGTGCCGTGTATAGCCGCGAAGAGCTCGCGGCTCTCGGTGAAGTGCTAAAAAAGTATCCTGATATCCTGATTGCTACAGATGATATGTACGAACATATTCTCTGGACAGACTCTCCATTCGTCAATATCGTCAATGCCTGTCCAGAACTCTATGATCGCACCATCGTCATGAATGGTGTCTCGAAAGCCTATTCGATGACAGGCTGGCGCATCGGTTACTGTGGTGGCCCGGCCAACCTGGTCGCAGCAATGAAGAAGACCCAGTCCCAGAGCACATCAAATCCCTGCTCTATCTCCCAGGTCGCCGCTGAAGCAGCGCTGAATGGAGACCAGGGTTGCATTGCACCGATGTTAAAGGCCTTCAAAGAACGGCATGATTTTGTCGTTGGGCGGCTGAACGCAATAAATGGCGTCAAATGTCTGCCATCCGACGGCACCTTTTACGCTTTTGCCGATTTCCGCGAGGCTATAGCCAACAGGGATGGTATCAATAATGATCTTGAGCTGGCTGATTACCTGCTAAATGAAGCTAAAGTTGCATTGGTGCCGGGTTCCGCCTTTGGTGCAGAGGGTTACATGCGCCTGTCATATGCAACAAGCATGGAAAACCTCAACCAGGCGTTGTCTCGAATTGAATTAGGTCTAAGCCAGTAAGATTTAGTGGTTAGTTGTTATTATATTCAGTAATTCAGTTACAACGGCTTGACCAGTTAAGCCTGTATCAGTAATATTCGCGCTCCACAATTCCCCGATAGCTCAGCTGGTAGAGCAAGTGACTGTTAATCACTGGGTCGGCGGTTCGAGCCCGTCTCGGGGAGCCATATATAGCAAGGACTTACAGCCATTTAGGTGTGAGTCCTTTTTTAATTCTACTGCTGATTGTGCCATTGTGCCGGAACTCGTTGTGCCACAAAATTTTTTAGCACAAAAAAAGCTCTGCAAGAATTAACTCACAGGGCTGATTTCGTTATCGGTCGCAAGGGGACTTAACGAACGACCAAGAAAAACGTTAAACTTTTAAACACCAGCAGAACGTTTTAACCAATGTGTTGTATCGATCGGTTGAAACTGCAGCCAGGAGCGGTCAAATTTTGCAGAAACAAGAACCGCCCCGAAGGGCGGCTCGTCTATCATCTGTAAGCGGTCGCAAAGTCAAAGTCCGCCCACCTGATGGTCGGTTAATAAAGCCCTAGTTTCCGGTAGGCATCGGAAGCTTGACACCTTCCTTCTCAAGTTGTTCGCGGATTTGCTTAAAGCGGAAGTACTTAGTGAGCGTGATCGGACCCGAGTAACCCTCACTCTGAAGTTTCCGCGGCGGATACTCCACATAGGTTTTCATTTTCTCTTCAATCGCCTGAGAGATGGTGACCAACGTCCATGTTCTCTCAGTGTAATTGTTCATAAAGATGTCATAGCGTTCCTGGGGGTCCGCCCAAAGGTCAAACACCTGAGGTACCGTGGCCACGTACTTCTCAGGACCTTTCCAGCCTTGGTTGGAGTCCACAGCGAGTCCACCGGTAGCCTGGCCGTTGTCACCACGAAGATTGAATAACGCCTTGTAGTTGCCCACTCTCGCCGCGCCGGGAGACAGCTCATTTTCGGTGAAATAGAACCACTCGTTGCGCTTAGACTTGCCTGTGCCGGTCAGCGCGGGTGTCATGTCATAGCTATCGAAGATAATCGGTTGATCCTCACGGTCATTCTTCGGCAGATCGACGCCTGCAACGGACGCAAAGGTCGCCATCAGGTCGAGGCCGCCGAGGATGTCGTGATTCTTCGACCCGGCCTTGATCTTGCCAGGCCATATGGCGATGGCTGGTACTCGATTTCCGCCCTCGCGCACAGTACCTTTGGTACCGCGAAACGGCGTATAGCCGGCATCAGGATAAACGTCCTGCCAGGCACCGTTGTCGGTGGTGTAGAACACCAGCGTATTCTTATCCAGACCAAGCGCACGCAGTTTATCCATGATCCGTCCGATGCGAGTATCAAGCTCCACGATGGAGTCCGCATACTTGCTCTTTGACAACGATTTATGCTCGAACTCGGGAGCAGGCATGTTGGGCTGGTGGACCTTCATGAAATTGACGTTGATGAAGAACGGCTTGTCGGACTTGGCCGCCGTGTCCAGGAACTCCAGCGCCGCTTTCTCGACGTAACTGTCGAAAAAGGGGATGCCGACGACGCCATCGGGGTATTCTTTAGTACTTTTATCAGGCTCGTTGACATACTGGCCATTGACCATGAAGTCTGTCGTAGGCTTCTCACCTGCCTTGCCAGACAACGCACCTTTGGTGACTTTCTGGAAAAAGGCGCGCAACTTCGGATCCATGTCAGGGAACCACGTCGGATCGCCATAGGTGTAGGCGTTGAGGTGGTAGAGACCGACATATCTCATCTCATCGTAACCCTGAGCATTTGGAAGCGCATAGTCGTCCTCGCCCAGATGCCACTTGCCGGTGAAGTAGGTCTGGTAGTCCGCCTTTTTAAGTACCGACGCCAGAGTCCATTCCGCTGCAGGCAGACCCCCTCCCTGCCCCTGAAAGGCCACCGTGGTCATTCCACTGCGGTTGGGAATACGGCCCGTTTGCATGGCAGCTCGACCCGGTGTGCAACTCGGCTGAGCATAGAATGAATGCAGCGTTATGCCGTCCTCAGCCATGCGGTCAATATTGGGTGTCGGCATACCACGCCCCTCACCTCCTCCGTAGGGACCAAGGTCTCCATATCCGGTGTCATCGGATACGATTAAGAGGATGTTAGGCTTGTCATTCTGTTGTGCAATGGCGGGCATACTCGGCAAAAGTAACAGCATCGCCAGCCAGCTAAATAGTTGTTTCATACTTATCTCCTCAGTATGGTTGGAAAATAACACGCTTCTATTTTTGTCGCTTTACTTAAAATGATGAGCTTGAAATATATCAGAACTACGGATTATCTTAGTTAAACTTATATTAACTATATGCTTACTACAAAACTAAGATACTAACACTTAAAAAATATCACTAACTAACTTGAAAATGACCGCTCTGGGTTGCGGACATCTCAATCAGCCTAATCCTGCAGCAGTTCTTCCCTGATTATCTGCACCTCTGCTGGCGCATCAATACCTACCCTGCCGTTCTCCGATACCGTGATGGTGATGAGTTCAATATCGGGGTGTTTCAGTATGATGGACTCGCCTGGTTTTCTGGTCAGTACTAGCATGATTCAACTCTCCTTAGTTTTACTTAATCTACCAGGCTGATTTCAGAAAAGATGTGACAGTTTGCTAGAATGCTTACTGGTACATGATGTACCTACCTAACAAAAGGAGATTGTTATGCTAGTGCTTACACGCCGTCCTGGCGAATCACTTGTTTTCGCCTTTCCTGGTGATCTGGATATTGATCCAATAACTGTTACCGCTCTGGATAATGGGAATTGGTATTAAAGCACAGGATGAAGTGGAAATAGTGAGGGCTGAGTTACTTGATGAGGCAAAATCTGTAGAAGTTATTTCTGGCTAAATCCAGGTTACGCAGGTAGCCAAACAGTAAACAGCAGGCTGCAAAGTTACAGTAGGTCTATACTAGAGAACCGTTCCATCGTTGGATTCAATTCCTTTATCAACTCTTGAGCGAGAGAAAAAGGAAGCACAATAGGCGTTGTTGTTTCTCCGTTTTGCTGTTGGAAGGTTATTGTAATCAGTTCTTGTTCTGGCGAAGCATCAAGTGTGTAAGATTTTGCGAGTAGAGCGTCCATATGAGTCACCTGAAATGTTGAATTTAGTGTGGGAATTAAATTCTAGCATGATGGCGGCACCTGTCATTATCTATTCATCAAAATCTTGAACTGAATTTGCTTTAGGATTGAGCTGCCATTAATTGTTTGGAGGCAGCCAGGTAGCGCGAAATGCCCGCTGTTTGTTAGTAGTTGCCTTTTATGGCGTCGTTAGGTTGCTGCACGAAGCTGCAACATGGCAGATGATATGACGCGAATAGAAGAGCGCAGAAAAAGCCAGACCAGCCCTAACGCGACCACTGTATCAGGCCAGCCTGAACCTGTTAGCCAAACCGCACCAGCCGCAACAAAAACCGAAAGATTAGATGCGATGTCGTTTCGTGAACACTCCCACACTGAACTCATATTCACATCTTCATGACGATGTCGCCAAAGTAAGTATAGACAAAGAGAATTTGCTGCGAGACCGAGAAGACTGAACACACCCATAACTTCGAAGATGGGGATGCTTGGGACAAAGAGCTTATAGACTATTTGAGCAGCCACTGCGCAGGCAGCTAAAAATATAAGTCCGCCCTTAAACAATGCGACTTTAGCCTTGGTACTAACGCCCCGCGAAACCGCGAACAGGCTAAGACCATAGGTCAAGGCGTCTCCAAGGTTATCAAGGCTATCAGCCAGTAGAGCGGTGGAACTGCCATACAGCGCAGCTACCAGTATTACCAGAAACATAACAGCGTTGACAGCGAGAACAATTCGCAGTGTTCCTTGCTGCCTTTCACGCAGGACGTCAATTGAACAATCGTCATCGCAACAACCACTCACACCGAAAGCCTCATAAGATTATTACTTATCAACAATATCTGATGACATCCTGAAATTTTACGTGTTTGGATATATAACATATTGTGGAGATTGTGATGAACCAGAAAGGTGGAATGCACAGTCGTGAGCAGGCATTTAGCCTGGCTCAAAAAGGACGGCTTGCGGCCAATAGTTGACTTTCATAGTGGCTGCGCTGGACCACATGAGCCAGCCACACGTGCGAGTAGGCTCATCCTCTCGTAAACGGTTGGGCATCATATCATTTGCAACTCAACGACGTTCTGGAATTGGCTGACTATATAATAGGTCTCTACTTCCAGTTGCAACAGAGCGCAGTCAGCCGATGTAACGAAATACTTCAGTTCCGGATTTTTGCGAAGGTATATCTGCAGCAGTTCGTTGTGGCGTGCACCATTGACTTCACTGACTGTGCCATAGGCAGATATGGCTATGGTATCGTGATAATCGGTAGACTTGTTGGTTCGATTGTCGATGAGCAACGAGACGCGGGGATTTGCCAATAGGTTTGTGTGTTTCTGAGTCGCCCGGTAGGTCGCGAACACGATCCAACGCAAGTCTGGCGTGACGGCGAAGGCCATCAAACTGGTGTAGGGTTGCTGATCATGCTGAGTCGCCAACACCCCTTGGGCCTGGGAATCCAACAGGATTTTAACCGTCTGTCGCAATTTCTCCGGTGTCGTCATATCAAAACCGTTGTGGAATTGGCTATATGAGGTCGACTGCAAGGGGCGCCCAACCAGGGCGAGGTGCTGTTGCCATCTTTTAAGGAAATCCCATTTAAGAGTAAACTAAAGTTCCCGATTCGGCCAGTTACGGTCATTCAGCTTTCAAACACTCTGCTCCTGAATTGAGCTTGATTGGTGGTCTTTACTCGGACAACTCTTCCCCCGAACCGCCTGCTTGCTTAGGAAGATCCTTGAATTTTGGCAGACCATCTTTGAGTGGCAACACTGCCTCCTGATAATTAACATGTATGGCTGGCTTAAACGATAAGCCGTTTATCATTGCTGCAGGTACGTCTGTAAGCCCCATTTCAGGATGCTCAGTGAACAGGTGACCGCCACATTGCGTGCACCATTTTCTATGGCTCTGGGGTGTTTTACTGTAAGTTCCAATGCTCTCGCTACCACTCGTAATCTGTACCGAATCTGGCTTCCAGAGGGTAAAGGCACTGACAGGGCTTGCTGCCCAGTGTCGGCACGAGTCGCAGTGGCAATATGCCATCATTTCCGGCATCCCGCTGAATGATAGTTTAACTGATCCACAAAAGCACTTGCCTTGATAGCTATTCCCATCGCTCATGAGAGTCCTCCATTTTATCCAGATTAGTATCTATTTTTTATCATCAATTGCTGTATACCATAATATTTGTGCAAAATCTGTGGATAATTACACGATAAGCTATCAGCAAGTACAGAATGTAAAAGAATCAATAAGTGCTTGATGAACCCATAAAAATCCACCGAAGGTAGCTATCTAAAGGCCTGCTAACGGCTGCGGTAAGTGGACCCAATGCAAGGAGCGCAAGCGACGCGGCACTGGGTCCACTTGAACGCACACGTTAGGCGGCGCGCAACTCTCTCGGATGGACCTCAATCTCTGATCTGGGACATCCACCACTCAGGTCTCTCAGTATATTCCAGGAATCAACCGATAGCGCACGCGTCGTGCATAGTCTCGATAGCCCGGTAACTCTTCCTGTAAAGTCTGGTCTTCAAGTGTGGTTCTAATCACCGCGATGATTGATGCTACCGTCGCAGGAATCAGTGTCCATTCCGAGCCCAGAGCAAGAACAATACCGAACAGTGCAAGAATATTTCCGGCATAACCCGGATGCCGCACAAACAGGTAAGGGCCACTGTCACACACCACATGCCCTCGATCCGTCTGTATGCGCACCACGCTGGAGAAAAAGCGGTTCTCTGCCAATGCCCATGCAGCGAAAGCGTATCCGAGCGAGATCAAAATGAAGCCAATCACAATGAGCCATGGCGGAAATTCGGAGGACCAGTTATAGCGGTGGTCCAGCCCTGCTACAATGACCATAGGAAACCCGACACTGACCGCCATCAGTGGAGCAAGCACTTTGTCCCAGGCTTTTGCGTTTTGGATATTTTCAATATTTTGTCTTTCGGATGTTAATCCGGGATGTCGTTGTTCCGCCCACATGCGCCCACCAATACCAGCGGCCAAGATCAGCATGGAATATAGCCACGCCTGCCACCAGCCGAGGTCCCCACCGCATATGAATAAAATCAGCGGGATTAGGAGATACACCACAACTAATCTGATCCACTGGCGAGGGGATACTGTTTGAGCAGCCTCTTCATTAACCGTCTTTGCTGACATGTCATTCCCCAAAATAAAATGGATTTGAGTGTGTGCCTAACGTGTGAGATTAGCCGCCGCGTTTAGCGGTCGGCTGGAGCGTCTTGTAATAAATTTCGTTCGTTTTCTTTGTCGTGCCATATTCTCAATATATAAATTACTTCATCGGTTATAAGATAGCGAACAGTGTAATCATTTATATAAAGATCACGGATTTTTGCTGGATCTGGCGCCTTCAATACGGGCAAACCAATTTCTGGAAATTGCTTTAACTTGTCTACACCTTCTTGAAGGTCTATGGCTATTCGACGGGCAGCAAATGGATTCTTATTCTCAACAAATTCCACCACCCTTTGGAGATCAGTCACCGCCTCAGGCGAATACTTTATTTTCATTATTTTGGTGCTGATTTACGATCGTTGGTACCCCAGCTATTCAGCCAGGCATTGACGTCCTCTTCATCAATTGACTTACCTGCTTTGATTGATTCAAGCGCTTCGAGTGTATCCTGCCATCTAGAATCTTCCAGGCTTTGCCTAGCAATAAATTCCTTAATTGCTTGATTTATCAGATAACTTTTACTTCTATCAAGCTTTTTAGAAAGAGATTCAAGAGGTTTTTCGATATCATCGGGAATTCGAACACTTGTAATACTCATAACATATACCTCAACGTAGTCACATGTATTACATGTTAGTACAGTTAAAGTGGAATGGCTAGAGACATTTAGAACAGTGATATATGCACCAGCAGTTTTTTACGGTGTTATACCGCTGCAACATATCCAGAAATTATATTTTTTAATGACTATCTAAATCTCATGCTAGTAAACTATTCGCAGTGAGTTCATGTCAAATGTTGAAATCACAAAATACTGCAATATGAGCATGAATTTCAGGATATATGGTCATTAAAAGAATGAAATTAGGGAAAACCCTAAATGGCGGTTTTCGGGTCGTTAGCAGTCGTCCAGAATTAACCAGTAAAAAACCGCCAGGAGGTGTCTCTGAGGGTCGGCTAACGGCTGCGGTTTCAATCTAATACTCCGAAACCTTTATAAGTCATATCGTTTCAAAAATTAGTTTAGTGACATCTTCAAATGAATTATTTGCAAGGGAACGCATCTCGTAAACCCTCTAGCAAAATCATGTCTATTGGTACTTTTGTATTATATGATTTTGCAGTATCAAGCTTCTCTGCCTTCTTTTCGAGTATCCTCATATAGTTTGCGCTTTTTAAAAGTAGTTTTTCAGGCTGGCAGTAAAACTGAGTATTACCTTCATATTTCAAGACCATATTAGCCGTAAAAAATCCAGAACCAAGCCCTGAGATGTAATATTCTAGTGCTAGTTTATCTGAACTATTCTCACTCGCTTTAATGGCTTTGTATTCGTCAAAATTTATTCCAAATACAGGAACAGAACTAACCATCAAAACCAGCACCAGAATTATTTTTATACTTTTCATGACTTCCTCTTTTTCAGTCAGTCTATCCCAAAACGTGTATACGTCACATCTTTCTCTCGTCGGGTTTGATATCGACGTTAACTCAAGGAGGATTTTATGAAGATAGTCGAACGTCCGCAGTCAACAGCGGACCCTTTAGCGTTAACGTCTGAGTTAACTTGACGGCGAGTTTTTTTCGCCGCTCAAGTTGGACGATTTGATAGGTGTTTTTTGAAAACTACTTAACACCAGCAAAACCTCAAGAATCGGGGACAGACCATGTTTTAGGATGCTGAGATAGAGTAAAAGACGAGAACATAACGAAAAATAATCGTGGTCTGTCCCCGATTAATTATGTGGTCTACTGTTGTCTCTTGAGAGTAAGTTCGTTGGCAATCATTTCTGAGAATTCTTCATACAGCCAGTTCATACGAGAAGCGTCCTGTCCACCACCAAATCCACCTAATGCATAGGAAGCGCTAGCTTCGAAGGTGTAGACTACTTCATCGTCTAGGTTTAACACAATGGCCTCACCTCGCAGGTGGTCATTTCCTGCCAGAAACCCCAACATAACCGCGCTGACGGTGCTTCTCACACGAATGTCTTTGACCACGACCTTCAGGCGATAGTCCCCGTTGGGCGCTACCAAATTTTTCTCGTTGAGGATTCGATCAAGGTTAGATCTCAGCTTCTTTATGTCAAAATTGACATCATCGGCAACCTGCAGTTTAGCATCAGGCGATATTTCTACTGTGAAACCTAGAATTGCCTTGATGACCGGGTGCATTGCTTCTGCTTTCTCTGGCCGTGTCACCTGGCTAGAGCAGCCAGCCATAAAAATCAGTAACAATAGAAGTAAAACTTTCAATAGTTTGTTCATTGATAAATCCTATAAACTTCAATTTAGTCTGATATCACTGAGCCTCATAATGCCTGCTATCGGTTAGCAAGCGGTCACGCATCTAGCTAAGAAGGTAAACCTCCACTTGGAGAGGTTTACCTTTTGTTGATTTTTTCTAATAAAAAATCAACAGCATTTCAATGCTTTTAGACTATCGTGCAGATCTAAGGACATTTTGTATCGCACTCAGTACTGACTGACTGAATCCAATAGATTGAGCTGCTGCTGAAACGGATGTTTTTACGACTGTATATGTACCATCTATAGTAAATGGAATGGTGATACCCTGGGTAGTACAATTAATATTACCTATAAATGTTCCGGTGATTTGATCATTCTGGATATTACCCGTCATAGTTGCTGGACCATTACAAACAATACCATCTTCATTAAAACCCCAAGGGCTAGATATGGTGAAATTATCACCACTCAATGTTCCTGTTGCCCACACAGTTGATAGATCAAGCAGAACCGAAACATTACCTGTATCATCAATTTTAATTGCCATGACACCAGATATATTTTGTGTCGTAGCGCCAGGCGACGATAACGTTGCAGTCATCGTACCCGAATATGTACCCGTATAAACTGAAAATGAACCTCCACCGCTAGATGAATCACCACCACCGCCACCACATGATACAAGTAGCATTACAAGTGAGATTAAGAATGTGTGAAGAATTTTCTTTTTGGAACTAAAATAAATAGGCATAGAGCCTCCTGAAAAAGTTATAAGGTTTCTCTATTCTTTTTGTTGTTCTGAATTATTATTATTGTTATATAAGAATATACTAAAACGCCAATACACACAAATAAAGTGCGTTAATAACCGGTGAAGCATTAGTAAATATTGAGAAAGAGACATTGGCGCTTATTGAGCGCTGTGGGTCGGTAGCAGACCTTTAAATTAAACCTTAGCAGAATACTGTTTCCTGAAAAAAACAAAGAGGAAACAGCATATGCACAAGCTTCCACATAAAGAAATAAGTAAGTCATCCTCAACTGCCTGGAATAAGGGGCTTCTAGTCGGTCAGAAATCCCCTTTGAAACTTCGTAAGATATGGGGTATTCGCGTTAGGTTGCAACTAGCCAATAAAGAAAGGGACTTGGCTCTGTTTAATATGGCTATTGACAGCAAACTACGAGGCTGCAATCTCGTCAGGTTGCGTGTAAGTGATGTTACACAGGGAGGTAAAGCATCATCGCGAGCAATGGTGATGCAGAAAAAGACAGGTATGCCTGTTAAATTCGAGATTACTGAGCATACTCGTAACGCAGTTGAGAAATGGATCAGGGTGGCTAACCTCCACCTGGATCAACATTTATTTCCTAGCCGGTTTCATCAGGTAGCA
>Ga0316191_10004177_pt1 | contig 10761 bp, 6 predicted proteins | sample Eddworburr2cm_MG_FD_204928 | JGI IMG/M metagenome (GOLD analysis project Ga0316191, IMG submission 204928) | Coastal sediment microbial communities from Maine, United States - Eddy worm burrow 2 cm | ecosystem: Environmental > Aquatic > Marine > Coastal > Sediment | place: USA: Maine | collected... | reverse complement strand
ACGAGCACTGCTGACGGTCAAGGTCACAAGCGCTTCGGGTTCAACATCTACATGGACTACAACGACGACGCGCTGGTCTTCCAGCAGGCAGGCAACAGCACGACGTCCTCCGTCGTCCACCGCCAATTGACCGGCCACATCGCCTGGAACGTGGGCTTCTGGGATCGCCTCGTCATGTACATGGACATCCCCTACCACTTCATCATCGATGCGGGGCAGGGCGCCGCAGCGGGTCTGCCGCCCGGCGGGGCCTTTGACTACTTGCTTCCGAATGGCGGCAGCGTCGGCGACTTTTATTTGGGCTTTCGTGGCAACCTGTGGGGCACTCGGGACATGGTGTTCGAGATCGCGTTGCAGGCGACCGCGACGATCAACGTGGCGGGGCTCGCCGACGACAGGCAGCAGTACGCCGGCCAGGTTGGCGAGTCGCCCTACCTCGGTGGTTGGTTCGAGCTCTTGATGACCTTCAACGCGGGTGATGTCGTTCGCATTCCGATTCAGGCGGGTTACAAGCTCGGCACCAAGGGTCAGGCGGTGACCGCCGATCTCTTCGTCGGCAACGAGTTCACGTTTGGCGGCGGCTTGCTGTTCATGATCGCCCAGGATCAGTTCATGATCTCGGCTGAAACCTTCGGCCGGACCGCTGCAAATAGCACCGTGAGCTGGTGGAGCCGAGAAGAAACGCCCCTCGAGGTGCTCGGCGGCTTCAAGTACCTTCATCCGAAGGGTTTCATGATCGGTGTGTCGGGTAGCGCGGGCGTGACGCCTGGTTACGGCGCACCCGATTGGCGCGGCGTCGGCGTCATAGGCTTCACGATGCCCGAGCCGGAAACCGGTGACGCGGACGGCGACGGGATTCTAGACGACGTCGACCAGTGTCCAAACGAGGCAGAAGACTTTGATGGCTTCCAGGACGAGGACGGATGTCCCGATCCCGACAACGACGGGGACGGCGTGCTCGACGTCAACGACGGTTGTCCGATGGATCCCGAAGACATCGACGGCTTCGAGGACGAGGACGGCTGCCCGGATCCGGACAACGACGGTGATGGCATCCTCGATGTCGACGACGAGTGTCCGAACGAGCCCGGCCCGGCCGAGAACAACGGCTGTCCGGACCCGGATCGCGACGGCGACGGCGTTCCCGACCGCGTCGACAACTGCCCGGATGAGCCAGGCACCGTGGAGAATCACGGTTGTCAGGACGCCCAGTTGGTCGTCATTGGCGCAGGCCAGCTCGAGATTCTCGAGAAGGTCTACTTCAAGACCGGAAGCCACAAGCTCCAGAAGCGCTCGTTCGCCCTCCTGGACAACGTGGGGAAGGTCATGAACGCGCACCCCGAGATCGAGATCATCCGAGTGGAGGGCCACAGTGACTCGACCGGTAGTCTCAACTTCAACATGAGGCTGTCGAAGAGGCGTGCGGACACGGTGGTTCGTTACCTCGTCGGTAGAGGCAAGGTGACGAAGGAGCGCTTGATGGCGGAGGGCTTCGGTCCCACCAGGCCGCTCGTTCCCGATGCCAGGACGAAGGAAGAGCTCGCGCAGAACCGACGCGTCGAGTTCCATATCGTCGACACCGGGCCTGAGGACGCCGCGACCGAGACCCAAGAGGATGCGGCGACCGAGAGCCCAGAGGGTGCTGCGACCGAGTAGTCGCGGCTAACGCCCTGCGGGGCGCACACACAGCGCGGTGGGTTCCAGGCTTCGGTCTGGGGCCCGCTTCGCGTTTAAGCGGCCGGCCCAGCTTGCTAGCTGGCGATGCGCACGGGCCAGCGCTCGTTCTCGACGCCGAGGCTCAGGTTGGCGAGGAACTGGCGGGCCTGGCGAATCGTGATTCGGTCTCGTGGATCACGGCGAAGACATCGTGCGATCAGCGCGCCGAGCTGTTGGGTTTCCGGGCGGTCGAGCAGTGCCCGCACGGCGTCCGGGTCTCCATCGTGCGTGACATGCTGCGTGATCATCGCCGCCTCGCCGTTGCCGTCGAACAATGTCTTGCCGGTGTACGCCTCGAAGATCAGACAGCCGAATGCGTAGAGGTCCGCGGGGATCGCTTGAGACGTATCCCCGGCCCCCCAAATCTCCGGTGCACCATAGTTCGCGGTGCCGCACCCAGGCCGCAGGTGTCGACCCGCAAGCCCAAAGTCGACGAGCACGGGCTTGGGTGGCTGACCCACGCCGGTGACAGCGTTCGCATTGCACACGATGATGTTGGAAGGCTTGACGTCCAGGTGACCGACGCCGACTTGGTGCATCGCATCGATGCCGGCGCCTACGCCGAGAAGCAGATCTCTCGCGCGTCCGAGTGAGAGATCGCCCATCTCCAGCATGCGCTCGAGGCTTGGCCCTTCCACCAACTCCATGACCAAGATCGGCTTGGGGCGGGCGCCGGCGTCGAACGTGACGAAGCGCGCGAGGTTGGGATGCTCTGGAAGCGCGAGCAGCGCGCCTGCCTCCTCGCGAAACAGCCGTAGGAACTCGTCCTCGGAGAGCGTGCGTGCCGCGGCGGCAGAGTAGTCGGGCACCTTCAACGCAAAGAGCGGGGCGGTTTCATCCTGCCGCTCTTCGACGCGGCGAGCGACGAAGACAGAGCCCACCGCGCCGGTACCGACCGTCCGCACGAGGTAGAATCCCCCGACGATTCGGCTGGGGGGCGCCCATGCCGGCAATGGCGCATCGGCGTCGAGCTCCATCGGCGCGATACTGGGTGCACGCCTCGGACCGTCCAGCGGAAGAGAATGCAAGTGTACGAGCAGCGCCCTCGTGAGCTCGGCAAACGCCCCGGGCAGGTCGCGGCCGATCGCGCTAACCGCATTGGAAAACGCTTGGTCGATCTCGGAGACCGAGGCGCGGAGGGCGCGCTCGACCTCGAGCCCCATGGCCCAAATCTCGGCGGCTGATGTCAGGGGCTCGTCGCCGACCGAAGCCCCTAGTCGCCGCCGAGATCCGCTGACGAGCTGGGACATGGTTGCCACGCCTCGCTCCAGGGTCGCCAGGGGCGTGCCCGAGGAGCGCTCGGCGACTTCGGTTAGCGAGTTCGACGCACCCACGGATCGCAACCCCCGTGCCAGAAGCGAAAGAGCCTGGCGGAAGGCTTCGATCCTAGCGGAGCGCGCGACGGGGAGCTCGTTGCCGATCGCCTTCAGAGCATCCGTTGCCGCCACCAGTCCGCGGCCATCCCGCTGCGCGGTGCGAGTGGCTTGCTGAAGCTTTGCATACGCTCGCAGCGCGCATTCGATCTCGGGAACCATCGAGGCCTCCGCCATCGTCTTGAGATCGTCTAGGTGGGGCACGTGCCCCGCGGCAGCGATCACGACATCGGAAACGTCGGCGATCTCCTCTCGGACCAGGGCGTCGCAGGTGCGCGCGGTGGCGGCGCACAGCGTGCGGCGGAGCGAGCTCTTTGGGTCGTGCCGGACTCGGTTGAGAAGCACTCGCTGCGTCACTAGCCGCCGTTGACGCACGAGGTCCTTGCGCGCGTCGACGTGCGGACCGTCCGCATCGACCAAATGCAGCATCGTTCGAAGCTGACGCAGGCGCGTCGTGAATTGGGGGACTTGACTCCCCTCCTGCAACGGGTCGCCCTCTCGGATCACGAGCCAGTTGGTGACCTGCTGAAAAAGATCTCCGAGTCGTTCGTCGTGAGCGCTGTGCGCATCGTCGTCTTCGCCGACGAGTAACAAGTCGCTCAAGGACGATGTCTCGAAGAGCGCCGAATCCAGCTCTCGAAGCGCGAGAAACGCGGACACGTTGGTGTCAGGATCGCCCTGCACGGGACGCTCCAGAAGCCTGGCTTTGCGAGTTGCCGCTTCGAGGATCGGCTTTGCTTCGCGCGCTGCTTCGTATGCCCCTTGATTCGCGAACGTTTGGAGCGCGTCGGATATCATATCGCGGAGCGTGGGTCCGCTCCGCGTTCGTTCTCCGTTCAGCTCCCCGGCGAGGGCCTTCATGAGCGCAGCGCGTCCCACGTCTTCGGTATCTCCCTGCGCGATCGTTTTGCGCAGATGGGCCTCGGCCTTCTTCGCGGCCTCTTCGGCGAAGCCAGGCCGGATTCGTTCGCGGCGCAGCTCGACCAGCGCCTCTGCCGTGTCGAGGCCGCCGACGCGTATCAGTTGCTCGAGCAATGACTCGACAGCCATCGGATGGCTTTCCGCTGCGCGTGGGAGTCCTGCGATCATCGCCGCGGCGATGCCGTGGTCCTGCTGAAAGACGACCGAGTCCAGGAGCTCACGGCACGCTCGGAGGCCTTCCTCAGGCTCGACGGCGATACTTGCCGCAAGCGACGCCGCCGCGCGCCGCCATTCGGTGACGGTGAACTCTGGGTCGAGGTGCCGCTGCATCTCTTCCCGGAAGATGGGCATTGACGAAGCGAGGAGACCCCTTGCTGACGCGACGTGCCGCCACACCAAGGTCTCGCGGTCGGCTAGCAGACGGTCCCACGCCTCGCGGACTGCCTCGGTGCAGAAGACCCGGACGCCGGTGTCATCGCCCTCGGCAGCACGCCGCGCCGCTTCACGCGCCGCGCGTTCCAACAACCGAGCGGCCAAACGTCGGGACGGAAGCGAGCCGGTCGCCGGCGTCTGAAGCCAATCGCGGCTGGAGTCTTGCCGGGAGATCAACGCCAGGGCGAGCGCATCGACATTGTTGACGGTGCCGATTGGCAAGCTCAGCGCCAGCGCGACCCGGGCACGTATCGATCGGCCGCTCAGAGCGCGTTGAGACCCAAGGGCGAGCTGGGTGGCTACGGACACGAACGTGGCTGCGTCTCCCTTGCGGAGACGTTGGAGCACCATTCGGCCGAGCTGGCGCTTGACCGGGCTCGAGGGAAGAGCCGCAGCGACCTCGTACAGCGCTGCCGCGGCCGCTGGGCCCGAGAGCCAGTCGAGCTTGTCGACGAGGCCCTCTTCGACGGCGACCTCCAGGCTCCGCAACAGTGCGTCAGGGTCGAGCCCCTCGAGCGGGACAGGCCGGCGTTCGTCCACGACCGCGCGCGCGAGGGTCGCAATGCCCTGGCGCCAAGCTGCCTCACGCTGCTCAGCGGAGGTCAGTCGGTGCAAGACCGTCAGGCCTTCGAGCCGTTCCCGAGTGGCAGCACGCATCCTCTCAGATTCTAGCTTGCCGATCGCCTCCCCGAAAGCGCGGTTGACAAGGATGCGCCAAACCTCTAGCCCCAAATAGCGTGCTCCAACTTTCCTTCGAGTTTGCCGGCGAATTGCCGACGATCGCGGAGCCCGGCGTCACCGAGCGTCGCCAGGACGATCTGGGCCGGGCCCACGCCCGCGCATCCAGCTGGAGCCGCACCCTGGCGGCGCGTTTAGGGCAGCCGGTCCGTCTCGTCGTGACCGACAACCGCAGCACCATGTTGGCTGCACGCCCCAAAGGCGGTCGGCTCGAGGTCCGCCTCCATCACATGTTCCTGACGGCCAACGAAAACATCCTGGACGCCGTGGCTGATTATCTGAGCGATAGCGACGCTCGGGCGGCCAGCATGATCGACCGCTTCGTCGAAGAGAATCGCGCTCGCTTCGTCGCACCCGGCCCTCCCCAAGAGGCGTTGCGGTCCAAAGGGTGCCACCATGACTTGCGGGCGATGGCGGACGACTTGGCACGGCGGCATTTCGGCGGGGAAGTCGATGTCCGCATCACCTGGGGCAAGCGCGTTCAGCCGAAGCGCCGGCAGCGCTCGCTGCAGCTGGGCACGTATCTCCCCGAAGAGCGCTTGATTCGGATCCATCCCGCGCTCGATCAGCCCTGGGTGCCTGGCTTTTTCGTCGAGGCCGTGGTGTTCCACGAGATGCTGCATCATGACATGCCGGCGGTCGTGCAGAACGGCCGCCGCCACTATCATACCCGAGCGTTTCGAACGCGGGAGCGGAGCTTCGAGTACCACTCCGCAGCACAGCAATGGCAGAAAGAGAACATATGGCGCTTGTTGAGAGGCCAATGACTCGTCTCACTTGAACCGATGGCACGTCGTCGCAAAATCCGGTCCTCCATTTCGATCCCAATCACCCTGGGTTCGATCACCGTTCTATTGAGCATCGCACTCCTGATCGGCTGGTCGGTCCTCCTCGGCCAGAAGATCACCCGCTCCGCGGACATTGCGGGCGATGTCTGGCTCCTCGTGCTGGGCGCTCTTTCCTTCATCTTGATCATCGTGGTGTTGGTGTTGTTCGTGATCTCGCTTGCCCGCGGGATCATCGAGGTGCGCAAGCAGGACACCTTCATCGATTCGGTGACGCACGAGCTCAAAAGTCCGCTCGCATCGCTGCAGCTGTGTCTGGAGACGCTTGGACGCGATGGGCTCGAAGGAGACGCGCGAGAGAAGCTGCGCCACATGATGCTCGAAGACGTCGACCGTCTGCGCGCGTTCATCGACGACGTTTTAGAGGCGAACCGTCTGTCCTATGCGCGACCGGGCATGTTGAACCTCAGCGACGTGTCATTATCGGAGCTCGCGGAGCAGTGTGCAGCGGCCGTTCGCGCACGGCATAAGCTCGAGCCTCATGAAGTATCGATCGACGTCGACCCGGAGCTCATCGTGTCGACCGACCGCGCCGCACTCGAGATTGTCGTCAAAAACCTCATCGACAACGCCGCCAAATACTCGGGGCGTCCAGCTCTGGTCGAGGTGGTGGCGAGCAGAGAATCGAACAAGACGGTACGCTTCGAGGTGAGTGACAACGGCATCGGGATCGACCGGAAGAACTTGAAGCGGGTCTTTCACCGCTTCTATCGGGTCGAGGAGCAAGAGGTTCGAGAGCGCCGGGGCACCGGGCTCGGGCTCTTCGTCGTCTGGGCGCTGGTGAAGCAACTCGGCGGTAATGTACGGGCGTTTTCCGAAGGGCGAGGGCAGGGCACTACCATGCGCGTCGAGCTCCCCGTGTCCCCTGTGGTGAGCCGATGATGGCCGACAACGAAGCGCAACGGCTCCTGATCGTCGAAGACGAAGAACACCTCGCGGCTGGCCTCAAACTGAACCTCGAGCTCGAGGGGTACCGCGTCGATGTTGCGGCGAACGCCAAGGAGGCGGGTCAGCGGTTGCTCGATCCGAGTGGCTACGACGCCATCGTGTTGGACGTCATGCTCCCCGACGTCAACGGTTTCGACCTCTGCAAGAAATTCCGAGAGGCGGGCAACTTCGTACCCGTGATCATGCTGACGGCGCGCTCATCTCCTGAAGACCGAGTCCTCGGTCTCGAAGCGGGCGCCGACGACTACATGGTCAAGCCATTCGAGCTCGGTGAGCTGCTTGCTAGGGTCCGGTCGGTGCTTCGGCGCCAACGCTGGGAGCAAGTTTCTGGCCACAGCGTGAAAGCCACCACGCTCTCGTTCGGCGAGGCTGAGATCAACTTCGACACCCACGAAGTCACCGTTTCGGGAGAGGAGGTGCAGCTCACCCAGCTGGAGCTTGACCTCCTGAGGTACTTCGCCGAGAACGCCGGCCGCGTCCTGAGTCGCACCGAGCTCCTCGAACGCGTCTGGAAGCTCCGCAACTACGGCAACACCCGGACCGTAGACAACTTCATCTCCCGGTTACGCCGCCGCTTCGAAGAAAACCCCAGCTCCCCCGCCCACATCCTCTCCGTCCGAGGCGCCGGCTACAAATTCATCGCCTAGGAAGGGGTCAGACCTCTTTTCCAAAGGGTTAATTCGCTTTTACACAACTATGACAAAGCGAGGGTGAACGGTGACGGTTGTTTGAGGGCGCGTGGGATAGCCTCGAGGCATGGAAACGACGGTTCTGGAGGCCAAGCCACCCAGGAGCTCCCTAAGTCGAGGAGAGCAGTGGCGGCGGTCCACGATATTCGTGCTCTCTCACCTCGCCGTACTCGGGGCGTTCTGGTCTGGAGTGACTTGGCAGGCGGTCGTGCTGTGCTTTGCGCTGTTGGTCGTTCGCCTGTGGGGCGTCACCGCGGGCTACCACCGTTATTTCTCTCATCGGACCTATAAGACCAGCCGCGCGTTCCAGTTTTTCCTCGCCGTGCTCGCGCAAAGCAGCTCGCAGAAGGGCGTACTCTGGTGGGCCTCGCACCACCGCGCGCACCACAAGCTCTCCGATCAACCAGGGGACGTTCACTCTCCAGTGCAGAACAGCGTTTTCTACGCGCACGTTGGTTGGATATTCGACGACACCGAGGAAACGCGCTGGGACAAGATCCGGGACTTCGCGAAGTACCCGGAGCTCAGGTGGCTCAACAAGTACTGGGCCGTCCCTCCGGCCGCCCTGGCGACCGCCTGTTTCCTCATCGCCGGTTGGCCCGGCCTGTTCATCGGCTTCTTCCTGAGCACCGTGCTGCTCTGGCACAACACTTTTCTGATCAACTCGCTCACGCACATCTGGGGCACGAAGCGCTTCGACACGACAGACCAGAGCCGCAACAACATGGTGACGGCCTTGCTGACCCTCGGAGAGGGCTGGCACAACAACCACCACCACTACCAGTCCTCATGCCGCCAGGGCTTCTACTGGTGGGAGGTGGACGTGACCTATTACGTGCTCAGGACGTTGAGCTGGGTCGGTCTCGTCTGGGACATCCGGCCGGTCCCTGAGCGCGTCCTCGAAGAGGGACGCCGCCGCGACAAGGGCGAGGTCGACGACCGGGACGGTCGCACCGACAGTACGGGTAAGAAACTGAGTCTGGCGGCCTAGGGCCGAGCTACAGCCACCAACGTAGGATGTGCGCCCACCAGGGAGCAGGTTTTGCTTCAGGTTGCCATTTACGTTCGTTGCTGTGCATCATCAGGGCCTCCGTTCGGGCATGACGTACCCCGTCCGGCGATTATACAGAGATCGGGTCTGTTTCGAAATTGTTTCGTAACATCCGTAACCAATGATAATCATGGGATAATTCCCCAAAGATCCACCTCGTAGGAGGTAAGCTCATGTCCGAACTACAGCTCATTTCGCCCCCTACCGACAGCCTCGACGGGCCGACAGAGGGGCACGCCGACGCTCTTCGCGCGTACTTCGAAACCGGCGCGACCAAACCGCTGTCCTGGCGCCTTTCACAGCTCGATGCGCTCGAGCATTTCCTCATGGAGCGTGAGCAAGACATTGAGGACGCGCTCCGAGCCGACCTCCGCAAGCCCCCGACGGAGGCTTTCACCTCGGAGGCCGGAATCGCGCTCTCGGAGCTCCGTCTCACACGCAGGAAGCTCGCGTCCTGGATGAAGCCCGAGCGCGTCCGCACTTCGAAGATCGCCATGCCCGGGCGGAGCTACATTTACAGAGAGCCTCTGGGTGTAGCGCTCATCATCGGGGCTTGGAACTACCCACTCCATTTGGTCCTGGTGCCATTGATCGGCGCGATTGCGGCAGGCAATTGTGCAGTCCTCAAACCGTCCGAGGTCGCACCGAACGTCTCCGCCTTGATCGCCAAATGGATCCCGAAATATCTCGATCGCAAGGCGGTTCAGGTCGTGGAAGGCAGCGTCCCCGAAACCACCGCGTTGCTGCAAGAGAAGTGGGATCACATCTTCTACACCGGCAACGGCACCGTCGGCCGCATCGTCATGGCGGCGGCCGCCAGGCATCTCACGCCGGTCACTCTGGAGCTCGGGGGCAAGAGTCCGTGCATTGTCGACGAGAGCGCCGACTTGAACATGGCCGCCCAGCGGATTGTGTTCGGAAAGTTCTTCAACGCCGGCCAGACCTGCGTTGCCCCGGACTACGTGTTGGTTCACGACCACGTGCACGACGCTCTGGTCAATCGCATGTCCTCTGCGATTCGCGAGTTCTACGGGGACGACCCCAAGCAGAGCCCAGACTTCGCCCGTATCGTCAACGAGCGACATCACGCGCGCTTGACCCGCTTGCTCGACGACGCGGATGTCGTCACCGGCGGCGAGAACGATGTGTCGGACCGCTACATCGCGCCGACCATCCTCAAAAACGTCAAAGAAGACGATGCGGTGATGCAAGAGGAAATCTTCGGCCCCATCCTGCCGGTGATTTCAGTCCCCAGCGTCGACTCCGCCATCGCGTTCGTCAACCGGCGCCCCAAGCCGTTGGCGCTCTACCTGTTTGGGCGTGACAAAGACGTGCACGACCGCGTCCTTGCTGGTACCAGCGCTGGCGGTACGACGATCAACCACATCTGGCTCCACCTGGGCGTCGACCAGCTTCCGTTCGGAGGGGTGGGCGAGAGCGGAATGGGCGCCTATCACGGCCGCCTTTCGTTCGAGACCTTCTCACACCGTCGTGCGGTCTTGAAGAAGCCGCTGCTCCCCGATCCCCCGCTTCTCTTCCCGCCCTACTCGGCGCGGAAGCTGCGCTGGATCAAGCGGCTCCTTTAGGGCCCGCCGCCGATGTAAAGCATGCGGCCATCGCCCTCGAGGTGGCGCTTGAAATAGTAGGGGAGCCGCAGGAGGTCCCGCCGGACTGCGGGGCGGATGATCGACACGAAGACACCGTCGCCGATGTCGACGAGCGCGCCGAACGACACGAGCGTTCGATTTCCTTTGAAAGACCGGAGTCGCATGAAGCCCCAGCCTGCGCGGATGTCGTGAGCCTGCGAGTGGTCGACGCGGAACACCATCGAGTGGCCATCGGGGTCTAGCGTCGTCTGGAACACGTAGCGAACGTCGATGGGTCCCCATTGCTGGCGAATCGCCAAATCCGCTTCCTCCCCGGCTTGATGCTTCACGTCCGTCTCGGTCGCGAGCGGGATGAAGTTCTTGTACCTCGGCAAGTCCGCCACGGCCTGCCACGCGATGTCGACCGGGACATCGACGATCTGCCAGCTTTGGCCGCCGATC
>Ga0316191_10004174_pt1 | contig 10762 bp, 9 predicted proteins | sample Eddworburr2cm_MG_FD_204928 | JGI IMG/M metagenome (GOLD analysis project Ga0316191, IMG submission 204928) | Coastal sediment microbial communities from Maine, United States - Eddy worm burrow 2 cm | ecosystem: Environmental > Aquatic > Marine > Coastal > Sediment | place: USA: Maine | collected... | reverse complement strand
GGTCTCTCTGTTTATCGGCGGAACACTTACCGCGACCAGCATCGGCATCACTGTGCGAGTACTCGGCGACCTCAAACGCCAGCATTCGAAAGAGGGACAGATTGTTCTGGGTGCGGCGGTGCTGGACGATGTGATGGGCGTGATGCTGCTGGCGCTGCTCTATGAGTTCTCCATCGGTGGCGGCGTGAACCTGGTGAATACCGGCAAGGTGCTGCTCTTCGTGGCGGCGTTTTTTGTGCTGGCACCGGCAGCCGCCAAACTGATGTCCTTGGTCATCAAACGCTTCGACGCGAGTAGCGAAATCCCCGGGCTGATCCCTACGACCATTGTCTCTTTGGTGTTGTTTTTCGCCTGGCTGGCACATGCTATCGGCGCACCGGAACTGCTGGGTGGCTTTGCTGCCGGACTGGCGCTGTCACGGCGTTTTTTCCTGCCCCTGGGCGTTGCCTTGCATGCCGATGAGGCCTTTGCCGATCGCATCGAAATGCAGATGAAACCCATTGTGCAGCTGTTCACGCCAATCTTTTTCGTTATGGTGGGGCTGTCACTGAACCTGCGCGAGATTGACTGGAGTTCAGCCTTCATATGGTTGTTCTCCCTGTCGTTGCTGGTTGCCGCTGTTGCTGGAAAACTCTTTGGGGCCTTGCTGGTGAAAGAGAGCTGGTCCGTACGCTGGATGATCGGTACGGCGATGATCCCGCGCGGGGAGGTGGGATTAATCTTTGCTGAACTTGGACGGGAGAGCGGGATTTTCAGCAACGAGATCTACGCTGGTATGGTCATTGTCATTGCCCTGACCACATTGCTACCGCCCTTTGTCATGAAGTGGTATTACAGGCGCTATGGCGCGAAATTGAATTAAGCCAAGGCATGGAAATAAACAAGGAATTTCAATCAATTCCCGGTGTTGGAGATAGCCTGAGCAAAGATTTAGTGGATTTAGGCTATCAGAAAATAGATGAGCTGAAAGGTGAAAATCCTGAAACCATGTATCAGGATCTTATGACTTTACGAGGGGAGCATATAGACCGTTGCGTTTTATATGTTTTCAGATGCGCAGTCTATTTTGCCAGCAATTCTATTCATGACCCAGAATTATTGAAATGGTGGAATTGGAAGGGTGAGAAATAAAACAAATGCTTGTGCCCGGTGAAGTGAGGCGTCTTGTGTTTCAGGAGACCATATGAAAATCGAAACAAGTCTCCCGCTCATGGAAGAAATTCTAGCGGCCTGGCGAGACTGAATCGGTGTTGATTACGATGGGTATAGAGGTCACGTATATCGCATGTTTAACTTTTGCCTGGCGCTGCGGTAATGTACCGAAGATGAAAAAAAGAAAATTGCAATCGCCGCCTGCTTTGCTCATTGATACTTGCTCGATCACGACGAAAAAAGTGAGGCAAAAGACTGTTCAATAATCGTGGACTTAAGGGCTGCAGGCTCTTATTCTTCTACTGTGATTTTTAATGATTTCCGCCCCCCAATTTCACTGGCTCGTAGCGGGCTCCGCAGGATATGGAGCTTCTGTAGTTGAGCGCGCGTGAATGATGGCATCAGTCAAGGCAGGAACAATCCTGCGAACGCTATTTGTGGCCTGAGAAAGAAAAAATGTTGCGTAGAAATGAAAAGGATGTTCGGAGCAGGCAATTGCGCATATCTGAAAAAACAGTGGCAGGCCTTTTTTCCCGGTCTATGAGGGTACTTAAGAGCATCGCCAGAATCTTCACCTTATATGAAAAACCGTGTGTAGTTGTTCCACCGAAGGAGCCTGAGAAACCGTGTGTAGTTGTTCCACCGAAGGAGCCTGAGAAACCGTGTGTAGTTGTTCCGCCGAAGAAGCCTGAGAAATCGTGTGTAATTGTCCCACCGAAGGAGCCTGAGAAATCGTGTGTAATTGTCCCACCGAAGGAGCCTGAGAAATCGTGTGTAATTGTCCCACCAAAGGAGCCTGAAAAACTGTGTGTAGTTGTTCCACCGATGGAACCTGCCAATCGCGCACAGCGACCGGCTTTTCCTGGACGATGTATTGTGTTTTCCGATACCGATAATGACATCAACTCAGTCAAGAATACCTTGCGTTTCGCCGGAATCCTCAACCAGAAAGGCGAGCTCACAGACAATTTGGACGGGATAAGCATCTTTCATACCGGTGACCTGGTAGACAAGAAGAATCCTGATCCTGCTGTTGTGGAATATTGGCAACGTCTTCAGCAAGACGCACTCAGAAAGGGATGTCATGTCAAGCTCATAGTGGGTAATCATGAGCAAGAAATCTGGCAAAAGATCAGGGCAGGTGAAAAACTCGAAATGGGGACAAAAAAAACCCTTTGGCTCAACGAGTTCATTGAGAGCCTGGATTTATTCTACGTCGCCGGTCCTGTCCTTTTCATCCATGGCTATCCGACACTCGAATTCTTGCAGACATTGCTGCACTTCAAGGAGGTAACGGGAAAAGACCTGAATTGTTTTAATACCGATCATTATAAAAAAGCATTCAGATCTGTTAATGCCATGAGGCAATATGCCTATGTAAGGGAAAACCGGCGAACACACTATTTGCTCTATGATGTGGCGGATGCGAGTCGCTACTACAAGAAAAAAGGACGAGTGGTTGGCGCTGTTCTTGCGCAGTTGAAGATCGATATTGTTGTACACGGACACAGGCCACAGCGTTCCGGCGTACAGGTGGACTACGAGTTTGGCAAGTGGATCCCAAAGGTCAGAATGATAGGAAACGATACCATGGTGAGACGCTGGGGAATCGGCGCGACCGTTATCAGAATGACATCAAGCGGGGCTTTGGATATGGTTTTCATTAATACGAAAACAGAATCTAAAAAACTGCGCAAAAAGGTACAGAAAAACCTCAGGGAGCCACTAATTACTTCCTGCGCGAGCCGCTTTGCCAGCCCTGCAGACGCAGCTATCAAATCCGCAGCGCAAGGGTAGTGGGGGCTGCAGAAAGGTGATGGACATTCAGGGTGCCGGCAGGGTTGTTACCGTCAATGGGGACAAGGGGGTGCAGGGCTACATGGTCAGACGCTGGTTGCTGGTCGTCAGCATCGTGGCCTTGCTGCAAATACTATCAACCGCTGCAATAGCAGCAGAACCGGCTGCCGGCGCAGGGCTGGCGCTTACCGCGGCGGAGCAGGCATGGCTTGCCGAGCACCCAGTCATCCGCCTGGCACCGGACCCGGATTTTCCACCCATTGAATTCATTGATTCGACCGGGCACTACCGGGGTATCGCGGCCGATTATGCTGCGCTTGTGGAACAAAGGCTGGGCATAAAATTCACCCTTGTACCCCTGAACAGCTGGGATGAAGTCCTCGAAAAATCCCGGCGCAGGGAGATCGATATGTTTGGTGCCGCGTCAGAATCCCCGCAGCGCGCTGAATATATGACGTTTACCAGGCCCCATATCCAGCTTCCTGGGGTCATTATTATCAATAAGGACGCTGCAGGCGGTGTTGACCTGCATGATTTCATGAACAGGAAGGTTGGGGTGGTGTCCGGTTATATCTGGCAGGACCTGATTCACAATGACTATCCGGAATTTCAGTTGCAGCCGGTAGCGGATCTCAGGACCGGGCTCAAGCGAGTCTCCTTCGGTGATATGGATGCCATGGTAGCCAATCTGGCCGCCGCCAGCTGGTACCTGCAACGCGATGGGATCACTAACCTGCGCGTTGCCGCAGAAACCGGCTATTTCGGCAACTATGCCTTTGCCACCCGTAAGGATTGGCCAGAGTTGAATGCGATCCTGGAAAAGGCACTGGCAGCTATTACCCCGGAAGAACACGAAAGAATCCTGGAAAAATGGATTTACCTGGATTCCGGGCCAGCCTGGCTGAACCAATCAACGCTATCGGGACTGGCAGTCTTTCTCGTATTGCTGCTGCTTGCAATTCTGTCAATCATGATCTGGAACCGATCCCTGAGAACGCAGGTGCAACAACGTACCACTGACCTGGAGGCGCAGCTGGAGCAGCGGCATCAGGCCGAGCAGGCCCTCGACCTGGCACGCCTCGAACTCGAACAGCGGGTCATGGACAGAACATCAAAACTGGAACAGTCCAATCAAAGGCTGCTGCAGGAGATTGTCGAGCGCGAACGCGTCCAGGTTGATCTGCGCCGCTTCCAGATGACCCTCGACGAAACTCTCGACTGTGTCTTCATGTTTGATGACAGGGATTTCAGGTTTTTCTATGTCAATCAGGGGGCTGTCGACCAGGTTGGCTATAGTCGTGATGAGCTGCTCGGTATGACACCATTCGACATCAAGCCCGATTTCACTGAAGGACAATTCCTGGAGTTCATCAGCCCGTTCATGAAAAAACGCGAGACGGCCCTGACCTTCGAGACCGTCCATCAACACAAGAACGGAACCCGCATCCCGGTTGAGGTTTTCCTGCAGTACGTGGTGCCGGAGAATGAGTCACCCCGTTTTGTGGCAATCGTACGCGACATTACGGATAGAAAACACATCGAGTCGGCATTTAACTGGAATAACCAGCAGATCAACGTTATCCGCAAGGCCCAGTCGGCGTTCATTGCCAATGCAGATCCGCGCGCGGCGTTCGAAATGCTGCTTGCCGGCCTGCTCGAGCTGACCGGCAGTGAGTATGGTTTCATCGGAGAGGTGCTCTACACGGAGGATGATACACCCTATCTGCGGACCTACGCGATTACCAACATCGCCTGGGATGAGGCCACCCGTACTTTTTATGAAGAGAATGTGCCCCGTGGTATGGAATTTCACAATCTGGATACCTTGTTCGGAGCGGCCATGAAAACCGGAGAACCCGTCATTGCCAACGACCCGGCCAACGATCATCGCAGCGGCGGGATACCCCCGGGACATCCGCCCCTGAATGCCTTTATGGGATTGCCCCTGTATGCCGGCGACAGGATGGTCGGGATGGCCGGGATCGCAAACCGGGCGGAGGGATATAACGAGGAACTTATCCAGGCACTGATACCGTTCAGCAGTACCTGTGCCAGCCTGATTGCGGAATACCATGCTGAACAGCAGCGTATCGTTGCCGAGGAGCGGGTCAAACTCAGCGAGGAGCACCTGCGTGCGGTTCTGGACAATGCGCTTGACAGTATTATCACGATTGCTCCGTCGGGAATTATCGAGTCCGTCAATCCGGCGATCGAAAGGATCTTTGGCTACACACCGGCTGAAGCCATCGGCCAGAATGTAAAGATGCTCATGCCCGAACCGGACCGCAGTGCGCATGACCAGTACCTGAAAAATTTTCACACAACCCGCAAAGCAAAGATTATTGGTAAACGGCGTGAAGTGGAGGGGCGGCACAAGGATGGAACGACTTTTCCTGTCGAGCTCGGCGTTACCGAGATATCGTTGGGCAAGTGGGTCCGGTATGTTGGCGTAGTTCGCGATATCACCAAGCGTAAACAGAACGAGACCGCCCTGTTAACTGCCCGCCAGGAACTGCAGGAGGCCAACGAAAAACTGCGCGAGCAAGCCCGCTCCGATGCCTTGACCGGGATTGCCAACCGCCGCCACTTCGACGAAATCCTGCATCAGGAGATGCATCGTACCGGGCGCTCCGATTCACCCTTGTCGCTGATTCTGTGTGATATCGATTACTTCAAACTCTATAATGACCATTACGGGCATCTTGCCGGAGACCGCTGCCTGCAGCAGGTCGCCACCGGAATTCGGGAGACCTTCAAGCGGGCCGGTGATTTTTGTGCACGTTACGGCGGTGAAGAATTTGCCATCATTATGCCAGCCACGTCCCCCGAGGATGCCCGCCTGTTGGCAGAGCGTCTGAATCAGGCTGTCTGGGCACTGGACCTGCCACACGAGGCCTCGCGGATTGCAGACCGGATCAGCCTGAGTGTCGGTGTGGCCACCATCATTCCAGGTGAAAACGCCTCGATGATGGACATTATCGCCGCGGCCGACGAGGCGCTCTATCTTGCCAAGGAAAATGGCCGCAACCGGGTTGAACAATACTGTGGAGAAACCGGTCGTGCAGCGAAGAAACAGTCCGCGCTTGAGTTCTAATATCATTGGCAGACCGGTGTAGCACTGAAACTTTTTTTGCTTACCCGTGCCCGGCTGTCGTACGCGCCTGGAACACCAGCACTATTAATAACATGGATATGTCATGAATAACGATCCAGAGTCCAAAGCACAAACCCTGCCCAGAGGGGTAATGCTGAATGCCTACCCTGACAGCATTGGTAAGAGACTGGCAGACACTGTGGAATTACTAAAAAGGCCCGAGCTCAGGGATGCCTTTTCGCTGTTCTACATCCTTCCCACCTTTTTCAACAGCGACCTGGATCGCGGCTTTTCCATCATCGATTACAACATCAATGAAGAACTCGTGAGCCTGGAGGACCTGGATGCACTCAACGAGCTTGGTATTCAGATCAAGCTCGACCTGGTGCTCAATCATCTGTCCGTGCGCTCGCCGCAGTTCCAGGACCTGTTGAAAAACGGCAAGGATTCGCACTACCGGGACTTCTTCATCGACTGGGACGAATTCTGGGGCGGCCACGGTACCGTGGGAGTGGATGGACATGTCACACCGGACAAAGAGCATCTGGAAAAGCTCTTCATGAGAAAGCCCGATCTGCCAGTACTGAGGGTGCGCTTTCCGGATGGTGCCCTCAAGACATACTGGAACACCTTCTACCAGAAAGTGGAATTCGATGAAATAACGGCCCGGGACTTCGCCGACATCGAAGGGCTCGATCCGCAAGAAGCACAAGCCATCGCGGATCACGTCAAGATCGTCATTAAGGACAAAGGATTCCTGGAAACCGTGGACTTTGAGCACATCGCCCATCTTAAGGACGAAATTATAGGGGCTGTCTGTGGTAAGCGTGAGTATCTGGGCCAAATGGATCTCAACGCCCGTTCCGAACTGGTCTGGGAATTCTACGACGAGACACTGCGCAAACTCAGCGAACACGGTGCCAGGATTATCCGCCTCGACGCTTTCGCGTACCTGCACAAAGAGCCTGGCCAGCCGAATTTCTTCAACCGGCCTGGCACCTGGGATTATCTGCAACGGGTGCGGGACATTGGGCAAAAATATGGCCTGACCATCTTCCCTGAGATACACGCCGAATACGGTGCCGGTATCCACGAGGAAATCGCGCGGGAGGGTTACCCCATCTACGATTTCTTCTTTCCCGGGCTCGTGATCGACGCCCTGGACCGGGGCAGCAATGAGGCCCTGTTGAGCTGGGTAGCAGATATCGAGGACAAAGGGCTCCAGACTATTAACATGCTCGGGTGTCATGACGGGATCCCGATGCTCGACCTGCGAGGTAAGCAGGTCAACGGCTCTTACCGGGCAGGCCTGCTGAGCGACGAGCACATCGACGCCACCACAGAGCGTATTATCGATAGGGGTGGCCTGACCAAGAACCTGTACGACGCCGACGGCAAGAGGATCGACTACTACCAGGTCAACGCAACCTTCTTCAGCGCACTGGGGGAGGACGAGCGCAAGTTGCGTCTGGCCCGCGCTATCCAGATGTTCATGCCCGGTGTGCCGCAGGTGTGGTATCTGGACCTGTTTGCCGGCACAAACGACTACGCAGCGGCGAACAGGGGACGTACTGCAGGACACAAGGAAATTAACCGCACCACTTTAAAAATAATCGACATCGAGGACGGACTGAAACGCCCCATCGTGCTGGACCAGCTCGAACTGATCCGGCTGCGTAACGTTTCGCCGGCGTTCGCTGGTGAGATGAAGATCTTCGAGACCGAGCCCCACCTGTTACACATCTCCTGGCAACATCCGGAAGCCACCGCAACCTTGAAAGCCGATCTGCGCAATCACAGCTTCACGGTTTTCCAGAGCGATGGTACGGACGAAGAAGTCCTTATGTCCTTCGAGTCTTAATCGAATATCGACAATAACTGATACGGAGCCCGAATATGAGAATCCTTGCGACCGATCTGGACCGTACCTTACTCCCGAACGGTAGCTGGCCACCGGATCCCGGTGCTATCGACCTCTTCAATGAACTCACGCAAAGACATGACGTGCTGGTCGTCTATGTAACCGGCAGGAATCTTAACCTGACCGAGAATGCGATCCGGGAGTTCGGCATCCGTTATCCCGATGTGCTCATCGGTGACGTTGGCACCTCGATCCGAAAGTACGAGCAAGACAGCTGGAAGTCCGATGGTGGCTGGGATACCCATGTGAAGCAGGGCAGTCCCAGGTGGGATGCCGACGCGGTACGTAGCGCCGTAGCCGGGGTGGACGGCCTGACCGAGCAGGAGAGTGAGCATTGCGGCCCGTTCAAGCAAAGCTACTACGTTGACCATGACAGGAATGAGGCCGTTCTGAAGGCCGTCGACGAACGGGTCAAAGGCAAGTTCGACGAGGTCATTGTTTACAGCTTCGACTCCCAATCCGGCAAGGGCCTTCTCGACTTTCTCCCGCAAAGCGCAACCAAGCAGACCGCGCTTGAATATATCGCCGACGAATTTGGTGCCAATAAATCGGATGTCGTTTTCTGTGGTGATAGTGGTAACGATGTCTTCCCGCTCACGGCGGGTTTTTCCGGCGTCCTCGTGCGCAACGCGGACGACCAGCTCGTTGCCAGCGTCAAGCAGGCGACTGACCTGCACCCTGAACTTAAGCTTTACTTTGCGAAAGGCGGCTTCAAGGGGCTGAACGGTTTCTACACCAGCGGCGTCATCGAGGGTGCCTACCACTACGGAATTTTCTACGACGCCGACTGAACCACTGCTCCTGCATTCACACCAATAGCCGCTGCGGCTGTCATTATGTGGTTCGGTGTGTTGTCTTGCCTGGAGTGTTTTGCTATCACCTCCAAGTTTATTTTGCGATTGATAATATAAGCAAATTCTTATATAATATGGCCGTAAAACAAAGGAACCATTTTTCGAAAATCGCATTTACAGTTAAGGAGGAACACGATGAAAAAACTAGCTACAGTGATGACTGCACTTACTTTGGTAGTTGCTTCGACCGCCGTTTCTGCCTGGGGTGGTTGGGGTCCTTATCGAGGTTACAACGATGGCTGGGGTGATGGCTGGGGCGACGGCTTTGGCGATTTCTTCGGCAATGGCGGTTTCGGTTTCAGCATGCACTTTGGTGGTGGCGGCTACGGACGTGGTTATGGCCGTGGGTATGGTGATTACTATGGCCGGGGTTATGGCTATGGTGGCTACGGTCCTTACGGCTATGGCGGCTATCCTGGCTATGGCTATGGCTATGCGCCTTATGGCTATGCTCCAGTCGCACCTGTTGCATCTGTCGCACCGGCAGCACCTGCTACTGCTGCACAGTAAGTAACCCTTGCAAGTAATAATGGCAACCGGGGGCGATTCTCGCGAGTCACCCCCAATCGAGGGAAAAGAAAAACCTGTTCAAAGGATTGCGGTGGGGGACACTACCCGGTCACTGGGCCAGGTTCAATTAGTGCCGTTTCTCTGACGCTCCTCGGCTTTAATACGCGCATAGATTTCTTCTCGATGCACCGCCAGCTCTTTTGGTGCATTAATGCCGATTTTTACTTGATTACCCCTCACACCGATCACAATCACATCGTCGCCGAGCATCAGTCTCTCACCTATCCTTCGAGTCAATATCAACATAGAGTTCCCCTATTTTTATGCGTTTTCTGCACAGACTGTAAGTCGATCGAAAAACATGGTGGCAAGCCAGTGCTGCCCGTGCGACTGATCGACTTGTGCGAAGCGCACCATGCATCCAGGATTCTCAGTGTGGATGATGCGCGTTTCGTCTCGGTAATGATGCCGTGCACGATATCTGTCTATGAAAAGGACGACGGCAATATCTACATCGCGCACATGAATGCAGGACTCATGGGCAAAGTCTTCGGTGGTGTAATTTCTGAAGTTATGTCCGGGCCTGTAACTGAGCAACAGAATCGTTTCGTAGACTTCGCGCACGATATGTAAGGCGCATAGAACGATAAAACGAAAATGGGGCAGGTATTAACCTGCCCCATTTTAATATTAAACCGCTTTGTCAAATGCTTTAGAAATCAAGAATTTTATCAGCGTCCAGCATCATTTTTCCAATCGCTTTAGGGTCGACTCCCTCTGCACCAGGAAGAACTCCATAATCAGGAAGTTCATCGCCATATCTGGATATCCAGCAAAGTGGACAAACGACCATGTTATTTTGATTAAGTTCTCCCCCTTCAATTCCCTCATTTAGAAACATTTCAAGATTTTCTTTTAGTGATATTTCTAATATTTCTCCATCTTGACCTGGGAAATCACATTTGAAACGACGGCTGCTTGTTACTTTATCATCAGCAAGCGATACACCATCAAGGGTTACAAATAAGGTTACGTTTGCACCGGCAGATAATGAGCGTGCAAATGTCACCGCAAGACACGCCATTTCAGGATTTGACATAGGATTTGATTTCAGGCTAACCACTATATCCTGTGCGTCACCCGCAGATATTCCTCCATTAGAGTCATTAAACCAATCCGCATTTGCGGTCTGAAACAAGCCAACAGCTACAATACCGAGTATTAAAGTAAAAGCACTTCTGATTTTTTTATGCATATTAATTTCCTCTTTATTAAAATTAATGAAAAAAAACTGCGCAGCGACTATTTCATAGGGTGAGATTTGGATGAACTAACACGTTTTTCCCGTCCAATGACTGTCTCCGAGCCAATCGATACCCTGTCGCATTTATGCAAAGCAGCAACACAGGTTGAACGGGAATATTGCTTCGGATC
>Ga0316191_10004173_pt1 | contig 10763 bp, 9 predicted proteins | sample Eddworburr2cm_MG_FD_204928 | JGI IMG/M metagenome (GOLD analysis project Ga0316191, IMG submission 204928) | Coastal sediment microbial communities from Maine, United States - Eddy worm burrow 2 cm | ecosystem: Environmental > Aquatic > Marine > Coastal > Sediment | place: USA: Maine | collected... | reverse complement strand
ACCTGAGATCAGTGCAGCGGCCCGGCAGCTATCGAGGCCTGAGTAACTGGCGCGCACATGGGCGACGTGACTGCCGCCGGCACAGGCAAGCCGCGCCACGCGTTTTTCCTCTGCGCCGAGTTCTACACCCAGAAAACCGGCGATCATAGCATTCATATCCGGGGAGTTGACGGTGCATTTGCCCGGTTGCAGCTCACCTTGCACCAATTTCTCTGCAAACGCCCGGCAACCGGCCGTCCCGCAGGCGCCACAGTTGGCATGCGGGAGCATGTCCTCGACCTCGTCGATGCGCGGATCCTCGTAGACGAACAGTTGTTTGTTGGCGACCGCCAGAATTGCGGCAAGAAGCAGCCCGAGCACGGCCATGAAAGCGACCGCAATTGCAATGCTGGTGAATGATGCCACCGAATTACCGCCTGTATACCTGCATAGAAAAAATCCCGCGCCGGGTGGCTATTGTGCCAGTAACCCCTTCATCGAGCCAGGAATCGGTCATTCCGCGGATCGCGCTTCGCCAAAAGCGCCTGCTGCTGGTGCACTGACCTCTTGGGGACGCTCTGAACTTTATAGCACAGCATCGAGACGCCGTGATGAAAATTCACAAGGCTTACAAGCGTGATCCTGGATTCCGCAGTTGACCGATCCGAGGATATATTAACGTGTTGGTGTGCATGATCCTTCATGGATTAAACTGCGGAACTGGATGATGTTTGCCGCGATTGACCCACGTCAGTATATTTACAGGCTGGAGCGGTTAGGCTTGCTATCCGATTAGCGCCAGCATGGCGAGAGTATTATTTTTTCTGCGACAAGGAGATATATCCATGGCAATTACCAGTAAACTCAGTCAACTGATCAAGACCAACCGGCATGAGAAGGAAGTCGAACGGTGGATTTTTTCGCTGACTCCGCTCGGTGTTGCGTTCGTTTTCTTCTTCATCTTCCTGTTGCCGATGGATATACCCAATAAAACCACTATTTTAGTCACCGGTGCCGCAGCGGGCTTCGCCGGCTTGCAGAGTTACTGGATATATCGTGGCTGGAATCGTAACGAGGGCAGTACCGTATTGCTGGGTCTAATCGGTATCGGATTGACTTTCGGCCTGGTCTGGTTGTACATGTCACTGACATAACCCCCTGCGGGCGGGGCCTGCCGGAATAAAGCCATTTTGCTGGACCACCAGGAGGGTACGGCGCGGTGACAAAAGAACCAGTAAACGCCGGCGCTCCCGGTTCCCGGTTCAGCGTCGAGATACAGCCTGTTCTTCCAGAGCGTTTCAAACGCCTGGAAGAGCTTGCCAACGACCTGTATTACAGCTGGAACCGGGGTGTACGGGGCTTGTTCCGGCATCTGGATGAAGAATGCTGGAACGCCTGTTGGCACAATCCAAGGGTTTTCCTGCGGCGGGTGCGCCAGCACAAGCTGAATGAGGCCGTCAGGGATCCGATTCTGCTCGCTGAATATCGTCACGTGCTGGCGGCATACGATACCTACCACGAGGAGAAGCCGACCACCTCGATCGATAAGTACCTGGACCGGGATACGGGCCTGGTCGCCTATTTCTCCCTGGAATTCGGATTCCACGAAAGCATGCCGATTTATGCCGGTGGCCTGGGTATACTCGCCGCGGATTACTGCAAGGCGATGAGTAATCTGTGGGTTCCGTTTGTAGGGCTGGGACTGCTCTACCGGCAGGGCTACTTTTCCCAGCATATCGACTGTAACGGCACGCAGGTCGCGGTCTACCCGAATACCAACCCCTGTGACCTTCCCGTGATTCCCGCACTGGATGACAAGGGTGCCGAGATTCACGTCTACGTCGATTTGCCCGGCCGGCTGCTCGAGTTGCGGGTCTGGCAAGCCAAGGTGGGTAAGATTAAGCTTTATCTGCTCGACAGCGATCTACCCGTGAATACTCCCCAGGACCGCCTGATCACCGCACAACTCTACGGCGGTGATGTTTATATGCGCCTGCAGCAGGAAATCGTACTGGGTATCGGTGGTGTACGGGCGTTGCGTGCTCTTGGATTAAAGCCCACGGTCTGGCATATCAACGAAGGGCACGCGGCGTTTCTCATACTGGAGCGCTGTCGTGAGTGGATACACCAGGAGATGGATTTTGAAAGCGCCCTCGAGCTGGTCGCGTCGAGTACCGCGTTTACCACCCATACACCGGTAGCCGCGGGACACGATGTTTTCCAGAATGATGATATTCAGAATGCCTTTGGCGGGCTGATTGCCGAACTCGGTATTCCGCCATCGCGGCTGTATGAATTAGGCGCCGTTCCTGGTAGGCCAAACAGCTTCTCGATGACCAGCCTGGCCCTGTGGGGTTCGCGTTTCCGTAATGGTGTCAGCCGGATTCACGGGGATGTCGCCTCAGACATGTCTTCCTACATCTGGCCCGAAGTGCCGGCAGCAGAAAACCCGATGGGATACATCACCAACGGGGCGGACATCGAAACCTACCTGGCCGCACCCTGGGTTGCGCTGTTTGAAATGTACATGGGCGGTGGCTGGCGGGCAAAGCTGGCCGATCCGGTCTTCTGGCAGGAGTTTATCGACTGTATTCCCGATCACGCATTTCTGAGCGTACGTCAACTGCTCAAGGCTTCAATGCTGGAGGACGTCAGGCGCCGGGCACTGATGCAGTACGAGCGCTGTCCTGCAACCCGATCCATTGCTGATCGGCTGACAGCCAACCTCAGCAGTCGTCATAAAAACACGCTGGTGATTGGCTTTGCGCGCCGCTTTGCAACCTACAAGCGCGCAACCCTGGTGTTCAGGGACCTGGAACGTCTGGCGCGTCTGGTCAACGATCCTGAGTATCCGCTCCTGTTTGTGTTTGCCGGCAAGGCGCACCCCAACGACCAGCCCGGGCAGCAGTTGCTCAAGCAGGTGTTCGATATCAGTCTGCGCCCCGAGTTCCAGGGCAAGGTGATCCTGCTCGAAAACTACAACCTGTCCATGACGCGCGAATTGTTGCCGGGTGTGGATGTCTGGTTGAACAATCCGGAGTATCCCATGGAGGCGTGTGGTACCTCAGGGATGAAGGCGGCGATCAATGGTGTGATCAATCTCAGCGTCCTGGATGGCTGGTGGGCAGAGGCCTGGAACGGGGAAAACGGCTGGGGGCTCACACCCTATGTGGAACTCGCGCCAGAGGCCCGGGAACGTCAGGAAGCAGAAGAGTTGCTGAATACTCTTGAGTACCAGGTGATTCCCTCTTACTACACGCGTAACGCCGATGGAGAACCCGAGGACTGGGTGGCGAGGTCCAAGGCTTCGATGAAAACGGTGCTGCCCAATTTCAATACCGTACGCATGGCGATGGATTATCTGCGGGATCTGTATGGACCCGCCGGCAGGGCGGGGCGGCAGTTGCGTGACGAGCAGGGCAGCGGTGCCAGGGAACTTGCACGCTGGAAGCAGAAAATCATCCACGCCTGGCACGATCTGCAGGCGCAACTGGCCAGGCCGGTGGCGACCGAGATTCAGTCGGGTGAACCACTGTTGATCGATGCCGACGTTGAGCTCAATGGCCTGGACTCGGATGATATAGTCGTCGAATGTGTGCTGGGGGAAGAAACCGGGTCCGGTGAATTCCGTGCGACTCGGAGCATCCCCTTTGCTCTGCTGGCGCCGGCCATTGATGGAAAAGCGTTATATCGCTGCAAGCTGTTCGAGGCGAAGGAATTGTGCTCAGCGGACGGCCTGGAGCATTTCAAGATTCGTATCTATCCTTATCATCGCTTATTGAGTCATCCTCTGGAATGCGGCCGCATGCTCTGGTTGTAGCAACGGTGGCGCCCAGTGGTCTTTGGCTATAAAATGCCTGCTCAATAAATCTGACAATGACTAAGGTGATTCCCATTGAATATTAAATTTCGCTTGCTTTTCCCTGTTGTTTTCATGGTATTTCTGGGCGCCGCTGGCTTTGCCGGAAACGCCGCGGCAGCCTCCCCAACGGAAATCGATATCGCGGCCGATGCCGCTATCGAGGAATTCAAAAAAGAGGTTACCGGTGGGCCCGAGTTTCTCGACAAAGCCAAGGGCTACCTGGTTTTTCCGAAAATCACCAAAGCCGGCCTGATCGTAGGTGGTGAATACGGTGAGGGCGTACTGCGTATCGGCGGGAAAACAGAGGATTACTACAATATTGCCAGTGCTTCCTTCGGCTTGCAGATCGGTGCTCAGCAGTATTCGATCGTCATGGTATTTCTGGAGGATGATGCCATGAAGAAATTCCGTGAAAGCAAGGGCTGGGAAGCCGGTGTCGACGGCTCGGTCGCCATTGCCAAGTGGGGTGCCGGCGAAGATATCAATACGCAGAACTTCAAGGATCCGATTGTGGGTTTTGTATTCAGCAACAAGGGGCTGATGGCCGGTATCTCCATCGAGGGTTCGAAAATCACCAAGCTCGAGAAATAGAAGTGTGGGGTCGGCTGGTGGCCGACCCCGTTTTAATACAGGGAGAGGCTGGTGCTCTATCCATCTGATAACTACGAGTTCAGCGTCCCTGTGGTGTTGCGCAGCAAGGCGCAGTGCGAAGGCAATGGCTATTCCCTTGTCAAGCGCTGCAACGCCGCTGCGGGACACCACAGAGACGCCCTTCGGGTTAGCTTGTCAACGCCCACGGACTGCGTTGTGCCTCTTGACAAGGGAACAGCCATTGCCTGCGAGGCGCGCCTTGCCGTGAACGTTGACAAGCTAACTGAACCCGTAGTTATCAGATGGATAGAGCACTAGTGGAATTGACCCTCACGCTTCACGAAGCGCGTGCTATTGCCTGTTTGATTGAAAAGGAAATCACCACGCCTGACCAGTATCCGCTGTCATTGAATGCCCTCACCAATGCGTGTAACCAGAAAAGCAACCGCGAGCCTGTGCTCGCGCTGGATGAGGCCACTGTCCAACAAACACTCGATGAGCTTATCAAGAAGCGACTGGTGCTCGATAAGTCCGGCTTCGGCAGTCGTGTTCTGAAGTACCAGCACCGATTCTGCAATAGCGAATTCGGCAACCTGAAATTTTCACAACAGGAACTGGGTATTATTTGTGTGCTGCTGCTCCGTGGTCCACAGACACCCGGCGAATTGCGTACCCGAACCAACCGTCTGTGCAAATTCAGTGATGTGTACGAGGTCGAATCTGCGCTCGTGCAACTGATGGAACGCGATGACGGGCCTTTTATTGTCAGACTGCCTCACGAAGCAGGCAAAAGGGAGTCGCGCTATGCGCATTTGTTCAGCGGTGAGGTGCAGATCGCGGATAGTTCGCAGCACACGGGTGCCCTGTTGCTGCCTTCCGGGCCGGACAATGAACGCTTCGATCAACTGGAGCAGCTAGTCAGCGAGTTGCGGCAGGAAGTAAAACGACTCGAGGACAGGCTTGGCCAGCTTGAGTCCAGAGCGGCAGCCGGGTAAATACGCAGCCCCCTGTACCTGAATAGCGACGCCGTTATTACTGAAAAATCAATGTCGTAGCATTAAGTCGTCATTGACCGTCGTTGATCTAAGACAAAGGCCGCTGCTGTCTTTAGTTAAGGTGTCACGGTTCAGGCCTGCAACACGCTGAAAAACAAGCAATGTAATTCGAAATCCCGCTAACCGGCATGGCTCTTGCTATCTGCTTATTCAAGTGGAAAGAGAAGTTGATGTCATGTCTTATATTACCGGTACTGGGTTTAAATCGTGAGCAAAGCTACAGCACCCCGCTTGAAGTCTTTCCTGTAGTTGCGTCTCTTTCGCGTTTCTGTTGTCATCGTCCACCTGGTTATCTCCTTTTACATCCTTAACAGGGTGTCAGGACTTATTAGTCCACTTAAAACGCAACACAATACCGAATGTCTGGTCTGAGTAAAATCCGCCTAAGTCTGACAGATTCCCAGGTGCATGGTTCTATGCCAAGCTAACTGGAGGTACACTGCACTGGGTTTTGAGCAGGCTTGCAGAACTTACTGGCAGGGATAAAACGGATCTGCTGTGGCGAAAATAGTAGTCATCAAGGCACCGGAAGGAGATAGAGTTCCCTTTCTGCGAGGCATCCTGGTGCAGTCGCTGCTCTCGGCAGGGCTATCGTTTCAGGATGCATATGCTACTGCTCAGCTTGTAAGAGAGACGCTGGAAAACAGTGAAGAGGTCACGACCACAGAGCTTAAAGCTCGCGTGGCACTGCAGCTAGAAAAGAGCTTCGATAGGGCGGTCCGGCTGAATTATGAGACCAGCCCGGTACGAGAGCAGAACGTCATTGTCTGTAGTCAGAAGCGCCGCAGCCCGTTTTCGGTCGGCATTCTAACCCGCTCGTTGGAGGCCTGTGTTGTTGATAGAGAGTCCGCACACGAAGTTGCGCGAAGGGTACAGCAGGCTGTGCAGGAAAGCGGCGAATACGAGATAGATTTGCCAGTCTTGCGGCGACTCATCCATCAATCACTCAAACGATACTCTTCTATAGAGGCGGCTGATAACTATCTCTCCAGGCTCCAGTTCGAGAACAGCGGTGAGCCACTGATCATACTGGTAGGTGGAACAACCGGAACAGGTAAAAGTACCGTCAGCACCGAACTGGCTTACCTGCTGGATGTGGTGCGCACTCAGTCTACGGATATAATGCGGGAGATAATAAAGTGTTATCTGGCTCCGCACGTGGTACCAACGCTTGGCTATTCAAGTTTTGAGGCATGGCGGGGTCTCCCTGCGATGGAAACTGCGGATCGCAAGCGGGAAACCGATAATCCGACGATCGCCGGCTTTCTAGCCCAGTTCGACAATGTTAAATCGGCCCTCGAGGCAACAATTGCACGTGCATTAAAGGAGCGCCACGATATTATCATCGATGGTGTACATATAGTGCCCTCCAAACTGGATTTGCTCAAAGCCAGCCGGAACGCGGTAGTCGTGCCGGTCATGCTGGCCGTTACAACCAGGCAGCAATTGAGGAATCAGCTTTCATGGCGCAGTCGCGAGCAGCCCGATCGCGGATCGTCGCGCTATCTGGAACAGCTGGATGCCATCTGGGACTTGCAGTCTTTTCTACTGAACCTGGCGGACAAGGCGCAGGTGCCGGTTATCGCTAACTGGGCGATCGAGCATACCGTTAGGGATATAGTGCAACAGGTGAGTCGACGGATCAAAGAGCGTTATCCGCCGAATCCGGGTATTCTGGATCAAGTATAGGGATGCCGATCACGTACACGAAAACAACAACCGGGCCAGAATCCCACTGGCGCAGTTACATTCCCATTGCCCTGGTCGCAATCTTCAGTTTCACAGTCACCTGGCTTTTGTTTCGCGCGGTCGCCGACTGGGAACGCCAGCGAGTACAAATTGCGTTCCAGGCTGCTGCCAGTGACCGTGTTCTGGTCATTCAGCGCGAATTCGAAAACACGCTTGGGGTAGTCCAGGACATCGGCAGTTTCATAGATGCATCTCCATGGACCGGCCGACGGGAGTTCCGCAAGTTCGTCGGTCCGGCACTGAAGCGTTTTGGCAGTATAGAGGCACTGGAATGGATCCCCCGGATTGTCGGGGACCAGCGCACGGCGTTTGAAGAGGAAGCGCGCCGCAGTTTTCCAAAATTTCAAATCAATGAACGTGACTCGGAAGGGAATTTGGTCCAGGCGGAAAAACGCGCAGTACATTTCCCTGTCCTCTATGTGCAACCCTACCAACTCAAAAAGGAAGTGCTCGGCCTCGATCTGGCCTCTGACTCTGCGACATTCCGGACCTTGCTGGAGACATGGGATTTGGGGAAGATGCTGGTTTCATCGCCTATCCCGCTTAAACGAAAAAATATTGGGGAATTCGGTTTTGTGGCGCAGTTGCCTGTCTATAATAAGGAGCAATCAGACGGCGATCATGATGACCATGAAAATACCATCATTGACACGCTCGAACATCGACATCAGATGCTACGAGGGTTTGCGAGGGGGATCTTCCGTATTGGTGATATTGTTGAGCGTGCTCTGGACAATCTCAGCCCGAGTGGTATCGACATGATCATCTATAATGTATCTGCCGAGGCCGGAACAGAGTATCTCTACTACCATGCTTCTCGAAAGCGTGGCGGTGATGTTGGTCTACGAAATCTCGCAGCTGAGAAGATGCGCGCTAACTGGGAGTTTACTCAGCCCCTGAATGTTGCGAATCGGCAATGGATGGCGGGGTGTCGACCGGCGCGCGGATTTTTCCGGCCGGATCCCTGGAGTGGATGGAGTATCCTTGTCGGAGGGTGGTCATTCACGGCCCTGCTTACGGTTTACCTTGCGACACTTATGGGGCGTACCGCCAAGGTGAGGCGTCTCGTACGTGAGCGCACGGCACAGTTAACAGACGTTAATGAGGCACTCAACCGGGAGGTTGGCGAACGCATGCACGCTGAGACGGAACTTAAGATACTGAATGAAACGCTGGAACAACGTGTTGTCAGACGTACTGCGGAAGCGAACCGTCGTGCGGAAGAACTGGAACAATTTGCCTATGTCACCTCGCATGACCTCAAGGCTCCACTGAGGGGCATTGCGAATCTGGCGGGTTGGTTGCAGGAAGACCTGAAAGGAAAACTTACCGAGGCAACCCGTGAACAGTTGGAACTTCTTCGTGATCGCGTGAAGCGTATGAACGCATTGATCGAGGGGCTGTTGGATTACTCCCGCATTGGTCGCACAGAACAATCCGTGGAAAGCGTAGATGTCACCGAACTGCTGCTCGAAATCGTCGACTCACTGTCACCCCCGCAGGAATTCAGCGTTGATATAGCCCCCGACATGCCTACCCTGAAAACCGACCGGCTGCAGCTATACCAGGTGTTCGCCAACCTTATCAGCAACAGTATCAAACATCATGGCAGCGAACAGGGGCATGTCTGGGTTAAAGTGTCTGATAAAGGCGGTTTCTATGAATTCACGACAAAGGACGATGGGCCGGGAATCGCGCCGGAATATCATGACAAGGTATTCATGATGTTTCAGACGCTGGAGGCAAAGGACTATGGCACCGACACCGGGATAGGGCTGGCGCTGGTGAGGAGAATTGTGCAGGAACATGGCGGTTCGATATCATTGGAATCCGAACAAGGTAAAGGCGCCATATTCAGGTTTACCTGGCCCAAGTCGGGTTGAAATAAAGGCGGGTCTGCCGTAATGGGGGTATATACTTACTAATGCTTGATGCAAACGCCGTCATATTACTCGTGGAAGATGACAGGGTCGATATTATGACTGTCAAGCGGGCTCTGCAAAAAAATGATGTTGGCAATCCGATCTACGTTGCGCGTACCGGTGTCGAAGCACTCGGTATGTTGCGCGGTGACGGCTTTCCAAAGATTGAGCCAAACCCTTCGCTGATACTGCTGGATCTCAATCTTCCTAAAATGGGCGGTATTGAGTTCCTGAAGGAGCTTCGTGCGGACCCGGATCTGAAGTCTCTGCCGGTTATTGTCCTGACTTCTTCGAATGAGCCACGTGACCGTGCCGCCGCCTTTGAGTACGACGTGGAGGACTACATCGTCAAACCACATTCCTTCGAAGAGTTTACCAGTGCCATGGCCACCATTCTCGCCTACTGCGAGTAGGTCCCGGGACCACCACTGTGGACGGTTTCGTAATACAGTTTTTCGAGTTCGCGTTTGTGCATGGTTTCTTCGTATGAGAGATACTCGAACAGGTCGTGTATCGGCCCTGCTTCGGTACTGTCTGCGAGTTCCCGGTATTGTTTCATGGCGGCATCTTCACGGCCTATCGCGTATTGCAGAATGGCCTGATCATCCGGCTTGTCGCCCAGTTCGGGCAACTGAATGTAATCGGAAAAGCGGCGGTCTTCCACCGGTGTCTGGATTTTGTCATGAATCTGGCTTTCGATATCCGGGTTTTTCGCCAGCTTCGTGAATAGTTCGTAGTGCTGCTTTTCCTCGTCGGCCAGTTCCTCCACCAGGTAGCGCAGGTTCTTGCTGACCCTGGGGATCAGGGCAGTATAGAACTCGAATGCCGATTTCTCGAAAGAGGTTGCGACTTCCAGAATCTCTGCCAGGGTTTTCCTGGATTGGATGCGTTGATACGCGGCGCTGTGGCCTTCTTCATGTTCACTCATTATTAGCTCCCGGGCGTGGCGAGGTGTTTTTCGATACTGGCTGCCACACGGTGTCCGTCAGCCACTGCATGTACCACATCGGGTCCGAACACCATGTCACCGGCCGACCACAGCCAGGGCTCGGAGCTGCGGCCGTCCTGTTCAACCTTGAGACGGCCACGGTTCCACTCCAGGCGTTCGGTCAATTCATCGCCAAACAGTGAAATGTCGGTCATCTGGCCGATCGCCTCGATCACCATGTCAGCGGGGTGTACCTGTTCGTCGCTGTCATCGTAGCTGGGTGCGAAGCGCCCGTCGTCGTCAAAGATGGATATCACGCGCAGTGTCACCAGGCCGCTTAACTGACCCTTATCGTTTGTGGCACATTGTTTGGGACCCCGGCTGTCGAGTATCTCGATGCCTTCCTCGCGTGCCTCCTTGATTTCTTCAGCGTCGGCGAGGAAATGATCGAAGTCTTCCAGTGCCGTGAGGGTGATACGGACTTCACCGTAAATTTCCTTCTGCAGGCGTGCCAGGCTACGGGCAATGTCCATGGCCACGTTGCCGCCGCCGATGACCACCGCAGATTGTGGAATACTGAAGGCCTTGCCCTGGGTGATCTTGCGCAGCAATTCCACCGCTTTCTTCACTTGTTTGTGATCACTGCCAGGGATACGGGTCGAACGGCCTTGCTGCAG